>WNGD01000967.1_pt1 | contig 37833 bp, 35 predicted proteins | sample 5400671 | NCBI WGS metagenome assembly WNGD01 (sample SAMN13153369, study PRJNA577476) | soil metagenome | isolation source: 40 cm soil or saprolite under grassland replicate 2 | place: USA:California | collected 2016-06-15 | reverse complement strand
GCGTTGGTCAGGCCTTCTTGAACGATGCGATAGGCAGAGAGGTCGACCCCTCGTGGGAGCGGGAAAGGCTCCCCGTCGACGTGCAGCTCGACAGGCAGCCCGGCGCGGCCGACCTCTTCCAGCAGTGAGCCGAGGCCGTCGATGCCGGGCTGGGGCAAGAACTCGGCGTCGTCTCCGTCGGGCCGCATGGCGGCCAGCAGACGGCGCATTTCGGCAAGCGCTGTGCGGCCGGCCCGCTCGACGCCCCTGAGCGCATCGCGGTCCTCGGCCAGCGCATCGGGGAGTCTGTGCCTGACGGCGCCGACCTGGAGCACCATGACGCTGACGGCGTGGGCGACGATGTCGTGGAGTTCGCGCGCGATCCGCGCGCGCTCCTCGGCCACTGCGATGCGTGCCGCAGCGTCTCGCTCCCGTTCGGCCAGGGTCGCGCGTATTTCCGCCGCCTCGGCCTGCTCGGCACGCTCGCGCAGAGCAAAGCCCGCGACCCAGGCGATCACGAACTCGAGGGGGATGAAGACGAGCTCGGCGGTTGCATGTCCGGGGATCTCGTAGACCACGATCACCGCGCCGCCGACAACGACGGCCAAGCCGATGCCCGCCTGCAGGGCGTTGCGCAGGTTCCCGAGCAGGAACGCGACTGTCAATCCGACTGGGAAGAGGCTGACCGCGAACGGGATCGGCCGCCAGTCGACGATCGAGATCGCCGCCCCCAGCAGCCAGTACGCCGTCGGAGCGGCGAAAGGGAAGCGCCGACGCGCGAAGATCGGCAGTACCAGGATCGCGATCGCCGGTAGGGCGAACCACAGCGAGCGCGCCGAGTCCGGTGAGTCGCGTCCGATCACCACCTCAAGCGCGGCTGCGATCGCGAGGAGCGCGATTAGCGCGTCGAACCAGTACTTACGCGCGACGTATCTGATCCGGCTCACGCGTTGAAGGTACTCCAGGCGCGCGCGTGCCGCCTCCTACCCGAGTAGGACTCGGGCTCATCGGCCGGTCTGAGCTCGAACCCGACCGCGCGACGACGCGTTTGCACCGCCACGTCCCTAGCGTCGAGCTATCGACTCGACGAAAGGACAAGCGATGGAAACCCCGGCAACCAAAGCGTTCGGCCCAGCGCGAATCGTCGCCCTCGCGCTCATCTCCCTCGCTGCACTCGGCCTGGCCTATCTCCATTTCGGCACGGGCAACGACACGGTCTCTGTGCCTTCGGGGGCACACGCCGGCCAGTTGAAGCTTCACCCGTGCCACTACGCGACCGAGAATGGCAGCTACCGCGCAGACTGCGGCACGCTCGTCGTGCGCGAGAACCGGCACGATCCGCAGTCGCAGTTGATCGCTCTGCCGGTGACACGGATCCGGGCGCGCTCCGCTCGGGCGGGTATTCCGATCTTCCGCCTCGTAGGCGGTCCCGGTCTGACGAACATGCACTTCACAGATGCGAGCCGGTTCGCGGCCAACCACGACGTCGTGCTCGTCGGCTACCGCGGCGTCGACGGGTCGACGAAGCTCGACTGCCCCGAAGTGACCTCGGCACGCGGGCGCTCCCGCGACTTCTTGAGCGAGAAGTCATACCGTGCCGACGCGGCGGCGTTCAAGGCATGCGCACATCGTCTCCAAGACGATGGTGTCGACCTCGCCGGCTACACGCTCCCCGAACGCGTCGACGACCTCGATGCTACGCGGCGCGCGCTCGGCTACGGGCGCATCGACCTCATCAGCGAGAGCGTCGGGACGCGCACAGCGATGATCTACGCCTGGCGCTACCCGCAGCGCATCCACCGCTCGGTGATGATCGGCGTCAATCCGCCCGGTGGCTTTCTCTGGGACGCAAAGACGACGGGCGAGCAGATCAACCGCTACGCAGCGCTCTGCGCGAAGGACGCGTCCTGCCGGAGCCGTACGCCGGATCTCGCGGCGTCGCTCCGCTCCGCGTTCGCGCACATTCCCGGGCGCTGGTGGTTCCTGCCGATCAAGAAGGGCAACGTCAAGGCAACCGCGTTCTTTGGCCTGATGAACGCGACCAGCGACGGCGCGGCCCCGCTCGCGGGGCCGATGACGATCGGCACGCTGCTCTCCGCCGACAGAGGCGACGGCAGCGGTGCCTGGTTGCTCTCGCTGATGGGGCAGCTGGTCTTCCCGCGCAAACAGCTCTGGGGTGATGTTGCCGCGGTCGGCAGGAGCGACGCCGCCTACGCGCGGCACTTCTTCGCGACCCACGGGGATCGCGGATCGGTTATCGGCAGCCCCGGTACCGACCTCATCTGGGGCGGTGGCCGACTCCTCGACTCGTGGCCGGCGAACCCGGACGAGAACGAGTACACGCAGGTGCGCGACTCGAGGGTCGAGACGCTCCTGATCGGCGGAAAGCTCGATTTCGCGACGCCGCCGCAGAACGCGACGCGCGAACTGCTCCCGCATCTGCCGAACGGCCACCGGGTCGTCCTCAGCAACATCGGTCATACCGATGACTTCTGGGTCTACGAGCCCGCGGCGAGCAAACGTCTGATCAACACGTTCTTCGACAGCGGCCGCGTCGACACGTCCCGCTACACCGACACTCCGGTCGACTTCACGCCCAGCACGAGCCAGGGCAAGATCGCAAAGATCACCCTCGGCGCGATGCTCGCGTTGGCCGCGCTGACCGTGCTCTCGCTGCTGTGGATCGCCCTGCGCGTCCGTTGGCGGGGTGCGTACGGACGGAAGGCGAGCGGCGCGGTGCGCTCTCTCTACGCACTCCTGCTCGGCCTTGGCGGCTGGTTCGCCGGCGCGCTGATCGTGTTGGTGGCGCTGCCGACTGTTCCAATCACCGACGAGCTGCTTGTGTCACTCTCGGTGGGCGTGCCTGTCGGGCTGGGTATCTACCTCGCCTGGGTGAACCGCGACTGGTCCACCACGACCAAGGCCACGGGATTCGCGGCGGCGGCAGGTGGCGCCCTCGTCGGTGCCTGGCTGGGAGTCAACGTGACCTCGACGGCCTTTGGACTGCTCGCACCGCTGCTCGCGATCGTCGGAGCGGCCGTGGGCGCAAACCTGAGCCTCGTCGCCCTCGACATCGCATGGGATCGGCAGGTTCGCGATCGCTTCGCTGCCAGTGGCAAAGAGACCCTGGAGGCGCGCGCCTCGACCGGTTGAGCGACGCTGCTCCGCCCAGAATCGCCTTGTCAAGTCCTGCGGGCCTCAGGTTCGCAGGACTTGACGTCTTCAGGGTGCTCGCGCGCTGCCTCCTACTCGAGTAGGAGGCGCGAATCGTCGCCTGGTCCGACCTCGAATCCGACCTCGCGCCGACGACCCCCAGACGGCGCGCTCGTAGCGTCGGACGTGTTGTCGAACGAAGGAGGAACCACCATGTCGCGCGCAAAGCAGCACCGCCCCAACCTCGCGGCGCGTATGGGCCGCTGGAGCGCCGCTCACTGGAAGACCGCCACCCTCGGCTGGCTCGTCTTCGTCGCCGTCGCGTTCCAGCTCGGCAGCATGGTCGGTACGAAGAAGATCGATCCGAACACTGCCGGCCCAGGCGAGTCCGGCCGCATGGATCGGATTCTCGACGCCGGCTTCAAGCTGCCTGACGATGAGAGCGTCCTGGTCCAGAGCGGGTCCGCTCGAGCGGGCTCGCCTGCCTTCGACTCCGCGGTCCGGGACGTCGTCGCGCGTGTTTCCAAAGTGGCGGCGGTTCAGAACATCCAGTCGCCGCTCGCTCCGGGCAACGCGAGTCAGGTCGCGAAGAGCGGACATGCCGCGCTCGTCGAGTTCGAGATCCAGGGCGACAAGAAGAACGCCGCCGACAAGCTCGGCCCGGTGCTCGACAGCGTCAAGGAGGCGCAACGCGTGCATCCCGGTTTCTTCATCGGAGAGTTCGGCTACGCGAGTGCGGCCAAAGAGACCGACACGGCATTCGCGAACGACCTCAAGAGTGCGGGCGTTTTTTCCGTGCCGCTAACGCTGATCATCCTCGTGGTCGCGTTCGGCGCGCTCGTGGCCGCGGGCATCCCGCTGCTGCTTGCGCTCACGGCTGTGTTCGCGACCTTCGGGCTGGTTGCGCTGCCCAGTCACGTGCTCTCGCTGGCACAGGAAGCGCCCGCGGTTGTGCTGCTGGTCGGCCTCGCGGTCGGCGTCGACTACTCGATGTTCTATCTCCGGCGCGAGCGTGAGGAGCGTGCCGCGGGTCGGAGCGAGCGCGCCGCGCTCGAGGCGGCCGCCGCGACGTCCGGCCGCTCGGTGCTGATCTCCGGCCTGACCGTGATGGTCGCGATGGCCGGCATGTTCCTGACGGGCGACGCCACGTTCGCGTCGTTCGGATACGCGACGACGATTGTCGTCGGCGTCGCAATGCTCGGCTCGCTGACCGTTCTCCCGGCGCTGCTCTCGAAGCTCGGAGACCGCGTCGATCGGCTGCACGTCCCGCTCGTCGGCCGGCTCCGCCGCGACGACGGTGAAGGCCGCATCTGGGGAGCGATCGTCGAACGCGTTCTGCGTCGGCCCCTGTTGTCTGCAGTGGTCGCAGGCGCGTTGCTGCTGGCGCTTGCCGCCCCCGCGCTTCAGCTGCGGATCGCGACTCCGGGGCCGGATACCTACCCCAAGTCGCTCGCGGTGGTGAAGAGCTACAACCGCATGCAGCAGGCGTTCCCGGGTAAGGCGCTACCGGCGAACGTCGTCGTGAAAGCGCCGAACGTCAATGGGCCGGCCGTGCGCAACGCGATCGCAGAGCTGGAAAGCAAGGCGCTTGCGAGCGGGCGGGCATACAAGCCCATCACGGTCGACAAGAACGGTGAGGGCACGATCGCGAACATCACTGTCCCGATCGCAGGGACGGGGACCGATGCCGCGTCGAATGCTTCCCTCGCCACATTGCGCGACGTGATCATCCCCGAGACTGTCGGCGCGCTTCCCGACACGGAGGCCGGCGTCACCGGGCTCACGGCCGAATGGAAGGACCAGCAGGACCAGATGAAGTCCAAGCTCCCGCTCGTTGTGGGCTTCGTTCTCGTCTTCGCGTTCGGCCTCATGTTGGTCGCGTTCCGCTCGATCGTGGTCGCGGTCAAGGCGATCGTTCTCAATCTCCTCTCGGTCGCCGCCGCGTACGGCGTGCTCGTGCTCGTCTTCCAGCACGGCGTCGGCAAGGGCGTGCTCGGCTTCAGCTCGACTGCCGGGATTTCTCCCGTCGTGCCGTTGCTGCTGTTCGTGATCCTGTTCGGGCTCTCGATGGACTACCACGTCTTCATCGTCAGCCGGATCCGGGAGACATTCGATCGCGGCGCGAGCATGGACGAGGCGATCTCGCACGGGATCAAGTCCACGGCCGGAGTGGTCACGAGCGCAGCGATCGTCATGGTCGCCGTCTTCTCGATCTTCGCGACGCTCTCGCTGCTGTTCTTCAAGCAGTTCGGCGTCGGGCTTGCGGCGGCGATCCTGATCGACGCCACCCTCGTTCGAGGCGTGCTTCTGCCCGCGACCATGAAGCTGTTGGGCGACTGGAACTGGTACCTCCCTGCCTGGCTCGAGTGGCTTCCGAGCCTCGAGCCCGAGGAGTCGTCGACTGCCCCGGAGGCGAAGCCGACTCCCGCTGCGGGGTAGTCCCAGTACCGGATCCCGGCCGCGGACGGACTGCGGCCGGGATCCGATCCATACTCGCCTGGGCATGACGAAACCCTTCCTGCTTGTCCAGCTCAGCGACCCTCACATCGGGGCGACTTGAGGCGATGGCGACTCTGTGGCGGACCTTTCGCGCAACTCGGCGTCCCTGTCCACGTCCTGCCGGAAACCATGACCACCGTGACACGCTCCGGCGGCATTTCGACTTGCCCGGAGCAGTCGGAACGCCAGTGCAGTTGCTCGCTTCGCATGTGCAACCTGTGACTTAGATGGCTCAGCGGGGGACCATCTGTCGCTTCGTCAAGCCGGGTCTCTGCGTGACCGCCGTAATTGCAACAGCGGGCTGCGGCTCCGGGTCGAGTTCTTGGGACGTTCGTCCCGACGGGCGGATCGGGCCGCTTCGGATCGACGTCTCGACGGAGTCGAACGTCCGCCGTTTCGCCGGCGAGCCGTTCAAGGTCGAGAACGTGTTGTCCGAGGCGAAGAAGGATCCGGTCGGCTACGAGCTCTACTATCGCTGCGGCCGCCGCTGCATTACGACCTATGCGATCGCCTACGCGACGGGGAAGCTCTCCGACTTCCAGACGCAGTCCCCTCGCTTCGTCACCGAGCGCGGCTCGCATGTCGGGATGTCAGCGGCACGAGCCGCCTTAGCCGAGCGCCGGAAGATCGTCGGAGCGTGTGGCGAGGGTCATGCCATCCAGCTGCGCTCGGACGAGCATCACATCTTCGTCCTAGGCGTGTTCGCCGGGAAGGTGTCTTTGATCGTCTACCTCGGACCGCACACGCTCTCCTACGAGGGTCTCTGCTAGACCTTGACGCTCTTGACTCGTATCGACGCAAATCGATATATTGAGCCGCGTCGATTGGAGGGAAACTGATGACGTCGTTGGAGCTGATCGCTTGCTGTCGGCCGCTCGGAGCGGCGGCTCTCGCCGACGAAGAGGCCGAGGCGACGGCGTCGCTGTTTCGGACGCTGGCCGATCCGGCGCGGGTGAAGATCGTCAATCTGCTCGCCACGTCGGCCGAGCCGGTGTGCGCGTGCGAGTTCGAGCCGGCGCTTCACCTTTCGCAACCCACGGTGAGCCACCACCTGAAGAAGCTGACCGAAGCGGGTCTGCTCGAGCGTGAGCAGCGCGGCAAGTGGGCCTATTTCTCCCTCAACCCGAAGGCGAGCTCGCAGCTCGAGCGCCTCGTTCGAATATCTGAGGTCGTCTGATGAGCACCGAGACTGCCGAGACGCTGCGCGAGCAGGTGCGGCAGCGCTACGCCGAGGCTGCGCGTGCTGTAGAGGAGGAAGGCGGTTGCGGATGTGGCAGCGGTTCCTGCTGCGAGGGCGAGGCTGCCGGAGACTTCGGCGAGGCCCTGTACAGCATCGAGCAGCGCGGAGAGTTGCCGGATGCGGCCGCGCTCGCGTCGCTTGGCTGTGGTAATCCGACCGCGGTCGCCGAGTTACACGAGGGCGAGACGGTGCTTGACCTCGGGTCCGGCGGCGGTATCGACGTGATCCTGTCGGCGAAGCGGATCGGTCCCGCGGGTGTTGCGTACGGCCTCGACATGACCGACGAGATGCTCGCGCTCGCGCGCAAGAACGCAGCCGAGGCAGGCGTCACGAACGTCCATTTCCTGAAGGGTGTGATCGAACAGGTGCCGCTGCCGGCCGACTCGGTGGACGTCGTGATCTCGAACTGTGTGATCAACCTCTCGGTCGACAAGCCGGCGGTGCTGACGGAAATGGCGCGGGTGTTGAAGCCGGGCGGCCGGGTCGGAGTCAGCGACGTCGTCTCCGAAGATCACCTCAGCACAGACGAGCGGGCTGAGCGGGGGAGTTACGTCGGCTGTATCGCCGGTGCCCTCTCGCGCTCTGAGTACGTTGCCGGGCTCGAGGCGGCCGGATTCGAGGACGTGTCGGTCGAGTTCACGCACGAAGTCGCAGCCGGGATGCACGGTGCGATCGTGAAGGCGCGCAAGACGAACGCGCCGGTGCGCAAAGGCTTGCCGCTCGTTCAGCCCCGCGTGAGCGCCGACTGCTGCTGATGCCGGCCGTTCCGCTCGCGCGCACGCTGTTTGTCTGTGTCGGCAACCAGGGTCGCTCGGTGATGGCCGAGCGGCTGTTCCGCCGTGCCGTGTTCGGCCGCCATCAAGCTCGCTCGGCCGGCTCCAATCCAGGTGCTGCGGTCCACCCGCAGGTGTTGGAGGCGCTGGCCGAGATCGGGCTCGATGCGAGCGACCACGTTCCGCGCAAACTCGACGACGAAGCCGCCGAGTGGGCGGATGTCTTGGTCGCGACATGTGACGACGCCTGCCCGGTGATTCCGGGTAAGCGCTACGTCAGCTGGCAGTTGCCGGATCCAAAACATCAACCGCTCGAGCGAGTAAGAGAGATCCGCGACGAGATCGCACGACTCGTTGACGAGCTTGTCGCCGAGCTTGATCACGTCGACCTCTCCCCTGACGCGCTGTTGCACTCGAGACGAGATGACGCACGCTCGTAATCCGTTCGTAGTTTCCTGCTCGCTCGAGCAAAGCGAGTTGTCCGAGCGGCGGCAACGCTGGCAAGCCCTCGCGGAGCGTGCGTTGATCGACATCATCGCGAGTCAGCGAGGGCTGCGGCTGATCTTCCAGGCTGACCATGAGGTCGAGGAGGAGTTGCACGAGCTCGCAACGCTCGAGCGGACGTGTTGTGCGTTTGCCGACTGGTCGGTTCGCTCAACCGGCGGAGAGGTTGAGCTCGAGATCAGCGGAGCGAGCGACGAGTCGATCTCCGCGGTGAAGGGGATGTTCGCCAGTCTTCGCGCTGCAGGCGTTCCGCTTGACGAGCACGCGCGCACGTGTCAGAGTCGTGTGGTCAAGTCCTGTGGGCCTTCGGGTTCGCAGGACTTGGCGTTTTAAGGAGGTCGATCTCCTCCTCCCGCTGGCAGCTCGCGCTCGGCGATCTGCGCGCGCTGCTCGCGATCGCCAACCACGCGGCGGACGAGAAGCATCACCACGAGGGTGATGAGGCCGAACTGGATCGTGTTGCCTGCGTGTGCGCTCGGGAGTGCAGCGGAAGCGAGCGTGGCGACCATGATCGTCGCGAGAGTGAAGGCGAAGCGTCTCCGAGGCAGCGTCAAGGCTGCGATCGCCTTGCTTGTGCTCTTTTCCTTCGAGGTCGCGGCGACGCCGACCTGGAAGGACGCCACGTTGGCGATGAAGCTGGGTGCGGCCGCGCTGGGGCTCGCCGGCATAGCCGCGGCGCTCGCCGCGTTGGTTGCGGTCCGGCGCTCCAGGCGCTCACCCGCTGTCACGGCTTGACGATCCAACCTCGCTGGAGGGCGGCTATCGCTGTGCGGGTTGGAAGAGCTCGATCGGGTTGCCCGAAGGGTCGTCGAGCAGGATCTGGGAGCCGCCGGGTCCCTTCACGATGTCGTTGCGAAACGTGAGCCCTGCGGCGCGGAGCCGTTCGACCTCTGCCTTGATGTCGTCGACGATGAGATGGATCCGGTTCCAGCCACCCGGGCCGGGCCGGCGGCCGTCGGGCATGGGCCGGCCGGCCGAGCTCGACGGCCCGCTCAAGAGCAGGCGCAGGTTGCCGCGGACGACATCGGCAAATGCAGGCGCCGCGCTCGATCGGAGCGCGAAGCCGAAGTGAGTCGTGTAGAAGTCGACGGCGGCATCGACGTTGTCGACCATGTAGCGCACGTTGACCATCGGGTCGTCACTCATGGATTAGTGAGTCGGGCTTCGGCTCGAGCAGGCTCTCATGTTCTACGATCCGACGCGGCCACGTCGGCGAGTCGCAGGTTGCGCCCGTCGCCCGCGTGCGGTTCTCTGGAGTCGGCTGAAGGATCCTGTTCGGAGAGCTTGAGTGCTGACATCAACAAGCTCTTGGCCCGCTCGACGAGCTTGCGGTCCTCGAGCGCCTGCTGGGCCTTGGTCACTTCGCCCTCGAGCGCTTCGAACTTGGGATGGCGCGCCGACCCCGTCCCCAACTCGCAGTTCCCCCCGCGCTAAGGACGGCTTTTCCCGCGTTTCCGCCTATCGGTCGGTCGCCTCGGCGAGCTTCTGTAGCGCTTGGAGCGCCTGTGCCGGCCGCGCACCTTCCGCCCCCGCGCTGTCGGTGTTGAGTGCTTCCCAGTGGTCGGCGATTCTCGTGAGGAGATCGACCAACTGGCTGCGTTCGGCTGCGGTCAGGGGTTTGAGGAGTGTGTCGGCTTGTTTCGCGAGGTCGGCTGCTGCTTTCGCCTGTGTCTGCTTGCCCTGCGGGGTGAGGTGGATGAGGTAGGAGCGGCGGTCGTCGGGGTTTCGCACGCGTTCGAGGAGGGCGTCACGCTCGAGCTCGTCGAGTAGGTAGGTCATTGCGGTGCGGTCGGTCGCGGTCGCGGTCGCCAGCTCGATCTGCGTCAGCGGGCCTGACTCGACAAGGGTGCTCAGGACTCCCCAGGCCCGCGGCGAGAGTCCCAACGGTTCGAGGCGCGCGGTCGCGAGAGCCTGCGCGGCGCCAGCAGCGACGACGAGCAGTTGGCCAATCCGTTCGGTGCGTCTTCTGTTGCGCAGAGAATACTCAGTCCTATAGATTGTCTTGACGCAAGACTATCTCAAATATAGATTGTCTTGGATATGACCGAAAGGAGTGTAATGGAACCGCGCAACGTCATTGTCACGGGAGCCTCGCGCGGCATCGGCGAATACATCGCCCGGGCGTTCGCAGCCCGCCCCACGAATCTGCTGCTGGTCGCCCGCTCAGCCCCGGAGCTGACCCGACTCGCCAGGGAGCTACGGAGCCACGACACCGAGGTGGCTGTCGCCGCAATCGATCTTGCCGACCCCCGTGCCGCTGCGCAGGTCGTCGCGGCAGCTGAGTCCGAACTGGGCAGCGTCGACGTGCTCGTCAACAACGCCGCCGTCGAGCTGCAGCGCCGCTTCCACACGCTCTCTACCGACGAAATCGAGCAGGTGATCCGCGTCGACCTGATCACGCCGATCGAACTCTCGCATCTGCTACTGCCCGGGATGCTCGAGCGAGGCTACGGCCGCATCATCAACATCTCCTCGATCGCCGGCCGCGTCGGCTTCCCCTATGCCGAGGCCTACGCGGCGAGCAAGGACGGACTGATCGCGTTCAGCCGCGTCCTGCGCAACGACTACCGACAGGAAGGCGTGTCCGCGTCCGCGATCGTGCTCGGCGCCGTCAAGGATGCCGGCCTCGGCCAGCGCACCCTCGACGAGCTGGGCGTGACGACGAACACCTCCTTCATGGTCACGCCTGAGAAGGTCGCCAAGTCCGTCCTGCGCGCGATCGACAAGGACAAGGCGGAGATCGTGGTCATGCCCGGCCCGGGCCGCTTGCTGAAGGCGCTGATGGATCTCTTCCCTGCCTTCGGACCGACCATGAACCGGCTGAGCGGGGGCGAGAGGTTCATGGCATTGGTCGCAGACCACCGCGAGGCAGACCACACCGCACAACGGAAAAGGGAGACGGCGTGACGCTGCGCGTTCCCGGTGCTGCACCGCCTGCTCCGCAGCCGCTCCTCGGCCGAGATCCGTCCCTGACCGCGACCGTCAGTTGTCGGACAGCTCGTCGGTTGCGCTTCGTCCGGCCTTTGCGGTGCGGCTGAGAAAGTCGGCGACTACTTCGAGCTCGCTCTCGTCGTAGCCCGCGTAGATCTCGTTCATCGAGCGGTTCATTCCCGCATAGAGCCGCAGTAGGTCCGGGAGGCGCTCGCGCACGGTGCGGACGAGGACGGCGCGGCGGTCGGCTGGGTCGCGCTCGCGCGCGATCCAGCCGCCGCGTTCGAGCCTGTCGAGGATTCCGGTAATGGTCGCAGGGTGGAGACCGGCCGTTCGCGCGAGCGCGCTCGGACTGAGCGGGCCGAGACGGTCGATCAGGTCGAGGCAGTCGAGGTCGACGTCCCTGAGCTCTAGCTCTGCCCCCACCCGATAGTTGAGCAGCGACAGCTGGCTGTTCAGCTCGCGTAGCGAGTTCCCGATCGCGAGCGCCAAGCGCCTGCGCCGCCGAGCCGCGTCCACATCACCGCCGGCTGTGCCCTCAGATGCTCGGGAATACATATGGTACCGCTTTCGTATTGTATGACATACAGAGAATCATAACTCGACTGACGGAGGTCGCCCTGTGTCTTCGCGCGGCCAGGAAGGAAGCAGTTTTCATGAGTGCAGAGTCATATCCAGCAGCCGTCTCCCCGGCTGAGCCGCGAGCCGCCTCGTCGCTGTCGTCACGACGCGGCGTCGCGATCCTGCTCCTGCTCAGCCTCGTCCAGTTCATGGACGTCCTCGACGCCTCGATCCTGAACATCGCCCTGCCGTCGATCAAGCGCGACCTCGGCTTCAGCCAGCAGAGCCTGCAGTGGGTCGTCAACGGCTACATCCTCACCTACGGCGGCTTCCTGCTGCTCGGCGGGCGTGTCGCCGACCTGCTCGGCCGCCGCCGCGTCCTCGTCACCGGCCTGATCGTATTCGCCGGCTCTTCGCTCGTAGGCGGTTTGGCTCACAGCGGCTCGCTGCTCGTGGGCGCCCGCTTCTCCCAGGGGCTCGGAGCCGCCATGCTCTCGCCGGCCGCACTGTCGACGCTCACCACGATCTTCCGCTCTGATCGCGAGCGTCACACGGCGCTCGGCGTCTGGGCTGCCGTCTCCGGTCTCGGCGGCGCCGCCGGCGTCTTGTTCGGCGGACTGCTCACGGAGGGGCCCGGTTGGCGCTGGGTGCTGTTCGTCAACGTGCCGTTCAGCGCGCTCGCGTTCATCGGCGCGTTCGCCCTGCTCGACCGGGAGCGCAAGTCGACACGCCTCGTGAACTTCGACGCGCTCGGGGCCTTCCTCGTGACCGGCGGGATGCTGCTCTTGGTCTACGCGCTCGTGAAGGCGCCGGACGTCGGCTGGGGCGCGACGCGCACGATCGTCGAGCTCGCCGTCGCGGCGGTGACCTTGGTCGCCTTCGTCGCCAATGAGCTGCGGGTGGTCAACCCACTCGTGCCGCTGTCGATCCTGCGTGTCAAGGGAGTCGCCGCCGCCGACGCCACGCAGATGGTGGCCTTGGCCGGCTTCTTCCCGATGTTCTTCTTCCTCACGCTGTACATGCAGACCGTGCTCCACTACTCGCCGATCCAGACCGGCATCGCCTACCTGCCGCTGACGGGCGGGGTGATCATCGCCGCCGGCATCTCCTCGCAGCTGTTCGCGCGCATCGGCACCAAGCCGGTGATCGTGATCGGAACCGCGACCGCCGCCGGCGGCCTCTACTGGCTCTCACGGATCCCGGTCGACGGCTCCTACGTCTCGGACATCCTGCCGGGCCTCTTGGTCGCCGCCTTCGGTCTCGGGGCTGTCTTCGTCGGCGCGACCACGGCGGCGAACGCCGGTGTCGGCGAGGACAAGGCCGGCCTCGCCGCCGGGCTCCTGAACACCGGGCAGCAGCTTGGCGCCGCGCTCGGCCTGGCGATCCTCTCCGCCCTGGCTACCGCGCACACCAACTCGCTGCTGCACGCAGGCCACACCGGCTTCGCCCAGGCGGCGACCGACGGCTATCAGCGCGCGCTCATGGCCGGCGCCGCCTTCCTGCTCGCGGCCGGCGTCGTCGCGCTCCTGGCACGCAACACGCGTGACGCAGCCTCGGTCGTCGAGGACGAGCCCGCGCTCGACCTCGCGGCGTAGGCGGGTGGGGGGAGCCGTACGGCTCCCCCCACCCAACCCGCTCGTTCGTAGTTACGAGGCCAGGACCCTGAGCCTCCGGAGGGCTCCTCCGTCCGTCGAAGCCGCGCGCGCCGCGTTTGCGCGTTCGCCGAGGTGGGCTTCGAGTCGCCAGAGGTTGTCGAGATGCTGGCTGGCCCAGAGCAGAACGAGCGCAGCTCTGACCGTGGGCTCGTCGCGGCCGCGGGCGGCAGCTTGTACGCACGCGAGCAGACGGCTGCCCCCTTCGGTATCGCGAATGTGCGGCGGCGGCACCGGCCGGTCGTTCACAAGCGCGTACCCGAGTGCGACGTACCACGACTGGAGGGCATGGAGCTCGCGGTCGAGGTTCTCGCCGCAGCGCTCGAGTCGTGTCTCCGCCTCCGTCATCCGCGCCAGCGACGCGAGCGATTGTGCTGCGCGCCGGACGCGCGCAGCGCCGCCGACGAGCGCCGCGGCGTCCTCCACGTTGAACGCTGTCGCGGAGCGCTCCGCGAGGTACTGCCGAAAGGCGTCGTCGAGCCGGTGGAGGGCGGCGTCCGCGGACCGCGCCGCGCGAGCGCTGTCCTCGGAGCGTCCTCCATCGATCAGCTGCCGGGCCGCCGCGACGACGTAGTCGGCGCAGCGCGCATACGCGACGGAGATGTCCTCCCGCAGCAACGCGCCGGCACCGCGCGGCCAGAACAGGAGACCGACCCCGAGGCTGATCGCGAAGCCGATGGCGACGTCCTCGATGCGAACAACTCCAACCTGCCAGCCGACCGGCTGGATGATGTTGAAGAGCACGAACAGGACGACCGTGAAGCCCGCCTGGCCCGCAGCGAACGAGATTGCGCGCGGCGCGTAGGCGGCCAACAGCACCGCGAAGGGAAGAACGGCCCACAGCACGACCTCATGCGTCCCGATGCCGATCACGAGCAGCGCGCCGATCACGATTCCGACCGCCGTCCCCGCGAGCGCGCTGAGAATCGACCAGCCGGTGCCAAGCGCGTTCGACCGCAGTACGGAGAGCGTTCCGAGCACGACCCAGAAGCCGTGCTGGAGACCCGTGCGCTGGGCGATGTAGACGGCGACCGCGAGCCCGGCGGCGCCGCGGACGCTGTTCTGGAACCACACGGAACGCGGGCTTGCATGCTCGACCGCGAGCTGCTCCGTTGCTTCGAGGGCTGCACGCGCCGACGGGGGTTGTACGAGGTCGCCCTGATCGAGCTCCGGTGCCTCCGCTCCGGTCGCGAGCAATGCGTACCCGGCCGCTTGACGCGCGGAGTAGGTCGCTGCCCGGATCCGAAACGGCGGCTCCAGCGCCTGTGGAACCGCCGCGGCGGGCGTGCCGGTCGGGAGCTGCGGCAGCCGTAGCGCGAGTGCGCGCGCAACGGCGTCTCGCGCTGCGTCGAGTCGTGCGAAGTCGGGCCGTTCGTCGCGACCGTCGAGTCTCTCCGCGCTCGCGCGGAGCACGGCGGCGGCCGCCGCCATCGCCTCGCCGTCCTCTGCGCACGCAAGCTCGAGCGCAGGCAGCTCGTCCGACGGCGCGAGGAAGGAGAGGAGCCAGTCCAGCTCGTCGGGAAGCGAAGCGAGGGCGGCTGTTGGTCGCGTGGGACCCGTCGGGCGGTGCTGCGTGCCGAGTGAGCGCCGGCCCAGACCGTCGACGGCGTCGCGTGCGAGGCGCGCGAGCTCGGCCGCCTGTTCCTCGTCCGCTTCGAGGAAGTCGGCCACAGCGCGCAAAGTGCGGGCGGCCTCGTGCCGAAGGTCGGCGCGCCGGCGAGGAGGCCATAGCAGCATCACTGCGCAGATCCCAGCGCCGGTCGCAAGGCCCCAGCCCTCGAGGCGATCCGGGATCGCAGAGTTCGACGCCGGAATCGTCACCGGCAGGACGAATGTGAGCAGTGCTCCGGTCGTTGCCGCCGCGAAATAACCGCTGATCAGGCCGGAGAAGATGGTGCCGAAAGCGACGGCCGCCATCGCACCCGCGCCGAGCCACGGGTGTCGCGAGCAGAGGGTCCCGAGCGTGATGAGCAGTGCGCCGACGCATGCCAGGCCGACGTACGCGAGGAAGCGTGCTCGCCACGGGCCTCCGAACTCGACCAGGACGAGCCTCGCGAACGATCCGAAGGCCGCGAAGAGCGACGTCTGCGGCTGCCCGATCACCTTGTCGGCGAGCGCGAAGACGGCCGGCATGACGATCGCGGCGCGCGCAGCGCTCCTCAGCGCGGCGAGATCTGGCACGGCTGGCGATCATACGACGGCTTCCGAGAGGGACGACTCGGCCTTGAGGCGTAGGATGCTCGCAGTGGGTGTCGGGAATTGGCTGCGGAGGCTCTTTTCGTCCAGTCGGGAGGATGAAGCGGCCGAACGCGAGGAATACGGACTCCCCGCTCGCGACGGGGTGAGGGACGAGCGGACGAGATTTGGCTCCTTCGCGAGCGCCGAAACGGCCGAGGCGGCCGAGGAGGGGCTCGACGAGCTCGAGGCGCCGCGCGACCCGGCCCCCTGATCGGCCTGAGCTAACGCTGGCCGGCTACCCGGTGGCCGTCGCGAGGACGTCGCCGCTCGCCAGAACGACACCGTCCTCGCAGCGCGCTTCGACCAGCCCGCTCTGGAACTGTTGCCGGTAGAGCCGGGCGTAGGGGCCGTCTGCGGCAACGAGCTGTTGATGAGTTCCCTGCTCGACGATCCTGCCGCGGTCGAGCACGAAGATCACGTCGGCCGAAAGGATCGTCGAGAGCCTGTGGGCGATCGCGATCGTCGTTCGGTTCTCCATCAGCGGTTCCAATGCCTGCTGGACGAGCCGCTCGCTCGCTGTGTCCAGCGCCGAGGTTGCCTCGTCGAGGATCAGCACCCGCGGGTCCTTCAGCAGCACCCGCGCGATCGCGAGGCGCTGCTTCTCACCGCCCGACATCCGATAGCCGCGCTCGCCGACCACGGTGTCGTAGCCGTCGGAAAGCTCCATGATCCGGTCGTGGATCGCCGCCGCGCGCGCAACTGCGTGCAACTCGGCGTCTGACGCATCGGGCTTGGCGTAGAGCAGGTTGTCGCGGACGGTGGCGTGGAAGAGGTACGTCTCCTGCGTGACCATCCCGATCGCCTCGGCGAGCGAGGAGAGCTGCAGGTCGCGGACGTCGTGGCCGTCCAGCTCGACGCTGCCGCGCGTTACGTCGTACAACCTCGGGATCAGGTAGGAGATCGTCGTCTTGCCGGCGCCGCTCGCGCCGACGAGCGCGGCGAGCTGGCCCGGTTCGACCGCGAGCGAGACCTCCTGGAGCGTCCAGGGCCGGTCACCATCCGTGTCGGCGGCCTCCTCGTAGCGGAACCAGACATCTCGAAGCGCGACCTCGCCCCGGACGCGGTCGAGCGGCAGGGCCGTGGCGCCGGGAGAGTCGACGATCTCGTTGGGGAGGTCGAGGTATTGGAAGATCCGCTCGAAGAGCGCCAGCGAGGACTGCACCTCGACCGAGGTCTGGAGCATGCTCCCGATCGGGAACAGAAGCCGGGTCTGCAGAGTCGTGAAGGCGACGATCGTGCCCGCGCTGAGATCCGACCAGCCGGCCACGAGGTAGATGAGCGCCGGCGTGATCGCGAAGAACGACTGCACCAGAGCGAAGAAGCCGCGGCCGACCATCTGTTGCCGTACCTGCAGTCCGGCGAGCCGCAGGTTCTCGCTGCGGTAGCGCTCGACGGCAGCGCGTCGCCGGTCGAAGACCTTGGCGAGCAGGATCCCCGAGACCGACAGCGTCTCCTCCGTCAACGCCGACAGCTCGGCGAGGGACTCCTGGGTCTCACGGGAGATCCGGCGCCGGACGCGCCCGACGCGCCACGTCAGGTAGACGAACACGGGCACGACGGCCAGGGACAGGAGTGTCAGCTGCCACGAGAGCGCGACCATCGCAACGACCGAGCTGAGCACCGTGACGATGTTCGAGAGCACCGACGAGGCGGTATTCGTGACGACGCTCTGGACGCCGCCGACGTCGTTCTGCAACCGCGACTGCAGCTCGCCGGTACGTGTGTCCGTAAAGAACCGGAGCGACATCGACTGCAGGTGTTCGTACAGCCGGTTGCGCAGGTCCTGCATCACGCGTTGTCCGACGACGGTGGTCAGGTAGGTCTGTGCAACCGAGATCACCGCGGCAACGAGCGGGATCGCAACCATCACGCCCACGAGGATGTAGAGGAGATGCAGGTCGCGGTGGCCGCTCGCCGGGAAGAGCGCTCGATCGAACACGACCTTCGTCAACAGCGAGGGCGCGACACCGAGCCCAGCCGTGACCACGATCATCACCAGCACGGCTGCGACCTGCCACCGGTACGCCCGGAACAGCCGCGCGATGCGCGGAATCAGGCGTCGTCCGTGCACTAGCCCGTCTCGGCGAAGCGGGCGAGCGCGTTCACGAGCGAGCGCAGTTGACGGCCGCGCCCGGTGAGGCGGTACTCGACGCGGGGCGGGCGAGCGTCGATCACCTCGCGCTGGAGTACGCCGGCCTCCTCGAGGTCCATCAGCCGCTGTGCGAGGGTCGCCGGCGGGATGTTGCCGAGTGCCTGCAGGAATTCGTTGAAGCGGACGGCGCCTTCGTGCGAGACGTAGAGGATCGAGACAGTCCAGCGCCGCTCGAGGAGGTCCGCAGCGCGGCGAACCTCCTCGGGCAGCGGTGGGCAGCTACGACAACGCATGCGCCGAGTGTGGCTCGAGCGAGAGCTCGAGCACCTCGTCCAGGGTCATCACTGGGTGGAAGCTCATCTCGTTGCGGACGTCCTCGGGGATGTCGTCGAGATCAGCCCGGTTTCGCTCGGGGATGATCACGTCGGTCAGTCCGGCTGCGTGCGCGGCGAGCGCCTTCTGCTTCAGCCCGCCGATCGGCAGCACGCGACCCTGCAGAGTGACCTCGCCGGTCATCCCGACAGTGTGCTTCACCGGCCGGTTCGTGAGCAGAGAGGCGAGCGCCGTCGTCATGGTGATCCCGGCGCTGGGGCCGTCCTTTGGGATCGCGCCGGCAGGCACGTGCACGTGGAAGCTCGCGTCCTCGAAGACGTGCTCGTCGAGGCCGAGCTCTTCCGCGTGCGACCGTACGTAGGAAAGCGCGATGCGTGCCGACTCCTTCATCACGTCGCCGAGCTGGCCGGTCAGGACGAGCCCGTCCTTGCCCGGCATCTTCGTCGCCTCGACGAACAGGACGTCGCCGCCCGTCCCGGTGACCGCCAGACCGGTGGCCACGCCGGGAACTGCGGTTCGCTCGGCCGACTCCTGGTAGAAGCGCTGCCGCCCGAGCGCGTCGCGGACCGTCGGCTCGCCGATCGAGATGGGCGGCTGCGCGGTGCCGGAGGCCACGGTCGTCGCCGTCTTCCGCAGCAGCTTGCCCAGCTCGCGCTCGAGCTGGCGGACGCCCGCTTCCCTCGTGTACTGACTGACGATCAGCTCGAGCGTGAGGTCGTCGATCGACACCTCTTCCTCGCGCAAGCCCGCCCGCTCACGCTGGCGCGGCCAGAGATAGCCGCGTGCGATCGCGACCTTCTCGTCGACCGTGTACCCGTCGAAGCGGATTACCTCCATGCGGTCGAGCAGCGGCCCGGGGATCGTCTCGGCCATGTTCGCCGTGGCGATGAAGACGACCTCGGACAGGTCGACCTCGACGTCGAGGTAGTGGTCGCGGAATGAGTGATTCTGGGCCGGGTCGAGCACCTCGAGCAGCGCGGCCGAAGGATCGCCCCGCCAGTCGGCGCCGACCTTGTCGACCTCGTCGAGGAGGATCACGGGGTTCATCGTCCCGGCGTCGCGCAGCGCCCGCACGAGCCGGCCCGGCAGCGCGCCGATGTAGGTGCGGCGGTGGCCCCGGATCTCGGCTTCGTCGCGTACGCCGCCGAGCGACATGCGCACGAACTCGCGGTTGAGCGCCCGGGCGATCGACTCGCCGACCGAGGTCTTGCCCGTTCCGGGCGGCCCGATCAGCGTCAGGATCGCGCCGGAGCGCTTATCCTCGGCGATGCCGCGCTCCTGCCGGAGCTTGCGTACCGCCAGGTACTCGACGATTCGCTCCTTCACGTCCTCGAGACCGGCGTGGTCGTTGTCCAGGACGTCGCGCGCGTGGACTGGGTCGAGCCGCTCCTCAGAACGCTTCCCCCAGGGCACGGCGAGCAGCCAGTCCAGATAGGTGCGAATCATCGAGGACTCGCCGCTCTGGTCGCCCATCCGCTCCAGCCGCCCGATTTCGCGGTCGGCCTGTTCGCGAACCTCGTCGGGGAGATCTGCTTCGGCGATCTTCCCGCGGTAGTCCTCCGAGACCGACGCGTCGTCCTCGCCCAGCTCCTTGCGAATCGACTCCAGCTGGCGGCGCAAGATGTACTCGCGCTGCTGGCGCTGAGCGCCCTGCTCGACGTCCTCACGGATCCGATGGCGGATCTGCAGCTCGGCCAGGCGCTCGCGCTGCAACCGCAAGGCGAGCTCGAGCCGAGCGACCACGTCCACCGCCTCGAGCAGCTCGATCCGCTGCTCGAAGGTGATCTCGGGGGCATAGGCGGCGGTGTCCGCGAGGGTGCCGATCTCGCCGATCGAGCGCACGAAGGCCGAGATGCGCCCGTCGTCGCCGCGCAGCTCCAGGATCTCCTCGATCACGGCGCGGTACTCGCGTTCGAGCTCGCGGGTCCGTACACCCGGCGGCTCCTCGTCCGGGGTCTCCTGCACCTCGACCCGGAGCCGGCCCTGCGCATCGGTGTGGGCGGCTCCGGCGATTCCGCGGTGCAAGCCGACGAGATTGACGGCTCCGACCCCGCCGGGGAGGCGCACGCGGTCGGCGACCTCTGCGACGGTGCCGACCTTTGCGTACTGCCCTTCGTGCCGTGGGACGAGCAACACGCGGTCCTCGTCTGCCACGTCGGCGGAGATCGTGACGTTCATGTTCGGGAAGACGACGGTGTCGTCAAGCGGAACAAGCAGCAACGTGCTCAAGCTTCATCACCCTTCTCTGGTAGCTACACGATCGATAGTAGCTTCAGGAGATGAAGTTACGCGTGCTCGCTCCGGCCGGGCGAGCAGGATCGCGCCGAGCGTGACGGCTGCGAAGGCGACGACTCGGACACCCCCGAACACGCCCGACGGGACGGGCTCCCCGAGCACGACGGTGCCCGCGGCAATCGGCAGCGCGTTGGTCAGCAGCGTCGCCAATCCGGCGACCGTCAGCGCGCCACCCTTCTGATAGCCGAACTGCAGGAACGCCGTGCCGAGGGAATAGCCGCCGATCACACCGATCGCGAACGCTGCCCGGGCTCCTCCCTGGGTAGCGACCTTGACCGAGATGTCACCGATTGAGAAGAACAGTCCTCCGGCCACGCCCTCGGCGACCGCGAGTGCGCCGAACCGCCGGCCGAGCGCGAGCGCGATCGCCGCCGCACCGGCTGTCGCTGCGAGCCAGAGCAGGATCTCGAGGGTCGAGCCGCCGCTCCCCTCGCCGCTCCCGCCGGCCAGCGAAACCGCCAGCGCGAGCAGCCCGAACATCGACACCAGCACGCCCGCAAGTTCGCGGCGACCGAGGCGCAGCCGCCTCATCCGGGCGGAGACGAAGGCGAGGATGCCGATCCCACCGGCGGAGACGCTCTGGACGAGGGTGAGCGGCGCGAGCGCAAGCGCGGCGACGTAGAGCGCGAAGCCCGTGCTTTCCAGCCCGAATCCGGCCAGCCAGCTGCGATCTGTCAGCAGCGCTCCGACCGAGTGCAGCGGTCGCCGAAGGGAGAGAGCGGGTAGAGCGGCCGCGGCGTCGTGCTCCCGCAGGTACGCGACGTTCGTCAGCGTGGTGGACGCGAGCGCCAGCAAAAGCGCGACTAGCAATTCGAGCACTTTAGGGCTACTCGCGCGCGCGCGAATATCAGGTCCCGCGTCTCCTTGCGGCGCTCCCGTCCTACCTTCGGTATGCGCTGTCGCCGCAGCCGAGATTCAGGCACGCACGGCCGCGGTCGATAGGGAGTCCGATGAGGTTTGTGGTCGCCGCCGCTCTCTGCGCCGCGCTCGGGCTCGCCGGGTGTGGGAGCGACGACAGACACTCGAGCAGCCGGCGGGCGCCCGCGGAACCGGCTGCGGCTCCCCCTCCGCATGCGACTGTAGACCTCGCCGCCACCCAGAACGTCGGTGCTGACCTTCCAGTTCTGATGCGCGGCCTAGTCCCGCCGAGCGAGCGCGCTTCGCTGACGGCCGATGAGCTGAAGGTTCACGAATGTGGGATCTCACCGACCTTCCCGTGCATGAATGCCTTCTTCTCCGCTGCCAAGGGACAGGCATTTGCGGTCCGACTGCATCGGCTTCGCGTGCTCGCTGTGAGCAAGGGCTGGCGCGTCGAGCGCGTCAGGCGCGAGGAGAAGGGCGTCTACCTCGAGCTGGTCCGTGGCGACGTTCACGCCCGCTACACGCTGTCGCGGCTCGGCGGTCCCGCTGACTCGATCGTCGAGGTGAGTGTCGCCGGGCCCCTCACCGTTCTACCGGCTCCATCCGCCGCGGACAAGGCGGCGTGGAGCCCGGAGAAACGGCGGTACGTGAAAGACGCGAATGCCATCTGCTCGCGGGCGTTCTCGCACGTCACCGACTCGAAGCAGCTGCCCGTCGCGCTGACACGGGCATTGCGGTCGCTTACCTCGCTACCGCCTCCGGTCGGAGAGCGACCGGAGGTCGCGACCTTCCTCCGGCCCCTCCGCCTGATCGACCAGGCGGCGAGGGTGATCGACCAAGCCAAAGGAGAAGACGTGCTCCCAGCGGTTGTCGCAATCGCCCAGTACACGACCCGCTTCAACAAAGCGGCAAGCCGCTACGGCCTCGACAAGTGCGTGCTGGGCTAATTTTGTCTCCCGTTTTCTCACGGTAGGCCGAGGCACCACGGACAGCGCGACCCAGACTCGCGCCGTGACTCATACGCATCGGATCGTTGCGGCCTCAATGGTGGTCGGGTGCGTTTTCGCGTTGACCGCGTGCTCGGCCACTAGACACCGTGCGCGAGCGGCGACGCTCGTCTACGCGAGTGGGTGGATCGGAAAGCTCCAGATCGGCTCGAGCGATGCCCGCGCGGTGATCGCATCTGCCGGCCGGCCCGACGCCGAGCGGCGCGGAGCGGAGTACGACGGGACGCCCTACCGCGCGCTTGGCTACGACTGCTCCGGCAAGCCGTCCGACGATTCGTTCCCCGTGCTCGAGACGCAGAGCGGGCGGCACGGTCCCTACTGCAAGACCGTCTTCTGGGTCAATCTGCGCACCCGCAGGCTGGGCAACTTCTACACGACCTCACCACGCTACGAGGAAGGCCACGGTGTCCGGATCGGAACGGCAACGGCGACCGCCGAGCGGATCCTTCACCAGCGCGTCTACGTCGGCTGCGAAGAAAACCTCCGCGAGGGCGTCCTCACAGTTGCCTTCATCGGCGGTGTCGGCCGGGCGAGCCAGGGCTCGCCTGGGCTACACCTCGTTGGCGGCCACGTGTACGCCTTCGCAGCCCACGGCGGGCGCAGCGACATCGGCGTCTTCGACTGCCTCTAGGTAGCCGTCATCGGCCGGCGTCGACGACGTCCGTTGGCAGCGCGGCCCTGTAGCCGGAGAGGATGAACCCGAAGAAGCAGGCAACGCCGATCGCGTGAGCCCAAGCAGTGTTCGCGATCGTGAGAAATCCAATGCCTGCGACGAGGAAGGCAACGGCGAGCCGTGCGTCCAGCCGGCCGCTCGCTGGCTCTCGACGCTGGAATCGGCCGGGGGCCTCGCCCGAGCTCTGTTCGCCGCGACGGAGCTCACCGCCCAGTGTCAGCCGAAAGAGGAGCGCAAGCGAGGGGAAAAGCAGCAGGGCGCCGACCAGGACCGCGACGACGACGGCGACCAGCGTGTCGTGCCCGGCTGCTGCCTGGCGGATCGTGAGCCCCTGCAGGAAGACCGGGTTCTGGGCCACGGCCCAGCCGGCGATCGTCGCGGCCACGGCCAGCGCGGCTGTGTACCGCGCGGGCTCATACCGCCTCCGCCAGACGAGCCCCAGCGTGGCGACGCCGGCGATCAGGGACACAACCAGCGCCGGCAGCGCCACGCCCTCGGTCAGCCGCCTGAAGATGCGTTCCGCATCGAAATGCAGGACGACAACCCCTGCGATCGCGACGGCGCCGGCGGCGAGCCCCGCCGCGAGCGCTCGGGCACGGAAACGGTCGGCGAGGACGTCTTCGCCCCGGCGCGCGGCATCGCCGCTAAGGAAGACAGCCGCGATGTAGGCGCCGCTTGCGACGGCGAGCACGCCGATTGCGATCGAGGTCGGGTTGAGCCAGCTCGTGACGAGGCTGCCGCCGGGGTTGCCGACATGCACCCGCTCGGAGGCGAGGCCACCGATCACGGTGCCGAGCGCGAACGGCGTCAGAACCGACGAGACCGCGAAGACGGTGTCAACCCGGCGTTGCTCAGCGGCAGTCCTGGTTCCCGCACGGAGGGCGTAGGCGCCCCCGCGCAGGACAATGCCGATGCCGGCGATGAAGAGCGGGACGGAGAGCGTCGACGCAATCGAGCCAAAGGCGGCCGGGTAGGCGGTCCAAACGACGGTGAGGACGAAGATCAGCCAGACGTGGTTGGCCTCCCAGACCGGCGCCATCGCGTCATGCGCGTGGTCGCGGATCTCATCGGCCCGCTCACTCTTGCCGGCGACGAGTTGCCAGAAGCCGGCGCCGAAGTCGGCGCCGCCGAGCACGGTGTAGAGCGCGAGCCCAACGAGCGCGAACACGAGCGGCAGGTCGTAGAGATGCATCAGGCCGGCATCCTGGAGAGCCGAAGCAGCACCCAGGCGACCCCGGCGGCGAGCGCCAGGTAGACGGCCGCGAGGGCGCCGTAGCCGACCGGAATCCCGCTCGCCCCGGTCACCGCCTCCGAGGTGCGCATGATGTGGTAGACGACCCAAGGCTGGCGGCCGACCTCCGTCGTCACCCAGCCGGCGATCAGCGCCACCACCGAGAGCGGCGCCGCCGCCACCAATGCCCGGTAGAACCAGGTCGACTCGGGCAACCGCTTCCGCCTGACGCGCACGACCAGGTAGACGATCGAGAGCAGCGCGAGCAGGCTGCCAATCCCGACCATCGTCTGGAAGGCGTAGCGGACGACGTTCACCGGCGGGCGATCCGCGGGCGCGACGGCGTCGAGTCCCTGGACAGTGGCGTCCGTGCTGTGGAAGGCAAGCAGGGAGAGCAAGTGCGGGAGCGGGATCCCGTACTCGACGTGCCCGTGCGTGTACCAGCCGAGAATGTGCACGGGCGCGCCCTTGGTGGTCGTGCCCAGGCCCTCGAAGGCGGCGAGCTTGGTCGGCTGCGCGGCCGCGACCTCGCGGCCGTTCCAGTCGCCGATGAAGATCTGCGCGACCGAGGCGAGCGTCGCCACCGCAAGCGGGATCGCGAGCGCCGTGCGCTCGTACCGGCCCCAGCGGCCGCGGAGCCTGCCGAAGGCGTAGGCGCCGGCGAGGACGAAGCCGGTCACCATGTAGCCGGCCAGGTACATGTGCACCAGCTCGTGCCAGAAGTAGCTGTTGCCGAACAGGGCGCCCAACGGATGCACTTCGGCGACGCGGCCGTGGCTGAAGCGGAAGCTCGTAGGGTGATTCATCCATCCGTTCACCGAGATCACGGTCAACGAGCCGGTGAAGCCGGCGATTGCGATCGGGATTCCGCTCGCGAAGTGCGCACGCGGCGAGAGGCGACTCCAGCCGTAGAGGTAGATCCCGATGAAGATCGCCTCCATGAAGAAGGAGAAGCCTTCGATCGCGAAGCCGAGCCCGAACACACTGCCGAAGGTGCCCGTGAAGTTCGGCCACAGCAGGCCCAGCTCGAAGCTGAGGATCGTGCCCGTGACGACACCGGCCGCGAACAGCGCCGCCATGATCCGCGACCACCGTCGTGCCAGCGTCCGGTAGAGCTCGTCACCCGTCCGCAGATACCGCGACTCGACGTAGAGCAGCAACGCCGGGAACGCGATCCCGAAGCACACGAGCGGAATGTGCACGGCGAAGGAGAGCGCCTGCATCTGGCGAGCCTGCGTCAGGTATTGCTGCTCGCCGGGCCCGAGCGCGGCCGCGATGGCTGCCAAGTGGGTCATCTACCCGAAGACGCTTGGAGCGGGCGTGAGAGCAAGTGTCTGTGCGATGCAATCGAGTATCACGGTTGCGTCAGCTCGGAAGATTGAAAGTGGTGACGAAGATCTAGGGTGGTGTCCGGCTCACGGGGGTCGCGCCGACTCGCGCCGGCGTCGCAGGTGAGCGGCGGAATGCGAGGGTAGCGCTGACTGTGAGTACCCAGGCGGCGAGGACGAGGAAGCCGACGAACACGATCCCGAGCGTCAGCAGAGCGGCTGCCGGAAAGCCAGACCAGCCGAGCCAGCGAGGGAGCACTCCGTAGCGAAGCGCCGCGAGCGAGACGGCGGCGACGAGGAGGATCGCCGCCAGCGCCGCGCTCGCGAACAGAAGGAAGCCGGTGTCCTCGAACAGCCGACGCGTGTTGGGATCGAGCCGGAACTTCTTGTCCAGCGTCGTATAGGCGGTCGCCCGCGAAACCGCGTTGCCGACGAGCACCAGCACCGCGCAGCCGATCCCGCCCGCCCAGGCGAGTGCAGCAAGCATCGCCCTCTCCTGCTCCGCTCGCGCGATCAAACTCCTTAGCGCGCTGGCGAAGACCACCAAGGCCAGCGCCGCGCCCGCGATCAGGAAGAAGGCGACGATTTCCTTCGTCCGGTGGCCGCTGTTTGCGTAGTAAGCGAGGATCTCCCGATCGCTGTCGCCGACCTCGATCCCGAGCGCGAAGGCAGCGACGTAGAGAGCGACGAACCCAAGCCCTGCCAGTGCCGCCAACCGTTCCCAGCTAATCCGGGTCATTGCCTTCCTCTTCGCCGAGCTCGGCGCGATTCTCGTCGGCGTGGCAGCGGGGGTCAATACGTAGGGCGGGTGGGGAGAAGCTGGAGGAGCCCTCTGACGGACTCGAACCGTCGACCACCTTCTAAACCACGGAGCTCCATAACGGCTCCATACCTACTCGCGCGGATCCGGATGAGAAGCCGGGTCTGGTGCGCTTCGCGCTCTCGAATCGAGCCCTGAGCCCCTCCACTTCTTCGCTGTCGATGGCGACAGCGACCGTAGCCCAGGTGTCGACCGCCGAGGCAAGGACGTGGAGATGCTCTGCGGGCACCACGATGTGCCAAGCATCTCATTCAGCCTCCGCTCGGTTGCTACGCCGCAGCTGTGAACGCGAGCCGCGGCTCGAGGACTGTTGCGATGAGTTTCCGTGTCCCCGCAGGTCTCAGTTCGTGATGCCGGTAGCGTGCGATCCGACGATGGATTTGGCTCGCACGGGAGCGCTGGAGTCGGACTGGAGGGAGATGAGATGCCCGAACACAGGATTGGAACCCGCAAGGAATGGCAGGTGGCCCGGGACGCGCTCGCCAAGCTCGAGGCCGAGCAGGCGGAGCGAAACGAGGAGATCAAGAGCAAGCGTCGCGATCTCCCCTGGGTCCCGGTCGAGAAGGAGTACGAGTTTGACACCGAGGACGGCAAGAAGACCCTCGACGAGCTCTTCGACGGGCGCTCACAGCTGCTCGCCTACAACATCATGTTTGGCCCCGACTACACAGTCGGCGCCTGCCCAGGCTGCACCAACCTGGGCGACGGGCTCGACGGCTCGCTCGTCCACCTGAACCATCGCGACGTGACGCTGCTCTGCTTCTCGCGGGCGCCGATCGAGCGGCTGACCGCCTACAAACGCCGGATGGGCTGGCAGTTCCCCTACGTCTCCACCTACAACACCGAGTTCGCGTTCGACTTCGGCCTTGCGTTGACCGAGGAGCAGGCGCAGCAGATTCCCGAGGTCAAGGAGATGATCGAGAACCCGCCCGACTGGCTCCAGGAGTGGTCAGGCCAGATCGGGGGCGAGCTCAAGGACGGGCTGCGCGAGGGCCCGAGCTGGATCGCCTTCGCGCGCGAGAACGGAACCGTCTACCACACCTACACGGTGATGGCGCCCGACCCGTTCGTGGCGCCGTACTACAGCTTCCTGCTCGAGCGAACGCCGAAGCCCCAACCCGCCGAGCCCCGTACTTGGCGGAAGGACGAGTACCCGGACTGACACCGCCGCTGGCGCTCGGCAACCAACGAGACAATCTTGTGCCTGTGCGACCACAGTCTCCGAGAGCTTGCGTGAACGCGTGGGTCGGGCTGATGCTCGTCTCGGGTTCCCACGAAGACGTCGTCTTGATGGACAACGGTGCTGCAGCAGGCGATATGAGCCGTCGGCCCGCAGCGTGCCGACCTCGCCAGAAACGGATAAGGAAGACGCACCATGGCCAACCTGATCTATTCGGCGATCGCTTCGCTTGACGGTTACATCGCGGACGTCGATGGCAAGTTCGATTGGGCCGAGCCGGACGACGAGGTGCATGCGTTCATCAACGACCTCGATCGTCCGATCGGGACGTACCTACTCGGGCGCCGGATGTACGAGGTGTTGGTCTACTGGGAGGACCCGCCCGCTCTTGACCAGCAGCCGTCCTACGTACAGGAGTTCGCGCAGATCTGGCAGGCCGCGGAGAAGATCGTGTACTCCAGAACACTCGAGACCGTGTCGACTGCCAGGACGCGGATCGAGCGACACTTCGACCCTGAGGCGATCCGGCAACTCAAAGCTCAGTCGGAACGCAACATCACCGTTGGCGGCCCCGATCTCGCCGCTCAAGCGATCAGGGCTGGGTTGGTTGACGAGTACGAACTCTTCGTCGTGCCGGTCGTCGTGGGAGCCGGCAAGCAGTTCCTCCCCAGCAATGCCTGCATCGAGCTCGAGTTGCTGGACGAACGCCGGTTCCGCAATGGCACCGTATTCCTTCACTACTGCACTCGGAAGTGACAAGCTCCAGAGCCGTGGCTGCTACAGAACCGAGCCTGGACAGGCGTTCCATCGCCTTTGTCGCGGAAGAAGCTGTCCGCGCGGCAATCTGATGCTCAGAGGCCGATCGGGGACCATCGGTTCGCTGTCGTGATCAGACAAGGATCGATTGTCGTTCCTATCAGCAGGACATCCTGCTCACGGCTGTCGTACGGTCGCGACGCTCCTGGCGATTACCGAGGGCGAGGATTACTGAGTGCGACGTTCGAGATGATGGTCAGCTGAGTGGGGCGGGGCGAAACGTACGTCAGTCGAACTCGGCCAGCACGATCCGATAGCCAACATCGAGTTCGGGCAGATCGAGAATGTCCGCGTATCGATGTTGCCAGGTGCGGCTTGCGAGATCGCGTGCGAGAGAGCGGAGTCCCGCTTCGACTGCATAGGTGCTGAGGAGAGCGAATGTTGACATGTTTGCTCTGATCGTGGGATCGAGATAGGCGTCTGGTCTGCGCCAGTAAGCGCCCGTAAAGCCGTCGGTGCAATCGGCTGGAATCAAGACCGGATGTGATGTGACCTGACCGCCCAATGCGTTGAACTCGGCGAGCGGCGGATAGCGTCTAGCGCTATCGGTGCGGAAGGCGGAGAAGTAGTCGTCGAGCCACGCGAACCCCGCGGTCGGGTCATGCGTGAAGAAGACCGCGCGCTTGCGCGCGACGCGTCGGATTTCGGCGAAGGCGCGCGGCCAGCTGGACCAGTGGTGCACCGCTAGGACGGCGAGGGCTGCATCCACGCTTCTCGATGCCAGCGGCAGCTCTTCGGCGACTCCGACCACAGCGGGTGCGAGCGATTCGGCTCGTTGCCGGATCATCGTCGGTGACGGCTCGACGGGAACGACGGCCATGTCTGTTGGTTCGTAAGAGCCTGCCCCGGCCCCGATGTTGACGATCGACTCGGCATCTCCAAGTGCCAGCCGGATCGCTTCCGAGATCCTCGGGTCGGCCTGGCGCGTGGATCCGTACTCGCGACCGATCTGCTCGTAGATCACGTCTGTCACGGAGCGATCCTAGCCTGCTGCTTTCCGCGGTTCGAACTCGTCATCGAGCGGACATTGACGGTGGACGCGCCAGTCTCGTACGGGACGGACGCACGGAGGTTTGCCTCGCGCACCGTTCCCTCGAGCGCGCCGGAAATGTCCCTGAGGGGCGGCGTTTTCGCCGTCCCCCAGGTGTGCAGCGATGTTCTACGGGTCGAGTAGGTACGCGACGGACGGTCCGCAGATGTCGACGCCCTCACGAACCAGGTGCGGGCCGTTGGACGTCTCGTTTGTGGTGATGTAGTCGCCGGTTGCCGCATCGAAGACATCCTCGATGGTTAGAACGCCGGCGCTGCGGATCGGCTCCCCGTTGGCCGCCTTCAGCACCGGACCGCCCGGGACCTGGAACTTCAGCACCAGTCCGGTGATCTGAGTGATGAAGCTGATCGTGCCGTCGCCGTTGTCGATCGGCCCTGTCGATCTCGTCGTAGACGACGCTGACGAGAGAATCGACTTTCCGGTCGCCGTTGCCGTAAAGAGCTGGGTGAACCGGACGTTATCGATGATGTTTCCGTTTGCGTCCTGCATGTAGTTCTCCACGACCGTGTCGACGGCCGTCCCCTCGACCTCTCCACACCAAGTCTGCGGGTGGACTTCCGGCGGGGGGCGAAACTGCTGGTTCACGACCGGCGGCCCTGTAAAGCCAAGCGCGGTTGTCGCCGCGACGAGCGCACCCGCCACGACCACCAGACCTACGAAAATATGCTTGACCTTGTACATGTCACCTCCTTTCTGTTCGGCCTTCAGCTGCTGGTGGTGACTCACAGTGCGATCGTCGAAAGCGTCGCTATCGGGCCGCTATCGAGCGGCTACCGTCTGCGGGATGCTCGAGTTCCGACTCCTCGGGCCGCTGGAGGTACTCGCCGACGGCAGTCCGATCTCGCTCGGCGGGCCGAAACAGCGGGCGACGCTCGCGATCCTGCTCCTACACGCAAACCGAGTCGTCTCCGTCGACAGGCTGGCCGACGACCTCTACGCGGGTGCACCTCCGGTTACGGCAGTGACACAGGTACAGCGACAAATCTCGGATTTGCGCAAGGCGCTCGGTGCCGGCGCCGCGATCGAGACGCGGCCGCCTGGATATCTCATTCGCGTCGGCGACGCCCAAGTCGATCTCCAACGGTTCGAACGGCTGGGTGAAGAAGGACGGCATGCCCTCGATCGCGGCGACGCAGACGCCGCGGCGGAGCTCTTGCGAGCGGCTCTTGCGCTTTGGCGCGGAGCCCCGCTTGCCGATCTCGCCTATGAAGAGTTCGCGCAGGTTCCGGTTGCGCGACTGGAGGAGATCCGACTCGCTGCGCTCGAGGACCGGGTCGAGGCGGAGCTCGCGCTCGGCCGTCACGCACAGCTCATCGGTGAACTCGAGCAGCTGATTACCGAGCAGCCGCTGCGCGAACGTTTCCGCGCACAGCTGATGCTCGCGCTCTACCGGGCAGGCAGGCAGGCGGAGGCACTCGACGTCTATCGGATGACGCGCGAGGAGCTGGTACACGAGCTCGGGATCGAGCCGGGACCTCCTATCCGCGAGCTCGAGCGCGCGATCCTCGCTCACGATCCGTCACTCGATCTGAAAGTAGGCGTCCGAGTTGGCAGCGTGCCGCCGAGTGGTCCGACGCTCGTCCTGCCGCGGCAGGAGGAACGCATGGACGAGTTGCTGGCGATCGCACAGGCGCTGGCAAGCGCTCCGCCGCGTGAGCTGATCCTCGTGCGCCTGTTGACGGACCACCGCGATGTGAGCGCAGCGGCAGCGCGTCTCGGCGCCCGCAGCGCCTCCCTCGGCGTGCCGGCGCGCTCTGCCGTGTTCACGACCGATGATCTGGCGAGGGAGGTCGTTCGGCTCGAAAGCAGTTACGACGTCGACCTCGTGCTGCTGGATGCGCCGTCTGACCTCGCGGGCGGGAAGCTTCCCGACGAGGTGGCGGCGATCCTGGAGCACTCCGGTGGAGTCATCCAGACGCGACGGGGTCTTCGTACCGTTCGGTGGCGGTGAGCACGATTGGGCGGCGCTCGAGCTGGGCGCTGCGTTCGCGTCGGCGAGTGGTCTTCCCCTTCGCCTGGTCGGGACCAAGGCTGATCCTGGCCGCCACCAGCGGGACGCAAGCCGCCTGCTCGCCGATGCGTCGCTGGCCGTCCAGCGAGTCGTCGCGGTCCGCGCCGACCCGGTCCTTGCCGACCCGACGACAGAGGCGCTTCTTGCCGCGGTCGGGTCGGCGACGTTGATCGTCGCCGGGATCTCGGAGCGCTGGCGACGGGAAGGCATCGGCGTCGTCCGTCGCGCGCTCGTTCGCGATGCCACCGCGCCGACGCTGCTCGTGCACCGCGGGCCGCGCCCAAGCGCGCTGGCGCCGCGCGAGAGCCGCACACGTTTCACCTGGTCGCTACAGGCCTAGCTCTTGCAGAGCGCGCCGAGATCGACGACGCCGTATTCGGCTTGGAAGACCTTACAGCCGGCCTTGGGGGAGAAGTACTCAGTCCAGACGAAGCTGCCGAAGACGGCGAACGGCGCCGCGCGCGTCAGTTCGTCAAGCATGCGAACGTAGGCCCGTGACCGCGTCGGGCCACGGAGCACAGCGGCCCGTGCGAGACGCTCCCGGAAGCCGGCGGTAGTCCACAATCCCGGGCCGAGCGCGGAGCCGAAGGATCCGTTCCGCGCCAGAGCCTGGTCGAGGAACGGGGCCGGGTCGCGCTCTTCGCTTCGCAATCCGCTGAACAGGATCAGGTCGGTGTGTTTCATCTGCGTGTCGTAGCGCCCGTTCTCTGGACAGCTCGGAGACGCCACGACGGACACCGAGATGCCGATCCCGGCCAGATCCGAGCTCACGATGTGAGCGAGCGTCCGCTGTCTCGCATCCGGACCGCACCAGTAGAGGACCGCATGTCGACTCACTCGCCCCGCGAGCTTCCGGGCAGTGAGGAGGGCCGGGCCATTGAGGGGGTAGGCGCGTCCGGCCGGAAAGCCGGGAACCGCCGGCGGGACGATCCGATCGGCGGGTGCGTCCCCGAACGCCGCTGCCAGCGCGCGTCGGTCGATGGCGTAGTTGACGGCACGCCGCAGCCGGACGTCGCGGAAGAGAGGACGATTCGTGTTGAAGACGATGTAGTCGAGGAGCGGAGCCGGGTAGAGGAAGTACTGTTGTCGCCCGGCTCGAGCCGCTGCGCTTCCCGCACCGGAACGATGTGCGAGCACCCCGCCGGGATCGAAGAACGACGTGGTGTTGTCGAAATCCTGCGGAAGAAGATCGATTGCTTCCGCGTTCGCCAACGAGACCGCAGTCGGCGTCGCGATGTCGTTCGTGTACACGATTCGCGCTGCGCGTCGTGGCCGGCTTCCGCGGTAATTGGGATTTCGCAGCAAGACCGTGCGGTCGCCCTGAACCGAGGACACGTAATACGGGCCGGTGGAAGCAGGCAGAGCCGTCGCGTAGCCCCTCGCAGGGATCGAGCGGGGAACGGGGCAGAACGCGGGCATCGAGATCCGAGTGAGGAAGTCCCCTGCCGGCTTGACGAGCGTGATGGAGAGCGTGTTCCCGCGGACGGCGATGCCGGAGATGTGGGAAGCCGCGCGTCCCCGGTACGCGGACTCGCCCACGATGTCCGAGATGAATTGCGGCCCCGGGGAAAACCGGTTGTGCGGCGAGAGCTCACGCTCGATCGAACGACGAAACGTTTCGGCGGTCACCGCCTCGTTCGAAGGGGGAGAGAAGCGGAAGCCCCCTCTGATGCGGAACGTGTAAGTGCGCCCGCCGCGCGTGACCGTCGGCATGCCGGCCGCGATCTCGGGCTGGAGCCGCCCTCCGTCCGGTCCCGCGGAGTCGGGGTAGTTGAGGAGATTCGCACACGTGGCATAGAGAAACTGCTCATCGGGGAATCCGAAGTTCAGAGGATCGGTGCTGCCGTAATTGGCGTCCTCGGTCGGCGTCGAGATGCGAAGTTCCTCCCCGCGGATCGGCGGAAGCGGTGAGGGCGCGGGGGCTGCACCGGTGACGACGAGCCCGTCGCGATACAGGACGGCGGTCGGCTCCGCTCTCGCTGCGAGCCCTTCCCGGGCTCCGGACACCTGATCAAGGAGCGACAGGGACGAAGCGGCGGTGTTCGCGATCCAGAGCTTGCCGCCGCCGAACGAGAGCCGCTCCGGATCCGGCCCGGTCGGCGAGCTCCCCTGCACGCTCAGGTCGTCCTCGCTGAGCCTGAAGACGACGCTGTCTGGAATCACCGAGACCCAGACGAAGCCCCCGCCGACCGCCATGTCGCTGGCCCAGCCGTGGAGCTTTGTCTGGGCCGTGATGCTGTTCTCGACCGGATCGATCTTTGTGACGAGGCCGTTGTCGGGGCGCACGGCCCAGATCGCCCTGTCTGCGAAGACCAGCCAGCGGGAGCCGGTCGGAAAGCGATGCAGAACGCGCCCGCTCTCCGGGTCGACGCGCGCCACGTAGGACCCGAGCGTCAGCCAGAGCGAGCCGGCGCCGAACGCGAGACCCGCCCCGATCGCCTCTCCCTTGAACGTGAAGCGACGGGCGATCTTGCCGGTTCGCTCGTCGACCCGCAGAAGCCCGGGGCCGAGGTCCTGAGTGACCCAGACCGAGCCCGCGGCCGTCAGGAGACGCGTGCCCGGCGAGAACGGCAGCTTCAGCACACGGGTGACCTTCTTCGTGGCAAGGTCGATGCGAATGAGACGCTGCCGAGCGCCGAGCAGGGCCCAGCCCGAGTGTCTCGAAACCGCAACGTCGGACCACGTATCTCCTACGTTGACGGGCATTCCGAAGCCGACCTGCTCGACGACCCGGTGCGTTCGCCCGTCGATGAGGTTGAGCGCGTTCGGCCGCAATGAAAGCGCTTGCCGTTTCGCATGCCCGGTTTCCGTTGCGATCACGGCGCCTATGGCCACGCCGGTCGCGGCGAGAGCGACGGCACCGGCAACGAGCAGCCGCCGGAGGACCCTACGAGGCGTGAGCGTCTTGCCCTGGAGTGCTGCGCGAGCGGCGCGGGCCAGTTCGCCGCATGTCGAGTACCTGTCGTCCGGCGATTTGGCGAGCGCCGTCGCGAAGACCGCGTCGAACGCAGCGGACAGATCCGGTCGAGCCTCGGACAGACGGGGCGGCGGCTCGTTCAGATGCGCGAACACGACCGACAGCTCGCTCTCCCGGTCGAACGGCCGCTCACCGGCCAAGCATTGGAAGAGGACGCAGCCGAGCGAGTACTCGTCCGCGCGGCCGTCGATCGTTCCACCTTCGATCTGTTCCGGCGGCACATAATCGATCGTGCCGACGAAGCCGCGCTCGCTCGTCAGGCTGCTGACGGACGAGACGTGACGAGCCAAGCCGAAGTCGCAGACGTACGCGTGCTCGCCGTCGCCGTTCGACGAGACCAGGATGTTCCCCGGCTTGACGTCTCGATGGACGAGCCCGGCAGCATGCGCCGCATCGAGCGCGTCGGCGACCTGCGCGATCAGGTCGACTGCGCGGTGAGGCTCGAGCCGCCCTTCCCGCCGAAGAAGCTCGCGAAGATCGACGCCGTCGATATACGCCATCGCGAGAAAGAGGAGACCCTCATGCTCGCCTGACGCGACAGTCGCGACGATGTGCGGGTGATCGAGGCTGGAGGCGACTCGAGATTCGCGCACGAAGCGCTGGCGAAAGCGGTCATCCCGAGCAAGCTCAGGGGCAAGCAGTTTCAGCGCGATGCGACGGCCGGTCCCGACCTCCTCGGCGAGATAAACAGCGCCCATCGCGCCCTCGCCGATGAGCGAGTCCACACGGAAGCCGGCGATCACCGTTCCCGTGCGGACTGCGGATTGCATCAGTCGTCACGATGACAACCACCCGGCGCAGTTACAAGGCCATGGGTGCTGCGCGCCCGCGGCTGATTCCACGGCGCACATCGTTACACCGTCGTCGAGGAGATGGACGTCGGGTCTTTCCTCGCCTTGGAGAGGTCGCGTTGCGTGATGCCTTCCACTCGTTGTGCGTTGGCACCTTCTCGCCGGTGACGTAGAGGAAGTAGTAGGCGCCGAGGTCGCCGAGGAAACGGAAGCGCTTCTCGAGGGCCACCGTCTCGACGGCGTTGTCGATGGTCGCCTCGAGCTTGCGCCGGTTCCGGATGATGCCGCTGTCGTCGAGCAGTCGGTCGACGTCGGCGGGCGTCAGCCGCGCCACGGCAGCCGGGTCGAAGCCGTAAAGCGCTCGCTGGAAGCCGGGCCATTTCGCCTCGACCACCCGCCAGCTGATGCCCGACTGGAAGACCGCCTTCGTCAGGACTTCGAAATAGTCGGCGACGCTCCGTGGTGTGATCTTTGTGGGTGCTTCCATGTGCAGATGCTTACCGGGTGCTGTGCAGCTGGGCGCGCTGCTGCGCCTTGGCGCTGCGTTCCGCTTCCGCGAGCCGCTTCAGATTCGCGAGCGCGGTCTCGCGGACTTCGCGGAACTTCCGCTTGATCATCAGCGCGCTCATGACCCGGCCTTTGAGTCCCTTCGGCTCGAAGTGGCTCTCGACCCGCACGTGCGTGGAGCCGGCCTCCACCGGCTCGAGCAGGAAGGCGAACCAGAAGTCGGAGAGCACGCGCGAGAACCCGAAGGAGTCTTCCTCGATCGAGTGCGCGAGCTTGCGGTTAGGGACGCTCTCGATGCAGCGCTCGACGGTGTGGCCATTCTTGCCCATGAACTCGACGCCGCACCTGCGGACGGCGCCGACGCGCTCCTTCCCGTCGATCTCGCAGCTCTTGACCATCGGCCACATGCGCGGCAGGTTCGCACGCGAGTCTTCGAGGATCTCCCAGACGGCCTCCGGCGGGGCAGCGATCACGATCTCGCTCGACCCTTGCAGCTTGCTTTCCACGGCCACGCCTCCTGTCTAGTGGGTACTAAGCTTGAAGAACTTATAGCGCATACTATAAGCTTTTCAAGTAGCAATGGTGGATCGAGGTGGCAAGCGAAGCTACGACCAGTACTGCGCGCTGGCGCGCGCGCTCGACGTCGTCGGCGAGCGCTGGACGCTGCTGCTCGTGCGCGAGCTGCTGCAGGGGCCGAAGCGCTACAAGGATCTCCTCGCAGGGCTGCCGGGCATCGGCACGAACCTGCTCGCCGAGCGCCTGCGGCACCTTCAGGAGATCGGGATGATCCGCCGGCGACCGCTGCCGCCTCCGGCTGGCTCGACCGTCTACGAGCTGACCGAGCTTGGGCAAGGGCTCGAGTCAGCGGTGATGGAGCTCGGTCGGTGGGGCGCGTACTTTCTCGGCGAGCCGCGGGAGCGCGACGCGCTGCAGCCGGGCTGGTTCTTTGTCTCCATCCGAGCCACATTCCGACCCGAACTCGCGGCGGAGGTCGACGAGAGGTACGAGTTTCGTGTCGCCGGCGAAACCTTCCACGTCGTTATCGACCGAGGCCGGCTAACGAGCGGGCAGGGTGCCGTTGCTGATCCCGATGCCGTCGTGTCGACCGATCTGCAGACGTTTATCGCCCTGCTCGCGCAGCGGCTCACGCCGGCCGACGCGCTCGCGACGCGTGCGGTCGAGGTCGAAGGCGATCCGGCCGCGCTCAGCCGCTTCGTCGAGATCTTCGCCTGGCCGGTCCCCGAGGAAACCGGCGTCGAAGATGCGCGGCGCGAACGCGTGCGCGGCTGAGGCGTCTACTTGCCCGCGATCCGCGAAATGTCTTTGAGACCGAGCTGGCTGAAGAGCGTAACGAGGTCGCCGAGAACCCAGGCGCTCGCAATCCGGGCCTGTTCGTCGAAGCATGCGCGCTTAGTCGAGGACGCCCGGTGGGCCGTCGGGTTCGCAGGACTTTGCGTTTGAGGGGAGACGTCGACCCCCCTTTTCACAGGGAGGGGACCTCCGCAACGGGTGGCAGCCCGCGGCGGACGCCCGCTTACCATGGAACGTCTCAGGCAACCGCTGGCAGCCACTCGCAACGGTCCCTTGTTTCGCGGCTTCGAGGGGCAGTCGGTAGCGCCGGTTGCAACCGCCGGGCTCCATAGAGGCTCCATCCCAGCGGCCTTGATCAGACGACGGTCGGCGTGCTTCCGCCCGCCCGTTCCTGTGTATAGGGGTCGCTTAGCGCGAAGCTCGGCCACCTTGCTTCAGGAAGTCCTGCTCGGCGTCGGTCGGCGCCAAGGCGGCGGCGCGTTCGTAGGCTGCCGCGGCCTCACCGTTTCGACCCAGCCGACGAAGCAGATCCGCTCGCGTGGCGTGGAACGGGTGGTAGTTGTCGAGGTCCAGCTCGTCCACCAACGCCAGCGCAGCAGAGGCGCCTCGCACCTCGCCGATGGCGATGGCGCGGTTGAGGGCGACGACCGGCGTGGGGGCGAGCGCGAGCAACTGGTCGTACAGGGCGACGATCTGCGACCAGTCGGTCTGCTCGAGTGTCGTGGCGTCGGCATGCACGGCGTTGATCGCGGCCTGGAGCTGGTATGCACCAGGCTGGTTGCGGCGAAGGCATTGGCGGACGATCGCCTGACCCTCCTCGATCAAGGCGCGATCCCATTGTCTCCGGTCCTGCTCGCCGAGCAGCACGAGGGAGCCGTCAGGTCGCGTTCGCGACGCGCGACGGGACTCGGTCAAGAGCAAGAGCGCCAGCAGGCCGGCCACCTCTGGCTCGTCGGGCATGAGCGTCGCGAGGATCCGTGCAAGCCGGATCGCCTCCGAGCAGAGATCTGGGTCGGTTG
>WNGD01000634.1_pt1 | contig 37838 bp, 42 predicted proteins | sample 5400671 | NCBI WGS metagenome assembly WNGD01 (sample SAMN13153369, study PRJNA577476) | soil metagenome | isolation source: 40 cm soil or saprolite under grassland replicate 2 | place: USA:California | collected 2016-06-15 | reverse complement strand
TGGGTTCTCCCACCATCAGATATGAACCTTGTCTGCTTGTGCCTGACTCCTTCCTCTTCTCAAACACCTGCTCATTGTCTCCTTTGAGGCGGTTTCTTCTCAGTTGAAGCGGTTAGACATGGACTTTTTCAGAAGAGTGCATGGGCGCTGGTAAAGCCTGAGAAACTACGCCAACACTCATGAATGCCATTCGGGCTTGTGTGCATTATACCGCACGCAGGCTCCGAAGATGCTATTGCCTTTTGAGGCAAAAGGAGCCAGCTATGATGACGACAGCGCAACGAACTTTCGCACAACGTATTGGCTACTGTATAACCAGTGTTATTCCTGCAAGTCTGCTCTCGGATGAGCCAGTGAGTGCGGAAGATCTATCGAGTCTTCGCATGGATGCCAGCCATGAGGGACTCAGCTTCATTCGCGTTCATCGTATGATAGATGAGGGCCTCTATGTTGCTCGGGTTGCAGCCTCTCCCGATCGCGTTGCACATGGCTACACGGTACTGCTCACGGAAGAGCAATTGTACTCCGCTCTCCCCTGGGACCATCGTCTTGAGTGGGAAGACCGTCTCTGCACGCAGAAGCAGGACCCTGAATCCATTTTGACCCTGCTGCGCGCCTGCGCAGCGGAGGTCAGGCCCCTGGTCAAGATCTCTCCTTCTCAAGCCGCCGCACCGCCTCAACCCGTACCTGCTGCGGCAGAGATTGCCTTTGAGGCACGATCTGCACAAACAGTAGAGATCAGTGCAGAAGATCTTCAAGATGCCCTTGGCCTTGCACCGCGCGACACGGCCAAAGACACCGCAACCCATATCGGGCACAAGGACACCTATCGCATGCAGCAAGCCTTCTTGCGCGCGGCTGTAGACGCGCTGATGACACAGCTCTATCAAGGGCAAGACCGAGCACAAGCCCTCACCATCAAAGCCAAATGCGCCCTGGTCGCACACGTGCAGCGTTGGCATCGTCGGACGCGACAGCAGGTCGTAAACGCAGCTTTAGCTTTTGATGCACAGAGGCAGCGGATGCTCTGGCAGTTGACGATTGGCATCCCATCATCAGTAGATGCGTGTGCAGGCTGGCTTTATGAGGAGGTGCAGGGATGAGTAACACCACGACCCTGGAGCATTCGGAGCGGTTCAAGGCGTACACCCTTTCGCGGCTGTTGCCCGAGGGTGACACGCTGGTACTGGACAGTGATCAAGGAGTACTCTCGCAGATGCATCAAGGCGAGGAGTGCATGCTCAGAGAGCAACAGTTGCTCAGTCCCAGCGAGATGTATGTCGTGGCGGCACTGCTCGACAACTACCCGGACTATTGCCCCTATGAGGTCGTGCTTTCCGAGATAACGGGCAAGAGCGTTGAGAAGTGCCGCGACGCGATCAATGCCAGCTTTGAGGAAACGGGCACGGTTGATCCGGTAATGCGTCCAGTGAGAAACCTGTTAGGCAGATGTCGCCTGAAGCTACGCCCCTTTGGAATACAGGTGCGATCAATGGTACACACCGGCTACATGCTTCTACCAGCGAAAGGAGGGTTCAAAGGGTGAACCAGTACTTTGAATACGCTCATCCCGAGGCACAAACAGCGCGTGGGATACAGCGGCTGCTCCCCGCACAACAAGAGTTGGTCGGCAATGCCCGTGATGGCATCATCACGCAAGTCAATGATCGATGCCGCTTTCTTGAACAGGCGATCTTCACTGCTGAGGAATTTGTAGTGATCTGGCAACTCGTCACGGCCTGGCCAGCGGCTGTCTCGTATATCGAGCTTCTGTCGGTCCTGGAAGGGGTGGACCTGAGAGACGAGGCGGAGCGGCTCTCCAATGCCCGGCAACGCAATGCGCTTCAGCAAGTACTAGAACCAATTTTTGAGGTGATTCGAGACTGTGAAGAGAGGTTGCGCCTGTTTGATCTGGAAGCGGTGCCTGTACGAGATTTTGGATACAAGGTGCACCGTAGTGGGACCACTAGACACTCGCCCTGACCAATCACCAGGGCGGAGTCTCTTGAGCACAGGTGAGAAACCATCTCATCCCCTATGTTCCTTCCCTCACACCCGCTTTACGTACGAAAGGAGGCATCCTATGCCAGAACAGACCGTTGGAACTATCACGCTGCATGATGTGCAGGCGCTAGCCTTTGTCGTTGGCTAGAGAAAGAAGGAAGAAATTCATGACTACCTTTGAACGAGGTGCGCGTGTCCTGCACATCTCACACGCGTATAACCCCTATTCAGGCAAGACCGGCAGAGTCCTGCACTTCGACGGCGATCCTGACTTTCAGACGGGTAGAGGGGGCGAGCAGGTCTGGGTCGCCTATGATGACCCGTCCACAGATCCACGCGAGAAATGGACGGATGTTTCTCTGTTGGTCCACACGCCGCTGCCTGATGAGGTCGTTGCTCTGATGGATGCGTTGGAGGCGATCCCCATTGGCAGAGAAACCTTCCGAGCGCGTGACGAGATCGTCCTGAAGTTGGACGCGTACGGCATCTGGCGTGATGATCAGCACTGCTGGCGCAATACTCATGAGCAGGACCGTCTGGTTGGGCGGTTTATTGCACCGCGAACTTCTCCGTCGTGATCTCGCTGACCATGGCAGAAGCGTCTTTTTCCATGGTTCCCCAACACATCAATACCCACAAAGGAGGTAGTGTATGTCATTGTACTCCCTTGGAATGCTCGTTTCGCTCATCGTCATGATGGTCTCGGTTTGCTGTATGCCGAAGATCACGGGCACGGCGCGGCTGCTGGCATTCATCATGATGCTTCTTGCCACTGCGACCTTCCTGTTTCTCCTGGCAGGAGTCCATCCCGCATAGTTCACAGGAAAGGACCGCACCATGCTTGTGAATGGTCTTGGATTTTTAGCGGTGCTTCTCCTGGGAACGCTCGCGGTTGTCGTGGTTGGCATCACGTATGGGAGGGGGCGCGTGTTCGCCTTCATTGGACTGTTGTTGCTTGTCGCGACGCTCGCGTTTCTTCTTATCCATCCTCATATTCTTTCCGTCTCACCTTCCCATTGATAGCCCTTGTCAGGTCTGACGGCTCTCAACTCTCTACGAAAGGAGAACGTCCCCTTGATGCTGATCACGGTGATCAAAGACTGCGGCTGGCAAATCATCGCGGGCACGGTCCTGATCATCCAATTTCTGATGATCGGGATGCTTCGTGCGCGTATCCGTCAGCTTCAGGACTATGAATACTGGTTCTTCAACCACCAGTACGAACAACCCAGAGTGGACCCGCAAGCGCAGACCTTGCGGGAACCGCTGCGGCCCCTTCCCCGCCGTCGTCGATAGGGGTCTGTCCTTGTTGAGTACACGTCCCTGTAGAGCAAAGCAGCGGTCATGGCGACCGTGTTTTACGTCGGACCCCATCTCACCAGATGGGCGTTTTAACGGGGGGATGCCGCTTCGCTCCTACGAGCGCACGGCATCTCTGCGTTGAAGCGCTTCTCACAAGAAGAAAGGACCGGAAGATGCGTCCCGTTGATTTTTTCGGAAACGCCGTGCTTGTCAGTGTTGTTGCGTTTATTCTTCTCATGCTTGGACTTGGCCTGCTCTACCACCTGTTTTAACCGCCCTTACAGACGTGCGAAGCGGCGGCGATCCTCCCTGTAGTCCAACAAAAAAGGCCCATGTGCTCTAACACACGGGCCTCGTTAAGTACCCGCTCACCTAACCCATTTCGAAACAGCAAGGCTTGCTCAGATACCCTCTCGTAGCGTACTGGACAGAGAGTCTTGCTGTCAAATCCTTGCCAAAGAAGGAGGGCAAGCGTATGAAACAGCAAGCATCTACTGAAGTGTTTCCGGCGCAGCTCGGTGCAGAGCAGCAATACCGGAGCCTTCTTCTCACCTTCCCACAATTCACCGAAGAACAAGAGCAAGCCCTGATTGAGCGCGCTCTTGCAGGTGAACATGTCAGAAACGATCTCATTCTTTCCCTGCAACGACGCGTCTACAACCTCGCATATCGCCTGGCTTCCAAGTACTTGCGTGGGAAAGAGCAGGCGACGGAGCGCATGGACTTTGTGCAAAAAGCGAATGAGGCCATGCTCAAGCGATTTTCACTGGCTCTAACGAAAGAAAATCCCTGTTCCTACCTACTGAAAGTCGCCCGTCTCACCATGGTTGACTGTATCAGGGAAATAGAAGTTTCGCAGGAAAGGGACGAAGGGCAGAGTTCTCTTCTCGGCCTAGACCTCTCAGCATGTGAAGATGCTTCATCCCTCATTGATGCTATTCCTGTAGAAGTACATCTAGAGTCATCTCGCAAGACCGATACTGCCTATGCCTTACTCTATCAAGCCATACTCACTCTGCCAGAGAAGCAGCGGCTGGTGATGCTACGCCACTACGGGCTTGGATGTGCACCGGAGCCGCTAAACATCATTAGCCGCCACCTTTTTCCCAAGTCGCCGCGCAACGCCCATTATCATCACAAGCGCGCCCTGATCGTACTGGAGCGCACCCTGGGGCCTGCGTTCTTCACGCGTGCCGCAGGAGGTGCCCAATGAAGAAGCACCAGAAAGCGGCGATGACCCGCAAAGAGGCGCTGGCGGTCCTCCACAAGCTCTACGATGTGGTTGGCTGGCATCTGTATGGAGAAGATGTCGGTGCAAGTATCACCGAGGAAGAGAAGACCCTCAGAGAACAGGTCTGGGATGCGTTCCGTGTTCTCGACCGTGCAACTCATGGGGAGCCGCCCAACTACGGCTTTTCCCGTACCCTCTGTGAAGTGTGTTACCTCCGCTACCTTCACATCGGCAGTAATCACCTTGTCTACCTCAAAGGACAGGCCACCTGCAAACGTTGCTGCGCGCAGTGTCTGGAACACCTCAAAGCAGAAGGAACGATTGAACGCGATCTGACGGAGGAGGAACATCAAGCGGATACTCAGCAAGGGGGAGAGGTGACGCCATGACGCGCAAAGAAGCCCTTGCAACCCTTCACAAGCTCTATGATGCGGTCAGTTGCCAATGGTTCCTGCCGGGAGTCTCTCAGGAGAGTAAAACCCTCAAAGAAGAGGTGCAGACTGCACTTCGTACCCTGGATATCGCGGTTCACGGCAAGCGGGCCAGTTGCACCGGGTTCGGGTTTGGCCTGTGCAAGATCTGCTACCTCCACTACAGCACGTACACGGTTCTTCTCAAAGGAGACCCCTCCGGGTACGCGTATCCCTGTTGCACTCGTTGCTTGAGAACGCTCGTCAATGAGCACCGCCTTAAGTGCATTGAACAGGTGCTCACTGGAGCTAGCAGCGTCGTGCTCATCCCACCTGCCACGTCTCCCTCACATAGAAAGGCGGTGCGCGCATGCTCGCACTGACCCAACACGATGTCGCACCGCTCATCACCTTACGACCTTATCAGGAAATCTGTGTTGAGCGCGTGCTTGATGCCTACCAGCGCACCCCGAAGGGAGGGCGAGCCTTGCTCGTACTTCCCACCGGCGGCGGCAAAACCCTGGTGTTTGCCGAAACCGCCCGTCGTCTCGGATTGACTACCCTCATCATCGCGCACCGGCAGGAGCTGCTGCAACAGGCAGCAGATAAGTTCCGTATGATCGACTCCACCACGATGATCGGGCAAGTAGGCGCAGGCAGACACGAATGGGGCGCGCCGATCACCGTCGCCAGCGTGCAAACGATCAGCAGACCGGAGCATCTCAAAGCCTTAACGCGCTTCGGCTACGACCTGGTGATTGTAGACGAAGCGCATCACAGCGCCGCGTCAGGCTATCAAGCCGTTCTTGATGTCCTGCCTGATGCGTTCGTGTTGGGGGTGACGGCAACGCCTGACCGCCTGGATAAACAGAGTATTGAGCACATCTTTGGTGCACCCATCTTCTCATCATCCATCATCGACATGATTGAGCAAGGCTACCTCTCCAATTTGCGGGCGATCGCCATTCCGACTACGACCTCATTAGACGGCCTGCACACGCAAGATGGAGATTTCAAGCTCGATGAATTAGAAGTCGCCGTGGACACGCCCGAGCGCAATGAGCGCATCGTCAACGCTTACCTGAAGCATTGTAGCGGGCGGCAGGGGCTCTGTTTCGCCGTCACCGTCGCACACGCGGAGCATCTGACCGAAACTTTCACAACATTGGGTGTGCCTGCCTCACTGGTCAGCGGAGAAACGCCCCCAGAGGAACGCAAGCGCATTCTGCACGACTACGAGCGCGGAACGTTGCAGGTCCTTTGCAATGTCGGTGTGCTCACGGAAGGGTACGATTGCTTAGACGTTGAAACTGAAATCCTTACTTCTCAAGGATGGCGAGGAATGGGACAGGTTTCTGAGGGTGAGTATGTTTACTCACTTAATCGTACCACAGGAAAAATGGAGTCTGTACCCATTCTCGCATACATTGAACGTGAGGTGCAGCCTGCTGAGAAAATGTTCACCATTCAGAGCCAACATATAGATATTCGAACTACCGAAGGGCATGAGTTCCATATTAAGTATTGCGACCCGTCTCATGGTGGAGCTTTATCGGAAAGCTGGTTAATGAAAACAGGGTACGAACTCTCGCAACGGAGGAGTCCATATGCGCTCCCTCTTTCAGCAGAATTAGATGACTTATCAGGAGTCCCACTCACTGATGACGAGCTGCGCTTTATTGCCTGGTTTATGACCGATGGTGGATTTGTAGACCAATCTGTCGTGATCACGCAGGCAAAAGCGTATCACGAAGAAATACGACGGCTTCTCACCCGCTTAGGTTTCGACTATAAAGAGCGGTGCAGAAATGTAGCAGGCTTTGCTGGAACTCATTCGCTGCCTGTGTATGAGTTCAAAATTCCAAAAGGAATTTACAAAACAAGGGTTATCCAGGGATGGGCAAAATATGCTCTTTATCTGGATAAAAACGTTTCCCCGTTGTTGCATGCCATGACACGTCGTCAATTTCTTGTCTTCTGGGCTGAACTCTTAAAAGGTGATGGCAGTTTGCAGGGAAATAAAGCTGGCTGGCTATGGTGTGATCGCCAAACGCAAGCTGATGCATATACTCACATGGCAGTTGTCCGAGGCTTTGCAACCTCCTTTCGTGAAGTGAAGACCCCATCAGGGAAGCCGATCTGGCGAGTTACAGTGCGCAATGCGCAGTGGTTTACCTCTCGTCCAGCAGATAAGAGAAGCTCTCGTGTTGCTCTTGAACCTCCGAGGGACAACGAAAAGGTATGGTGTGTTCGCAATCGTAACAGTACGCTTGTCACAAGGCGTCATGGGAAAGTTGTTATCATTGGAAACTGTCCACAAACATCCTGCATCTTGATGGCGCGGCCCACAAAGTCGCGCGCGCTCTACATGCAAGCGATTGGACGGGGTACGCGCTTAGCCCCTGGCAAGACGGATTGCATCATTCTCGATATCACCGATAACAGTCTCAAACTGCGCCTGGAGCCGCTCACCCTGAGTAAGGTTGTCGAGATGCCGCTCCACGATGGGGAGAGCATCATCGAAGCCAAAGAGCGCGAAAAGCAGGAGCACGAGCTGACCGGTGAACTGATCGAGGCCAGAGAGCGCACGACAAGGGTCACGAAACGGGCGCAGGACCTGGAAATCAATCTGCTCAATCGCTTCGATTGGAAACGCAAGCCCAACGGTGGCTACTCCCTGGAAGTGGGCGAAAACAAGCATAAGGTCGTGCTTCTCCCCTCAGAAAGTGTGACCGGGTACTACTCCGTCTGGGCCAGACTTGCGCCCGATTTCAAGATGCAACAGTGGCTCCCAGATGCGCCGCTGGAATGGGCGCAAACGCACGCGGAGATGAAGGCCAAACTCATTCAATCCAGTGAAAAGAAACTCATTCTGGTTGACAGTAACGCACCGTGGAGAACGCTTCCAGTCTCCAATAAGCAACTCTACAAGCTCAGGAAGTTCAATATCCCCTTCACGGAAGAGATGACCAGGGGGGAGGCGTCTGATCTCATTGGCCGCGAGATCGCCAAACGGGAGAAAGAAAAGGCCGAGAAAGCCGCGCAGAAGGGCACGAAGCAAGGGTACAAGAAGAAGAAGAGGAGGGCGAGTGCATGAAACGAGAAAGTTTGTGGGAAGGGGAGCGCCTCACTCTTGAGCGCTCCCTTGAGTTGACCATTGAGTCACTGCAAGCCTACGGGCCACTCTACCGGCATTGGGCCATTGCCTACAGTGGGGGCAAGGACTCTTCAACGGTGGTGACGCTCATTGCTCATCTCATCGCCTCTCAGATGATCCAGGCTCCAGAAAGTCTGACGGTGCTCTATGCCGATACCCGCATGGAACTGCCCCCTTTGCAAGCAGCGGCTATGCGCATTCTGAACGAACGGCAACACCGTGGCGTCACCGTTCGCGTCGTGCTTCCCGCCCTCGATGATCGCTTTTTCGTGTATATGTTTGGCCGTGGCGTACCTCCACCGAAAAACCGGTTTCGCTGGTGCACGCCACAACTCAAGGTAGAGCTGATGGAGGCTGCGCTCGCGGAGTTGCGCGCATTCTACGGGGAGAAGTTCTTGATGTTCACCGGCGTGCGCCTTGCAGAAGAACAGGCGCGCATTCTTGCCCTCATGGCGTCCAACATGTGGCCCAACGGATGGACAGGGAAGGAAGTACGCGGTGATGTCCTTCTCCCACAGGTGGTCGCCGACGGCATGGTGCAGCCACTGCTCGGGATGGAGGCCGCTGATGAATGAGACGCTTCTTGAGTTGGGAAGTGATCTGGCGCTGCGCTACCGGTGGTTTTGCCCGGCCTCCATGAGTCATCCAGCAAAACTGCATCTGGGACTGGTCGTGTGGCTCGTGCAGCACTATACTCGACCTGGTGAAACAGTTGCCGACCCTATGGCAGGAGTTGGCAGTACCCTGTTAGCGGCAGCCTTTCAGCGGCAGGTCATCGCCCGCGAGATCGAACCGAAGTGGGTAGATGTGCTCAGGCAAAATGCCAAACAGATCAGCACCCAAGCCGGGCTCTTTAGCGGAAAGATCGATGTAGGGCAAGCAGACGCCCGTGAACCGTGGAGCTTCAGCACGGATCATATTCTGTTCTCGCCGCCGTATGGGTGCGCCGCCGCTGCAACGCCCAACGCCCGCCGGATGTTGCCTTATCGTATTCATGCTGCACCTGGTACCTATGGGGAGCGCTGGCAGCGATTAGCTGAGCATCCTACTCCTGGCAGTATGGGCTCGGTGGTGTTTCACTACGGTACTCACGAGGCTCAGATTGGACACTGGCGCGGGGCGCGGTACTGGCAGGCGATGGAGCACGTCTACACACAGGCACGAGCAGCCCTGCGCCCCGGTGGCTTGATGATGGTGGTGATCAAAGATCACATTTACCGGGGGCAGCGGGTCCCAACAGCCAGTCAGACGATTGAAATGTGCCTGCATCTGGGTTTTACGCTGTACGCACGCCACCATCGTCGCGTGTTCCCTCTGTCTCTGTGGCAGCGACGGCGCAAAGAGGCCGGGCAGCCAGTCGTTGAGGATGAGGATGTGTTGATCTTCATTCATGAAAGGGGAACATGATGGCTCAACGTGTCCGTTCCCCCCTGACCTGGATCGGGGGGAAATACTATTCCGCATCTCAAATTGTGGCGGCGTTCCCTGCAGCCTCCAGCTATGATACCTATGTTGACCTCTTTGGTGGAGCAGCTCATGTGCTGCTTCACCGACCCTTTGAGAAGCGACATGCAGAAGTCTACAATGACATCAACCAGGATCTCGTCAATTTCTGGATGCAATGTCGCGATCACGGGGAGGAACTAGAGGCGCGCTGCAGGTCGCTGCCCTACAGCCGGGCGCTGCACTACCAGTATCACCATGAACTCTATCACGGAGAGGAACTTGACCCGTTAGAACGTGCGGTCCGCTGGTTCTATATCCTAAGAAGCACCTTCAACGCCTTCATTGGCCCGGTGCATCATGGCTGGCTTGCCAGTCCTGGTCGGGTGGAATCCGTGGCGTATCACACGGCTCTTGACTTGTTTGAGGCCCTGCAGCGTCGGTTGCGCTATGTGCTCATTGACTGTCGAGACTTTGCTGCCGTCTTGCGCTCCCACGACAACCCGCGCACCCTCTTCTACGTTGACCCACCCTACATCGAGAAAGAGGACTACTACTACCAGCGGGGAGATGGGATGGCCTTTGGCCTGCACGATCACGAGCGCCTCGCGGTGCTGCTCAATGACACCTCAGCGCTGGTGGCACTCTCCTACTACCCACATCCGCTGCTTGACAGGCTCTACCCTGAGTCTAAATGGCGGCGTCTCACATGGGAAGCGGTAAAACATTCACAGCGAGGCCCAGAGACGCGGGAACGGGCAACGGAAATGTTACTGTGCAACTACCCGCCTTCCGCGCCAATAATTGCACCTCTGTCCTTGTGGAAAGAAGCTTATGACGACCGCCAACGAGAGGGGGTGTTGCGTGTCCATTCATGAACGTGATCTAGAGGGTCATTTGACCCGCGCCTTGCAGGAAGTCCTCGCAGGGCGTGAGCCTGGAAGCGCCGATCTAGCGGCTCTGACAGGAGAAGCCAGAGCATGCATTGACGCTCTGGTAAATGCGCTCCATGCGGACGGAGTGCAGGCGGTCTACAAAGCCTTCACCGCCCTGGTCAAAGATCGCCCCTGGCTTGGAAAGCTGGCGTCTCAATCACCAGAACAATCCGAGTCAGGGCAGAAGCCAACACGCCGTATCCGGTTCCTGCCTGATAGCGAATATGAGAACCGCCCTCCCAGGCAGTGGCTCATTCCGTCGATCCTGCCCAAATCAGGAATCGCTATGGTCTTTGGCCCTCCTGGTTGTGGCAAGTCTTTTCTCACCATGGCCTGGTCGCTCTGTATCGCCTCGGGCACTCCCTGGTTAGGGCGTTCAGTGCTTCAGGGACCGGTTGCCTACATTGCAGGCGAAGGATCGTTCGGCTTAGGGCCGCGCATGAAGGCGTGGAAGCACCTGCATCAGTTCACCGGCAATAGCGGGGTGCAGTGGTTCGATGAAGCCGTGATCTTGCAAGATACCAGCAACCTGGGCGAGACCATGACGGCTTTTGCCGAGGATTTCACCACACCGCCGGTGCTGGTGGTGATCGACACCTTGAGTCGATGTAGTGGCGGCGCGGATGAGAACAGCAATACCGAGATGGCAAAGGTTATTGCGGCTGCAGATATCATCCAACAACAGTTTGGCTCTACGGCCCTCATCGTGCATCATGCGGGCAAGGATCGCGATCGAGGTCCGCGTGGCGCATCCTCGCTCATCGGCAATAGCGAAACCATTATCGAAGTTGCGCCGACCGACGAAGGATGCAAAGTCGTCTGCTTCAAGCAGAAAGATGCGCCCAAGTTCGAGACGCTCAGCCTGAAGCTACAGCAGATCCAGTATGGACCACAGGAAGAGGACACTTCGGCGGTGCTCATCATTGGCAACAACGACGCCCCGGTCAAAATGACCCGCTCGGAAACCTTCATGTATACCGCGCTCATCGGCAAGGAACTGACCTACGGCGAGTGGGTGCAGGCGGGTATGGCCTACGCACTCCAACTCAAGGACAAAATGAGCGAACGAACCGCACAGGGAGCCATCCCCAAGTTGGTCAAAGCCGGGAGAGTCCAACTGACAGGCAAGCTCTACTCCATCATTGCTGAGTCAGAGCAAGAGTCAGAAGATGAGTAAGTTTTCACTTACCGCAATACCGCAAAATGACCGCAATCTGCACTTCTTGCGGTGCGGAATTCAGTTTACCGCAATACCGCAGTGTGTCTAAAGACACTGCGGTGGTTGCGGTAAATTCGGTGGACCAGAAAATACATCCCTGCAAGAGCCTGTAGAGGGGGTTTACCTCTCTTACCGAGGATGTACCTCTACCAGTAAGGTGAACTATGACCAACCAACAAACAGCCATTGCTTTTTACTGCGGAATTGGGGAAATGCAATGGAACCATCACCCTGTTACTCCGGGTTCCCTTGCCTGTGTGTCGCCTGTATATGGCAACACGACCGAAAATAAACAGGTCAATCGGGTAAGGGTGCCATCTGGAACGCTGGTGATACAAGATAGCGGGGCGTTCTCTGATGGACCGGGGCAACGATTGACGTTTGAAGCCGCATTGTTGCGACAAGAACAGCACGCAGAACAATTTGGATATGCGGACCTGATTCAAGCGCGTGCCAGCTATGACGTGCTCATTGACGAGATGTGGCCTCAAGGCGAAATGGCAGGCCAGTATGTGAGAGTGAAACGGCGATGGAGCGAGATGCAAGCAGAGCAAGCGGTTGCGGAAACGATACAGGCGGCAAAGTACTTGCATGAACATCGTAACGGTCTTGCATGTGTGCTCTCTGCTCAAGGTGTTTCTGCAAAGCAATACAAACGGTGTGCAGAATGCATATTGCCCTATCTGCGAGATGGGGACCTGTTCGGTCTAGGAGGCTGGTGTATTACCGGCAAACTTCCCGCTCAGATGATGCCAGTGTTTCGGGAGACAATGCATCTAGTCATTCCCTTTCTAGGACGTGAAGGCGTCAAGCATATTCACATTTGGGGCGTCTGTTATGCACCTGCGCTAGGAGAACTCCTCTGGCTCTGCGACCAATGGGGAATGCATCTTTCAACAGATAGTATGGGTCCCTCAGTCCGTCCGGCGCGAGGTCGTTGGGGATATGCAGAGTGGCGTGATAGAAGTTATCGACGAGTTGATACGGACTGTGAACAGGTCGTACGCGTAAAAGCCTCTGATGGTTCTTTTGTTCAGCTCCCACAGATGCGAGGACTTCATCGAGCGGAGCATGTCAGGCAAGTACGTGCATGGCTTGCCCACTTTCGGACAACACCCCACTATCCTCAAAAACAACCACCGTGGTTACGACATCCACGACAACTCTCATTGCCTTTCTGATCTGAAGCGGCTTGACAACCGCTTCTTTCCTGTTCAGGAGTCTTTTATGGAAACAAATTTACTGGCCTTAGCAATTGAAGACGGATTCAGGGTTGTTCTCAAGTCAACCAGTCGAGGCGGTCAGTACAATGGTCCCTGTCCTTTTTGTGGGGGGACGGACCGCTTTCGGATTCAGCCCTCCCAGGGCGCGTATGGATGGTTTGTCTGTAATCAATGCGGGCGCAAAGGCAGCGCAGTGGACTACCTGATAGCCAGGCGCGGCCTCTCGAAACGAGACGCGCTGGCGGCGGTAGGATGGATGCCGAGAGACAGCAGCTCTCCGCGCTTTCAGGTTCCCGACGCCGTGTTTGATGCGTGCCTACAATGGGACGAGCCACCGCAGCGCTGGCAGGAGGGCGCGCTCGACTTTTGCCGCCATTGTCAGCGCCTGCTCTGGTCTGAGCGTGGCCGCAATGCGCTGGCCTATCTGCGGCAGCGCAGGTTGACCGATGCCACTATCAAAGCCGCGCAGCTTGGCTATCATCCACAGGAGACGTACGGTCCTGCGCGGGTCTGGGGTCGAGCAGTTCGACTCCCCCAGGGGATCGTCATTCCCTGGATGGTTGAAGGGAAGGTCTGGCGTCTCACCGTACGAGATATGCGGTTCGCAACGGGTTCCAGGCGCTATACACAAGTCGCGGGAGGGTCAAACGGGTTGTACCTGGCTGACTCCCTTGCCCTGAAACGACCGCTCGCAGTCATGACGGAAGGTGAACTAGATGCGCTCTCGGTGGCGCAAGAATGCGGCGATCGGGTTGCGGTGGTCGCAACCGGCACCACGCAAGGGAGCCATACCCCGCGTTGGATGGCGATGCTGGCACAACAAGCGCATGTACTCATTGCCTTTGATGCAGAAAACACAGGCGATCGAGCAGCGCGCTGGTGGATGGAGCGATTAGAGCATGCAACACGGCTCCGGCCCTGGTGGAAAGATGTCAACCAGATGCTTCAGGACGGGGCCGACCTTCGGGAGTGGTTAGCAATGGGTCTGGGGGAACGAGAAGCGGTGCATCCGCTCCCGATTGTCCCAGAGACCGCCACACAGTGTTGCAGATGTGGAGTGGAAGTCGAATACTACAGCGATCAGGGGATAGCCTATTGCGCCCAACACTGGAATGAGCAGGCACACCCTTCTCTCGTATCGACGCAAGAGCAGCACCTTGTCGTGACTTGCATCAGTCCAGAAACCTTTGTGAGAGAGGTCCGCGCCCTGGCTGCACACCTTCACAAGGCACACGTGACGCAGCTGGCGCTGGATCTAGAAACAACGGGTCTGGATATGCTTGAGGATAAAGTGATCTCTCTTGCCCTTGGAACGCCCCGCCGGGTGATCGTGCTGGATATGCGTCCGTACTACCACTTACCGAATGAGGAACAGGCACGATGGAAAGAGGCGCTGGCGGCACTTCTGCACCTCCCTGGCGTTACCTGGATTGGGCACAACCTCAAGTTTGACTGGTCTTTCCTGAATGTTCATTTCGGGATTCGTCTCCAACAGGTCTACGATACGATGTTGGTTGAACATCTGGTACACGGAACGGGCCTCTTGCAAGGGAGGGTATCCGTCTCGTTGCTGGAAACAGCAAAGCGCTACGAGATTCCCATCACCAAAGAGCAGCGCTCCTGGTTTATTGATCTGCACCAGCGATCAGGGGAGTGGGACGCGCCCTTCCCGCCGGAGCAACTCACCTACATCGTTCAAGATATCGACGTGCCCTACCGAGTTGCAGAGCGGCAACGCTTGTTGCTCGTAGAGCACGCATCGGGGCCAGTTGCCCATCTAGAACATGCCGCGCTCCCGGCGATCGCCGCGATGGAAGTGCACGGTGCGCTCACCGATCAGGCGCGATGGAAGCAGGTCCTTGAGGGCAAGCGCGCCCGCCAACGCGTTCTTGAGCAGGGCCTGATACAGGAACTTGGGGCAGCGCTGCATGCTGCTCAAGAGCAAACGTATCAAGCGCAGAGTGAAAAATACGCGGCCTACCAGCAAGCACTACAGGCGGAAGAGAAGCGTCTCATGTATACCTACGCTGCAAGCAACGAAAGAGGTAAACAGACCTGGAAGGCATTCTGTGCAAACGGGATTACCACATGGGCAGTGCACCATCCACAACCAGACAAGCCTAAAGCGCCACAGGAGCGCATCAACCTCAGCTCCTCAGAACAACTCGTGGCAGCGCTGGCTCAGATGGGCGTCCATGTCACCTCGACCAAAGAAGAAGCGCTTGAAGAGCACGCAGGCACATACCCCGTCATTGCACGCCTGTTGGAATGGCGCAAGCTCTCCCATTTCTGTAGCGCCTTTGGGGAGAACTTGCTCTCGTTTGTGCGCGCCGATGGGCGGATTCATGCCAACTTTAACCAGGTTGGAGCCGTCTCCGGGCGCATCATCTGTAGCGGCCCCAATCTGCAACAGATCCCCAAGAAACGGGCCAACGAGCAGGAACAAGAGGATATCCGGCGGTGTTTCATTGCCCCGCCTGACTCCCGTCTATTGACTGCCGATCTCTCCAACATTGAGCTACGCATCCTGGCCGAGGTCTCTGGCGATGCGACGATGCTCCGTTTCTTTGCGGAAGGCAAGGACCTGCACGCGGAAACGGCGAAACTGATGTTCCGCTTACCCCCGGATACAGACACAAAAAAGCATCTCTACAAAGGCGTGAAGGTGCGCGATATTGCCAAAACCATCAATTTCGGGCTGTCCTATGGAATGGGGGCGCAGGGCTTAGCCCCTCGTCTTGATGTGAGCGTGGAGGAGGCCCGCGACCTGATGCATACGTACTTTGCGACCTATACGGGCGTTGCATCCTGGTTGCGTTGCACATCCCAAGAGGCGCTCAAACAAGGCTACGCTGCAACGCTGGCAGGTCGCAAGCGTTTCTTCAATGTTGCCGGGTTGGATAAAAGCCGCCGCGCCGCGATGGAGCGCACGGCGAAGAACCATCCGATTCAAGGAACGAATGCTGATATCCTCAAGTGTGCGCTGGCCCTGCTCTACGAGACACTCCCCGGAGAGGTGCACATCATTCTGGTTGTGCATGATGAAATCGTCCTTGAGTGCCCTGAAGAGCTGCGTGAAGGGTCAATACAGGTGCTCAAGAAGGCGATGGTGCAGGCATGCCGAGACTACCTTAAGGTCGTGCATATTCCTGAGCCAGATGTCCTTGACAGCCCCTACTGGAAAAAAGACTGAGCGAGCAAGTTGAAACAGTAGCGCCCATCCATAGTAGAAATTTAATACGCAATTCGGGGATATAGATAGAGGTGTTTTTCTTGAGAGAGCACTGAGCAGCCCAGGCTAGGGGAAAGGAAATTATAGTGTTCTAGCTTTTCGTGGCTGTTGTCCTGGCCGTGTCGCTGGCATGGCTCTTTACCACCTCTTAGTACAGAAAGGAACACGCATATGGCAGGCATTTTTCTCAGTGATGAAGAGTATAACTTCGTGGTCGAGCAGGAAAAGGATTTGATCGCACGTGCAAAAACAGCCTCTCCGCGAGCGGCATCGCACCTACAAAAAGTTGCGAAGATGCATAGCGACTTCCTGGCAGGCGAAGAAGGCAAGCGCGCAAAGAAGTCGAAAAGGGATCTGTCGCGGGCGGAACGTGATGCGATCCGTCTGCAGCGTCAGCAGGAGCGCCTCGCAGCCCTACAGGCGGCGACACAAAAGAACGCATCTTCACAGTCGCAATCTGCTCGACGAAAAGATCAAACTAACGCGTAAAAATAAGGGGGAAAATGAGTCTGAAAATGCACGAAAAATCGTGAGCAGTGAACGGTGCGACCGCGATACACCGATGACACAACCGTGGTTCTCAGGCTCATTTTAATCCTTCGCTAAACCCTCGCTACCCCCTCGCTAACCCTGCATTTAACTAGCGCGTTTCGAGGGAACTTCATAGCAAAAACAAGGGGTAAAAATGGGACTGCTTGATAGAGTAAAAAATGTGGTGAGGCCCCGACCTGGGCAAGGGCAAAATAAAGGGCAATCCTCACAGGGAATACGACCACCGTACCCGAACTTTAATTGGGAAGATTGTATTGTTGCCTTGCAACGAAACCCGCAGATTAGCGATAAAGACTTTGCATCGGTCATGGGTTGGACCTCTGGTGAAAATGCGCCTGCTGTAAGCATTTATAAAGAGAGGGCGTTGCAAGAACTGAATAGGCGCCAACTTACCGTTGTTCCATCTCCAAATACTCAGGGACCCAATACTGGACCCCTTCCCACGTTTACGGGTAGCGGAAACAGTGACACCTCACTGGTCAGCTACAAGCCAGAGGAGTTGATGCTTCAGGTTCACCACGCGCTTTCTACTGTCCATTTCGGCATGAGCAAACCGGCAAAGTTCAAGGAGATGGTTGCGGAAGTCTGGTCCATCATCGGGCCGATTGTGCTTTTGCTCGGCACCGCCGGGGAAGTGTTTTTCTTCATCTGGAGTCAGACCAACAAGGATGCGGCCTGGTGGGTTGCGATGTCTGTCCTGGCGACGGTGGTTGTGCTGGAAGCGACATTCATGGTCGTTTCCTATAAGGCCGAAACGATCCGCAACCGCGCGGAGTCTCGGCCAAATGGCATGACCGCATTAGATCAGACAAAAATCAGCCGATATCGAAGCACCTGGGCGTTCCTGGCGTTTGGGGTAGGATCTGGGCAGGTCGCATTTATGATTCTCGCCATGAGCGCAAAATCGAGTAATCTTGTGTGGCTGGTGGTCTTTGCCATGGTGCGCACCGTCATGACGCTCGCCAGCGATTTCTATGTGGCATTCATCCACGAGGAAAAGCCGACAGAGGCCAGTGAGGTCATCCGCTCCAATGAACTGAGAGCAAGCGCGACCTCAAAGATGCTTCATCAGAGAACAGAGGAAACATCGATTATCAACAACGGCATTCTTGAAGTCCGGCGCGTGACTGCAGAGGCTGCCATTAAAGAAGACAATCTGAAAACTGAGCTTGAAATGTCGAAAATGGAGAATCAGGCACGTATTGAAGGCATGCGTTCTCAGCAGGAAAACAACACCCTTATGTTACGCATGGGAGCGTCTACCATGCGCGCCCTGTTCGATCCTGAAATGCCAGTGGAACAAAAAGAGGCTCAGTTGAAGATGCTTACGATGTTGATGCGTGGCATGAAGGAGCTTCCACCAGGGCATACCACGATTGAGGAGGAGGACTAACCGCCATGGCAGAGAGACGCTATTCGCGATACACACGCGAACGAACATGGCTCGCCCTGGTCAATCAGATTGAGAACACTCAGTACTGCATTGTGCCATACAGCCGCACCACGAACGGCGTCTCTCTGGTTCGTATTCGCGAGGCAGAGGAGAATCGGAACCAGGTACAGAAGGTCCTCGATGAATACGAACACGAGATGGATAGATGGCAAGCCGGGCAGCTCGCAGCGGAACCGACGCTCGCCCGCAAACGTATCGAGGCGGTTATCCTGGCACGCAGTAGCGACTACTATCATTATCACCTGGTAGAGTACGGGCCGGATATGGACCTGATTATATGTGGATTGCATGATGCCTACTGTCTCTTGCCTGTCCTGGAAATGAGGACGAACCGGCGGTATGCAGCGCGGGAAACATCGCTCGATATCCAGGCACCTGAATTCGCGGAGATCCGCAAGACAGAGTATGGGCACGCTATTCTCCTCACTGCTCTGGTGAAAGGTGATCAGGGGGCGCTCGACTTCCTCAATAGGCGCGGCACCGATGGCAAGTTTCTGATAAGCGTTTCGACCCGCAACCGTATCAAGCGTGAAGTGGTGGATCTCCAGACAAAAGTCTATCGCGGTCGCCCTCTGGCCTTTCTGACGAAAGAGCAGAGTGAGCAGTTAGGCGCAAAGATTAGCGAGGGCATGAAAAAGCATCATGCCTAGAAGGAAAGACAATGATAGTAGGGATTATCGTCGGGACCGCTGTATTGCTCACGCTCGTTATGTTCGTTCTTGGAGTGCCAAATATCCGTGTAGCGTGTGCGCTGGCATTGCTTAAGATGTGGGCGCTCCTCTTCAACCGAAAGGGATAGGGGAACAAGAGGAACTACTCTGCGTCATGAGCTTACACCCGCGTTTCTTGATGAGCAAGCAAGAAACGCGGGTGTTTTCTTTCCAGCAATATTGCTGAAATTAATACGCTGTTCGGGGATATAAGTAGAAGGTGGAATAAACATCTGCAAACAGAGACAGATGAAACAAGCACTGAGTGTGTAAGGAGTTCCCTCTCTTATCGTGTCCAGAGCCAGGCGCTCCAGTTTCCGACGCCGTACGCCCGGCTCCTTGAGTAACGCCTGTTGCCAGTGCTACTGTGTGATTGTATCACGGTGGCTCCTGGCTGAGAAGAAAGGACCTCGTCGTGTACTATCAGCCAATTGATCGCAGGGGCGGCTGTTGCGGCCCTCTCATCCTGCTCGCCTTGTTCATTCTCGTCGTGCTCGGTCTCGTCTTTGTCGCTCCCCAAACGCCGACGGGCAAGCCTGCGCCGCAATGGTATCAGACCATCGAAAACATGCTCCATCAGTCAGGTCAGCAGGTTCAACACACCCTTGATAAGCAGACTAGTAAAACATCGCACCTCTCATCACCATCAGGATCGTGCTTCGACATGGCCCGCGCGGCAGCAGTGCAGGCAGGGATCGATCCTACCCTGTATGCGCGGCAGATCAACCAGGAAAGCGGCTGTCAGGCGATTCCCTGTTCGTCAGCGGGAGCGTGCGGCGTCGCGCAACTCATGCCGGAGATGGCGGTGGGTCTGGGAGTGGACCCGAACAACATGCAGCAATCCCTTCAGGCCGGTGCACATCTCATGGCGGGCTACTTGAAGATGTACGGCGGCTCATGGCCTCTGGCACTGGCCTGCTACAACGCGGGATCAGGCAGAGTCAAACAGGCGCTTGCGGACTACGGGGCAGACTGGTACGCGCATATGCCCGCCGAAACGCAACGCTACATCACGGCCATTCTTGGGAATGGGGGGCAAGCATGAAGCTTTGTATCGTACTGCTTATCGCGGTCCTGTTCCTCATCGTGATGTTCCTCGTATCCCTCTCGTTTCATGGCTCTGTCCTGTTCGGCGCAGGGGTGCTGCTATGACGCTTCCCAGAGACCATCAGAACGCAACGAAAGGAACATCACGATGAATACGGCGTTCGAAGCACTCACCGTCTGTATGGTGTTGCTTGGACTTCTCCTAGACATCACGGGAGTCATCCTGCTTCGTCTGCGTGGATCGCGGCGCAAACGTTCTCGGAACCTGTTTGCAGCCATGATCCCGTGGTGGGTGCTCGGTCTGGGGCTGGTGGTGTTTGGGAGTATTGTCGCAATCCAGGCGATCATCGCGCTCAACCAGGCGCATCTCCTGCCTTCGTAGGGAAACAAAAGCATGGAGGTAACATCCTATGAAGTACGCTTTTTCTCTTCTTCTTCTCGCCTGTCTCGCCCTGGTGATGGGCGGGTGTGATCCGGGAAGCACATCGCAGGCCACGCCGCCTCTTGCCCCAACGACGGATTCCACGCCACGCCCCACGGCGACGGTCACTGGTACCCGCGAGCATCCGGCGATAGTAGAAGACACCGTTGCAGGGAGCTGCATGACGTGGCACATCTCTATCGACCATGCCAAATTCGTGGACTGGTGTGCGGCGAATATGCCCGGGCCATAAAGTTGGAGACTATATCCTGCTCAGTGCCAATGCGGATGGAACGCTGCAAAACGAATACCAGATCACGGCGATGGACCAGGCGCGAGCTCGCGTCTCGGTGAGATACATCCAGGCGTGGACGCCACCAGGATCTCTGCAAAATCCCTATATTCTGGTTGTGCATACAGAGCCTTGTAAATCGTGGAGCATCACTTTTGAAGGGGTACTTATGACCTCGCTCTGCACCGACGCCATGCCGGTGCAGGACTGGCCAGCGCATGTGCGACTGACGGGGGCGGGTCAGCACGGGGAATTTGCGGTGATAACGATTGACTTCTCGGCGAAGAGTATCGTTCTCGGCTGATCGGAAAGAAGATCTGCAGCGCTTCCAGATGAGACAGGCGTCCGATCCTCTAGCTGATGGGCGCTGGAAGGGACTCCCCGCTTCTCTGAACCAGTGCCGAGGAAAAAGAACAACCGTTTGTCTTTGAGCTAAAAAGGATAGGACAATGAAATTTAAGGTTACTTACTATCGAACCTTGATTTACGAAGGTGAGATTGAGGCTGATACGCTTGATGACGCTAAAGAGATAGCGGAAGAAGAGGTATCCAGCATGAAGAATGCCGATTTCCAAGAAATTCATGAGGAAGAGGCAGAGATTGAGTGTGAAGAGTCAATACCTGTAACAGTAGTTGTGATCTAAGTTAGACCATTCAACCAACTTTTCGATAGAGCCGACTAAACGAGAAAGGGAATCACCAATGAGCCTGATACCCTACTTGATGATTATTGTCGTGATCGTTATTGCTGCGCTCGCCTTCGTATGGTGGGCATCAGATCACACGTAAGCACTCACGAAAGGGGCAGCCATGAGCAGTACATCTTCCCTCTTTTACCTCTTTACGGTTGTTGTGGTTTTGAGTGTCGTTGTTTTCGTGCTCATCCTGTTTATACAAGCACTCAAAGATGCATTCAAGTAGTTCAAACCGAGTGCCCTCACCGGCAAGGGAGAGGTGAGGGCACTCCCGAACAGGGCCTTCATAAGGGAGCAAGCGAAGGAAGGAAAGAAACAACATGACCGAACAGCAATACATTCCCGAAATACTGAGAACCTATGCAGGTTCTGACGATCCTATGAGCAAGTTGACATTAGGCGCGCTCGGTTTAGCTGGTGAGACGGGCGAAGTAGTAGATATGGTAAAGAAGTGCGTGTTTCAAGGTCATTCCATTGACCAGGAGAAGCTTCTGAGCGAGCTAGGCGACGTGCTCTGGTACTCCATGCTCATCAGCCACACGATGGGCTATTCGTTAGAGGAAGTCATGGCCCGCAATGTAGAGAAGCTCCACAAACGATGCCACGCCGAGTGTTGTGTAATGACACAGAGCAGAAAAACCCGGAAGCCGGTTCGAGAATGGGTTTAGCGCCTTCTCGCTTCACATGGTGACACACCATTCAGTATGGCATCCAATTTGGAGTCCTCTGAGCAAATACCAGGATTAGAAGATATTCGCGACGCGGCTAATCAGGATCGCCACGATAGTCAACGAGAGGATCCCTTCAACCATCATCAAGACTTTTGCTCGGCGCGTCAGGGGATAGGTGTCTGTTGGACTAAAGGCCGTAGCTCCTGTAAAGGCCACAAAGAGGTAGTCGAAGAAACCTGCTGCCCATTTCTCACTATTGCCATCCACTTGCTGTGGAAACAGTAAGTCTACGGCCTTGTGCTCCGCCTCATGTCGCTTGCGTGGCCCGCCTCCATCGGTTTCCCAGTACCAGAAAGCAAAGACTAAGATATTAAAAGCCCACAGTAACCCCGCCGTGCGGAGTAATTTGAAGCCGCTTTTAAAGGACGAGAGGTCCGTAATGAGGAAGATGACGGCGAGAGCCAACGCTGCCGTGACAAGGCCGAGGAGGACGAAACTGACGGTACGTGTTGTGCGATAAGAGAGGGTATGACCTGTGAGCCAGAAGATCCACAAGGGCAAGATCAGAACACCCTCAATCGCCAACAATCCCCAGCCCGGTCCAAAGGTCAGTTCATCAGGCAGAAAGAAGTAGATGATCCCCGTGAGCAGGATGCCAAGGGAGACGGTCAACCTTGGTGCTTGTCCGATAAGATGTGGGTCCTGGAAAAATGGTTGTTTGTGCTTTGATGGTGCCCGTTCTTGTTTCGTCTGTTCCATGCGTCTCTTTGCCTCCTCTCTTGACGATCTTTCGTTGTCTCTGTACTAGAGCGGTGTTCACAAGGATTGAGCCTTTGTCAGAATCAGCTCATTGATCTCAGGCCGCCGCTCTTACCGCCAGATTTGTTTTATAGCTCAATGTTTCTGAGCACCGCTCTAGTATAAGTCTGATCTCGGTTCAGATGCCATACCAAATGTGATGGAATGACACAGAACAGAAAGGATAGAACTACATGAGGAAACGTAAAACGCCAGCTGCTGTACCTGCACAACCCACAGCGCCTCCGCAGCTTCTGAGTATCCCAGAGGTTGCGCGCTCGCTCAGCATAGGCCGGACCAAAGTCTACAGCCTCATCAAGGACGAGGGACTCCCATCGGTGAAAGTGGGGAGCATGATGCGGGTGTCTGTCGTCGACCTGCAACAGTGGGTTCAAGAACATACGCAGCGGGCCTCGTAGCGCATCAGAAGAGCAGAACACGTCTCCAGAAGAGAAAGCTTTCCTGTTGAGCAGACCTTGTTTCACAGGAGAGCTTTCTCTTCTTGTCTCCCACAGCAACGCAGCGACAAGACAGAAGGTGAGCAAGAACCATGAAGACATTCGCTCCGCACACAATGGGCGTGCATATCGTCCATCATGAGCCAACCACAGCTTTTACAAGCATTCGCCTCGGGCAGGTGTCCTCTGAGGCCAACGCATCATCCTCACTCAGGTTTTTTCCCCCAGACGGTCAGGAGGTACCACATGGCTTTAAAATCATCGCTCAGCATTTCGATGAGCATCTGTTGATAGGCTCGCTCCACTTCCTCTTGCGTCGCAACCCCTACTGAAACGAGAAAAGGCAGCGCCAATTTGAAAAACACCTCGTAATCGCGGTAGAAATCCATGTGGATGTCTGTCCCGGCTGAGAAATCAAATGCATGAGGCCTGTGCTGGATGTCCTGGTAACCGGCATTGCGCAGCAATGTTGGAAGCATAGGGGTCATACAGGTCGTTCGTCCATCGCGAGAAAACCCAAGGCCAGTCAGCCATGTCGCCTTGAGCAACAACGCATCTAAATAATTGTAGGCAGGACTTGTCGTCACCCCGCTGGTGTCCAGTTCGGTCATGCGCATCACACCGCCGGGTCGTGTGATGCGGAAACACTCCTGGATCATTTGCGGCCAGGCAGTACGGGGTAGCGATCCAACAAGCAGGCGGCCATTGACGAGATCGAAGGCATGATCGGAGAAGGCAAGCGGCTGAGTAATATCCATGACCTCAAAAGAGGCATTCTGTAATCCTTGTGAGCGCGCTCTGGCATTGGCGTAGCTGATCATCGTCTTGCTGATATCAATGCCTGCTACTTCGGCATCAGGACAGGCAAATGCTACATCGAGCACCCAGCCACCCGGGCCACAGCCAATATCGAGAACCTTTGACAAGCAAGAGGGATCAGCCTGCTCTGCCAGAGGACCTCCCATCCTTCTGGTGATCATCATATCCTGTTGGATGAGCCGCGCCATTTCGGCAGCGCTTTCTGTATCAATAAAATAGTGACTCTCGGAATTCGTTGACATACGCTCGTTTCCTTCCTGCTTCGCATCGTCTTGCGATATCGTGCAAGGGCTTTTCTGCCGAAATTATATCAGTATGTTCCTTCTATGACAAGACAAGAGCAATACTCTAGCGACACTGAGAAGATGGACTGTTTCTGGGTTTCCCGCATCTAGGGGGCTGGTCAGTGCGAAGGGTGCCATGCAGAATGCTCTCACTTGTCAGTCTATCACATCGGGACGCCTTGGGCCGACTTTCTCCGGTTGGAAGAATGGCACCCCGTGCGATAAGCACGACCTGCGGCGTGAAAACCTTGTCGCGCTTTGCTGGCAGCGCCGCCGATGCACCGTTGAGAGAGAAGATCCAGGCCAAACGCGCACGTCAATAGGCCAGAGACGAGGCGAGCACTGCAGACCGCGCTCGGTGTGGGCGTCGGCCTGGTGCTCTACCACGCGCCGGTCCTGCTTGAAACGGAACCGAAACACGCTGTGACGAGACTCACTGCCGCTTCATTTTGAGGCTGGAGTAAAGATGCAAAGCCATTGTGAGCTTATCGATTCTCCTAAGCCAATACGTGGGAAGGGTTTCGCTTCAATTTGTTGAAGCGGCGAACCCATTTGATTGATGTCAATCAAATGGGTTCGTCGCTGGTCCAGTGGTGCAGTAACAGGATCAGCCTGGGAGATCCTGAGGCTGGCGAGCATCGTGCCACCGCACGGGGCGACGGTCTTACCTGGTCCCTTTCTTGGCGGCTTTTTTGACAGGAGCGGGCGCTTTTGCGGCCTCCGAGAGCTGTGAGCCAGCGGTAAAGCTGACCCGTTTGCCGGCAGGGAGATGGACAGGCGCCCCGCCGCGGATAGATTTAATCGTGCGCGCCGAGACCGCTGACAACTTCCACGATCCAAAACCAATGAGGCGCACCTGGTGCCCTTTGGCGACTTCATCGCGGACGGTTTCGGTCAGGGCGTCAATGACTGCATCGGCCTCTTTCAATCCCACCTGCGCTTTGGCGGCGATCAGGTGGACGAGTTCCTCTTTGCCCACGATCTTCGAATCTGCTGTTGGCATGGCTGTGTCACTCCTTTCAGTGTAGAGGGAAGAGAACGGAGGCGTGCCTGACCGGCACGGCGTCCACGCTCCTGTTGAACCAGGGAACGCAGCGCCTAGCGCGGGACCCTTCCCTTTGCTCTTGTTCCTCTCACGAGCTGTCCACGCGGGGAGAGATGATACAGGAGTATACCACGAAGCAATGCTCCCTGTAAAGCGTTGGCTTCAGATGGCCGTGGTCTGTGACACCATCACTGGTGCCGCTGTGGTTGGACGAGATGGGAGGTTCTCGGACCGGTTTGGTGATGAAGAAAGAGAACTGGAGATGTGTTTTGAAGTTAGGCTACTGCTGGTCTGAGTACCAGTCACGACTCGAAAACGGCCTGTGAAGGAGAATATCCGATGTGCTCGTGAAGCATAGTAGCACCCAAAATGCCACATTATGGGTAAGTTCTCAGCGATTTCAAATCGGAATACTCCTGTTTCAAACAGGAATATCACCGGTTCAAACAGCGGAATCGCACAGCCTCTCTACAAAGCTCAGTGAGAGCGAGAGAGATACTCTTTAGACAACCTCTTGAAATGATGTAGAGAGGATCTGTTCGGATGTCCAACAGGAAAACGCGTAGGAGGTTCTTTTGAGAAGGGGGGACAAATACACATCCAACGTCAGCAAGGGCAGTTCTTGCTGACCTGTGAGGCTGGAAAATGGCAAGAGTGCATGAGGAAGAGGACAGATGTTCAATCCTGCAAGCGAGTGAGGAGAAAATCACGGTCATGATTTGACCGCTATGCTTCTCAAGGCTCTTTTCAGGCGGTGCGAGAAGCTCCGCTCACGGAGTGCATCACCCCTGCCTCTCGCAAACCGACTTCTCCAAGTTCACATCACAAACCCCCACTGACGCCGGATCATCCGGCATTAGTACGCAACGTGTGTACTGGACACCGCTCTCCCCCTGGTATGTGCCAGCTGGAGCGGTGTCTGTTTGAAAGGATACATCATGGCAAAAGGCAAACGACGCGGGCGCGGCGAAGGGACCGTGTATCAGCGCAAGGATGGCCGATGGGTTGCAGAGATCACGCTAGAGGACGGAAAACGCAAGCCACTTTATGGCAAGACACAAGCTGAAGCAATAGGGAAACGGGACAAGGCGCTACTTGAACAGAAACAAGGCATCCTTGCGACAGGACCAAAGCAACGGCTTGACTCCTACTTGGAACGGTGGTTAGAGGAAGTGTGTAAGCCAACAGTTCGACTCAGTACCTACATCAAGTATCGAGGGATACTCAAGAATCACTTGAATCCTACATTAGGCCACATTCAGATACAGAAGCTGACAGCACAACAGGTGCAAACTTTGTATGCACGGAAGGTAAAAGATGGCCTTTCACCGAAGATGGTTCGTCTGATTCACGTCGTTTTGCACGAGGCCCTCAAGAATGCAAAACGATGGAGGATCATTTCTTACAATGTCTGTGAAGATGTTTCACTGCCACGCCAAACGCGAAAAGAGATCCACCCACTCACGAGGGAGCAGGCACACGCATTGCTGGAGGCTGCACGTGGACACCGCTTAGAGACGATGCTCACGCTGGCACTTACCACAGGAATGCGGCGAGGTGAGATCCTGGCTTTACGTTGGAGTGATATTAGTTTTGAAGAAAAGCGACTGTTCGTCCGGCGTACCGTTGATCGTCTCTCAGGGCACAGTTTTGTTGAGAGTGAGCCGAAAACGCAAAAGGGCAGGCGTACGATCACACTTCCTCAGTTCGTCCTTGAGACACTGCTGCAACAGCGTGTACACGTGGATGCGGCTAAAGAGAAGGCGAAGACAAAGTGGGTAGATCACGATCTGGTCTTTCCCAATGGTATTGGCGGATTCACTGATCCCGTATGCTTGGGTCGGTGGTTCAAGAAGTTGCTGAAAGAAGCAGGACTTCCAGGTATTCGCTTTCACGATCTGAGACACAGTGCGGCAACCATTTTGCTGAGTATGGGAGCGAATCCAAAGGTTGTGCAAGAGTTACTTGGTCATTCTTCAATTGTGATGACAATGGACATTTATGACCATGTGTTACCACTCATGCAGCGGGACGAAATGGACAAGTGGGATGACCTGTTTTGACTGCTTTTTGACCCGTTCTACTGTCAAGTGCACTGTCAAAACAGGTACTTGACAGTCTTAGTGGCGTGTAGCGATAGGCACGGGGCGGGCGGAGTGTTTCGGTGAAAGTGGTTTGAAGGGGAGCCACCAGTTCCAGTTGCCGAGCAGGCGCATCGTCGCGGGAACGAGCAGGCCGCGCACCAGCGTGGCATCGAGCACCACTGCCAGCGCCATACCCAGTCCGAGCGCCTTGACCAGGATTATATCAGCGGTCGCAAAGCAGCCGCTCACCACAATCACGATCACCGCTGCGCTGGTGATAATGCCCCCACTGCGCTGGAGTCCCAGCGCAACCGCGCGCGTATTATCGCCCGTCTGCCAGAACGCCTCCTGGATGCGCGAGAGCAGGAAGACCTCGTAGTCCATCGAAAGACCGAACAGGGAGCAGAAGAGTAGAATGGGGCTGGATGCCTCCACAAAACCCAGCGGAGTAAAGCCGAGGATCTGGTGCAGGAAGCCATCCTGGAAGATGACGACCAGCGCGCCATAGCTCGCAAGGATCGAGAGCGTGTTCATTAAAATCGCTTTTAGCGGCAGAACAACCGAGCGGAAGAGCAGGAACAGCACAATGAAGGTGATCAGCGAGACCACCAGCAGCGCGATAGGGAAATCCGAGTAGAGCGAGGATACATAATCGATATCGGCAGCCGTACCGCCATCGACCAGTACCGAGATGCCATCGCCTGGCTTTGTATTGCGGATCGTCTGCACCAGTCCCTCCGAGCGCGCGTCAAGCATACTATATTTACTGATCACCTGCACCAGCGCCGTATTACCGGCAACCGAGGACTTCACGAGCACAGCCAGATACGGGTCGCTGATCGTCTGCGGGTTGCTGTAGAGCAGCCGGTACTGGTCCAGTGTAAAACGCGGATCGGCGCTGACGACGCTATCAACGCGCTCCACGCGAGGATCGGCCTCAATGCGCTGGACGTAGTGGTACAGCGCCCGTATGTTCGCGTCCGTCAAAACATTACCTTGCGTCTGCACGGCCAACAGAATCGGCGTCGTATCGCTATTATTGAAACGCGTGGCCAGCAGATCGTACGCCGCACGCGAGGGAACATACTTCGGTAGGATCGATGCATCGGGCGCCGAGAAGCGCACACCTAAAAACGGGAGGCCGAAGCTAATAAGCAGGAGCAGGACGGGCACAAAGACACGCACCGGGTAGCGCATCACGAACTGCGACAGGCGATACCAGAAACCACGCCGCAGATCGGTCGCGGCTCCCACATTGTCAGCGGGAGTAGATGAGCGACGCCACAGGCGCGATATACGCACGGGGAAAGCGTTGATGCGCAGTCCAAGAATGGACAGCAGCGCGGGGAGCAGCGTCAGGGCCGCTAGAACGGCCAGCAGGACCACCATCACGCCACCAATACCCACCGAATGCAGCATATTGATATGAAAAAAGGTCAGGCCAAAGAGGCCGATGGAGACTGTCAGACCTGAGAAGGCGACCGCCCGTCCAGCCGTAGCAACCGACAGGGCAACGGCATCCTCGACGCTGCGACCGTGCGCCACCTCCTCGCGAAAACGGCTCACCATGAAGAGCGAGTAGTCCACGCCGAGTCCGAGGCCGAAGAGGGTCGTGATATTCAGCACGAAGATGGAGAGCGGCGTCACATGACCCAGGCCGAAGATGAGCGCAAGGGAGACCGCAACGGCGCATCCGCCTACCAGGGCTGGAAGGATCGCAGCGACGACCGAACGGAACACGAGCAGAAGCGCAATTAAAGCAAAGGGAAATGCCAATATCTCCGCGCGACGCAGGTCGTTCTCGCTAACCGACTGAATATCCTCATAGAAGACGGGTCCGCCGCCGATGCTGGCCTGCAGATCGGGCACCTTTCGCAGGCGCTGCTGCAGATCGGGGAGGAGCTTCGCAGCGCTATTGGGGTCTGGCTTCAGCAACACGTTTACATATGCCGCCTTGCGGTCCAACGAGATCTGACGTGGATTATCGGTAAACGACACGATCCGCGCAACATCTGACCAACTGTTCAGGCCCGTAAGAGCCTGCTGAGTCTCCTGGACAAAACGCGGGTCGTCCGCTGTGAAGCGCTGGCTGGTAAAAATCACCTGAACAATTGTCTGGTTCAAATGCAATTTTTGTGTCAGCACATCGATGGCCCGCTGCGATTCGGAGTCAGGGCTGACAAAGCCGCCGGATTGCAGAACCTGGCTGGCCTGTGGAGCAAACGGCAACGCAGCGGCAACAGCCACCAGCCACAGACCCACAATCAACCAGCGATAGCGGGTGGCGATCTTGCCCAGGTGGTAGAACATGGCAAAGCCTTTCCTTAGCAGATAGATACCATGAAACGATTGCTACCAGGAGCTTACAGTTTATCTTTAGGATGACGCTCGCTTCTACTCCAGGGAGTAATACTGCGTGCCTCTCGACGTGTGGGCGTAGTTGTTGTATTATAACAAACACATAACATCTACCCTTCATCGTAGGTGCTCAAACAGGCGGAAGTCAAGAAGCCCTTCCCCGCGAGTCCACGCGCGGCGCTCTTCACCCGCCTTCCTGCACGGAAATGATTATTTCCGTGCGGTGTTCCTGCTGCAAATTTCCTTGAGAGGGACGCGCAGCAGTTATACGTCCTTATCAGATAGTTATAAGGAGTTTTTTATGGCAAAGCAAACACAGGCAAAGAAAGAGCCGGTCTCCCCCCAGCGGGAACCGATCAAAGTGATCACGGTCAACCGGCAGGCATTCCATGATTATACCGTGGAGAGCACGATCGAGGTCGGCATCTCGCTTGTCGGTACCGAGATCAAATCTATCCGCGAGGGGCGCGTGAATCTGCGCGGCTCGTACGCGATAGCGCGCAACGGCGAGATCTGGCTGGAGAACGCGCACATCGCCGTCTACGAGCATGGGAACCGCTACAACCACGAGCCTATGCGCAACCGCAAACTGTTGCTGCACAAACGCGAGATCAAACAGCTCGTCGCCAGAGTAGCCACCAAAGGCTTGACGCTGATCCCACTCAGGCTGTACCTTAAAGGGGGTAAGGCAAAAATCGAGCTTGGCCTCTGCCGTGGTAAGAAGCTCTATGACAAGCGCGAGGCCATAGCGGAGCGCGATGTGAAGCGCGACATCGAACGCATCGTGCGTGGAAGGTAGCTGCAATGTCACAATTCGAAGAGGTATCATCGTCCCTGGAAGCAATACGCCAGCGCGCTCTGAGCGCTGGCTATTTTCAACTCCTGAAAATGTAAATGCTCATAGACTTAGCAGAAAATGTAGGATATAATCTTTTTAGTCATAGGGGTGAAGCAATTATTATAAAAGAGATAGATAGAAGATGGTGCTGACGATCTCTCATCGCTCAGCTTCTCCCTTCATAATTTTTGCCACATAACTTTTTTGGGAAATCGGTCTGTAACACAGCCCTGTAACCAGTCAACGTAGAAATATTTCAGAGGACATCTCCCAGAGGAATGCTTTTCAGATCATGAACCATCTGCGAGGTCTCATGTCAGATGGCATTACTGTTCGAATATAAGACGGTGGAGGAACCGACCCAAAGCCGAAGAGGGTGCGGCTTCCCCCTTTTAGGACAGTGAACTCCTACACGAAAGGAGATGCAGTGATGGCGATTCGCGTCCTGATTGTGGATGACCACAGCGTCGTGCGAGAAGGCTTACGCATGTTCCTGGCCCGCGACCTGGAGTTGGAAGTGGTGGGCGAGGCGGCAGATGGAGCCGAGGCAATTCAGCAGGCTAGACTCTTGCGACCCGACGTTGTGATTATGGATCTGCTCATGCCGGTTTTGGATGGTATTGCTGCGACCCGGGTGATCCGTAGCGAACTGCCAGAAACCGAAGTGCTCGCCCTCACCAGCGCCCTGGAAAGCTCTCTGGTTGTCGAGGCCCTTGAGGTGGGAGCGATGGGCTACCTGCTCAAGGATACCCAGGCCACTGAACTGCGCATAGCTATCAAAGCGGCAGCAGCCGGGCAGGTACAGCTCTCAGCACAGACCTTTTCATATTTATTAAGTGCTCTCCAAATGCCAAAACGGCCCGGACCTCTAACCCCACGTGAAATGGATGTGCTCCGCTTACTTGCGCAGGGGCAGTCCAATAAAGAGATCTCCCGCGCCCTGCATCTGGTTGAAGAGACTGTTAAATCCCATGTGCATCACATCCTGGCCAAGCTTGGTGCCCAGAGTCGAACCCAGGCCGTGCTTGCAGCTATCCGACTGGGGATCGTTTCCCCCCAGTCGTGAGCGCAAGAGGAGGCATCAGAGCATGCATGAACCGGATCGAGCCAGTAGCATATATGTAGGCAAAGTAAATGGAAGAACGTCCAGTCAAGACGAAGGCATCCTCCGGTGGCAAGCGAGGTCAGGATGGCGTCGCTCCGCCGCTGATAGTATCCTGGCTCTGGTAGGAGTCTCTCTGGTCACTTGCGTTATCGCTGTCGCGCAGTTGTACCCGCGCCTTCCGAGCAGCGCATTGACCTATCTACTTGTGATTGTTGCGCTGGCTAGCACACGAGGACACTATGCCGCAATCCTGGCAGCCCTGTTGGCCAGTTTCTCCTTTGACTTCTTTCTGGCTTCCCCACCCGAGGTGTCTGCTTTCAACGGGCCGGAAGACCTGCTTGATCCAGTGGTCTTCCTGGCAACGGCCATCGTTACCGGGCAGTTGACCGCAGCACTGCGCCATCATGCCGAGCAGGCCAAGCGCAGAGAGCGCGAAACACGCATCCTCTCCCAACAAGCGCAAGAACTCGCCGCCCTCCAGGAACGCCAGCGCCTCGCTCGCGAGTTGCACGACTCAGTCTCTCAGGTCCTTTACGGTATCAGCCTGGGAGCCCACACTGCCCGCGAAGCCCTCGACAGTGATCCAGGCGATGCGATCGCACCGCTGGAGTACGTGATTGGGCTGACCGAGGCAGGCCAGGCCGAGATGCGTGCTCTGATCTTCGAACTGCGCCCCGAATCGCTGATCATCGAGGGATTGATCGCGGCGATCACAAAACAGGTGGCTGTCTTGCGCACACGCTATCACCTTACAGTCGATGCCCGGCTCGGCGAGGAGCCGGATCTCTCCCTGGACGGCAAACAGGCGCTCTACCGCATTGCTCAGGAGGCTCTGCACAACATCGTCAAACATGCTCGTGCCAGCACGGTCTTCCTCCAACTCACGAGGCGAGACAACGAGTTCGTCTTAGAAGTCCGCGATGATGGCAAAGGTTTTGACCCGACCGAATCGTTCCCCGGTCACCTCGGCCTTCGCTCCATGCAGGAGCGTGCGGCTCATCTTGGGGGCATCTGCTCCGTGGAAAGCGCTCCAGCACAGGGAACATATCTCCAGGTATGCATTCCCAGCCGCAAGGAGCCCGGTTCCGCTCTCTAAGAGGGTAAACGGCAGAGATGAACGACCTCGAAAAGCGGCCACTTTCTTCCCCCTTTTGAGTGAGATTCCTGGTCGCTCAAAAGAAGGAACAAGAACACTCCTAATGAGGGTAGCCTCTGCTCACCTTAATCCCTATACTAGAGTTCGGGTGAGAAATAAGTACTATAACTATTTTGCTCTGTTGTCCTCAGTAGCTGCTCTCCATAATTCTGAACAACTGCACATTCACCTGAACCGTGCCAGCAAAGAGAGAGGTCTTGAGCCATGATGCATTGGATCGTTGGATTGAGCTTGAAATTCCGACTTTTAGTGGTTGCTCTCACAGTGGCGATGATCTTCGTCGGCATCACCCAACTTCGCAGCATGCCAGTGGATGCTTTACCTGAGTTCGCGCCGCCATATGTGGAGGTGCAGACCGAGGCCCTCGGACTTTCGGCCTCCGAAATAGAAGAGCTGGTCACCCTTAACCTGGAGGAGTTGCTTAACGGTACGCCATTTCTTCAGTCAATCCGCTCCTCGTCCGTTCCAGGACTCTCGTCGATTATCCTCTATTTCCAGCCTGGGACCGACATCATACGCGCACGGCAGTTGGTGAGTGAGCGCTTGAGTCTAGCGTTTGCGTTGCCAAACGTGGCGCAGCCACCTGTCATCCTTCAACCACTGTCGGCGACGAGCCGGGTCATGATGGTCGGGCTTTCCTCGCAGCAGGTATCCCCGATAGAGATGTCGGTGCTCGCTCGTTGGAACATCCGGCCAGCATTGTTGTCTGTACCTGGCGTGGCAAATGTAGCCATATGGGGCATGCGAGACCGTCAGTTGCAGGTACTGGTCGATCCTCAACGGTTGCAGAATCAACATGTCACACTCGATCAAGTCGTCGCAACCACCGGCAATGCCTTGTGGGTGTCGCCGCTCAGTTTCTTGAATGCATCTACGCCCGGTAGCGGAGGGTGGATCGATACTCCCCAACAGAGGGTCGAGGTCCGGCACGTCTTGCCTATTTCAACACCGGATGATCTCGCCCAGGTGAACGTCGAGGGCACGAAGCTGCGCCTGGGTGATGTGGCCAGGGTAGTGGAAGATCACCAGCCGCTCATCGGAGACGACATACTCAACAACGGTCCCGGCCTCCTGCTCGTCATCGAGAAGTTCCCGGGGGCCAACACGCTCGATGTGACTCGGGGGGTCGAAGCAAAGCTCAAGGAGTTGCAGCCCGGTCTTTCCGGTATCCAGATCGACACCACCGTCTTCCGACCGGCGAGTTTCATCGAGATGGCGATTGGTAACCTCACCAATGCGCTGCTCATAGGCTTTCTTCTCCTGGCGCTGGTTCTCTTCGCCTTTCTTTTCCACTGGCGAACCGCGCTGATCAGCCTGGTGACGATTCCGTTATCCCTGGTGGCGGCGGGGCTCGTGCTCTACCTGCGCGGATCCACAATCAACACGATGGTCCTGGCCGGGCTCGTGATTGCCATCGGTATCATCATCGACGACGCGATCATCGACGTGGAGAACATCGTGCGGCGTCTGCGTCAGCATCACAGAGAGGAGAGCGACAGGTCGGCGGCAAGCATTATCCTTGAGGCTTCGCTCGAGATGCGCGGTGTTATGATCTACACGACACTGATCATCCTGCTGGCGTTACTGCCGATCTTCCTTCTGAATGGCGTGACTGGCGCCTTCTTCCAGCCCCTCGTTCTCTCCTATGCGTTGGCATTGCTGGCGTCGATGGTGGTAGCATTGATCGTCACGCCAGCGCTGTGCCTGCTCCTACTGCCCAGAGCGCTGCTCGAACGCCGCGAGTCCCCCCTGCTGGGATGGCTCCAGCGTGGTTACAATGCGGTCCTCGGGTGGATCATACACACATTGCGCCCGGCGTTCCTTGCTACCGGTGTCATCGCTGCCGGCCTCATGGCTTTGGTTGGCCTCGCGGTGTTGCCATCTCTGGTCGGGACGCCACTACTCCCTTCGTTCAAGGAGCCGGACATCATGGTTCAGTGGCAGGGCCCGCCGGGCACATCCTATCCTGAAATGACCCGGATCACGACTCGAGCCAGTCGCGAGCTACGGTCCATCCCAGGAGTCCGCAACGTCGCAGCCGATATAGGACGCGCCATACTGGGAGATCAAATAGTCGATGTCAATTCCGCCCAGCTTGCGATCAGCATCGACCCTGCTGCCAACTATGACGTGACAGTAGCTGCCATCCAGAAGGTGGTCAACGGCTATCCCGGGCTCTTTCATGTTGTGCAAACCTACCTGAAGGAGAAGACCAGACAGGCACTGACCGGATCGAGCGACGACATCGTCGTTCGCATCTTTGGCAATGATCTGGGTGTCCTGCGCAGCAAGGCCGAGGAGGTGAGGCAGGCTCTCTCGCATATTAGCGGTACTGCTAATGTGCATACTGAGTCCCAGGTGGAGGTGCCACAGGTGCAGGTCAAGGTAGACCTCGCCAGGGCCCAGCGCTATGGACTCAAACCGGGCGATGTGCGCCGGGCGGCGTCTACATTGGTAGCGGGTATTGAAGCCGGTAGCCTCTTTGAGGAACAGAAGGTGTTCCAGGTAGTGGTGATGGGCACGCCCGAGACGCGCAGCAGCCTGACCAGTATCCGCAATTTGCTCATCGACACGCCCGACGGCAAACAGGTGCGCCTGGGGGATGTGGCCGATGTGAGCATCCTGCCGACCCCGAACCTGATACAACATGAAACCGTCTCGCGCCGCATCGATGTCAGCCTCGACGTGCGTGGGCGAGATTCCGGTGCTGTGGTGAACGATGTCAAACAACGCCTCCAGGCAATCAAGTTTCCGCTTGAGTACCGCGCTGAGGTGCTCGGGGAGTACGAGGAGCGACAGGCCGCTCAGAGCCGCCTACTCATCTTCGGGATCGCCGCCGCGCTCGGGATCTTCCTCCTCTTACAGGCAGCCTTCGGGAGCTGGAGCCTGGCGTCTGTGATCTTCTTCACCTTGCCTTCGGCCCTGGTGGGTGGGGTGCTGGCAGCCTTCGCGACCAGCAGCGTCATCTCGCTCGGCTCGCTGCTAGGGTTGCTCGCTGTATTCGGGGTAGCAGCGCGTAACGGCATCATGCTGATCAGCCACTATCAGCATCTTGAGCGACACGAAGGAGAAGCGTTCGGTCCCGAACTCGTCCTGCGCGGGGCGCGGGAGCGGCTCGCACCGATCCTGATGACCGCGCTGGGAGCGGGGCTGGCTCTTGTGCCCCTGATGATCTTCGGTAACATCCCAGGTCTAGAGATGGCGAGTCCGATGGCGATCGTCATCCTGGGAGGACTGGTCACCTCAACGGTGCTCAGCCTGTTCATCGTCCCCTCCCTGTACTTGCGCTTCGGGTCTAAGAAGGCAGCTAGCCCTGAACCCGATACGACCAGGAGGGAGAGTGTGGTAGGGCCAGATGGGGCGCAGTCAGATACGGTACAGCCAGATGCGGCACAGCGAGATGGGACACAGCCGGTAGCTAGCCCTGAACCTGATACGATTAGGAGGAAGCCAGATGCGGAATAGTAATCGATGGGTGGTTGCGGGACTGATCATCGCCTGTCTACTACTTTCGGCGTGTGAACAGTCAGCCCCCAGTAACGAGGAGCTCACCTCTCCCGCCAAAGTCGAGCATATCGAGGGAAAGGACGTGAGTCGCGTGATATTGACCGAGGAAGCGGTTAAACGGCTCGGCATCGAGACGACGCAGATTCGGGACGAACAGGTACGCGGGGCGAAGCACAAGGTCGTTCCTTACTCTACGGTGATATACGATCTGAATGGCGAAACCTGGGTGTTCACAAACCCCGAACCCCGAACCTACGTTCGAGATACGATCAGTGTCGACTTCATCGATGGTGACCGGGCGGTTCTGTCGAAGGGTCCACCCTCCGGCACCGTGGTGGTGACGGTCGGAGCGCCCGAGTTGTACGGCACCGAGTCCGGAGTCGGGGAATAACTGCGAAGGAGGTCTTGAGCCATGATGCGTTGGATCGTCGGATCGAGTATACGCTTTCGCTACCTGGTGGTTGCTATCGCAGCGGCGATGATGTTCTTTGGCCTTGAGCAAATTCGCGACATGCCGGTGGACGTCTTTCCCGAGTTCGCGCCGCCACTTGTGGAGATTCAGACCGAAGCACTGGGGATGTCCACCTCCGAGGTGGAATCCCTGGTCACCATCCAGTTGGAGAACTCGCTCAGCAGCACCCCGGAGCTTGACACCATGCGCTCCAAGTCGGTTCCGGGGCTCTCATCGATCATTCTCATTTTCAAGCCCGGGACCGACATCATACATGCACGGCAGTTGGTGAGCGAGCGCCTTGCAGTGGCGACACGTAATTTGCCATCCTGGGCAGGCATACCCTGGATGCTCCAGCCCCTGTCGGCGACGAGCCGGGTCATGAAGATCGGCCTTACCTCGAACACATATTCCCTGACGGATCTGTCGATGATTTCCTATTGGACAGTCAGATGGCGCTTGATGAAAGTGCCCGGTGTGGCGAATGTGGTCATATGGGGCGACCGCTGGAAGCAGCTCCAGGTGCAAGCCGATCCGCAAAAGTTGCAAACCTACCATGTTTCGTTGGATGAAGTCGATGAGGTCACCTCGGATGCCCTGGACTACGGGTTATTGAAATATACGAATGCAGCGAAGACCCGTGTCGGCGGGTTTATCGACACCCCTAATCAAAGGCTCGGGCTGCAGCACACCTTGCCCGTTATAGGGCCGGAGGATCTCGCCAGGGTGCCCGTCCATGACAAAAAAAAGAGCGACGGCACGCCGCTGACCCTGGGCGACCTGGGCCAGGTGGTGTGGGAACATCAGCCGCTCGTCGGCGATGCTGTTATTAACGGCAGTCCCGGCCTTCTGCTCGTCGTTGAGAAGTTCCCCTGGGCCAACACACTGGAGGTGACTCGGGGGCTCGATGAAGCGCTCAAAGAGATGCAGCCCGGTCT
>WNGD01001734.1_pt1 | contig 37893 bp, 31 predicted proteins | sample 5400671 | NCBI WGS metagenome assembly WNGD01 (sample SAMN13153369, study PRJNA577476) | soil metagenome | isolation source: 40 cm soil or saprolite under grassland replicate 2 | place: USA:California | collected 2016-06-15 | reverse complement strand
GGCCCCCCCCCCACATCCACGCTACCCCCGCCCCTACGCGAAACCTCGAATGTTCTTCCCGATTGGTATGAATTCTATTCCTGAGTAGGCGTTCCTACTAGGTTTGCTATTGCTGTTGTGAATTTTGCTGTGCGTTCTGTCCATGTGTTCTGTGCCTGGGTTAGCCGCTCATGTGTCTGGGCCAGGCCTAGATTGCCAGCACCGCCCAGGTGGCTACGGGCCGCTAAGCGTTCGCGCAACTGTTCCTGGCTCTCTACGGGCAAGGGTTGATGGCGATCTAGCAGGGCGGTTACCTCGGCGCCGACGATGCGATAGGCATCGCGGAAGGGCAGGTTAGCAACGGTGGCAAGTTCATAGGCGCGATCAGCCGCGAACAGCTCAAAGGTGCAGGCGGCAATTAAGCGTTCGGTGTTGACATCGAACGTACCTACCACTAGCGTGCAAATCTCCAGGCTCTCCTGCACTAGATCGAGGGCTTCCATAAAGGGCCGTTTCGTTTCTTGATAGTCCATGTTGTAGCCGGAAGGTAGACCGCTCAGGATACCAAGCACCTGCTGTTGCAGAGCCAGCATGGTCTGAGTACGCGCACGCACCAGTTCCATGACTCCCAGATTGCGTTTCTGAGGCATAATGCTGCTGCCGGTACACAACTCCTGTGGTATGTGCAAGAAGCCGTACTCAGCCGTCGCGAAGAGCAGAATATCCTGGGCCAGCTTGCTCAAGTCGAGCATAATCTGGGTCAGGGTCTGGATGATGGCGGCCTCGACCTTGCCCCGGCTGTTTTGGACATAGATGACATTGTTTTGCACACGTGAGAAGCCCAGCAGATCGGCACAGTACTGGCGGTCAATCGCCAGTGGCACGCCATAGCCAGCTGCCGAACCGAGTGGACACTGATCGTTGAGTGCATATGCTGTTGCCAGCAACTGTTCATCGTCCAGCAACGCCTCGGCAAAGCTGGCCATCCACAGGCCAACCGAGGAGAGCATAGCTCGCTGCATGTGCGTATAGCCGGGCATAGGCAGATCTTTGTGTCGCTCCGCCACCTCTAGCAGAGTGGCACAGAGGGTACACAACTTCTCAGCCACATTATGCAGTTGCTCTTTGCCATACAGGCGTAGGTCTACGATCACTTGATCGTTACGGGAACGGGCCATGTGAATCTTTTTACCGGCTACGCCAGCATGGGCCACCAGATAGTTCTCAATGCTTGTATGCACATCTTCGTCGGAGGGTGAGATAGAAAACTCGCCATTCTGCTCTAACTCTAAGATGGTGCATAAGGCTCTCTGTAAAGCCTGGTGTTCTGCCTCTTGCAGGATGCCTACATGCTTGAGCATCGATGCATGCGCCAATGAGCCCCATACGTCATGGCGTACGAGGCGAGCGTCGAGGAGGCTATTTTGCGCCGCCTCGAAACGCTCGACCTGCTCATGCAAGCGATAGCCTTTTTGCCATAGCTTCGTCACTATTGCATCCCTTCCCACACAATGCCAGCCTGCTTGTTACGTCGTGCAATCAGTTCATAGGGGAGGCCGCGAATATGTGCGGCAGCCGCACATTCTTTCTGATTGAAGCTTGCGCTATTAATCGAGCGTACATCAGGAAAGAAGAGGCCACTGTTTGAAGAACGGGCCACAATATCGATGTTACCCTTGTATAGCTCAACCACATATTCACCATTGACGGCTTTCTGGGTTGTGGCAATAAAGGCATCGATGGCCTCTTTCAAGGGGTGGAACCATTCGCCATGGTACACCAGTCTGGCCCAGTGGGCGTCAAGTTGACGTTTCAACTGAATCTCTTCTTTGGTCAAGCAGAACTGTTCGAGATCGCGGTGCAATTTCAGCAGAATAGTGGCTGCCGGTGCTTCGTAGATTTCACGCGACTTCATTCCCATAATGCCATCCTCGAAAAGATCGATCTTGCCGATGCCGTTTGCTCCACCAATGACATTCAGTTGCTCAATAATCTGATCGAGGGGTAGTTGCGTTCCATCGAGGGCCACAGGCAAACCATTCTGCCATGTCAACGTCAGCTTCGTTGGCTGGTCAGGAGCTTTAGCCGGTGGGGTGAGCCACATCCAGATCGAGTCGGGAAGCTCTGTATCCAGCCCAATGCCACCACTGGCAATCGAGCGGCACCACATGGTCTTATCATCACCTCCGGCAATGACTTCCTCGACAGGCACACCGTAATGCTCCATCAATAACTGTTCTTCACCGCGTGTAAGGTCAAAGTCACGTACGGGCACAAAGATGGCCAGTCCAGGAGCAAAGAGGCTAAATACATTGTGCATGCGATACTGGTCATTGCCTTTGCCGCTAGAACCTTCCATTAAGGCATTGCAGCCAAGTTCTAAGGCCTTCTGAGCCACACGTGCGGCAATCAACTGGCGGGTCATGGAAGTTGAGACGGGATAGCCATTATAATCCGAGTTGGCCCAGATAGCCTTGCTCAACCACTGGTCGGTGAACTCTTGTTTGGCATCGAGAATCAGTGGTGAGATGCCCAGCTGCTCTGCCCGCTCAATACTCTGCTGTATCTCTTCGTCACCCTGTCCTACATCCACGCTGATGGCGACTAATTTCTGTGCATGATACTTGTGCTGGGAAAGTTTGACGCACAAGGTTGAGTCAAGTCCACCAGAGTAGGCCAGAGCGATACTCTTGCCTTGCGGTACATCCACTGAAGAAATTTTGTGCAATACCAGTTCGGAGGCATTGCTTGCACTAGAAGAAACCTGAGTTGTGGTCGCGCTGATCTGATAATTGGTTGCCATGTTCGTATACTCCTTCAGCAAGTGGAACTTTGGAAGGAGCTCGACCATAAAAAAATCCCGCCCCTTCCGTAAAACATTGAAGAAGGGACGAGAGTAGTATATTCTGTAACTACACCCGTGGTGCCACCCCTATTGTCTTTCGATCCCATTTCAAGCTGAGATGCCACTCATTGGCGACGCCCTGACTTACGACATTGTAGCAAGGGTAGAAAGACCGCTTATTCCGAGTTGTTTCCTGCATGGGAACCACCCATCTGTGCCTACTTGCTGCTCATCTAGCCACTTCACCGTAGCTTAACTGCATGCTTTCTTCGGCCAGCCGCTCGCGAAGGCGTTCTGAGAAGGCGGTTCCATTCCGAACTTCCACTCTACATCGGATCGCTGTTGGTTGCCTATCTCGTACTCTGTTCGTTCAACGCGGGTCAGTTTGTTTTATATTGTCTTACTAAAGGATACCAGCAAATGGATGGAAAAGTCAATGGTATGATCAAAATGGTGTGAGAGCCATATTTTTGCGCCGGGCATGATGACCGCAAGGGTCATCACTACTATATACGTGCAATTGGCTTGGGAGGCCGTAGTATAGTAGTGATGACCCTTGCGGTCATCATGCCCACCACATCATGTACTCCGCAAGAATATGAACCGCACCACTCAAAATAGGAGAGTTAATTCGCTAGTTTTTTCCGACTGAACATGTTATAGTATATTTGCTTTCATCTCTTCTTTATCTCAAAGTGTTTAGAATCACTTGGAGGGATGTATGTTACCGAAGGAAACGATACTGGGTCATTATCGCCTTTTGCAACGCATAGGGATTGGCGGCATGGGCGAGGTCTATTTAGGGGAAGATATTCGCATTGCACGCCATGTAGCGATCAAGATTGTGCGTACAGAACCGCAGCCTTATCCCGACTCCGAAGCGACGCAAGAAGCCTCGCGGCTCTTCCGACGGGAGATGAAGGCGATAGCCATGCTCGATCACCGCAATATTCTGAGCTTGATTGATTTTGGTGAAGAAACAATCGAGGGTGTGCCTGTCACCTACATGATTATGCCCTATCGGAGGGAGGGCTCGCTTAATGATTGGTTACAACGCTACAAAGCGCATGAACTGCTCTCGCTTAACGATGTCGATTACCTACTCTCTCAGGCTGCTGATGCGCTACAGCATGCCCATGAGCATCACATCATCCACCAGGATGTAAAACCTTCGAACTTTCTCATCCGTGAAAATACGAGCGATCTTGGTCATCCCGACCTGCTGCTCACCGATTTCGGCGTGGCTAAGGTCACCAACGCAACTGCAACAGCCAGCCAGCATGTCCGTGGTACACCCACCTTCATGCCTCCCGAACAATGGGAAAGTCAAGCTGTTCCCGCTACAGATCAGTATGCCCTTGCAGTATTGGCCTATCTACTCCTCACCGGACGTACACCTTTCGTAGGGAGAATGGAACAGGTGATGCGCCAGCACATGATGACACCGCCGCCGCCGCCCAGCATCTACAATGCGCAGATCACACCTGCTATTGATGCGGTGATTCTACGGGCACTGGCAAAGAGACCAGAAGAACGCTTCCCATCTATCTTAGGCTTTGCTCGTGCTTTTCACCAAGCTACGCTGTACAGTGGAGACCTGCATACTACGCTCACGATTAGTATGACCGAAGCACTGGCGGGTGTCGAGGGTACAATAACTTTGCCAGGTAAACGCCGTATTGCGATCACAGTGCCGCAAAATGCCCAGGATGGGCAGGAGCTTCGCGTGGAAGGCCAAAGCGAACCCTACTATGAAGGCGGACCTCAAGGTCCATTGTTCCTCAAGCTGGCAGTCTCAAAAGGGGAAACGATGCCTGACCACAAGGATGATAAGGTCTTCCTGGCAGACTCTACGCCCTTCCCACCTCCTGTGCATGAATGGCAGAAGAAATTCGATAATCTCTCACCAACTGAAGCGATTCCGCCCCCACCGCCCCCACCATTAGCGCAGACAAACCCAGCCATCAATAAGATACCACTAACACCACTTCCTCCTGGGAGTGTTCCCGTACCTGCGCCATCTACACTGCTCCCCACACCTAACAAGCGAACGAGAAAACCTGTCATTCTTGTACTATCACTTCTCCTGGTATGTGTTTTGACGTTCGTTGCTATCGTCGGTATCATCCATCAATCAAGTGTCAACACTGCCAACGCCAATGCGACGGCCACGGCGGTGGCTGATAGTGCCACGGCTGATGCCAACGCTACAGCCACGGCTGAGATTGAGGCGAATGCGACGGCCACGGCGGTGGCTGATAGTGCCACGGCAACGGCAACCATTATTAATGCCAATCCTGATCCGTATGGTAATGCAGGTGGAACGCTTGCTTTGTACGATCCACTTACCCAATCGGGAAATTGGTCCAGTGGCTCCGACACCTCTTTTGGGGACTCATGTCAATTCATGAGTGATGGATATCATATAGCTGAGTCACACTCTAGCAGTAATTATTATTGTGATGCTTCTAGCTCTTTTGCAAACTTTGTCTTTGAGGTCCAGATGACAATTAATCGGGGGGACTGTGGAGGTATGACCTTGCGTGCTGATACTTCCACTGGCAAACAGTATGTCTTCTTAGTTTGCTCAGACGGTACCTACCAATTCTACCTCTACACAGGTTTTAGCGGGAGTGCTTCAACGACATTGAAAAGTGGCAGTAATTCAGGTATTACCTCGGGGCAGAATACTATCGCTGTGATTGCCAGTGGGAGCAACTTTACTCTTTACCTGAATAATACCCAGCTTGATAGTGTGACGGATAGCACATATAGCCGGGGGACCATTAATTTGATTGCCTCTGATTCAACCAATACAACCGAGGTAACGTACCGGAACGCACGTTTGTGGACATTGTAGGACGATACTGGTAGTAGGTGAAAGTGGTGACGATATACATCTTGCACAAAACTAACCGATTTTCCTCGTAAGATGAATTCAAACACCAGCTTTTGTGATAGTTATCGTGGATCACTTCCATCGGCCCCATAAAAAATTTTGTGCAATAAGTACAAATAAACACTGGTTTACTTCTTATATTTTGTCCGTATCTTTGCGAACGAAGTTCTTCTATACTTTGATCGGAAACAAGAAAAAGCAATGGTCGCTCCTTGCTCCATCTGAAAGCGGGCAGTGCTGCTAAAAGTGTGGTAATGATGCCATGAGGTCAGGTTGATATGTTGACATATATTAAAGGAGAGGGAAAAATACCATGGCATTGTCAACAGAAAATGATACCTCTACCGGCATGAAACCCACTCTGGGTCTTACCGGCGTGACCATCAATGCGATGGCCCTAATTGCGCCAGGAGCTTTCCTCTGGACAACTTACCAGTTGCAAGCAGCTCCGTCCTCGGCACTCAACATGTGGTTCGCTGTCTTTATTGCTACTGCTATTTCCTTGTTTACGGCTACAGCTTATGCATCACTCGCGAAACGTTATCCCGAAGCCGGTACGGGCAGTTCCTACTACTTTGCGGAAGTGGCGGTGCTGCATAAAGAAGAACATCGTCATTTCAAGTTCGCTCGCCTGAGCAAATTTATTGTGGGTTGGGCCTCGCACCTCTACTACTGGATTTATCCAGGGGTGATGGTGGCTTTTATGGGCATCCTGATCATCTATATTGGGCAAACCTTCAATGCAGACTTTGCCAGCCAGGCATGGCAGAAAATCCTGATCTGTGCCATTTTTGCTTGTATCGTTGGGGCCATTTCCTACATTGGCGTCACCGGCTCGACCTTAGCCAACATTGTCATTAACGTCATTCAGATCCTGGCTCTGGTCGTTTTCTCGGTACTGGCTATCGTCTTCCGCGTACAGCACCCGCAGTTCCACTACCTGCACCCAAGCATATTAAGTGTTATTCGACCACATGATCTTAGTGGCCTCATCTTCCAGTCAACTATTGCGATCTTGCTGATAGTTGGCTTTGAATCAGCTACGGCGCTGGGTGCCGAGGCGAAGAATCCTGGGCGTGATATTCCGCGTGGCGTGTTACTCTCACTGGTCATCCAGGCTGTCATCTTCTACTTCTTTGAGTACTTTGCTGCTAACTTCTTCATCGGAGATTTCTACAAGAATAGCGCGGGTACTGGTTTCACGGCGGCCTATAATTCCGGTGCGCCTATTGGTGATATGGCAACAATCATTGGCAACACAATGTTGGGGGGGAACGGAGTTGCCTTTGCCATCATTATGGCAGCGACGGTCACCATTGCCCTGATAGGTACTGCTCTCTCTTGTCAGAACACGGGTGTGCGTGTCACCTATGCCATGGGCAAAGATACCGAATTACCGCTTGTCTTCGGCTTCCTGCATGGTAAATACCGTACCCCGCATGTAGGTGTAATTGTCCTGACGGTTCTCTCTGCGATTATCGGGGCATACGGAGTACTGAACATTGATAACTTGACACAAGTTACGCTCATCTCCAATATTGGCACATTCCTGCTCTACGGTATGACCTGTATGATCTGCCTTGTTGCCTTTGCAGGCTTTCAGGGACGTGGAGTGTTCAGCACGATGATTGCGCCGATAATAGGCTTCGTCCTTAACCTTGGGATGCTCATTGGTGTCATTTACTTCGCCATTACTAGTAGTGGCTCGACAAAAACAGATACCATCATCGCAGGAGCCTTTGCTGTTGCCTGGCTAATCATCGGTCTTGGGTACCTCTATATGCGTCAACTGACGCAGGGCATCCCCATTCTCCATCCAGAGGATCATAAAGAAAAGCTCAAAGCGGCAGATGCAGACCCTGTCGAAGCAAGTAGCAGTTAGAGTTGTGAGTAACTTTCACTTTGACCGGGTGCGGTTCATCTTGCGCGAAGCATGATGACCGCCCCTGCTCCCATGATGACCGCAAGGGTCATCACTACTATACTGCGGCTTCTCAAGCTGATTCACACGTATATAGTAGTGATGACCCTTGCGGTCATCATGGGGGGGGCGGCTATCGTGTCTATCACACCACGCACTCCGCAAGAATATGAACCGCACCCACATTGACCTTAGAGCTCAGCATGGGAAACGGCCCTCAAGGAGAGAGCAGCGAATCAGATCTTATTCATCTCCATTCCCCTGCTTGTGCCCATGTCCATGCCCATGGTTCGGCTGCTGTTTGACAGGAACACCACTTCTACTGGAGGTATTTCCTGTTGGAGTACTCGGTGCTGGAGCGGTGGCATGTCCTTGCGGTGTTTGAGTGGGGGGGCCAAACTGGCCACTGCCTCCTGTCATCGTGGGAGATGGTGTCGGTGACCTCTGACTGCTGCTCTGCACAAAGAAACCCAGCGAGAGGGAAATGACGAGCAGTAACACGAGTGCCACCAGGAATGCCATTGCCATTCGGTTGGGGGAACGCGGGCGAAGGCGAAGCAGCCATGGTACTACAGGCGGTAGAGCAGCCTGCTGCATCTTCTTGGGTGGAGAGACAGGAGTGATCCAGTCCGTCGTCTCATTGGGAGCAATGAATGAGTTGGCACTCTGTGCTGGTAGAACGTGCGGGCTCCCTCCATTGTCAGATGTGTTGCCTATCTCTAGGGAGGCTGGTACCACTTTAGGAAGCGTCGCAGATTGCTCAGAAGCCGCCAGCGCTTGTCTATAGGCTTGTGCCAGGGCTTGTGGCGTCTTAAAGCGACGACGCGGCTCCTTTTCCAAGGCACACAAAATGACCTGCTCAACGGGAAATGTGATAGCCGGGTTGAGGAGAGATGGATGCACTGGTTGCTCGTGCATGTGTTTCACAAGCACCGCCATCGGTATACTACCCTGAAATGGGACGTGTCCGGTAACCATCTCATAGAGCAAGACGCCCAGAGCATAGATGTCACTGCTGATGCTAGCTGGTTGCTCTGCTAATTCCGGAGCCATATATTCGGGCGTCCCTATGATGTATCCTGTTTGTGTGAGATCACTTCCGCCCTCCAGTGCCTTGACCAGCCCAAAATCTCCCAGATACGCATAGGAATCATGACGCAGCAAAATATTGGAGGATTTGATGTCGCGATGGAGCATACCATGATCGTGAGCATAGTGCAGAGCACTGACAATCTGTTCGAGGAGAAGGCCTGCTGCTTCCTGTGTCAGTGGCCCCTGGGTCTTCAGTCGCTCACGAAGCGTGCCATGTTCGATATAGGGCATGACCAGATAGCTCCACGATTCCTGTTCCCCATAATCGAAGGCCGGTAGAATGTGGTCATGCATGAGGGCACCAACCGCTTCAACTTCCCGTTGAAAACGCTCGATGGCATCGGCCTGGCTCCTATGAACCACCTTGATAGCCACATCTCGGTGCATCTGTTCATCGTGGGCAAGGTACACTTCTGCCATCCCTCCCCGACCCAAAGGCCTCTGAAGGTGGTAGCGCCCTAGTGTTGTGCTTTCCAGTCCCGGCATGCCTCTCAACGTTCCTCTCCTCTTCTTCTTGTCTACAGTATACATGGTGAGATAAGAACAGCAGTAGCAGCCTACGCCTGTCACTGTAGGAGGTAAAGTACTTTGCGCTACATTGTCCATGTTTTCCTTGACCCCCCAGGGCGATTGAAAAGTCACCCACATGACGACCGCAAGGGTCGTCACTACTATACTACGTCTCATGCCCGTTGTACTCGCCGTGTATAGTAGTGACGACCCTTGCGGTCGTCATGTGGCGGGGCCGTAGCCATGCCGTCGTTTCTCGCCTCGTGTGGACTTTTCAATCGCCCCGTTACCCCCTTTGACCTCTTGACTTTTCATCCCCTCTGGTGTACCTTACGGCTATACCAAGTAATACATTCTATAGGAGACAAAGTAACTGTGATAACCTTTAACTAATTTACTCTCAATACGGAACACATTGCGCAATACAACGAAGCTATACGACTATAGTGGCTTGTCTGGTTTGTGTTATGTTTTCGTAATAGTAGATAGTGAAGAGGCTATGTCATGGTTGCTGCTTGTAAGCTACGGGATTTGCGCTACACCTGCAATTCTTTCCTCTAAAACTTCGGCTTTACCTATGTTTGCTCATCTTTCTATCTACCGGTTCTACCCAACTTTTCATAAAAAAGCATGATATACTGAAAGATAGAGGTAAAGATAAGTATATGGCAGAACAATCACTTCCCTTTGTGGGCACAGAAAATTCATCAAATACCCTACTGTCTCGTGCTCCGAAACGGGCCATTCTTGTGGGCGTAGATATGCCCAGCACCGCTTGGCCCGTTGAGGAATCGCTTGACGAACTGGCACAATTAGCGGCTACGGCAGGCATTACCAGCGTTGACCGTGTGATCCAGCGATTGCCACGCGCTCATGCCGGTACGTTGCTCGGCTCCGGCAAAATTGAGGAGATCGCCGAACTGGTACGCTTCTATGACTGTGATGGCGTACTCTTTGACTTGGAATTAACCCCTGGACAGCATCGCACGCTGGAAAGAGCACTGGAGACGCAGGTACTCGATCGCACGGCCCTCATCCTGATCATCTTTGGTCAACGCGCCCATACACGAGAGGGACGTTTGCAGGTCGAATTGGCCCAAGTCGAATACGATCTGCCGCGCCTCGCCCGTCAATGGTCGCACCTCTCACGCCAGAAAGGTAGCGTACAGCAACGTGGTGAAGGTGAAAAGCAGATTGAGGTAGACCGTCGCCTGTTACGTCGCCAGAAAGCTCAACTGGAAGAGGAGTTGGAACATGTACGTACCCATCGCCAGTTGCACCGTACACGTCGTAAAGACATAGGGGCACCTGTTGTGGCTCTTGTCGGCTACACCAACGCCGGTAAGTCCACTCTGCTCAATCGCTTAGCCAGTGCCAACACCTTTGCTGAAGACAAGCTGTTTGCCACCCTTGATCCCATGACGCGGCGTGTTCGTCTTGGCGGTGGACAGGAATTTCTGCTCACCGATACCGTGGGTTTTGTGCAACGCCTGCCTACCACATTGGTAGCGGCCTTCCGGGCCACGCTGGAAGAGGTTGTCGAAGCAGATCTGCTTGTCCATGTGGTCAACGCTGCTTATCCTGCGGTCAATCGTCAGATAGAGGCCGTGGAGCAGGTGCTTGAGGAAATCGGTGCGGCAGGTTGCCCTATGATCCTGGCCCTCAACAAAGCCGACCTGTTGCCAGAAGGTACGTTCCCAGAACTGACAGGTATGGCAGCCACATTACCCGCCGTGCGCGTTTCAGCTCTCCAGGGGCAGGGAATTGACGAACTCCTGCGCTGTATCAGTGACAACCTGGTACGCCAATTCGTTGCCCTCAACGTGCTTATTCCCTACCAGCGCGGCGATCTGGTGGCCCAGTTCCATCAGTACGGTACCATCGAACACGAAAGCTATGAGGCAGGTGGCACACGCATCTGCGGCCACTTGCCAGCCAACCATAGTGGGCCGTTCATGGGGTTTCAGATTGAGAAACAGCGACAGCACAAGAAATTTGCTTAATATATGGGCGCAATGAGTTGCGCTCATATATACAGATGTTAGGCAAGGTTCAAAAAGTGCCAATCCTGCTTAACAGTGTTTGCGTCGTATGAGCGTAAAAGTGTTAAGTTCATTTGAACCTTGCCTTAATGAAATATAAATCATGAGTTCGATAAACATCGAAATCGCCATCATTGGTGGTGGCGTCATAGGCAGCTCCACCGCTTATCATCTTGCTCACCAGGGGCATAACGTGCTTGTGATAGAGCAAGCTCCAGACGTTGCCAGTACACCAGCTGCCTCCTGGGCCAGTGCCGGTGGTGTGCGTCGCCAGGGGCGTCATCCCGCAGAAGCCCAACTGGCCAGTGAGGCCATTGAGCGTTGGCAGACTTTGGAACAAGAACTGGAGGCTGATCTGCACTACCGGCGTGGTGGCAACCTGTTATTGGCCGAAAGTGAAGTCGATGCTGAGCAATTAGAAACCTTTGTGCACCACCAGCACGATATGGGCTTCTGTGATGTGCGCCTGCTCAATCGAGAGGAGGTGCGTGGCCTTGTACCTGCTCTCAATGCACGGGTAGTGGCAGGCAGCTATAGTCCCAAAGATGGACAGGCCGATCCGGTTCGCACCACCCGTGCCTTCGCCTCTGCCGCGCAGAGATACGGAGCTATATATTGGAATGGTACAGCAGCCTTATCCCTCCTGGTAACTGGTGAGCGGGTTACTGGTATAGAGACAGCGCGGAGTCATGTGCAGGCCCAACGCGTGATCCTCGCCGCCGGGGCATGGAGCAATGATCTGCTCGCCCCTCTCGGCTTGCAATTGCCTGTGCATACAAGAGCTTTACAAATGCTCCTCTCGACACCGGCTCAAGCTCATATTCTTTCACCGGTCATCAGTGCCGTGAAGCGTACCCTTTCCCTCAAACAGCTACCCAATGGTGCATTTTTACTCGGTGGTGGTTGGCTGGGTGACCCAACGCCCGACCGACGCGCTTATAGCTTGCGCTCAACCAGTCAGACTGGTAACTGGCAAACGGCCTGTGAGCTTCTACCGCCCGTTGCCCAACAACAGGTGGCTCGTGCATGGTGCGGCCTGGAAGCTCAAAGCATCGATGACCTCCCATTTATCGGGCCTCTGCCAGGTATAGAGGGCCTCACAATTGCTGTTGGTTTCTCCGGCCATGGCTTTGCTATCTCCCCGGCTGTCGGACACGCAATCGCCACTCAACTGCAAGGACAACCAACACCAGAGCTGGATGAGCTTAGGACTGAGCGCATAGTCGGTATGTCACCAGATGTCATTACGGCCTTTATTGATGAGGTAGCCACTGATGATTTTCTAGTCTGATGATTGATGCCAAGTATAAGGATGCGATTGATGACGTTTGGGCGGGCTTTCATCTCCTATAGCGGAATAGGTGCATAGCATGCTATACTCCTCTCAACATCATTTTCTTTACGAGAGCAGGGAGTAAGCAAGCGATGGCCGATGATCGACGCAATCAGCAGGTCCTATCTCTCAAGATAAGTACCCCGAGTTTACCACTCAGAAAAACGCCGCCTACCTGGTGGTTCAAGGCTTGTGGTCTTGCCGTACATTGCTATACGGCCAGTGGTGCAATCCTGGCTTTCCTGATCGTACTGGCTGCCATACACGGGAACGTTGTGCAGGCTCTGTGGCTTGCGCTGGCCGCCTTGATCATCGACGGCACCGACGGCTGGCTAGCCCGTTACTTTCGTGTGAGCGAAACGCTCCCCTGGTTCGATGGTCGCCGCCTCGATGATATCGTTGACTACCTGACCTACGTTTTTGCTCCCATCCTCCTGCTCTGGAACACCGGTTATCTCCCCAGCAATGTGGGTGGTATGTTCCTGGCCGCTCTTCCTCTACTGGCCTCCGGCTACCAATTCTGCCGTACAGATGCCAAGACCTCCGATCACTTCTTCTTAGGTTTTCCTAGCTACTGGAACGTCGTCGCCTTCTATGCTATCATCTTCCATCAATCGCCCCTTCTCACAGGCATCATTCTCTTGACCTGCTCTCTCCTCGTCTTCATCCCTATCCGCTACCTCTATCCCTCCCGTACCGTTTTCTTCCGCCCTCTTACACTCGTTCTTACCGTTCTCTGGCTTCTCTGCTACACACTGATTGTGCAACAGATGCCCGCTCCTTCGCCCTGGCTCATGTACCTCTCGCTCCTGTACATCATCTACTACATCGGAATGAGCTTGTATCTGACGTTAAGAATATCGGTGGTTCATACACGGCAATAACCCTGCATTTGTGAAAGCGGATGGTGGATTTTGATGCCGCGACGACAGAGACCATGCAAACACGAGATATTGGACGACTGCTGACTTTTGATTAGGAACCATCTCGTTTCTGTAAGAGGTGGGTGAAGAAGATGTGATACCATGTAATATAACAGTTCGTCTGATTATATTCACTTCACTCCTACAAGGAGATCCACATGGAACATCGTCTGTTAGGGAAAACTGCTCTACAGGTACCGGTGGTAGGTATGGGAACGTGGCGTACCTTTGATGTACGGGGAGAGAAGGCAAAGAGAAATGCACGTGCGTTGGTAGATACGGCTCTCAAGGGTGGGACGAACTTCCTGGATACATCGCCAATGTATGGGGCGGCTGAACAGGTATTGGGTGAAATGTTGCGTGGACAGCGTAAAGAGGCCCTGATAGCCACGAAGGTATGGGCCTCAACAAGGAGCGAGGGACAGGCGCAGGTCAAACGTGCGCTCTCATTGTTTGACAACTTCATCGACCTCTACCAGATTCATAACCTCGTCAACTGGCTTGAGCACCTGGCTATGTTGGAACACTTGCGCGATAATCGGCAGGTAGGAGCAATTGGAGCTACTCACTATAGCTGTTCGGCTTTTGGCGAATTGCGTCATGTTATGCAGACAGGGCGCATCTCGGCTATTCAGATACCTTATAACCCCTTACAACGTGAGGTTGAGCGAGATATCTTACCACTCGCCGCCGATCTTGGCCTGGGTGTGGTAGTGATGCGCCCATTTGCCGAAGGAGGCCTGATGCGCCGCCAACCTTCTGAGGCTGATTTGCAGCCATTTCAACAGTTCGGTGTGACAACATGGGCGCAGGTACTGCTGAAATGGATTCTCAGCGATCCGCGTTGCCATGTTGCTATCCCGGCCACTACGCACGCTGCTCACATAAGCGCAAATGCGGCAGCAGGAGAGCCGCCATGGTTTGGCCCCGCTGAACGCGAACAGGTCATCCGGCTGGCAAAACGACTGTGACATGTCCTAGTCCATCCATAACACCAGCCATCGATACCCTGCACATATCGCAAGCCTTCCCTGGCCTGGTCATCGTTGCCTTAGCTGGCAATGCGGTAGAAAATGTTGTAGGCATCCAACTGGCTGCTCGTAATCAGCCCGATTATGCGATCAGTGTCATTCTGAACAGCTCTCTACAGGTCGCATTAGGACTGACACCAGTTCTAATATTGCTCAGCTTTATCATAGGAGCTACTCATCTAACATTAGTACTGCCCTCACTTCTGGTGGCAGCACTGGGACTTACGGCCATTTTGAGTACAGTGATCATCTATGACGGCGAATCAACGTGGCTTGAGGGGCTAGCATTGATGGGTTTGTATGGTATTGTTGCCGTTTCGTTCTGGTGGGGATGAACATCAAAAAGAGGAACATTTGGGATGTTCGTTCTGTTGTTGTATATGAATGGGTCAAGGACCCCGGCTAAAGCCAGGGGGCTTGCAGTGGGGCATCCTGTCTGGGAGACAGGTATAATTTCTGCCCGTCTCTGCAAGCCTCGACTTGACTAGACTCAGTGGTTCCTCATAGCCTGGATACAATCAGTCTAGGAGTCACTACGTTCGAGAGGTCACGATACCTTGGAATGCTTGTCCTAGTTCCCTGCTCTATCGTCAGTGATTAAAAGTTTTACGGGGTAGAAACAGTGTTGCTGACAGAACAAGCCTCTTGAACATTGTCGAAGGGGCCTTATGTGCCCCCCAGGCACGGCTCCAGACAGGTGTGCGGACCTGGGCTTTGTTTTTCTCAAGGCCAATGCCGATGTGAGACCGCATTTCTCACATCCCCCGCAAGGGGTTCCTCCGGCTCGACGCCGGAGCCATTTTTTCCTCCCACGGCAGCAAGCCGTGGGTATCCAAAATGGAGGATATCATGAACGATATGAGAAATCAACCAGAAGAGTATTGGAAAGCAAAGCTTACCCCCGAACAGTACAAAGTCTGTCGTCTCAAGGGAACAGAGCGAGCTTTTAGTGGTGCTTTGTATGAGAACCATGAGCAGGGAACGTACAATTGCGTTGCCTGTGGTCAACCACTGTTTTCTTCAGAGGCCAAATTTGATTCGGGAACTGGATGGCCCAGCTTTGACGAACCAATGAATTTGAAGCATGTTGAATTGCATGAGGATCGCTCGTTTTTCATGAAACGAACTGAGGTCGTCTGCAAAAATTGCGGATCGCATCTGGGTCACGTCTTCGATGATGGGCCACGAGAGACGACAGGGATGCGCTACTGTATCAATTCGGTCGCACTGCAATTTCAACCACAAGAGGCAGATCACAAGTAGAAACTTCCTAGTTTTTGGGATCCTTTTGATTGGGTATGCAGGAAAATAGATACATACACTAATGATCTTCAAAGATGGTCAGCTCATTGGCCGACTGAGGGGACCTCATTCCAGTCGCTTAAAGAACGAGATCGACAGAGTGTTGACCCAAAACGGCATCGCCGTCGCGTAATGATGAAGATAGCGAGTGAAGCCCGCACGTTTCTGGTTGAGCGGCTGGTTTAAGTCGTCATGGTTATTTATAATTTCCCTCTTTTCCTCTCCCAGCAACTTCTTACGAGGTTCCTGCTCTGTCTGGACGATGGTCATTGCCTGTACCTACTGCAACACGGGTTGCTTCTACATCGCTACGCTTGAGTAATATCGTTCCTCTATGAAGGGAGCGTGTGCCAATCTTGCCTCTATTGACAAGCGTTTGGACATGATGAGGACTCACCGAGTGATGGCTATTCTTGCTGACAATCGTTATCGCTTCTGCGGTTGTAATCCACTTGGTACTCATGATGGAACCCTCCAACGAAATGGTAAGGAGCAAATAAGGGGATCAAGAAATTAAATTATGCTTTGAACTCTCAAACAAATTATATCATATTTTAAACATTTTGTCTATCTATAAGGCTGAAAATCAATTATAATTTATATTATTTTTAATAAAGGATGCTCATAGTACCGCGCCAAGCATACGGGTCGCAATCGCGTTTGCCTGGCTGCTAAAGAAGACATATTCGCAGAGGAGACGCTCCCTGTGATAGAAGATAGACTGCACACCACCGCTGGTGTGACGGTAGAGCATGTCTCATTTCCAGCCGCTTGAATCGTGTTCTATGTACTGCTGAAATAGATAGTAGTGTACGGAAGGAGTATGCATGTACACTCTTGGCATCAATGCGGTCTATCATGATTCATCGGCTTGCTTGGTCAAAGATGGGCGAGTTCTGGCGGCAGCTGAGGAGGAGCGTTTTACGCACATCAAACACGGCAAGCGTCCTATCCCTTTTTCAACTTATGACTTACCGTTCCATGCGATTGACTACTGCCTGCGCGAGGCGAATATCCGTCTTGTTGATGTTGATCATGTCGCTTACTCCTACGATCCCTTTTTGCTCTTGGGGCGGCATCGAGATGAAGCGACAATTATGCTCCCGTTGGAGCCGAGTACACATCCCACGCCTGCCGAGTGGGAGTCGGCATGGGACCCGCTATTTCTCTCCTCAATTGTGAATGCACCGCGGCACCTAGCAGGTGGTGCGCCCCATCATTTGCAGGCGCGTTTTCGCGGAGCGCGAGCGGATGGGCCGTATCGCTGGCACTTTGTCGAGCACCATATGGCACACGCTGCCAGTGCTTTTCATGCCTCTCCCTTTGAGCAGGCAGCAGTGTTGACCCTGGACGGACGTGGAGAGAAGGCGACGACGAGCTATAGTCGTGGCGAGGGGAATGAGTTGCAGTGGCTGGGGCAGGTGAATTTCCCGCACTCGTTGGGACTGCTTTATGAGCAAGTCACAGGGTATTTAGGCTTTCTGCCCTCATCGGACGAGTATAAGGTGATGGCCCTGGCGTCCTTTGGCAAGCCATGCTATGTGAGCGATTTTCGTGAGATGGTCCAGGTGAGGTCGGACGGGCAGTATACAGTAGCACCGTTGCGGCTGGAGGAGCGTTTTGGGCCAGCGAGGTTGAAAGGTGGACCGTTGGAGCAGCGTCATTATGATATTGCACATTCATTACAAGTTGTCTTAGAGGAGACGGTACTGGAACTGGCGCACTGGCTGTATGAGGTCACTCATCTGGAGCATTTGTGTATGGCAGGTGGCGTAGCTCTCAATTGCGTGATGAATGCCCGCTTACGTGACCTGGGGCCGTTTTCACGTATCTGGGTGCAGCCTGCGGCAGGTGATGCGGGTACCTCATTGGGAGCTGCGCTGTGGATCGATGCGCGAGAGCGGCAGAAGCAGGGAGACGACACCCGGCGGTATTGTATGGAACATGCCTTTCTTGGCCCTGCCTATAGCGATGATGAAATTGAACAGTTCTTGCGCTGGTCGAAGCTGCCCTATCGGCGGTTGAACTATGTGGCGGAAGAGGTGGCGGATATCCTGGTCCAGGATAAAGTGATTGGCTGGTTCCAGCACCGTCTAGAATTTGGGCCGCGAGCATTGGGGGCACGTTCGATTCTGGCCTCGCCTCTTTCGCCAGATATGCAGGCACGACTGAACGAAATAAAGGATCGTGAAGATTTCCGGCCCGTAGCTCCGGTGGTACTGGAAGAGGAGGCCGATGCATGGTTTGTGAACGCGGGAATGTCGCCCTTTATGTTGTTTGTGTATGATGTACGCCCTGAGAAAGCTGAGCGCATTCCGGCAGTGCGCCATGTGGATGGCACAGCCCGTATTCAGACGATCAACCGTCAGCAACACCCATTATATTATGCTTTGCTCAAGGCCTTTCAGGCTCGCACGGGCGTGCCAGTGTTGGTGAATACCTCGTTCAATACACGCGGCGAACCGATTGTGTGTACGCCTCGCGATGCTGTCGAGTGCTTCTGGACATCACCACTGGATGCATTGGTGATCGGCTCGTTTTTGCTGGAGAAACCACAGGAAGCGTTATGATGGTGGAAAGCAAGTGTTTGGTTTCTGTGGTAGTGCCAACCTACAAACGTCCTGAATTGTTGGCTCGCTGCCTGACTGCATTGATGGAGCAAGATTTTGATGCTACAGCTTATGAGGTGATTGTCGCGGATGATGCTGCCTGTAACGAGACGTGGCATGAGGTTGAGGCATTAGCCAAGCGCATGGCGAAATGCGGGAGGACAGTACGGTATGTGGCAGTGCAGGGTGTCCATGGCCCGGCGGCAGCTCGCAATGCGGGCTGGCGTGCCGCCGCTGGCGAGATCATCGCTTTCACCGATGATGATTGTGTGCCGACGCCAGGATGGTTAAGGGCGGGCGTAGCTGCTTTTCGTGACGGCGTAATTGGCGTAGCCGGTCAACTCATTGTACCTTTGCCGACGGAGCGTTGCCCAACAGATTATGAAGTGAATGCCTCACACTTGGCAACGGCCCGTTTTATCACGGCCAACTGTTTTTATCGCCGCTTTTGTCTGGCAGCCGTTAATGGCTTCGATGAACACTTTACGATGGCCTGGCGTGAGGATAGCGACCTGATTTTCACATTGGTGCAGTGGGTGGGGGCATGGAGAACGCAAGGGATATGTCGAGCGAGAGGGGTATGGCGACCGCAAGGGGCATGGCGACCGCAAGGGTCGCCACTACTATATACGGATGAGGCGTCGCTTCGCTCGCCTAATGTTTTGTTGGTAGAGGAGGCGTTTGTTGATGCGCCGGATGCGGTGGTGGTGCATCCGCTGCGGCCTGCTTCATGGGGAGTTAGCCTGGGACAGCAGCGGAAGAGTATGTTCAATGCCTTGTTGTATAAGAAGCATCCACGGTTGTACCGGGAGAAAATTCAGGCTACACCGCCGTGGCATTATTACGGTATCGTGGGTGCGCTGGCGGCTCTACTTTGGGGAATAGTGAGCAAGAATAAACAGCTCGCTGTAAGTGCTGTTGGGCTATGGCTCTTACTGACGGAGCGTTTCTGTGCGAAGAGGTTACGTGGCACGTCGCGGAAACCGGAACATGTGGCGGAGATGGTAGTGACGTCGATGCTGATTCCCCCTGTGGCGGTTTTCTGGCGTATCTGGGGGGCGATCAGGTTTCGCGTGTGGTTTTTGTGAAAGAAAAAATACCCGCGTAATTATCATTTGGCAACGAGAGGATTGACGGGAGCACCCACTGCACGCGAGAACGGGATAGGGGCCGCGCAAATGAAAGCTTCATACACTCCGTCTGCAGCGCAGTCGTTGGCCCACTCATCCAGCAGGAAATTCTCTCCTAACATCAGACCCATATAAACGATGCCGACAGCGTGTATTGGTAGCCATAGGGGCGTTCTACTCGGAACCGCTTCAAAGGACGATGTATCAGAGGCAACCGCGGCAATCTGATGTTCATGCAACCAGAGGAGCACCTCCAGGCCAGGTCCCGGTTCATTGGTGTACGTGTATTCGTTCCACTCTCCAGATGCCAGGAAACGAGCCATGTGTCCGGTTCGAAACAGCAGGATGTCCCCTGGCTCGATACCGACCCCCTGCCGTGATAGGGTGTGTTCAATCTCTTCCACCGTAATGTAATGGTCTTCGGACAGCCAGGGAACGCTGAGCGTGCGCGGAAAATCTAATAGGACGGCCCGGGACACGATGAGTGCAGATGCAACGGCGATGCTGTTTTTCGCGGCCCCCTCCGCGCTCACTAGACTACAGTGGCGGTTATTGTACATGTGATAGTCGTAAAATATGTGAGAGAGGGCATTCCAGTGTGTTGCTGCTTGCAGTGCCATGATAATCATGTCGTCGGCATAGCCAAATCCACCCTTGTGTCTAGGCTGCGTCCCTGCTAAAAGGTCAGAACCGGAGGTCAGCATGATGTGTTGCGGATTCAGCCGCCGGTCCATTGGAGGCTGTAGTCCAAACCGGTCCAATGGTAGCGACAAGGAAAACGTAACTCCGCGGCGCACCAGTTGACCCGCTTGGACTCGTTTGTCCGGCGTGATGTAATTCAGCGTGCCTAGTTCGTCATCTGGCCCCCAACGCCCCCAGTTGTTGACCTTTTCAATGACAGATTGAATAGTCGGTTGTGCTCGCAAGTTGAATACCTCCGTATCAAAAGCTATACTTAAGTATACACCAAATTGACTCACACGGTGTGAGTTGGTTTTGATGGTGGAAGAGAAGTGGTAAAATAAGAGAGAAGACATCAGCATGCCGAAGAATAAGCATGTCACAATTGCAGACGTTGCACGCAGCGCTAACGTATCACGAGCACTGGTATCATTTGTTCTGAACGAACGCAAAGACGTCGCTCCTGCTACACGAGCCCGTATCCAGCAGGCCATCGAGGAACTGGGATACAGGCCCAACGCTGTGGCTCGCAACTTGGCGACAAAGCGCGCTGGAGCCATTGGCATCGTCTGTGATATGGAGACATACCAGGATCCTCTGGATATGCAGTTCCTCGCCGCCATCTTGATGACGGCCTCCGAGATGGGACAGCGGGTGATGCTCATCCCGGCGGACGACCAGCAGATCCAGGAAGTGGCCCAGGACCACGCTGTGGATGGGATCATATTTCTCGATGAGCGAGTGTCTGATCCACTCATTGCCCACTTGCTCGAAATGGAGATTCCGGTTGCCGGATTATGGGGGGATCACCTGGACACAGCCTTACGCAAGGGGTTCGAAGAACTCGCCTTTCACCTGGAGTCACGCGGCCTTCAGCACGTGGTTTGTCTCTGTGGGCCATACGACAAACTGTTTGTGACGAAGTTCAAGCAGGTTTTGATCGGCACCCTGCAAGAGAACGGAATCGTTGCAGATACGGTCTACCACTGCCCTCCCGGCATAGAAACAGAGGTGGCGCACGCTGTAGCACACGAGTTCAAGGGCAACGGACCCGTGGTTATCGTCGCTTCCTCTGACAAACTGGCCATCAATGCTATCCATGCATTACACTCCGCACGGCTCCGCGTCCCCGATGATTGCGCAGTTACCGGCTTTGGTGATGTTCCAGCGGCACAGTGGGTACAGCCAACATTGACCACTATCCGGGTTCCGATCAGAGCAATGTCTTTATGGGCAGTGGCCAGAATATTCAGGGAAGAGGGAACAGATGGGCAGGTAGGGGCAGGGAAGCCTGGGGAGCTTTCAGGGCTTGCCCCTACCCAGGTCGGCTGTCGGCTCATTGTCCGTCGTTCCTGTTGATGCCCCTTTTTGTAGTGAGTGAACGATTGCTTAATCCATTGCCATGCCACCGTTAACAGGTGCATATGTGCATACCAAACGCTATTATGTCTCTGCCAGGCTGGTCGATCAACACGTGGCCATCCATCGGGATGCCAATATGCCGGTCACGACTGACGCTGAATATAAACAACACGCCGCTGCGTGTATTCCAGGAGTCCGTATTTGCCGTCCGCGCCGCCAATGCCGGAGTGCTTCCATCCAGAGTGAAAGGCCTGGATGGCCTCCGAGTGCTCGCGATTGATATAGGTTTCACCGAACTGGAGTTCGTTGCTGGCGCGCATGGCCACGTCCAGGCTCTGTGTGTAAATGGAGGAGGTGAGCCCGTATTCGGTGTCGTTCGCCAGAGCCAGTGCTTCATCCAGATCGTCGAACGTAATGACAGGCAGGACCGGCCCGAACACTTCTTCGCGTACCACGCGCATGTCCTGGGTGCAGTGGCTCAACACCGTAGGCTCGAAGTAGAAGCCTCGGAGGTATGGGCCGTACCCACCTCCTGTAAGGAGTTCGGCACCATCGTGAACGGCGTCCTGCACGAGACGAGCTACGGCCTCCCGCCGCGTACCATTGATGAGCGGACCGTAATCCATCGACTCGTCAAGTGGATCGCCGAAGCGCACCTGCTGCATGGCTTCCGCCAGCCGAGTGCTGAACTCGTCGAGCCGCTTGCGGTGGACATACACACGCTCGGAGCAATTGCAGACCTGTCCGGCATTATGAATGCGAGAATCGCGGATGCAGCGTACCGCGAGTGCGATATCCGCATCATCCATGACGATGCATGGTGCCTTTCCGCCGAGTTCCAGGGAAACTCGCGCCACATGGGAAGCCGCGGCTGCCATAATGCGCATGCCTGTCGCGACGCTGCCAGTGATGGTGATCAGCCGCACGCCTGAGTGGCGACACAAGGCTTCCCCGACGTCGCGCCCACCTGGCAGGATATTTACCACTCCCCTGGGAAGGCCGATTTGCTGCACCAGTCTCCCCACCTCACAGGCGTTTACCGGCGTTTCTTCCGACGGTTTGATCACGATGGTATTGCCGGTCAGCAGTGCCGGTGCCAGTTTGCGCACCAGGAGAAAGAGGGGATAGTTCCAAGGAAGAATCCCGGCAACCACGCCGACCGGCATCGTGAACATGAAGATATTCTCACCAGGACGGTCGCTTTGCAGAATCTCACCCTCATAGCGTCGCGCCCACTCGGCGGTGATTTCGAGGTATTCCGCGGCTGCAGCCACCTCCGCACGCGCGAGAGGAAGCACCTTGCCCTGTTCGCCTGTCAGGACTCTGGCGAGATCTTCGCTGTGCTCGCGAAGGGATTGAGCCAGCGCACGTAGGGCTTTCCCGCGCTCGATAGCCGGGAGTTTCGCCCAATCGGGTTGTGCCCGCTTCGCTGCAGCTACTGCTTCTTCCACGTCGTCGCCCGAAGCGCATGCAACCGTCGCGTACAGCTCTTCTGTGGCTGGATTGATGACCTCCAGAACACCACCCTGTGCGGAGGTTCGCAAGGTTCCGTCTATGTACATCAGATAATCGATCACAGTTTTCACCTCCAAAGGAAAAAAGCCTTCGATACCATTGACAAGAGCCTATGGCATCCTTATACTTAGTACTATATTCATTCTAAACCGGTTTAGGTCAAAAAAACAAGCCTTTTAGAGGAGAAAAATGGCGCTATTCGCGTTCGGCACTTTGCGATCCCTCTGGACCCTCCCTTCCGAGCCTCCTGGGATCACCAGGTGCGGACGCAATTTTCAGCAACAGTTGTCGAGGTGCATACAGATCAGGGATTGGTGGGCTACGGCTCGGGCGACGAGATGTATGGCTTCGAACAGTTCAAGCACCTGTTCATCGGACAGGAAGTCAGCCAGATGGAGCGGCACAGCGATGTTCTCGCCGTGCTGGCATTTCACTATGCCCGCTACTGGCCGCTTGAGATTGCGCTCTGGGATGTGATTGGAAAAGCAGCAAACCTGCCCTTGTTTCGCCTCTGGGGAGGGGGATATTCCAATTGTGTACCAGCCTACTGCTCGACCGGCGAATTGCATGCCCCGGCCCGGCGTGCGGAAGAGGTGCTAAGGTTGCGGGAACAGGGGTTTCGTGCGGTGAAAATTCGGATGCGACACGCAGACATCCGGCGCGACCTGGAGGTCGTGTCAACCGTTCGTGAGGCAGTTGGAGACACGATGGAGATCATGGTTGACGCGAACCAGGGGTGGCGCATGCCTGGTGATGTGCGCCGTCCCTGGGATGTGAAGCGGGCATTGTACGTCGCACGAGCACTGGAGCCATATGCTGTCTACTGGCTAGAAGAACCCCTGGATCACTCCGATTTCGTTGGCCTCTCCGAGCTTCGCCGCGCAACGTCTGTGCGTATCGCTGCCGGTGAGTTGAACCGCAGCCCTGCCGACTTCCGCGAATTCGCCGTACAGGGCTGTGCAGATGTATTGCAACCCGATATTGTCGTCTGTGGGGGTTTCAGTCTTGGGCTGAAAGTGGCGCATCTTTGTGGGCAACACGGGCTGCTGTTTAGCCCGCACACCTGGGGCAACGGGATTGGGCTGATGGCCAATCTCCATCTAGTAGCTGCTACGGGCCTGTGCCCATTCCTCGAGTATCCACTGGACCCACCCGGCTGGACCGTGGAACGCAGGGATTTCATTCTTTCAGAGCCTATCTGGGTGTCTGCCAACGGTGACCTGGAGCTTTCGGAAAAGCCTGGATTAGGCGTAGAGCTTCGTGAAGACATCGACCAGTTTGAGGAGCGCTAAGGAGGTGATTCACATGGGTGTGACCTTCGAGAAGGTGACCAAAGTGTATTCAGGCGGCAACCAACCAGCAGTGAAGGATCTGTCGCTCGAAGTGCAGAGCGGCGAGTTGATGGTGTTTATTGGCCCGTCGGGCTGCGGCAAGACCACTACACTGCGCATGATCAATCGCCTGGAAGAGCCGACGAGCGGGTCCATCTCCGTTGATGGACGCGAAATCCACAGCTACAACCCGATTCAACTGCGGCGCGGCATCGGGTATGCGATTCAGCAAACAGGTCTCCTGCCGCACATGACCGTTGAACAAAATATTGAACTGGTGCCGAAGCTGTTGAAATGAGATGAGAAGCGGCGCCATGAACGGACGCGGGAATTGCTTGAGATGGTGGGTATGGACTACGCAACGTTCGCTCACCGCTATCCCCGGCAACTTTCAGGTGGCCAGCAGCAGCGTGTTGGTGTGCTACGCGCATTGGCAACAGATCCCCCCGTCATTCTGATGGACGAACCGTTTGGCGCGTTAGACCCGATCAGCCGTGAGGTGTTGCAGACAGAACTCAAGCGCATACAGGCACAGTTGCATAAGACGATTGTCTTTGTCACACATGACATGGACGAAGCCATGCGTTTGGGTGACCGTATCGGCATCTTTCGTGAGGGTGAACTTCATCAGGTGGGTACGCCTGATGAACTGGTCCGTATGCCGAAAGACGACTTTGTCGCCAAGTTCATCGGGCGCTTTTCCGCACCCCAGAAGGCTTCGGTGGATTCGGTACGACAATTCATGCAAACAGTTGATGTGCGGATCCAGCGCGAATTTCCTGGTGGAGGGCGCATCGTACAGATTGCTGATGCGCCTTTGTGGTTTTGGGTTGATGATGAGGGAGTTCTCCGAGGGGTCGCTGGCGAAGTGCCAGAGAGCGCTGACCAGTGGAACTCGATGACCTGGATGAATGGAGACACCGTCTGTGTGAAGGAAACAGACGAGCCGGACAAGGTGTTTGGACGGCTTGCTGATGGGGAGGCCGAAGCACTGCCAGTGGTTGATGAAGGACACCGGCTGGTGGGCGTCGTCACGCGTCGCTCAGCCATCCGAACTCTGTCGGGTAAGTTGAGGAGGGTAGAGGTATGAGTGACTTTTGGAATAAGTATGGCAGCCAGATTCTGCTCGCCCTCGGGCAACACGTGTACCTGGTAGGAGTGGCGTTGGTGCTGGGCATCATCGTGGCTATTCCACTTGGGATTCTCTTGACCCGCTTTTCCCGTTGGGCAGCACCAATCATCGCGGTGGTCTCAATCATCCAGACTATTCCGAGCCTGGTGTTCTTTGCACTCCTCATCCCATTTATCGGCATCGGAGCGCGGCCTGCCTTACTCGTGCTTTTCCTCTACTCGCTGTTACCCATCTTGCGCAATACTTATATTGCCCTGCGCTCAGTGGACCCTGCACTGATTGACGCATCGCGGGGCCAGGGCATGACCTCGTGGGAAATCCTGTATATGGTCGAGTTGCCGCTCAGCGCGCCCATCATCGTTGCTGGCATCCGTCTTGCTGCCATTTATCTGGTGAGCTGGGCCACCATCGCTTCAGTGATTGGTGCAGGCGGGTTAGGCGATCTCATCTTCTCTGGTATCGATAGTGAGGACGCCAACTTGTTACTGGCGGGAGCCATTCCTACAGCGTTATTGGCGCTTGTCATCGGGTTTGTGTTCGGACAGGTGCGCCGTCTCGTCACACCACGCGGCCTCAGGGCGGAGGCGGTGACGGCAGCAGCCAGGCGCGCCGTTAAGACGGAGGTGATGACGGGATGAATCTATCAGATGTCGTTTCGCTGACTTTCCAACATCTCTACCTTGTGATTATTGGCACGCTTATCGGTGGCGGTGTGGGTTTCGTGCTAGCTATCTGGGCGCGTCGGCGCCCCCGCCTGGCCGCCTCTTTGATCGGGTTAGCCGAGGTCATTCAGACGCTGCCCGGTCTCGCGCTGCTGGCACTTCTGCTGCTGGCATTCGGCCTGGGAAACGGACCTGTGATCGTGGCACTGGGACTCTATGCGATCCTGCCGGTTCTCAGCAACACCTATGAGGGTCTCCAGGGTGTGGACCCCGTGTACCTGGCAATTGGCAAAGGCATGGGCATGACGCCCGGACAGATCTTTCGCCAGATCGAGCTTCCTTTAGCGTTTCCCGTCATCCTGGCCGGACTGCGGGTCGCACTGGTTACCTCGATTGGAATCGCGACCATTGGCGTGTTTGTGGGGGGTGGCGGCCTTGGTGTACTGATCTATCGCGGATTACAAACCATTGATACCCAGACCTTGCTGGCAGGGGCTATTCCTGCCGCATTGCTCGCCATCGTCCTCGAGGTGGGGCTCTCACTGTGGGAACGCAGGTTAGCCAGAGCCACCGCGTCGAAATGATCAACCAGAGCGAAGGGAGACAAGAAAAATGACGAAGAAGCTAGCTTTAACATTCGTTTTGATCACGGCACTGGTAACTATGTTGAATGCCTGCGGGTTCTCGTCCGCCGGTGGAAGTTCCGGTGCCGGCTCGTCGGGGCCTGTCATCGTCGGATCAAAGAGCTTCACCGAAAATATCCTCATCGGGGACATGATGTACGACCTGTTGCAGGCAAATCTCAAAGGGGTAACGGTTCAGAACAAGTCGAACCTCGGCGGCACAGCGGTGCCGTGGAATGCCCTCCAGAGCGGCCAGATCGATATGTATGCGGAGTACACAGGAACGGGTCTGGTCAGTATCTTGAAACAACAACCCGTTCAAGACCCCAATCAAGCCTATCAGATCGTGAAGGCACAGTATCCGCAAAAGTACCACATTGACTGGCTCCAGCAGCTCGGCTTCAACGACACCTACGCGATAGCCATTCCGCAGTCTCTTGCCCAGCAGTATCACCTGAAGACGATAACAGATTTAGCGTCGGTGTCCTCCAAGCTGACTTTTGGTGCAGAGCCAGAGTTCTTTACCCGACCGGAGTACACCTCTATGCTCAAGGAGTACGGGCTTAACTTTGGCTCAAACAAGAAACTCAACGTCGGCTTGAAATATGAGGCAGCCGGCTCCGGCCAGGTGCAGGTGATTGATGTGTTCTCGACCGACGCTGATCTTATCAGGTACAACATGGTGGTGCTCCAGGACAACAAGAATGTTTTCCCGCCATATTACGCCGCGCCAATTGTACGCGAGGACACGTTGAAGGCGCATCCAGAGATTACTGCGATCCTGAATAAGTTGGCAGGGAAAATTGATAACTCAACCATGCAACAGCTGAATTTCCAGGTGGATGTGCAACACAAATCAGATGTTGACGTGGCCAAGCAGTTCCTAACATCGCACGGATTGCTCTAATCGTAACTGCTGAGATGGAGAGCAATCAGGAACAGTAGGTCCTGGTTACATACGTGAACAGAAAGGAATGTCAGTGAAAGCAGCCATTCTGGAGGCACCAGCAACAGAACTCGTCGTGGAGTCCATTGACTACCAGGAACCTCAAGTCGGAGAGGTGCTTGTGTGGATTGCCGCGAGTGGTGTTTGTCATAGCGATCTGAACGTGGTGCATGGCACACAGACCAGCCCTTTACCGGTCGTGTTGGGACATGAAGGGGCGGGGATCGTCGAGGTGGTCGGGCCCAACGTGACGCGGGTACAAGTAGGAGACCATGTTGTGTTGTCCTGGGTTCCCTCTTGTGGGCAATGTGTGTACTGTCTGTCTGGGCATCCCAACCTATGCAGCGTCGCGTACGCCGCAATGGCTAATGGTACGCTCCTGGATGGGACGTCGCGCCTGTCGCGGTCCAGCAGGCCGGTCTACCATTACTCGTTCATCTCGTCCTTCGCGGAGTATGCGGTGGTTCCGGAAGCTGGGTGTGTCGTCATTCGGCCAGACATTCCGCTCGACAAGGCGGCCCTCGTCGGGTGCGCGGTGATGACCGGCGTTGGGGCTGCCTTGAATACGGCGCATGTGCAGCCAGGCAGCACGGTGGCTGTCATCGGAGCCGGTGGAGTTGGATTGAATGTGATGCAGGGGGCCCAACTTGCTGGAGCGCTCTCCATCATCGCGATCGACGTCAACCCGTCGAAGCTGGCGCTGGCTCGTACGTTCGGTGCCACCCATACCATCAATGCCGCGGAAGTGGAGGCCGTGGCCGCCGTACGCGAACTGACCAAAGGGGTGGGAGCAGATTTCAGCTTCGAAGCGGTTGGGCGGCCACAGACCATGCGCCAGTGCTGGGAGATGGCGCGGTCAGGCGGGACAGCTGTCATGGTCGGTGTTTCCCCGGAGGGCAGCGAGTTGTCCCTGCCCGCCAACCGGGTCGTGCGCGAAGAACGTCGACTGATGGGCAGCTTTTACGGATCGGCGCGGCCTCATATCGATATGCCCATGATTCTCGAACTGTACATGGCTGGCAAACTCAAGCTAGATGAACTGGTCACCCACCGCTTCTCACTGGACCAGATCAACGAGGCGGTGAGTTCGCTGGAGTCTGGAGAGGCCGTTCGCCCGGTCATTATCAATAACAAACAATAGAAGGTAGGTCAATCGATGGAGAGGACAAACGCTGTCTGGTATGCCGAGGCCTGGGCTGGAGCAGTTCCTAATGCAGCACACCTCAATCTTGCTGTGGGCCTGAAAGGTGGGCCAATTGAACAGGCCTTTCTGACTGCCATGGCCTTACCGCAGTCGGGGACCATTCCATTTTTCACCGCGTTGCAGCCAAACTGGCCGGTCAAGCCCTTCACCCTTTTTGTCAACAAGGCCGACTTCCGTTCCGAAGAGCATGCTCGGCTGACATGGGGGCCAGCACAGGCCGGTATCGCTGAGGGGATTCTCACGGCAGTCCAGCGCCGCATCATCTCACCAGAACGGGTCGAAGAGTACCTGATCATTGCCTCCGTGTGGGTGGATTGGAACGCGGACAACGACGAGCAGGTGTATCAGAACAACAAAGACGCGGCATTCCGTGCGCTGGAGCGGGCTTTCAGTGGGGAACCAGGCATCGACGACCTGCTAGCACGCCTTGGACAAGCAGAGAACCCGTTCCTGAAGCGGTCATAAGGAGAAGCCAAGGCATGAGAACGAGGGCTGCGGTGCTCTACGAAGCGGGACAACCTGCCGTCATCGAGGAAATTACGCTGGATGCGCCGCATCAGGGTGAGGTGCTGGTGCGCATGGAGGCGGCTGGCGTTTGCCGCAGCGACCTGCACGTACGCGACGGAGCCATACCAGAACCACTGCCCATCGTGCTCGGTCATGAAGGTACCGGTGTCGTGACCGAGGTTGGGCCGGGAGTCAGCAGCTTGCACCCAGGAGATCGTGTTGTCTTGACACTGGTGCCGGCATGCGGAAACTGTTACTTCTGCCACCGGGGTGAGCCGCATTTGTGCTTAACATCTGGAAAGATGGCCGGGGAAGGCTTCCTGCGTGATGGCACGAGCCGCTTACGGGTGGGGGATCGTATATTACATCATTTCAACTCTGTCTCCTGTTTCAGCGAATATGTGGTTGTGCCGCAGGAGGGAGCTGTCAAGATTCCGGGTGATATACCGGTGGAGATTGCTGCCCTGCTCGGCTGCGCAGTCGTTACCGGGATAGGTGCTGTGGAACGAACGGCAAAAGTGCGACCGGAAGAGAGCATCGCAGTGATCGGCTGCGGGGGTGTCGGGTTGAATGTCATTCAAGCAGCTTCCCTCTCCGGTGCCTATCCGATCATTGCCATCGATGTCCGCCCTGAGAAGATTGAACTGGCAAAAACCTTTGGCGCATCGCATGCAGTGAACGCCGGTGAACAGGATGCTATTAGTGCTATCAGGGAAATCACAGGGTTTGGAGTTGACTGGGCCTTCGAGGTGATAGGGAACCCGCGCACGATTGAACAGGCCTGGGAATTGATTCGTCCGGGAGGGACAGTTGTAGTTGTTGGTCTGCCGCCAAAGAATTCCAAAGTGGCGCTGCCTGCGTTCGACTTTATCTCTGAGAAAAACATCCGCGGCTGCTTTTACGGGTCATCACGCTTTCACGCGGATGTGCCTGTGATTCTTGAGCGTGTTCGATCTGGACGAATGCGAATCGACGGGATGGTAAGCCGCAGCGTGTCGTTGGAAGAGCTGGAAACGGCATTCAGCAAATTGAGAAGCGGCGAAGGAGTGCGAACTATCCTGCGGTTTTGACACAATACGAGTGAAATCTTAGGAGTAAATACAGCAATGAGGCCCAGAGTCGCGGTAGCTGACTACTGTGACTCTGGGCCTATAATGAAGTTCAGGCTGTTTTCTGTTAGTAATTTTGAACTCATCTTTTGCGTACTGGCCGATCGGCCTTCTTCATCACTTCCCATAGAAAACTACCACCGATGATAACGGAGGCGATGACCATGCTTGCGGAGAGACGGTTGGCGGCGCGGTTGAGACTTTTGATGGCGTCGTCAAAATGTTCAATTTCATGGTGAATGGTGAGCTGGTCGTTGGCGATCTTGTCGAGGATGATGTCGGTGTGGCGTGGGCCATTTTCAACGAGGTGTTTCATATCGAGTACCCAGGCGAAGACACGACCGGGGGAGAGTTGACCCTTGACCCGCTTTTCCATAACCTTGATCATGTAGTCACGGATGAGTTGTACGGGATCGAGTTCGGGCGAGAGAACGCGAATGGTGCCATCCAGGTTGAGCATGGTTTTGCCCAGCAGAGTCATGGCACTAGGTACGGGTGTGTTATGAGCCTTGGCTATGCGCGTGAGGTCAAGTAGGGCAGTACCAATAGCCATGCGCCCACCACTCATATCGTGGTAGCGACTGACGAGGGCGCAGACGTCTTGCGTGAAGGCACGGCGATTGACGTCCTTGGGTATCTCGATCATATCCAGGTAGGTGTCGGCCACTCGTTCGCCCTGCCGTTCGGAGAAGGCCAGCAAGAGCAGGATGATGCTGTCTTTCTGGCCGGAGTCGAAGCGGCCCACCATGCCAAAGTCCATCAAAGCCAGGCGTCCCTCGTCACAGAGGAAGATATTGCCTGGATGAGGATCACAGTGGAAGGCCCCATCGATGACGATCTGTTTGAGGTAGGCTGAAAGCAGTTCTGTGGCGATAGCGCGAGCGTTCAGCGTGTCTAATTCTGCCCGGCTGATCCCTTTGAGGTGACGACCATGTACAAAGCTGAGCGTAAGGACACGGCGCGAGGTGTAGTCACTGTATACTTTAGGCGTGGTCAGCGATTGGAACTCGGCGATCTGATGACCGATGAGGCGCGTGCTGTCTGCCTCTAGCCGGAAGTCAAGCTCCTGCGTGAGGCTATGTTCCAGTTCGCGCACGATCTGCTGCAGACCGTAACGTGCGCCGAACGCGGTGTAGCGAGTAGCGAAACGTGTTACCTCATGCATGACCTCAAGGTCGATCTCAATCTGTTGCCGCACCCCCGGCCGTTGCACCTTGACTGCTACCTCGGTTCCATCGAGAAGGACGGCACGATGTACCTGGGCCATAGAGGCGGTGGCAAGTGGTTCGCAATCGAACGCTTTGAATAGTTCGGAGAGAGGCGCCCCCAGATCACTCTCCACAATGGAGGTGATCTTCTCGAAAGGTACTGGAGTGACAGTGTCCTGCAGGCGAGAAAGTGCTTGAATATAGTCGGCTGGTAGCACATCGGGCCGCGTGCTCAGCAACTGCCCTAATTTGATATAGCAAGGCCCCAGCTCCTCAAGCGCACTTGCCAGACCCGCGGCATGGTCTTCATGTTCATCATGATCGTCAAGAAGGTGGCCATCCTCCTCTTCCTCATGCCGGTGCTTCAGACCAAATTCAGCTGCCACATGGTGCAAATTATATTTGCGCAAGATACGGAAAATTTCAAAGTAACGCTCAGGGTGACGCGAGAAGCGGCCCGCGATAAGATTTGTCGGCGATGTCGTAAGCTGCATATGATTTTTCAGGTTTGTCATCGTTATCTAGTACTCCTTCTCTCAGACAACAAAGATAGGATGTGGAGGAATATTCTCCAATCCCTCATTGGGGAATATTCCCCTATAACCACTATCTGAGAAGGTACGTTGAATGTGGTGAAAAGGATCAATATGCATTGGTCACATATTGAAGCCAATTTGCATAGCCCAGCGTATACCTATCGAAACTCTTTTACATTAGCATATCTGGGGTGTGAACACTATGTGGGAACTCGAAGGCACAACGCTAGGACATTATCAACTGCAACGTCGTCTGGCGCGAGGTGGCATGTCTGTCATCCATCTGGCTTACGATACACGTATGGGCCGGACAGTTGCTATAAAAATCGTTCATCGTAGCGATAAAGCAGACATACAACGCTTTCAACGTGAAGTGAAGGCACTGAGTAAACTCAAGCATGCCCATATTCTGCCCATCTTAGAGTATGGAGAGCATGATCTGTACTGCTATTGTGCTATGCCATATATCGAACGAGGCACGCTTCGTGGACGTCTGATGCACGGTCCGCTCAGTCTGGCAGAAACATCTCTTATCTTCACACAGCTAGCCAGTGCTTTGCACTATGCCCACGAGCATGGTATTCTTCATCGGGACATCAAACCCTCCAATATTTTACTACGCCATGAGCAGCATATCTATCTGGCAGATTTTGGCCTGGCCAGGGAGATCGCAGCGGGTAGCGCAATCACGGCAGATGGGGAATTGGTCGGCACTCCAGAATATATGGCCCCTGAATTGATCGAAGAAACAGCCAGCATAAGCAGTGATATCTACTCTTTAGGCATTTTGCTCTATCACATGCTCACAGGGCAGGTACCCTTCAAAGCCAACAATCCCATTGCCACCTGTCGCAAACACCTGCTCGAGCAGCCAATCCGTCCGTCGCTTCTCAACCCCGCTATTCCCTATGCAGTCGAACAGGTTATCCTCCAGGCTCTGGAAAAAGACCCACAGCGACGCTTTCCCACTGTCCAGGCCATGGCTCAAGCCTTTGAGCAAGCCTTTCCAGCTCCGTCACTCCTGCCAACACTACGCATAGCGTCTCCATATAGACTTTCTAAGGCAAATGCCAGGACTAGCATATTGCCTGGACAGCAAGTGTTGAGCTTACACAAAGCATATTCACCTCGTGTACATTCGGGCTTGGCCGTTCTGGTAGCTACTGTGTTGTTGGCCCTCTCCTTAGGATTTTTTACTTACGTAGATGGTTCACGCGGCGAACTTTCCTCTGCATTAAGTGCCAACACGCTCATGGCTAAGGCCGTTAACCCACCTCACGAAGTTCCGCCTCATTTGCTACCGCCTCCCGGCCCATCTGTTGCTGGCAATGCTGCAAATAGTGGATACGCCGGGCAGGACGGTAACGTCAATTACCTGTCTAATTCGACAACGCCTAGTAGTGGACACAGTAAAAAGGGTGACAAACATGGCAAAAAGGATGGGAGACACGAGCATAGACACAAACATGGTAACATGGTGGTGGAGATTGACATTGCTCTATAGCTGTGCTAGCCTCCCGATTCTGCTGTTCAGTATTTGCTCATCTAGTAGATTGTATGAAAATATCACATGATAGCAGCGTTATTAGCTGTAGAGAGGAGTCAACCTGTGCAAGGCTCATTACGTATTGGTAGCATTGCCGGTATCAACATCTATATTCATTTTAGCTGGATCATTATTCTCGTGTTCCTCACGTTCTCGCTGGCTACGGGTTGGTTTCCGGCCTATTACTCTGGCTGGTCGGCTCCTACGTATTGGATAGTCGCGTTTATTTCAGCGATTCTCCTGTTTGTCTCAGTTCTTCTACACGAACTGGCTCATTCGCTGGTAGCGCGTGCGCGAGGTTTACCGGTACATGACATTACACTCTTTATCTTTGGAGGGGTGTCAAGCTTGGAGCAGGAGCCAAGCAGTCCAGGAGTAGAATTTCAGATGGCCTTTGTTGGTCCATTGGTTAGCCTCTTGATCGGCGCTCTGGCTTTCGTACTGTCGTTGCCCTTACGAGGCACCAACTCGCCAGTCACAGCGATACTTGCCTATCTTGCAGTAACCAACATCCTGTTGGGCATCTTCAACTTGATTCCAGGTTTTCCCCTCGATGGGGGACGTGTCCTACGCTCAATCATCTGGAAGTTCAGTGGAAGTTTGCGAACAGCTACACGCATCACCTCGATTATTGGTCAGTTAATAGCCTACCTCTTCATCCTCTGGGGCATTTTGCAGTTCTTCACTGGCAGCATACTTAATGGCCTCTGGATAGGTTTTATTGGTTGGTTTTTGTTAAATGCAGCCCAGTCAGCCAACACCCAGGTCATGTTGCAATCGATATTCCGCGGTGTGACGGTCTCCAAGGTCATGAATCCGCAGCCGGTGACAGTTCCAGCCAACATTTCTTTACAGAAACTGGTCTATGAATACTTTCTACCCCAGGGGTTGCGCTCGGCAGTAGTTGTGCAGGGAGATCAACTCGCCGGACTGATCACGTTGAGCGATATTCGTCATGTACCCCAAGAACAGTGGAGTCAAGTACCTGTCGGTCATATCATGATCTCCCTTGAGAAACTGCATGTCGTCTCACCAGAACAAAATTTAAATGACGTGTTACCTCTCATGACAGGTCGAGATATAAATCAACTCCCTGTTGTACAAAATGGCCGGTTGGTTGGTATCCTAAGTCGCGATGCGATCATGCGCTACCTGGAGGTACGACGTAGTCTTGATCTGGACAGAAAGACAGCATAAATTGTAGTCCCAAAAACAGGTTCAAAAATGCATCTACGAGCGTTACCTCTTACGTATTATGGAGTAGGAGTTTATTCTGGTAGATGTCAAGATTCACATGCAAAAATCTGTTGTGCTTACGTCTATGAAATAGGGTTTGATCGTGGTAGGTGTGAAGGGTGGCGTGGAAAAATATATTCTCCTAGCTTGCCAAAGCATATGCTTCTGGTAATATCTAGGAAAGTATGTTTGATACTGTGAAAAAACATATAGAAATAACCTGAAATATGGGTTATACTGGGAAGAAAGTACTGAAAAGACCACTGTTGCTTTGCTATCGACGCAATTAGCAGTACACTATCTTTTGTGTTCATGTGTTTATCGCCTATATTCTTATCTAACACATGTTTTATGGACTTTTTCCTGCATAATGCAGGCAAAGTTAAGAGGGATGTTTCCTGTTGCTGTAATGAAGGTATGAGGTCGACGATGACGGAAGGCCGGTCACGATAGACAGGAGATGATGTTCAAATTCGTAGGATGCAAGTAACAACATAAGGGAGTTTTTATGTGTGCATGTGTGGCTCTGGAAAGTATGTCTATGGTGGGTGCTCAATGCATAGATACAAAAGCACATATAGGCTTACCTGTTGTTTTGCTAGGTGTACTTTTTTACAGGCGAGGAAAATAATACATGGATAGTAACGGTGGTCGCCGTTTGAGAATCCCGTGGAGGCGACACAAACGTACGGAGAGCTATAAACGAACCGTTTCAAAGTTTCTCAATGCTCATAAGCAAGCTCTATTCACGACTGCATTGCTCACTGCTATAGTGTTCCTGTTATTCGGCATTGTCAGCCAATTGCAGGCACCCACGATGAATACATCTCCAAATGGAGTTACAACGGTCAGTTACAGTACCTTTATGGCACAGGCGCAAGCTGACAATGTCATAGCAGTCATCACGCAGGGCGATGACATCAATGCTTTACTGGCAAAACCTCTTTCTCAAAATACTCAAGCAGTTAATGTACCAGTAAGTGCATCAACTCCCTCTCCAAATAACAATGCAACAGATATTGCGGCTTGGAGCCGTTATGTAGGTGGGGGATACACGAATTGGTCTAGCGCAGCATCATCACCATCGATTGATCCTGCCCGTGCAATCTCTACCCATATACCAGGGAGTGGTGATGCCCAGCTTATGCAAATGCTGGTCAGCCATCACGTTAGTGTAAACACACTCCCTGTGGCACAGACGCCAAGCTGGCTGGCATTGCTTGGGAGGTTTGTACCCATCCTCTTGTTTGTACTGGTGGTGGTGTTACTCCTGGCACCTAAAAATAAATCACGTGCCTCAAATTCGCTGGATGAACGCATGAACCAGTTTGGCAAGCTTCGTCTACGCCGCTTTGAACGCGCTAAAGAGAATAATCCGTCTCGTGCTGAAAAATCGCCCAGCGGTAAATTGCCGTTAGTTTCACCTTCTGGTGATAGTAAGACTCGTGTGAGCCTTCAACCACCAGTAACGTTTGCCGATGTGGCCGGTATTGATGAAGTGCGTACAGAGGTGGAAGAGATTGTCCAGTTTTTGCGTAGCCCGGAGCGTTTTTCCCGTTTAGGCGCACGCATTCCTCGGGGTGCATTACTGGTTGGCCCCCCAGGAACTGGCAAAACCCTGCTGGCAAAAGCTGTTGCTGGTGAGGCAGGGGTGCCGTTCTTCTCCATCAGTGCTTCTGAATTTGTGGAGATGTTTGTGGGCGTCGGAGCGAGCCGCGTACGCGACCTCTTTAATCAAGCCCGTCAATCATCACCCTGTGTCGTCTTTATTGATGAAATTGATGCCGTGGGCCGCAAGCGCTCCATGCGCATCTCCGGCAGCGATGAACGTGACCAGACGCTTAACCAGTTGCTTGTCGAACTCGATGGTTTCGACAATCGCAAGGCTGTAGTTGTGCTGGCTGCGACCAACCGTGTAGACATTCTGGACAAGGCTCTCTTGCGCCCCGGTCGTTTCGACCGCCATATCACCGTCTCTTGTCCTGATCGTGCTGGGCGTGAAGCCATTCTGCGAGTGCATACACGTCGTACCCCTCTCCGTGAAGATGTATCACTGGAACGTCTGGCGCGTCTGACCACCGGTATGACCGGAGCCGACTTAGCCAACCTTGTTAACGAAGCTGCTCTGATCGCTGCTCGCAAGAACCTCGAGTCTATCACGCATGACTGCTTCGAAGACGCACTCTCACGTGTACAACTGGGAGCTTTACGCCCCCTTATTATGGGTGAAAAAGACCGTCGCATCATTGCCTATCATGAAGGTGGTCATGCCCTCGTTGCTCACTACCTGCCCCAGGCTGACAGAGTTAACCGTGTTACTATTCTTCCACGTGGCCAGAGCCTGGGCGTGACCCAGTTTACTGCCGAGGAAGACCGCTACAACTTCAGCCGTGAAACGCTGATGGCTCGCATCGCCGTCGGCCTGGGTGGCCGTGCCGCCGAAGAGCTGACCTTTGGATCAGATCATGTGACCACCGGTGCTGAGAACGATTTGCAGGTTGTGACCAACCTGGCACGCAAGATGGTTACCCGCTGGGGCATGAGCCAGCAAGTTGGTGTGGTCTTTGCTGACTACGAGCCAGGTGATATGAGCCTGAACATGCGCCGCCTCGATCCTGATGAGCTACCCATGCAAGCTCGCTCTCTCATGGTTGACGCAGATGGTCGCTTCATGTCCAA
>WNGD01001437.1_pt1 | contig 37968 bp, 29 predicted proteins | sample 5400671 | NCBI WGS metagenome assembly WNGD01 (sample SAMN13153369, study PRJNA577476) | soil metagenome | isolation source: 40 cm soil or saprolite under grassland replicate 2 | place: USA:California | collected 2016-06-15 | reverse complement strand
TAGTAGCAAGTTATCGAAGAGACTGGTATCGGGAGCAGGACCAGCAGAAAATTCACAGCGATCGGATCTGGTTTCGCCAGCACTGCGAGGGCGAGTTCAGCCCATCCAAACGGAAAGTCGGTGCCGAAATAGATGTCCTGGTACGTTTGGCCAAACCGTGAGCCTGCCGCTTGCAGGGAGTAGATGGGGCCACGCCAGTCTGCCCCTATCAAGAGCCCACCGTTCGCGTTGACGAGAATCTGACGAGCGACTGCGACTAGCAGGGCCGCGACTAGGACTGTAGGGATAGTGTAAGGCGATTGTCTTATTCGAGTGATCAGGCTATCGACCGTTGTCGGCATTGTTATTCGCTCCTCGAGCGATGAGGATAACTTCCTCGCACCAGTCTTGCTCTCTCAACACTCCAGCTACGACCTTGACCGGTATAGATGCCAGCCGGAGTGGAGTGCACAAGTAATGTCCACGAAGAACGTCTACTCGGCCGAAATAGATCCTGAGGATGGCGTACAGGTCGAACCAAGGATAGGGTTGAGTGTGCTCGATGTCTCTCTCGAATACTCCAGGGCTTAGAATGTTGGGAGTTGCGAGTATGGCGATTCCCGGGTTTTGGAGGAGAGCCGGTATTTGCGCTAGAAGGTCAAGGAACTCGCTCAGTGGCATGTGCTCGATGACGTGAAACAAGGTTACAACGTCGAACTTTCCTCTCACCTCCTTCAGAGAGTGGTACAGTTCGAAGTCTGGGGTGAAGCTAGTGTCGACGTCAACTCCGGCGTAGCGGACGTTGATACCGTTCAGTTTGAGAAATTTTTGGAACATTCCGTCTGACGATCCAACGTCCAGAACCGATTGTCCTTCACGGATGATTCTGCTGGCAACGACCCAGGGCACCGGGCGGTCCAGTACACAGATTCTGTTTCCGAGATCGTAGTGCCTCAGTCCAGACTCATGAAGAGCGGACCTTTTTTTGCCTCTGACGATAATGCCAGGGGTGGTAAAAGCAACGGGGACCCTCATGAATTGATGAGGGAACAGGCTACGATACTTTCTCAGGCCTTCTTTCCTTAACTCCAAGAGTTTTCGATAGTTCTTGGAGACGAAGTCGTTCAAGAAGCCCTCACTTGAATTCTTGTGGATAGATCCTCATACTCTTCCGTCGTTTCTTCTGCAGGAATTGCCTCGATAGCTTTTGATGCCGTTCGTACGAGACGATCCGCCAGTTCAGGTTCGTCCAAAATCTCGTTGATCCTCTGAGCGGCCACGCGGGTCTGTTCAGGGTCGAAAAGGAGGCCGGAGTCCTTCAAGAGTTCTGCCACACCAGAGTTTGCGCTGACGAGCACGGGCTTTCCATGGGATATTGCTTCTAAGGGGACCAGTCCGTAAGGCTCATCCCTAGAGGGGAAGAATACAATGTCGCACGCCTCCAAGGCAGAGTCTCTTACAGAAGAGTCCACGTATCCAAGTATCCTGACATATTGGTCAAGGTTTAGTTCTCTCGTCTTGCGTCGCGCCTCCTGTAGCATGCCTCCATCGGGTCCTATGAGGCAAAATGCAAAGTCGCTCCTCAGGAGTCTCAAGTCGAGGGCGGTTTTGAGGGCGAGGTCCGCTCCTTTGCGATGGGAAATGCTTCCTATGAAGAGAATGATTTTCTTGTGGGGCGGTATCTGAGCAAAGTCTCGGAACGACAAGCCTGTCTTTTGCGTCCTCTCCCGACGAGGAATGTGGTAGCTAATCCTGATCTTCTCTGGCTGAGCTCCCATGCGTTGCAGGCCGTTCGCGACTCTGTTTGAAATAGCAACTATGAATGTTGCGTGTCGCAGTGTTCTGAGAGTGATGAGTCGGTCGTAGGCTCGATAGAGCAGTCGTAGAGAGAGGTTGTGCGGGTTAGATGCGAGCGGGATGCCGTGGCACACGAAGATGTAGGATATGTGGAATCTATGGCACAGGAAGGCCGCAAAGTCAATCATGGGATGGCCGATGCCGTGGAGGTGGGCGACATCCGGCTTTCCCCGAATCAGCTCACGAAGTAGTGTCAGAAGCCCTCGCGGCGTCGGAGGCATACTCGTTATCAGAATAGCTGGTGTTCCCGGGAAGTGGAGAAGAGGGATAGGTGTGAGGGCTGGATTGCCGTGCGTCACTCCGGTGCTCGAGTTCCAGGATCCAAAGAGCACTTCCACATCGTTCCGCAGAGCGAGCGATTGAGCGATCTGTTCAACCACGACCCCGCCGCCTCCAACCGTATAGGGCGGGAATTCAGGAGAGATGATTGTTATTCTCAAGCACAGCTCTCACCGTTTTGACTTTTCTTAGTTACTATGGAAAGGAGGAGAAGGACAAGACTATTAGCTGAATCTTCGAAACGATGAGCCCTCGCCCAGGCGAGGTTTGCCTCTCCCAGACGCTGCTGAATCTCCGGGTCGTTCAGAACGTGCTCTATCTTGTCTGCCATGGCGTCACTGTCTCCGTTGGGAAACAGAATAACTCCCGCTCCCTCAGCTGCCAGTTCGCGAAAGTCTGGAACATCTGAAGCGACGACAGGTCTTCCGAAGGCTGAGGCTAAAGTGAAGGTTCCACTGCTCCACGTTGGAGTAGTGTAGGGAAGGAGTACGACGGCGCACGAATCGAACAAATGCTCTAGACGCTCTTCAGGCACATACCCCTCGAACCTAACTCCAGTCAAGTCTTTCGAACGAGTGGTTGAGTCCAGAAGGCCTTGATGGAAAGGGTGACCCGGACCCGCAATGAGAAGTTCTACTTCAGGATCCTTGAGGAAGACTTGGTTAAAGGCTTCAAGCGCTAGTTTTGCGTTCTTGTACGGTCCAATCTTTCCGAAGAGCAGGAGTCTCTTTCCCGAGAACGTGAGCTTCCCCTTTGGTGAGAAGAAGACTCCATGCGGAACTGTGACGACGTTGTGTGCTCCGTATCTCTGCCTAAGTATGCTTTCGAAGTGTTGGTGTGTGACCGTAACGGAGTTGGCGCTGAGTAGCAGACGGGTTGCAACGGTGTAGCCGAGCCTGTTGAAGAACGAGTCTGAATATCCTATTTCTTTGATGTCCAAGCTCTCAGCTAGACTGTGAATCGTAACGACAACGCGCCTCCGGAGTAATCTCAAGATAGCGGGGGCAGTCAATCCTAGGAAATTGAACAAACGGTTAGAGCTGAACTGTCGAAACAATATGTTGAAGTGGATAATGTCAGGTCGTAATTCGAACGATTTCTTTACTATCCTGAAGAATGTAACGGGATCGTTCAGACTCCAACATCTTACCACGTCGATCCTGCCGCTCGGTTTTTCCTTCGTATCACCTACCCTGTCGGCTATGATGGTAACCTTGGAGATCCGGGAGTTGCGCTGATACTCTTTGACCAGATGATAAGAGTACTCGCTCAGGGGCCCAGTGCTTGGCGGGTAGCAGGATACGAGTGCGACGTGGATGCCCTGTTCTCTAAGTTCTTGGACCGACATAAATGCTCAAAATGTGTTAGTGTTCCCAGACGTGGTTGACGGCCAAACCCCGTATGCATGAACTTATTGAGCGCCTGCCTCTTAAACGACACGCAATCGAGAATAGACTAGTTCGAGCCGAAAGTAGGTGAACGGGGTGGTTACTTGGGTGGTGAGGTGCGCCGCGAATTGCTAACTGACTATTCGTTGAGGTTCTAAGGACCGCTTGCGGTTCTTTCCAACGTTATGAGAGGTTTGTATGTTGACTTTATTCTTATGAAGTTCCTCTGATACCACTTCTTTATGCGTAGTCTGTAGGCTATCCCCAGAAGGTCTAGGAGCATTCGTGCCACTTGTTGCCCGCTGAATGATGCTTTCAGGTCGATATCTACGGGTAGTTCCTTTATTCGGAAGCCAAGTAGTGTCGCAACGGCGAGGAGTTCTGCGTCGAACGCATATCTCTTAACGGCAAGAGTTGGTAGAATCGTATAGAGGGCTTCACGCCTTGCGGCCTTCACTCCTACTTGAGTGTCTGAGACCTTTACCCCTATCAGAATGCGCTCCAAGACGTTGAAGCCCAGGCTGAGAAACTTTCTCATCGTAGGAGTTCGAACTCTGGAGCTAGAATGCCGCTTCGATCCGATTACAATATCCGCCGAACCTAAGGCAGCAAAGAATGCAGCAAGGTTCTGCGGCCAGACTTCCATGTCGCTATCGACCATGAACGCGATTTCGCCAGTCGCGTGGTAGAGTCCCCTCTTGAGCGAATAGCCCTTTCCTTGGTTCCTAGGGTGGCCTATAATCTGGATATTCTTCTCATCTAGGTTTTCAACTGCCGCCCAGGTCCCGTCCCGGCTACCATCGTCGACAACTATGATCTCACAGTCCGCGCAGACTGTCTTGAACTGTTCTCTTACTTTCGAGATCGTCTGTGCGATATTGGCCTCCTCGTTGAAGGCTGGTAAGACTATCGATACTCTTCCCCTGACGAAGCCATCGACGTATTCTAGAGTAGACGATGACCGAGGTTCTGCAAGTGTCTGTTCTAGCATGTTCACTCCAGCCTACAGTCGGATCTCAGTTGGAAGGCCTGTGTTGTTGTTCGTAGTGGGATCTAATAAGGATCGGCTTACTATGTCAGTCTCACGCTACCCCTATATTCGTGAGTATATCCGACGAGCATCAGAACGGCGGAGAAACGAGGTTTGTAACCCCCCTTAGAGCATAGTTCGCCGTTAGTAGTATTAGCAAGAGAGCTGCGAGTGTACAGTTGGTCGGACTGCTTCTGAGAGGTCTGATCAGAAAGAACAGTGCGGCTGAGGCCATTATTGGCAGGGGCATGTCGTAGATAATTCTGGTCTGTATGAGACTGGAGACAAACAAAAAAGGGATTGATCCTGTAACGACCCATAGGTTTAGAACCCGCTCGAACTTGTTCTCGAATCTGAGAAAGAGCATGGTGATCACCGAGAGAGCTAGGAGAATCGCGTTTCCAAGTAATCCCCCATAGGCGGAGAATAGGCCGCTGAGTATGTTCGGCCAGAAGTTTAGAGTTTGGCTGATTCCTGACTGCGATAAACTGGCTGATGCGTCTTGAGTGGCGACTGGCCCGCCGAAGACTTGACTTCTGGCAAGGTCAATGATTATGTTGATGGCGAGTAGGATAACAAACGGTTTCACCATCACGGCCTTGCCTGCGTATCTCCAAATTGTAGCCATGAAGATGATGCCGATTGTCAATGTCAACAGCCATGTCCAGGGATGTGCGAGAAGAAGGGATACCGACAGCAGGGTCATGGCAATAAACTTCGATCTGGAGCTTTCCCGGAGAAACGAGAGGAAGACTGCTAGAAACAGGTAGGCTAGGGATAGTGCGAGCCAGTTGGCGTAGAAACCGGCCCACATGCCAACTGTTGCGGTGAAAGATAGCGCCGAGAATATTGACGCTATGGCGGCGACGGGCTCGCTTCCGGACCCTTCCCTTACAAGAACGAACGTCGACATTGCCAGTAAGGGTCCGAGAATTGCGGGAAGAGCTTCGACGGTCTGATTTACAGACACGAGCCCTGTCAAGGCTGCCAGGTACATCGGTACGAGCAGTAATGGTCGCGAGCTCGCCCAGACATTTCCCAACGCGTAGGAGATAGCTGACTCGGGGGTTCTCTGGAGCATCTGGCCTACCGCGTCGACGTAGAAGTGCGCGTCGACCCCGACTGGGTTCATGGAGGGGTTGAGGTCGGGCCGATAGGGTACGATTCCAAGGAGTGCAGCAGCAGCTATCGCCAGCAATAACAGGAGACGGGGGCGATTTGTGAGTGCTAGTCTAGCCTGAGAATTAGAGGGTACCCGGGAGCTCACCTGTAATAACGGCTTGGCTAGCCAGGTCAAGTATGACCTGAACCGCTTTGAGAATCGGTTGTTCAGTGACGCGGCTGGAACGATCGGCCACGTGTAGAGTAGGAGGATCAGAAGAGTAGGAGAGAATGGTGCGAGGGCGTTGAGGATGCTCGCATCTATTCGGGCGAACAGTAGGCTCTTGTCTGGAAAGTAGGGGTAGGCGGCCCATTCGAGAGCGGAGGTTGCTTCTACCAGCACGCCGAGGAGAAGTAGGCCAGTGATTACATGGCCTCTTGATATCTTCAAACTTGGTCTCCGCCAAGTCAGCTAGTCCTTTCTATTCCTTCACGCGGGTCCCGAGCTTGGACATAGAGACCGTAGAAGTTCGTTCAAGGCTTGACAGGGCAATACCCGGATAGATATCATCGTAGCGAGCTATCCAGCGGTAACCTTTCTTAGAGAATTCTTAAATATCGAGCTGGCGCGTCCGATTGGATTGAACATGAGTCAACATACGGGCCGGTCCTCGCTCACGAGGCTCATGCCCGCCATAGTTTTGGTCACTCTTGTCACAGTAGGCCTCGGATCAGGCTACTATTTGACCGCGGCAGCCACCCCACCCTTCCCAGTCACCTGGAGCGACAACCCGCTAATGATCAAGTTCTCAGCCAGAACCGCGACCTCAGGCAGCGCCCCTGACTCGTTCACCTGCATTCCATCCATCGCTCCCGTCACACTTGTAACACAATCCAGCGCACCCAACACCATCACTCTCTCGGTCAGCCCGTCAGCATTTCCAAGCTGCGGATCAACACCTAACAATGTAGTTGTAACCGCTTCTTGCACTGCATCAGCAATCGCTAGTGGCACATGTCCGGGAGAGTACACGGGGACGGTCACAGTCTGCGGCCCCACTCCTTACACATGTGAGAAAAAGGCCTTGGTCGTATCGATAACAGTCCAGAACACTAAAATGTAGCCAGCAGAGTTCGAGCAAGAGTCGAATTCACAGAGCCCACAGACCCAGGCGTTTTCTTGCCTCCTGCAAAATCCTGAGACTCCTAACGAAACACCAACCTTCAGACGTTCTCCGAACCCTGGTGAACAGTGTCCGACCAGACAGTTTGTTTCTACTCGTCACAGACTGCGCTCCGATGTTGCTAAGGTACTTCTCAGCGCAATGAAATGTCCGCAGCTCAGTCAGATTTCTGCACCGGAGACCAACAAGGGAAACGAATCTCCCTGCACGTCCACCTTCTATAATTGTCGAGAACAAAAGGCCGAGTGTCAACATCGGCGCAACTGTCTAAGAGCGACCGAAACGAAGAGCACATCGCATCGAAATGGCACACAGTATAGCCAGGCTTTGAGCCATCAACCAGAGAACCCAAGACGTAAAATCCCATCTTTCGGGTATTTGCCTGCAGGTTCCTGTCGAGTTCAACGGATTAGCCTCCTTGGAATAGTTTGAATGCCGATCGTTAGAGGTCCGCAACTCGTCCTAGCGACGTCACGATTATCTCCGTAGATCTATCCCTATTTCCACCGTCCCCCCGTTCCCTCGGGCTTCAGCAAAGCTTAACTCAAAGATCAGCAACTTGGCCAAGCCAGCTTTGTCATCCTTCCACAATCTACGGATAGCGCTCCCTGCCATAATTCTGGTCACGACAGTTGCGGCTGGTCTCGGGACCGGCTACTACCTCGCCTACGCGGACTCCAGTCAAGGCAAGGTCGCCTGGAACGTCAACCCTCTCTTCATCACCTTCTCTGCGCAATCTGGATCCGGACACGCCTCAGACTCTTTCACCTGCAACTCAACCGTCTCGCCAGTAACTCTTCAAGCCCGCTCCAACCAACCAGATGTTATCACATTGATGGTCAACCCGTCCACATTTGGAAGCTGCGGATCAACACCCAACAGTGTTGTCGTGACTGCAACCTGCACCGGCGCGGCCAAAGCCAGCCAGACATGTCTAGGGAGCTTCAGTGGAAGAGTGACAGTGTGCGGACCTACTCCCTACACGTGTCTGCCTAGCAGAAGCCTGACAGTCGTCATAAAGGTCACCAGCTCCTAGCTCAGCCGAGACTAGACAAAGGTTTCGATAACATCAGAGCCACAACATTCAACAGTCCAAGACTCGCGTCGCACTGGTTCGCTCTGCGAACTTCTCGGCCCGAGCTTAAGCAAATCTGTCCTTCCCCTGTCTCAATCTAGGCTCAATCTGCTACTGTTGGAAACCGTGCTGGAGTTGAATGAAATTCGCGGAGTTCAAACAGCGGCGCACCTCCCCGTTACGTATGTCTTTTCTAGACAAATACTTCATCCGTGCACTGATTCTCAGAGTGCCTGTTGAATCGTGAGATTTCGCGAAATGACTCCTCTGGGCAGTTGTCACATCATCGGGCTTTGATCCGAACCACATCTCTTCCCGGCATTGAATAGAATTCTCAGAGTTGTCAAGAATTCTCTTCCTCGCTCGAATTGATTGATCCGAAATCCGAATTTCTCACAAGTTGATCATGGTACCGCGCCTTGTCGATTTGCAGATCATCTGTTATTGTGATTGTGAGAAGGGCATGGTGTGGGAATAACTGGGCCGATTCCTTTGTTGTGTGGGATGTTGGCGCAAAATTGTGGCGGTTCAAGCGAAGCTAGATGTATCAATCGCGCTAGTTCTCGATGAGACTGTGGGAATGGATGGATCCTACTAAGTTGTAGAAGACAAGGTGAAGTTTGGGTTCTCCCTGCGACAAGCGAACGCTGTTCGAATTAGACTGGAATAACCCGTTTCTTCCCAAAGCTACCGTTCGATGGCTGACGACGGTCTTCGAGACGGGAAAACCATGAATTATCAAACAAACTATCATGTCTGCATGGTGAGATCATGATCGGCGATAGAGCGCCAACCGCTTTTTGACCAAAATCGCACTTTCCAAACGGTCAATTCGTCATTGTTTGACACCGTGATGGAGAAGAATACTATCAAGTAGTCTAGAGATATGCGATGGTTGCTCTGGCATAAGCTGGGTATCCATCGATTGGGGCAAACCAGCAAGTCTTATATCCGATGGTCCAGTAGCCCTCAACAACGAGTCAAATTAAGGCGTGTTTGATGAGTGTGACAAATCGTAAACTGCTGTTGCCGATAATTGCGCTGTTGGTTGTAGCCTCTTCGTTGGGATTGGTTGCGAGTATTCCTGCAGCCCATGCTCAGGGTCCGTTTCCAGGGCCTTGTCCTGTTAATTCTACGCCTCCTCCTAACAGCCTTCCCTGCTTGGCTATTTCGCCTCAGACGCGGATCAATCTGACGCCAGGCTCGACTGTAAAGTTCAGTGTGTCAACCGTGAATATGCCCACCTTCAGCGGGTGGGATATTACGATAAAGACGAATAATGCCGTGTTGAATCCTCTTTCTCTCGCCGTGAATGAGACTTTTGGCGGAACATTCCAGTCCACCACCAACTGTATCAATGCAAGTGGTCTTGGCTGTAGTGGTAATGACGGTGCTGGCATAGCTCATTCTGCAGGCTTCTCCTTCGGAGCCAACGACGCTGGCAACGTGACCCTGTTCACCATAACCTTCAGTGTCGTGGGTGGCTCATCGACGGACATTATCTATGTGAGTACTCCGAGCGAGCCGTCAGCCGTGACGGACCCGTCGGGTTTCAGTCTTGTAAGCTGTGCAGACACTCCCAACCAGTGCCTCACAGGCTCAGGCATCGTTGGCAAGGCGACTCCAGCTGTGAGCACAGCCGTCGTCGCTGAAGGCGGCTTCTCGTTCCATGATACTGCCACCGTGACCGGAGTAAGCGGCTTTACACCCACAGGCACGTTCGTCTACAGCTTCTTCACGAACGGTGGTTGCACCGGCAGCGCTTCGTCAACTGAGACTGTGGCATTGTCTGGTGGTAATGTTCCAAACTCCGCATCAACAGGTCCACTCTCGCCAGGTAGCTATAGTTACCAAGGTTCCTATAGTGGAGACACGAATTATCTCGCACAGAGTAGTACTTGCGAGCCCTTCTCGGTGACGCTGGCTCCAGACTTCGCTGTCTCCGTCAGCCCATCAACCGTGAACAATTTGCCCACGTTCTCCGCCAGTGGATCAACCGGATCCGCAACCGTTACGGTTAGCGCGCAGAACGGGTTCCAGGGCGCAGTCACCCTATCGACTAGTGTGTCGCCGAGTAGCGGTCTCATCGCGACCCTAGGGAAGACATCGTTTATCTTCAACGCGACGAACCCGACCACGCAGACCACGACACTAACCCTCAACGGTACCAGCGTAGGCAACTATGTTGTAACGGTCACAGGATCGTCTCCAGGATACTCTAACCACAGCGCAACCGTCAGCGTCCAAGTCGTCGACTTCACCATCAGCGCCTCTCCCAATCCGATGGGTCCCGTAGCAGCAGGCGGCACCGCCTCCACCACCCTCACCCTCACTGGTGAGAACGGATTCACAGACACGATTGATCTATCAACCATAGCTATCGGCCCAACGGCCACCCAGCCGTCACCGAGCACATGCTCGCTCAGTGCCGCAGTCACAACCTGCACAGCCACGTTCTCCGCAAGTGCTGACCTTCCCAACAATTACGAGATCGACGCTACCGGCACCGGCGAATCCACGGGCGCCAGCCACACAGTAGCCGTCACTATGATCGTCAACGACTTCAGCGTATCCGCCGATCCACAAAACATTGGCCCAGTTGCATCAGGCTCAAGCGGAACCTCAACCATCACTGTAACATCCGAGAACGGCTTCACTGGCACCGTCACATTGACGCTGAATTCACAGCCAGGCCTGACCGCGACACTGTCGCAGTACACATTCGACTTCTCCAGCGGACCCGCCACGCAGACAGCCACGTTGACTGTCAGCTTCTCGACGCCGGCAACCTACACAGTCGATGTGGTAGGTAGTTCGAGTGGCTACATCACGAAGACCGTAACAGTCACAGTCTCCCCAGAGCCAACCCTCTTCATCAGCCCCGCAAGCCACTCCACAGCCTCCCCAGGCAGTAGCCTCTCCTATGATGTTCGTGTGGTTGGCATGCCGACCTTCCAGGGCTTCGACGTTAGCATCCAGACCGACCCGGCAATTCTCAATCCAGTCAGCGTTGACACAAGTGGCACGATGCTTCCAAGCCCGCAAGTCATAGTCGAATGTATCAACGGCGCAGGCACGAACTGCGGTGCAAGCGACGGTCCAGGCATAGTCCACGTAGCCATCGTATCCCTAGGAGGACAAGCGGCAGGCGACGGACTACTATTCTCGATTACCTATACCGCTGTACAAGGCGACTTCAGCATAGTCGCTGACCCGAACCCGTTCGGCCCGGTCGCCGCGGGTGCGACCGGTTCGACGACTATAACCGTCACAGCGATGGACGCGACCACGTCTATCACAGTATTCAACGATGTGATCACGGACCCATCTGGAAACTCGATTCCCCACGCGACGGACAACGGCTCCCAGACGGTCAGCTTCTCCGACACGGTAGACCTCTCGGCTACACCGATAGGTCCGACCGCCTCTCTATCAGCCACCAGTCCCAGCCCGTGCACGATCTCCTCAACGGGACCTGTACAATCGTGTACAGCAACCCTGACAGCATCGGCTGACCTTGCCAACACCTACGAGATCGACATAACAGGCACAAGTGAGGCCTCGGGCAATACACACACGATAGCCGTAAGCTTCATCGTTAACGACTTTAGTGTCAGCGCCAACCCGACCAGCATCGGTCCACTGGCCGCCAACACCGACGGCACCTCGACCATTACCGTAACAGCCGAGAACGGATTCACTGGAATGGTGACCCTCACACTGAACCCACAGCTAGGACTCACCGCGACACTGTCGCAGTACACATTCGACTTCTCCAGCGGACCCGCCACGCAGACAGCCACGTTGACTGTCAGCTTCTCGACGCCGGCAACCTACACTGTAGATGTGACCGGCACCTCGAGCGGCTACATCACAAAGGTTGTAACGGTCACGGTCTTCCCAACGGCAACCCTGTTCATCAGCCCCAACAGCCAATCCTCCGGCTCGCCAGGCACTAGCCTCTCCTACGATGTTCGTGTGGTTGGCATGCCGACCTTCCAGGGCTTCGACGTCAGCGTCCGGGTGAATCCGGCACTCCTCAACCCGACGAGCGTCGACTTTAGCGGCACGATGCTTCCAAGCCCGACTGTCGTCGTCGAATGCATTAACGGCTCCGGTACAAACTGCGGAGCCAGCGACGGTCCAGGAGTCGTCCACCTAGCCCTCGTATCCCTAGGAGGACAAGCGGCAGGCGACGGACTATTGTTCGCGATAAACTATCAAGTGGTAGCAGGCCCAGACTTTACGCTCAGCGCCTCTCCGTCGAACATCGGACCTCTCAGTCCAGGCGCCATGGGTAGCTCGACCATCACCATCGGCAACCTGTTCGGAACTGACGTAGCCATCTTCAACGACGTCATCAGCGACCCGTCCGGAAACGAGATTGCACACACAACCGTCAGCGGCACCTACGGATCCTCTGCAACCGTCAACCTATCCGTAGCAGGCTCCGCGGGACTAAGCGCGTCCCTCTCATCGAACAGCGTCACACTCAACACCTCTGACGTTAGCAAGACCGTAACGCTCACAGTCAACGCCAGCAGCGCAGGCAACTACACCGCCACCATAACAGCCACAAGCGGCGCCATAACACACATGCTAGCCGTCCCAGTAGTCGTAACAGACTTCACAGTCACCGCAAGCCCAACCTCGTTCAGCAACATCGCACCAGGCACAAACGTCAACTCGACGATCACGGTAAGCGCCGTCAACGGCTTCACCGGCACAGTCACACTGTCCACCTCCGCGGGTACAGTCACACCTTCAATGATCACACTCACATCCTCAACCAGCTCGGGCGCCGCGACCCTTACAGTCAGCTTCTCCTCGGCGGGCAACTACGTCGTAACAGTCAACGGCAACTCACCCGGATTCCCGGCAAGGACCGCCACAGTCAACGTCCAGGTCGTCGACTTCACCGTCACCGCCAGCCCGACGAACGTCAGCCCGCCCAACGGTGTCCTGACCGGCACATCCACCATCATGGTCAGCGGCGTCAACGGCTTCACCGGCACAGTAACACTCACAGTCAGCAGCTCCCCAGGCCTCAACTGCACCCTCTCAGCCACATCCTTCAACTTGGACGGCTCAACCACCTCAGGCACTTCGACACTGACATGCAGCGCAGCAGCCCAGGGAACCTACACGGCAATAGTCACCGGTACATCACCAGGCTTCCCAGATGAGGCATCACACACAGCCCACGTGACCTTCATGTTCACCACACAAGACTTCAGCATAACAGCCAGCCCCAACTACATCGTAGCCAAGACACACCCATCAAGGGTCACATCGACCATCACAGTCACTAGCAAGGGCAGCTTCACCGGCACAGTCTGCCTCTCAGCCACCAGCTCACCCTCCGACGGCATCACGCTAACACTGGCAACCCCATGCGTCACAGTCTCTGCAGGCGGCGTAGCGATAGACGTACTCACCATCAGAATCGCACACCCAGCAATCGTTGCAGCCGGAACATACACCATAACCGTAACAGGTACAACAACTGTCCCAGGTGTCGGACCGCACTCCACCACCATAACGCTGGTCATCCCGTCGAGCACCTCGACAGGCGTCTCGTTCACGGCACTAACATGGACTCACACTCTGAGCGTCTCCGCCACGGGAGGCACTCAGACATGGACAGCCACAGTCACCAACGGGATGACTACCAGCCAGTACGTCCAGATAGTCGTCAACGGCATCAACACGCTCGGCACTCATCCGTTCAACGCCCAATCCTCCATAGTACTCGTGGGAGCTGGGGCAACGGTCAACATCACATTCTCCACAGCCCCAGGCACTTTCACGGCAGCAGACATCGGCCAGACGTTCAACTTCAGCGCAAAGTGCATATTCGGATCCAGCTCTGGCAGTCTGAACAACGTCAGCAAGGACCTCCAGTCAGGCAGCTTTACGGTAACAGCCTAGACTGGACCCAATCCCATTTTTTTCACTCCGAGTCACGATTGAATAGTCTAAACCATGTCAAAGTCTTCTCGAATGCCCTTCTTCTTGGCATTCGCTATTCTGATCCTAGACAAAATCGAATCGATTTCGCAGGTTCGTTGGTTAGAGAGGACCGGTTCGGCCGCTTCTATCCGGTACAGTCGGGCTATATCCGCGGCAGGTCACCGGTAGCCCGCGGTGGACGGAGCGACAAGAAATTTTATATGAACATTGTCAAGGTCGGCCCTGAGAGCTATCCGCATGATCATGAGTAGGCTCTTTACAGTTCTGACAATAGTTTTTCTCAGCCTGATGAGCCAGGTGCTAGTCGCAGGCGTGAATCCGCAAGTCCAGCTGGTCCAGCAGAGCTCGTTCTACTTCAACCCGCCCGCTCCACTCAACGGCACCTACACTACAAACGGCTACAGCGTCGACCCCGCGGCTATGGTCGATAACTACGGTAACCTCTGGGTGGCTTGGGAGTCGAACAGCGGCGGAACATACCAGATCTACTACCAGATGTACAACGGTATCGGCTGGACGAGCCCCCAGATAATTTCCAGCGCTGGTTTCAACTCTGCACCCTCGGTCGCCGAGCTTGCAAACGGCACGATAATCTTCGTCTGGGCGGCAGGGACGAACGGAAAGGATGATCATCTATATTATCGGACGTACACTAACGGAGTCTGGCGGAACATCGTACAGCTTACTTCGGGCACAAGCTATGCGGACGAGCTTCCTAGCAGCGTCGTCGGCAGGGACTCTTCATTCTGGCTCTTCTTCGAGAGAGACATTAGCACTGGACCTTCGACACCGCCACTCCGTCAGATTTACTACAAGACTCTTGTTGGGAACAAGTGGTCTGCTGACACGCCTCTCACCACCGATACCGGTTACAATCAGCAGCCCGCCGCGATGGTGCTGGGCAACGGGAATCTCTGGGTGGCATGGGTGAGACAGACGGTCGTCGGTGGAAGTGGCACAGTCTACTACCGTAGCTACAACGGCACAACCTGGTCTGGAGACAGCGCGTTGACCGGTGCTGGGCCGATAGTCTCCCCTGACCTGGTACAGGACAGGAACGGTACCATCTGGATCTACTGGTCCCAGAACTTCCACCTCAACTCAACCATAATTCAGAACAACATAGTCTACAAGTCGTCAACGAACGTCGGCCAGACATGGTCGACGGCTCAGAACCTGACAACTTGGGGAGATCCTGATAATCCGATCAACAGCCTCGCACCGGCGGCGGTCCAGGGGATCGACACATCACTCTACGTCTTCTACACTACGGACGTGGCTACGCCGAACGTGAACGGGTATCACATCTACTACAGCCAGTCCAACGCCATCTATCCAGTCCACCACGTAGGCATAGTTGGCCTGACGGTCTCGCCTACGAAGAACTATCCGTACGGAGACGCGCCGACAAACATCGCCACGATAAGGGTGACGGTCAAAAACTATGGCGACCAGAGCGAGACAGTGACAGTCAGTGCCCAGACCTCCAACACGACCACGTATACTCTCCCCTCCCAGAGTGCTACGCTCCTCGCGAGCGTCTCACGCGTCTTCACCTTCAACTGGAACCTCTCAGGCATACACCCGGGACGATACACTGTATACATCTCCATGCCCGTCGTCGGGGGCGAGAGCCTCGGCAATAGCCTCGACAGCACTCTGCGCGTAAAGTCTGGCGTGATCATAGTCTACGCCGGAGACGTGCTTCTCTTTGGAATAGTCAACATAAACGATGAGGCCGTCATGGGCCACGCGTGGCAGAGCAGACCGGGGGACCCGAACTGGTGTCCTAACTGCGACATTCTGCGCCACGGAGTAGTCGACATTAACGATGAGGCTGTCGCAGGAGCAAACTGGCTAAAAAGCGTCTGAGAGACACGAACATTTTTTCAGAGCCCGCCCCGATCTTTCTGATCGACTCTATTGCGAAAAAGACCGACGAGAGTCGATTTTCTCGGTGACTGTTAGTCGCTGTACTCCTCCTTTTCCTTCTGCTTTTGATCCAGCTCTCGCCAAAAGCGAGCCCTCCACCACCAAGTAGTCCGACCATGATAAGGCGAATCTCCAACGACGCCCGAGAGCGACAGAAGAATTACTGAACCGAAGAGCATCATGTAGAATTCAATGATTAGCCAGAGCAGGTTAATGGAGAGTGTTGCAAAAACCCAGCCGAAGGTAAGTATCGCTCCCAAAACCAGCAGGGCGATCCCGACCGTAGGCTGTACTGTGCTCCAGGCTGGATTTCTTCGTGGGGGACGTGCCTTTGTTGCGTCCGTGGATTGTGGCAGCTTGTTGGGTGGATAGAGAGCAGTGCTACCACAGACTGCACAATTTCGATCATCGTCTTTGTTGAGGGAACCTCCGTCGGCGCACTTTGGCAACTACAGTCTTATTCTCAAGAATCAATTGTTGACATGAACGAATAAGCGTTTCCGACAGAGAAATCGCGATCTGACTGCCGTCAAGGGCTTTGTGATTCCATTTGCCGAAATTCATCCAACAAACCATTTTCACAGCAACCCAAGTACGGTGACTCTAGAGTTTCTAGACCGGAGGATAGGTGATTTCACCATAACGTTTTCTTGAACGCGGCCCACTTCTAGTATTTTCAGGAATCGGGTCGATAGAAAATCGTCCTGCCTCCAACATTTTCTACGTCCCGCGACATTTCTGACCGACAACTCTCGACAGAAATTGCTCAAAGCCGTTTGACAAAGAAACGACCCTAATATCCGAGTTTACCGGTCTTTGCATTGATCGACTCGATTAGTGGAGCATTACGAGTCAATACAGGACCTCCCCCACTCTCTCCTAAGCTAGAGAACGGCAAGCTCTGGCGTTAGTCACGACACAGCGCGTTTGTTATTGGCTGTGTAGGTTTACGAAGGGTCAGACATCTTGCAGCAGCTCTCTGAGGGAATGAAGTATTCGAGACTCTGTCTGCGAATTTTCTTGGTCATTTCAAGCTCGCTAGAACGTCTGTCATTGCCGATAAGCTTTTTTAAATGAGCCACTTTTACTCCTTCAAAATCTGGCCGAAAAACAAATTGTCGCGCCTCTCAAGACTGCTCCCTCCAACAATTCTGCTGATAGCGCTCAGCCTCTCAGGCGCTATGACTGTCCCAACAATAGTTCCTCTTGCTCACGGACAGACTACTCAGTCTTCGACACTGTTTCTGTTCCCCGGGAATGTGACGACGCTGGCTCCTCTGTACACTCTCTTGACTTTCTACGTCAATGTTTCAAACATTCCTACAAGTACTCCCATGAGTGGCTGGGACATAGTTGTCGCGGTGGCCGACCCTACTGTATTGAAACCTGTCACCATCAACCCGATCGAGAACTTTGGCGGCACGCTTTCCGTGGTCTCCAACTGTGTCAATACCTCCGGCACCGGTTGCGGCAGTAGTGATACATTTGGCGTAGCTCATTTTGCGGCAGCGACCCTTGTCGGCCCTTACGTCAGCGGCAACGATACTCTCTTCTCGATCACCTTTAACTCCACAGCGACGAGCGGGTATACTTCCATCTCAATTCAACGAGACCAAGGGGCGTCGGCTTCGCTGATTAGCGATTCGAGCGGAGCCGAGATACCTGTAGATGTAAATGGGGCAGTATATGGAAGTCCTGCGGCAGCGCCTGTAGCCGTTTTTTCGTGGAGTCCGGAGACTCCCTATGCTGGCGATCCAGTAACGTTCAATGCGAGTCTCAGCTATGTCCTAGGGGGTGGAATAATCACCGCCTACCGCTGGCCGTCACTCACGACGACCAAGCCATTTGCAACTCTAATCTTCGCCCAGCCAGGCAACTATACCGTCACTTTGACGGTGAAAGATGACAAGGGTCACCTGTCCCTTCCTGTCAGCCATGTTATTACTGTAAAGCAGAGGTCCATCATTGACCTCGAGCTGTCCGGTCTTGTCCTCTCCCAGTACTACCGAATCGTCCCCGGGACTCAGGTAGCGATCACGACCACTGTAACCAACAACGGCACACAGACAGTTGACTCCTTCAACCTGACTCTGAAGCTCAATGATAAGATTCTCGCCACCATAAAGAACACGACCAGCCTGTCTCTTCAGCAACGCGCACTGTCCACCTACACATGGGATACTACGGGTCTCAAACCGGACACGTACGCGATATCCGCAACAGTCATCACCCTCCCAGGTGATAACAACACACGCGACAAGACGATCTATGTCGATATCGGTATAATACAACCAAGGGAAGCATCTCTCATACCCATAGGAATGCTTCAGCTCCTAGTCACGATTGCCGTCACCGGCTCTGCCGTAGGTGCAGTCGTCTACTGGCTATCTCAGCGTCATGCCGCCAGAAGGCGAGCTGAGATGGAAGCCCTGTAAGCATCTAACAGTATCCGGCAGAGCCGAGCAGTCAAACGCATCTGACAGACAACACGGGGTAGCCGCGAATATCCAGGGATGGAGACAGCTCATCTCGAAGGGGATAGGCTTTTAAAGCCGCCGGCGGGTAAGCTCGCTCCGAGGAAAAACATTGAATACAAAGCTCACCATACAACTCATCTCCATATTCATAGCATCAATCTCAATGGCCATCGTACCCTCAATACTCGCCGCTAACGCCACAATCGTCCCAACTCCAGGATCCAGCCCCGACACACTATGGATCGGCTCTGGACCCGCCTCGGATGTTCTCCGACTACAATACTACACCGGGCTTACCGGTGATGAGAACGAGTACAACGCGCTCTGCTTCGACGTTGATCATGGGCTTGGATGTGCTAACCCCTTGATCGACCTGACCGACGTACAGATCCCGACTAGCATGGACACCCCGACGAACACTGGCAATAACCAGTTCTACGTAACCCCGCAAAGCCCAGGTCTCGACTGGGAGCATGCCGACTTCAACCTCTACAACAGCTTCTTCGGGGTCGAGTTCTGCAACGCCTCGGACGGTGTGGTCGAAGGCTCTGCCTGCCCTCTTGCCACCTACGCGTCTCCGATAACAGCCACTTGTCCAGGCACCATCTACAAGAATGGAGGCCTGAACGACTGTTCAAAGGCTGGTATTGCTGTCCGTCAGGCTGTCGCCCATCTTCTTGACAAGGTCCAGTACGTGAGCGTCGTTCTCCAGAACTTTGGTGCCCCCGTCGACAACGTTCTCGCTCCAGCCCAGACTACGCTTCACTCGGGTCTAGACTATGGAGCTCAGACTCCTTGTGCCAACGAGCCGGACCAAATATCAACTACAATCCCTTGCAACGGGCATGCACATAACAATATTGGACCTTACGCTGTGGACCCGACCCTACCTATCGGCTCACAGCAAGTATATCCTCCCTACCTGGGAGGAACATACGCTGGTCCCGCATGTACTACTCCAAACCAGATTAAGGGTCTCGCTGGATCCTGCTATCTATCGGTCGGCGGGGTCTGCTCATGGGACCTTCTGGTCGGCTGCGGAGGGACATTCATGGGACAGTCCATTGTCAGCGCCAACCACCTATCCGGTGACGGTGCATCCACCGCTAACGGCATGGTCAACCCGGGTACTCCCGACTTTTGTGCCGCGGCCCAGCTCTTCGTTAACGCTGGACTAGGTACAGGAGTAAGCTCATCTGCGTCAGGCTGCCAGATTCAGAACTTCTGCGTCAACCATGGTGGCGGCACAGGCTGCTTCACCACGGGAACAGCAGGCACGGGCGGCAACACACCAATACTCATCTACCGTCGTACAAGCCTCGACCGTGGACCACTAGGTGACGGACTAAGGATCGCAATATGCCAACTAATAAACGGACCATCGGTGACGACCTGCTTGCAAGTTAGTGAAAGGACCATATCTCTAGCCCTAGCCGGGGATCTCGTCTTCTCCACTGGATGCAAGTTCGCGTCGGAACCGGGCACTACGTGCGCGACTCAGGGCCCGAACCGTACTTGGCAGATATATTCTGGTGGAAACACTCTCGGCGTTGCGGTCAACACGCTCTTCTTCGAGTTCAACACCCAAGACAACTCTGACCTTTGCGGAGGCACATCACCCGGCCAGAAGCCATCAGCATATTACGGCGTATGCAACACGCTGATGGATACCTGGTCCAACTACGGACAGTTCGCGCCACTGGCCAACAACGCAATCGCCGACACCCAAGTGGGCAATGACATAGCTGGGAACCACACCCTCGTTGTCAACTATCAGGCTCACTCTGCCCAGTACGCATGGCTTGCCGGATGGCAAGGCACGTGCAACGCGGCAGGGATCGGCATAGCACAAGGCAACTTCTACGGACTGCTCAACTCGTGGAACCCGAACCCGGCGGTACCAGGCCCAACCATTAGATGGGGACAGAAGGACAGCCCTGACACGCTCAACCCGTTCAGCGCCACAACAGTTACGGACTTCGACGTTATCCAGAGCGTCTATGATGGTCTCCTAGCCTTCAACTGCTACGCCCCGGCCAGTCTCTACGGCTATATGGTCAACAGCTACCAGATAGTACAGAACCCAGGCGTTCCTAACCCAACTGCTCAGACCGACTCCAACTGCCCACTGAACGTCCAGACCGGAACCGGTGTCTGGGGGGTACAAGGCTGTGTGAAGATGGTTCTGAGAGGCGACAATTCATGGCACGACATTTACAGCTGTTCTCCCACTGTAAGCTCTTGTCTGGCGTCACACAGCGTGACTGCTCAGGACGTAAAGTTCAGCGTCCAGAACATCAACCAGACGGGCGGGCTACTCACAGGCAACACAGCGAACACCGTTGACGTGCTCTACAACCCGTCAAGCCTGCCGAGCTCTGCCTTTGGTAGCTCCGGTGGAACACAGGCCAACGGACAACCCGAGATACTCTACTTTGCTCTCAAGCAGTTGAGTGCTTGGGCACTATTCGACATCGCAGCCATACCGATTCTGCCACAGCACGTTTGGGCAACAGCGACGGCAACCGGTCCATGCCTCTCACCAAGCCTGGGTAGCGCAACTGTCACGGACCTGCACGGCACCGACCCGGCATGCAAGGCCGACCCAGCCAAACTGTCCGGTCCCGGAGCTGATCCGGTCTCGAGCGGTAGGCTGATCGGTTCGAGCGCATGGGTCTGCGCAAGTTCAACGCTCGGTGCGTCTGGAACAGCCTACGGTAGCGGATGCTCGACGAGTGGCAACGGTACTCCCGGAGCAGGCGATACTATCACTCTGCGCCGCTTCCAGTACCAGGGCACTAGTGCTTCCCAGCAGGGAAGTCTGAACCTGAACTTTGCCTACTTCCGAACAAACGGCAAGTTCAAGAACTTTGCATGGGCCGACTTTCTAGCACTCGGCTCAGGTCCCAACAACGGCTTCGGCGCCCACGGCGTGGTGGCTATCAACGATATTCAGAGCGTTGCTTCATGTCTTGGCAAGTCTGCGCCAGCAGGAACATGCACCGCCGCGGTCTTCGCCCACTGGAGTGCTCCAGCAGCAACGAAATCGACTAATACTGCCGGACCCGACATAGGCGTAGTCAACGGAGGAGCGTCACCAGTCAGCATCGGAGTAGTCGCCCAGGTCTCGCGCTGGTATCTCACACAGTGGTACGACCAACAGGCATCAACAGCGTCACTGCCAGCACCATTACAGTACGGAGTCAACGGCAACCAGCTGGTACCAGGCTCAGAATCAGCACCAGGATCAGGCAACCAGGTCCTCCACGAGGACGGCACAACAGAAACATCATAAAACGGCAAGCCTAAAATAACCTCTCCCCTCTTCTTTTTCTTTCATCAGGCCATGGGCAGATGAGTCTCCGCAGCTACCTAATCAAACGCCTAATCTACACGTTCATACTCATCATCTTCGTCATAATCGTAAACTGGATAATTTTCCAGGCAATCCCTGGAGGAGCAGGTGCGACCGGAAACCTTGCCGGGGGTCTCAGGACACAATCGAGCCAGTATCTCTACTATGAGCAGCTCTACGGACTAGACAAGCCCCCCCTCGACCGCTTCGAGATTTATTTCTGGGACATGCTCACCTTCAATTTCGGAAACTCGTTCCTCACTCAGCACACAGTCATCTCGGACATGATAGATTCTGGGCGGCTCGTGAACACCATTCTTCTAGTCGGCTCCGCAACAGCTCTCTCCCTGGTAATCGGTATACTTTTGGGGGTCGTGGCCTCTAGTCGCAGAGGGACTCCATGGGACAGTTTCTTTGTAACCTCGTCCCTCACGACCTTCTCCCTACCAGTCTTCTGGCTGGGTTTGATACTCATCGCACTCTTCGCATTCCAGCTTCACGTGCTTCCTGCCGGCAATAGTTTTCCGAGTGACTGGGGCCAATTTGGAACACCGCCCTGGCCCCAGATGATCCTCGTAAGGCTACAGTATCTAGTCTTGCCTGTGACGACTCTTACCCTAATCCTCTTCGGAGGCAATCTTCTCCTGACCCGCGCTACTATGACCGAGGCTCTTGGCGAGGACTATGTTGTCACCGCGAGGGCGAAAGGCCTGAAGGAGAGGAGTGTTCTCTTCAAGCATGTGTTCAAGAACGCTTCTCTCCCGATCGTGACAACCGCAGCGCTGGGATTCGGAACCGTCCTCGGTGGAGCAATAATAACAGAGTCCATCTTCACATGGAAAGGTCTCGGCTACTGGCTGTTGACATCAATCACGTCCAAGGACTTTCCAGTCATTCAGGCAATGTTCTATCTTCTCGCGCTGAGCGTCATCATAGCCAACCTGATCTCAGACCTGGTCTACGGAGTCATCGATCCTAGGATAAGATACGAGTAGGAGCGTGATCCGCCGAGTTGCAGAGGTCCGGTGAGAGCCGTCTCAGATTCAACCTGAGGCGTCTCTGGGGCTTCGTAAGAGTTCTATTGAAAAACCGTATGTCGACGGCCGGACTGATTCTTCTGATAATATCGGCAGGCATGGTCTTATCCGCGTTTGTCTTTTACCCGACAAACCCGCAGCAAGTCATCGTAGGTGGCTCTAACGTCCCTCCTCAGTGGATGTCAAACTTCCCGGAAGGCTACTACCTCAGCAGGAACATGGTGGTGGCAAACGACCAAGGCTTCAAACTCCCTTCAGGTCTACAAGAATGGACATACCACTACGATCCCGCGGCGCAGCCCTACCTCTCGATCGCTTGGTCACCAGTCAGCCAGTCGCCTACAGAAGGCTCGATCCTAGTCAGATCCATTTCAAGCTCCTCTCTCACAATGTCCATAGAGAAGACGTTCTTCTACCCGTACCGGGGACCCCCGCAAAGCTTCGTTGATGAGGGGTTTCAGGTGCAGACGCATGGTAGCAATATGACAAGGCCCCTCCAAGTTGAACTCTTCATACAGAGAGGGAATGATAGGGTCTACCCCTTGTGGAACAACTCTGAAGCGGTGACGCTGAACGACATTTGGACATCGCCGTCCTATCCGGTAGACTCTGATCAGCCCGCGTTTGCCACACTCACCTCCTCTAGGACACCAGCACAACTCACCTTTGCTCAAGATGTCTTTTCTCAGACGACAAACTACACTCTGGGAGTATCCGTCACCTTTCCCGCATCCAAGTGCACGTCGATCAACCCGTGCAGCGTCAATATTACCAACCTCGGTCTGAAGTTGTACGGGACATCCTACGGGCTCCTCGGGACAGATTTCTATGGGCTCGACCTTTTTGGACAGCTTCTCTGGGGAGCAAAGGTCTCGCTCTTTGTTGGGCTTGTAGCGGCCAGCATAGGAATCTTCCTCGGCCTCGTAGTTGGACTCATAGCCGGATACAAGACCGGCGTCGTTGATGAATCATTGATGCGTTTCACAGATGCAATGCTCGTGCTCCCCGGACTTCCGCTGCTCCTTGTCCTAGTATCGGTTCTGGGCCCCAGCCTCCTGAACATAATTATCCTGATAGGCTTCCTCGGATGGATGGGGTTTGCGCGCGTCATTCGGTCCCAGGTTCTCAGCCTTAAGGAGAGACCCTTCATCGAAGCGGCTAGAGCTTCGGGAGCCGGGACCGGTAGAATTCTAACCACCCACATTTTTCCCAATGTCGTTTCACTGACCTACGTCAACCTGGCCCTAGCGGTTCCCGGAGCCATCCTGACAGAGGCCGCTCTCTCCTTCCTTGGCTTGGGCGATCCACAAACAATCTCTTGGGGACAGATCCTGGACCGTGCCAATGAGCTTGGCGCAAGTTCGATATGGTGGTGGGAGGTCCCGCCAGGGCTGGCCATCGCACTCGTCTCACTATCGTTCGTCCTAGTCGGCTACGCCCTCGATGAGATCTTCAACCCAAAGCTCCGTAAGCGACGGTAAGCCAGCACGCCGACAGAGAACAGGACTCTTCAGCCCTCGCCTTAGCGGGTCGTTCAGATCGAGCAACTATTTTCCGCAATCGTTCACCACCGTTTCTAGTCAATGATTGTAAGCGATTCATGACCCGAAGGCGACCTTCTCAGATTTCCATTGCCTAGGCTCGCGTCAGACTCCCGGGCCTGCGTAGCTGAGGCAGTTGAACGGTTCCTCCAAGGGTGTGCTCCCCACATACATCGATGGTGGAAGGGTGGTGCATAAGTGGTGCCCATCACTTGCCAGTATCTGGATGGTTACATTGTAACTGGCACCTGAAAACAGGCGTATCCCGTATGATCCGCCGTGCACGGGCGCAGAATACGTAATTCGTGTCGTGGTAGAAACGAAGAATATGTTCGTAAAATTGTTCGCCCAATCCAGCGGTGTCAAGGTCCCGGAGACATACGTTTCTGGTGGATTCGTGCTCGTGGAGCCTCCAATGTTTGTCTCGTAGAAGTAGACAGATGCAGCCACAGCAACGAGGATGATGATCCCCGCCTCCAAAAACCCCTTCGTCCGGCTCGGCTTATGCCTCTCCTTGGTCGAGGCTCTGGGCCTCTGCCGCGATGTTTGACGCGACCCGTCTGTCCGGTAGGAGGGTACCAAGGGTATGACTCCGAAATTCTTCCTTCTTTTACTGTTAACTGTTCGAGCGGCCTCTTGAGGCTTCCGCATTCCCCAAGGCTCGATATGTCGGCGGATCTTTCCGAAGCTCTAAGGTCTTTCCCCCAAAGCTTAATTGAGCCCGAAACAATCGGCTACTCGTCAACACCCAGAGTCAGATCAAATTCATGTCCAGCATCCTCGACGTGCGTCACCTAACCACTCATTATCTCACAGCTCGAGGCTGGGTCCGCGCAACCGAGGACATTTCTTTCACGGTGGAACCAGGCAAGGCCTTAGGCATTGCCGGCGAGTCCGGTTGCGGTAAAACCACCGTAGCCCTCTCTCTCCTCAAGATTCTTCCCCGCGGAGGACGAATCCGAAAAGGTAGCATAATCTTCGACGGCACAGACCTTGTACCGCTCTCCGACGGCGAGATGCGCAAGATTCGCTGGAAGGGAATATCGATCGTCTTTCAGGGCGCAATGAACGCCCTCAATCCCGTTTTCAAAGTAGGCGACCAGATTGTTGAGGCGATCACCATCCACGAGCCCGACGTCGACAAGAAGACTGCTCTTGATCGCGCGCGGTCGCTCCTCGAACTTGTAGGAGTCGAGCCAGATCGGGTTGACAACTATCCACATGAGTTCAGCGGTGGAATGCGCCAGAGAGCCCTAATAGCAATGGCCCTAGCTGCCAACCCAAAGCTTCTAGTTGCGGACGAGCCCGGTACCGCGCTCGACGTCATTGTTCAGGCCCAGACTCTGAAATTGATGCGTGAGCTGAAAGACAAGCTAGGGCTCTCAATGGTCATGATCAGCCATGATCTATCCATAATCGCAGAGACCTGTGAGAAGGTGGCTATCATGTATGCAGGCAGAATAGTCGAGTACGGCGATGCCGAGGCTATCTTCAAGGAGCCGCTTCATCCCTACACCCAGGGACTCGTCAAAGCCTTTCCCAGTATTCACGGTGAACGGATACGTCTCACGTCGATACCGGGAACACCCCCAGACCTGTTGAATCCGCCTTCGGGCTGCAGATTCAATCCGCGCTGCCCGTATGTCATGGACGTCTGCAAGAAAGAGGTTCCACCCCTTGAAAAGGCAGGAAGCGGTGATCATCTCGTGGCCTGTCATTTGTACTAGAGGCGGCGAGGGATGAGCTCGGATCAGGTCATAGAAGTAGAGAAGCTCAAGAAATATTTTCCGCTCAAAAAGGGCTTCTTCCAGACCTTCCTCTCCAGGGAAGAAGAGACCGTCAAAGCCGTCGATGGTATCTCCTTCAGCGTTGGAAAGGGTGAGATCGTCGGCCTGGCTGGAGAGAGTGGTAGCGGCAAGACGACCACCGGTCGTCTCCTCCTCCGCCTTGTCAATCCTACAGAAGGCTCCATCATTTTCAAGGCGATAGATCTTGGGAAATTCAAAGACTCAGAACTGGGAATCCTGCGCAAATACCTTCGACTCGAAGAGCTAGACCTTACGAAGCTCAGCGAGTCGGAACAAAGGTCTCTAAGCAGAGCGGTCCACGACAAAGAGTCTGGTAAGATAGATGTCTCCACATTGGGAGACTCTGACCTGAAAGTCCTCCGTCCCTACCTGCGATTCGGCGACATTGACATCACGAAACTGAGCGATTCTGAACTGAAGCCTCTGCGCCGCGACATCCAGATCATATTTCAGGATCCATTCGAGTCCTTGGATCCACGCATGACCATCAAGGAGATCATAGCTGAGCCTCTGCGGGTGCAGAAAGTGTGCAAGAACGAGGAGGAGGTGGAGGAGAGAGTGAAGGCTATCATGACAGATGTCGAGGTTGTGCCACCCGAGGAGTTTCTCCATAGATTCCCACACGAGCTAAGCGGAGGTCAGCGTCAGAGAATCGCAGTAGCCCGAGCCTTTGTTTTGGACCCAAAGTTCGTCGTCGCAGATGAGCCCGTGTCGATGCTTGATGTCTCCATCAGGGCCGAGGTGGTCAACCTCATGGTGGATCTAGTGAACAAGCGCGGATCCTCGGTCGTCTTCATTACGCACGATCTGGCCGTGACAAAACACGTCTGCGACAAGGTCATCATCATGTATCTCGGGAAGATGATGGAGATGGGGACGTCAATTGACGTCATAGACAATGCTCTCCACCCCTACACGAAAGCGCTCATTGCTGCGGTCCCGGTCCCCGACCCGAGCTATAAGCGGACCGATGTCATATCCGGAGAGATTCCCAGCCCTGTGAATCCGCCGCCGGGCTGTAGATTCAGCACAAGATGTCCATACGCTCATGAGAGATGTACCATTGAAGAGCCAGCGTTTGTCGAGGTCGAGAAAGGCCACTACGTAGCCTGCCACCTTTACACATGAGCCAAACGTGCTAGAGTGGCTCGAATCCCTCCCCCGAGCAATGTCTATTCCGACGAAGCGGCCCCAAGGAGGGCCCCCACTAATCCAACGAGCAGTGCGGTGGGAAAAAGTGCTGTAAAAGTGAGGACTAGCGCCGTTTGCTCTGTTACGGTCTCAGGCAAAAGACCGGCAAGTCCAGGCAGGTCGAGTGTTAGACCCGTGAGAAGGAGACACAGCATATATGCGCTGAAGAAGCCTAGCAGAGACAGGGTCAAGCTTCTCAACACGACGCCTGATAGTAACGATACTCCAAATACAGCAGCATAATAGGCCGCGAATAGTATGTCCGTTTCCGCGGTAAAGAAGGCGGCGCCCCGGTGTGGGATGAGGAGTGCGTTCGTTATTCCAGTCATCGTTAGGCTCGCAAGTGAGACTCCCCAGCCGAGGACAACGAGAGTAGGTCTGATCCGTGGCAGTATCCGGCGAATGCTCTTAATCTTGGAACATCTCCCTGGGTCCTCGCTAAGAGTCGTGGCCTAGATGAGGCTTCATCTCTACAGGCGAAACTTACCGGTCTGGGGATTCATAATTACGGTAGCCGTCTTATCGTTCAATCTAGTCTTTGAGTCCAGGGCCTACCTTCTAATGTACTCTTCTATAGGCGAGCTCCAGTTCTCCGTTCTCAGCTTCGCCCTCCAATCGAACGCACCGAGCGAGGCAGGCCTGTTGGCAAAAGTCTCCGTCGACAACCCTGTAGACTACGGGGGGCTGAAGATAACACTCCTGGATCTCCTAATCTATTTCTCCTCAGGTAGCTCAACTCTCTTCCAGGGGAGGCCTCTTCTTGCATCCCTGACCGACCAGGTCCTCGCCGCCCAGAAAACAACAGTCTTGACCCTCACCCTGCAGTTGAATCCTCAAAACGCAACATCACTCAACACTTTCTACCAGACTAATGGTCCCAACGTCACCGCGAATGTTTCGCTGAGCATCGAAGTCACCACATCGTTCTTCACCGAGATTGGCGCGAGTCCTGTTCTGTACCAGCAGCCAGAGAACATGACGCTAACGCAACAGCGTTGAAGCCTCACCAGTCGAACTGGAAAGATGATCTGTTGGGTTGAAGAGATGAGTTCGCGTTGACACCGGTCTGACGCGAAAGATCATCCCCCCATCGGAGCTCGTAGTTCTCGGTATAGACATCGAGAGACAGTGGAGCGATTTTCAATGGTGCGGGGGGTGGGATTCGAACCCACGAAGGCCTTCGCCACAGGGTCCTAAGCCATGGGCAGGCGTCGGAGTGCCTTCTGCCCATTAGACCTGGCTCTGGTACCCCCGCAGTTCCGACTTTCGCCGGAGTCAACCCCAGCGACGGCAGCAGAGACAAGTTAAGACTATTCGCCGCAGGCCAAAAATGGTCCGAGATTCCGATTTCCTGGTGAAACCGCGTAATCTTCATGCAAACGACCGAAGCAATATGCTCTAGCACGCCCGACTCCAACGGGAGGAACCGTGCGGACCTTGGCTAAGAAGGCCAGTCCCGACGACCCACCACAAAACCATGCTCCCGCCCGACTGTTACACTCCAGGGCTACCAAACCGTTACCATCCAAGAAATCACAAGAGCGTAGACCCTCGGGACGGAGATGAGCTCGCTGGCGAAGTATCCTGGTAGAAAATCGTTCAGAATGAGCCCAGATCAGCAATCTGGGAGGGGGGTCCCACTGAGCACTTTATTCACGCTTGAAGGGCCCTCACCGGCACTTACTGGAAAACGATGATCAGCCTGTTCTGCGCCAAAAATTGGATATCTCGTCCAGAAACGCTTCAGACGGCGAGAGAGCCCCTCGTAGAATCCGGAAATAAAAAAATTTCCGCGACACAAACCAGCTCTTTGGCACCAGAGAAAGCCCCCCTCGGCCCGGTTATGACACCGGCTTTGAGCCCTCCCAGAGATACTCGAAGTAGCTCTTCCCAAACCTCACCAGCCCAATATGATCCGAGGAGATAGCCAGAGTCAAACCCTTCTCCGGATCCTCACCCAGCAGAATAATGATCTGGTTATCGTCCGAGATGATCCCCCCACCAAACAATTGCTCCCGAGTACGAACCTGGACAAGCCCCTTCAACCGCCGGACAGTCTCACGGCTCGTCGCCACAGGAATCATTACCGAGACGTTAACCCCCTTCTCCCGCATCAACCCGAGCACCGGCAGAGCCATCGACACGATCGAATCCGGCACGACCGGCATAGCCACCATCAACTCCCTCCTCGTCCGGCCAAGAGTCTCCCTCATCTTATCCAGAATATTGTCCTGACCCCTCACAATCCAGATATCCGGCTTCTCCCGAACACCCTTCTTCTCATACAGCGGCTGAAGCTCCTCCAACGCATCAGCCTCACTCGACCTAATCGTCGTCTCAAACCGGACACGCGACGATTCCAGAGCAGTAGAAGGAGCCTTCGCATAATACTTCGTCGGACGACCCTGCTCCAGCTCAACCCAACCCTTCCGCTCAAGGTTTCCGATAATCTCGTAGATCTTCGAGTAGGGAATAGAAGCTATCCGGCTAAGCTCGCTAGCAGCGAGAGCTCCAGACTCGACGAGGGAGATGTACGCCTTCGCCTCATACTCCGTAAGCCCAAACTCCTTCAGCGCCCTACGCGTCTTCTCACTCACGACCAAGAGTCAACCACCACGAGTCCACGCACGCCGATAACAGTGCAGAGGCCGCTCCGCTCAGAGTAATAGGGTGTAAATACCTTCCCCGTCCTCTTTCTGAATGGAACCCGTCTAATACATTGATCGACAAACAAGGTGTCATCGAGAGTCTACGCGGAGTCCTAGACCCAGAGATAGGGATCAGCATCGTCGACCTCAACATGGTACGAGACATCACAATAACCCAAGACGATGTAAAGGTAAAGATCGCGTTGACTGTCGATCACTGTCCACTGGCCAAGACCCTCCAATCCGATATCGAGAAAGCGTTGAAGAGGTCAGGCCAGGTCCGTTCGATCACCGTTGAGACGACGTCGATGTCGAAGGCAGAGCTAAACGAGCTACGAACGATGCTTCAGAATCGGGCTCCCAAGAAGGAGGCCGAGCCTAGGACGAACATTGGCGCAGGCATCGAGCGCCTAGGCAAGCGCGAGATAAGAAACATCATAGCAGTAGCCTCAGGCAAGGGCGGTGTGGGAAAATCATTCGTCACAAGCATGCTCGCATGCGAACTGCGCAGACAAGGCTACGAGGTTGGAGTCCTAGACGCAGACCTCACAGGACCGAGCATCGCAAAGGTCTTCGGGCTAACCGCCCGCCCCTCCAAGACCCTGGCCGGAGCTATCACGCCGATCGAGACAAAGACCGGCATCAAAGTGATGTCGATCAACCTCGTCCTCGATGATCCGGGAACACCAGTCATCTGGCGAGGACCCATCGTAAACAGTGTCATCCGCCAGCTCTATTGGGACGTGGACTGGGGCCCGCTTCACTATCTGCTAGTGGATCTACCGCCCGGCACGAGCGACGCCCCGCTGACCGTGTTCCAGTCCCTCCCACTCGACGGGGTAGTAGTCGTATCGTCCCCCCAAGACCTCGCGTCTTTAATCGTGACAAAGGCGGTCAACATGGCAAAGAAGATGAACACCGAAATCTTCGGGCTAGTAGAGAACATGAGCTTTCTTGAATGTCCCGGGTGCGGCGAGAAGATCAGTGTCTTTGGACCGTCCCAAGGTGAGAAACTAGCGGGTGAACTCGGGATTCTCTTTCTTGGGTCAATCCCGATAGACCCGATGATCGCTCGAAAGTCCGACGAGGGAGGGATCGAAGACTACTCCTCTCCCGCCTTCCAGGCAACCGCAGACAAACTCCGGCTCAGAGCCTCGGAGCATGTTCAACAGCTCATGCAGGGGCTGCCTATTGCGTGGGCGGTCGAGCCCGCGAAGAGCTAGACCCTCGTCTACGCGCATTAATATCTGAGTCCGCACCCAATGATAGGAGAGCCCGAGCACTTCGTGTTGTGAACCAAATGGCTAGGAAGACGCTCAAGAGGAAGAAGGGAAAGGCGAAGAGAGAACCACGGAAATCGAGCCACCCTCCGAGACCCGTTGAAAGAAGCTCTCCACAAGAACGCACCCTCAAAGCCCCTAACAAGAGCCCGATCCTCCCGAGCGTCCCAGCTTCCGCTTACCGGGCGGAACCAGCCGTCTTACCACACGATCATCCGGTCTTCTCGATTACAATAGGCTCGATCAACGGGGAGACCACAATCGGCGACCTGATAGTGGCGTTTCCCAGAACCAGGGACGTGCTGATGAAGCATGGTCTAAGGTTCGATGTGGAAGATGCCGGATATCTTTACATGACGCTGAACATCTTCTCCGCAATACATGGTCTCGCGGCCGGCAGCCTCGTGCAAGAACTCCACGATGTTTCGGTGGAGCCGCCTCTACAACCACCTTCCCAGCAACTCCGGACCGTCACGGCAGCCCCGTCCGTCTAGACCGGCCCGTATTATCTAACCGCTTGCACGGCGCGCGCTAGCTACGGAGTAGCGGAAGAAACAAATGCCGGTTTCTTCACGCTTTGTTGAGTGGAAGCCAGAGCAAGGATAGATGGGCTTGACGAGCTCATAAAATTCTGCCACGTGGGACCCAGAGGGGCCAGAGTGCGAAATGTCGAGGTCGAATGGTCAGACTACAAGGGAGAATTTCGCGGTTTCAAAATAACCAGGTGACACCCCTTTCTCGAAGAACAGAGTCTCAAGCTGGTGCGTCCTCAGGCCAAGACCCATAGTCGGATCGGCTCTATCACCAAAAGGTAAATGAAACCTGGTTTTGAGATGTCGGTCGCTCCGGTGGTGTAGCCCGGTTTAGCATAGCGGCCTTTCGAGCCGTTGATCGCGGGTTCAAAAGCGGAGTAGGCTGCTGGAAGTCCCGCCCGGAGCACCACAAACGCGTTTCTACTCAACCTGGTCCGCCGACCTATCAGCTGAGAGACAGGTAGAACAGCTCCACCCGCCTTATCAGCATGAAGAGAGCGAAGATCAAAGGTTCTCGTAGTATTTCCTTGCGATCGACACAGCTTCTTGAGGCCGACTCGCAGCGGTCTTATATTCCGGCTTCGAGTTTCCAGAAATTGAGGCGGCTTTCTCGAAGAACTTTCGCACTCCTTCCGCATCTCCGCGGTAGAGCGCTATCCCACCAGCTATTCTATACCATACCTCGGCCCTCGTCCTGTTGCCAGTTGATTCGAAATTGGTCGCTTGGCTTATCGCTTCCTCTAGTGAGGCAGTGATCCTCTTGGGGTCCAGGAAGAGTAGTCTCGACATTGATTGGTACATCTCGGGGTCGTTACTCGTTATTTCTTGGAGTCTGCTCAGCACCGTGGGTTCTGGGCCCGGATTGGACTGGGTTTGGGTCTTCTTCCTCCCAAACAGACCGAGTGTCAGTTGACCACGATCCTTCCCTAGTCAGCGTGGAACAGATAAATGGAGCCCATTTAAGAGTTCATCCTGAAAGTTTCATACCAACCATCAACTACTGGAACCCCGTGGTTTGAAGGATGAGTCTGGAAGACAAAATGGTTCGCCGACGAGAATCGAAGGAGAAGGCTAGAAAGAGGAAGAGGGGCCCGTACCGGAAGGCTTCCAGCGGGAAACTGATAAGATACTGAATTCTACCCTACAGAAGATCAGCCAGCCTGGACGAATGTCCAGAAGTGTGGCATAGGCCAATTTCGCAAATGGGCACGTCGGAGCTTTCCGCCACTCCGCTAGAAAGCGCTTGTTTGTTTCAAGAGCGTATAGGTATCCGTCTGTACTTTCCCATGCTACTGGGCTCAATATTCACAAGTTCGGAACAACTGTGGTTACCGAAGCAAATTGTACAGTGTTCGACATCCCAAGCAGGGTCAACTTTGTGACAGGTCTCGCACATTAGGCCGAGTGCACGGATGTCTGTGCAAGCTTGGCAGAGCTTCTGAGACACGGCAATCGGGTCTGGATTCTGGGAAAGCATAGAAGCGATGTCGTTGCTCATGCTCTGTACCTCGGGCGCCGACTCAAGTTGAATCGCTTCTCCGCGGACTTGATGACGGTATTTACTGACCGCGGCTTGGGTAACTCCAAGTCTCGTCGCCACCTGCTCTTGCTTCATCCCGTATTGTTCTATGAGCTGGCGAGCCACCATGGCTCTGAGTGCTGGAACGACAGACTTTGAGGCGACCTCGCAGGGAATTATCAAAGAACAGGTATGGTTTCTCTCTTAGGCTATTTAAGCATGACTTATGTCATATTCTAATTACGCTCCTTTCGCAGCTTACCAATGGCGATCTGACGAAGAATCGGTTTGGAACAGAGCTCTATGGCGCAGGAACCTTAGCGAAAGGAAGTCGCAGGCTCACGAATGTATAAATGAAGTTATGGACAACCTAGTTGAGTGATGCTCGATGGTCACAGTTGATGACGTTACGAGAGAATTGGAGAAGGTCGTAGATCCAGAAATCGGACTTCCAATAACCGAGATGCATCTAGTCGACGAGATAAACATCAAAGAAGACGGGGAGCTTTTCATCAAGTATCATCTCACGGCACCATTCTGTCCTCCGATATTTGCCGAGGATATTGGAATGAATATCCGTCAGCTCACTTCCAAGCTTGAGGGAGTGAAGAAAGTTACCGTCGTGCTGCACGGTCATGCTCTAGCCAACGAAATCAACCAGAGGGTCAATCCCGACTACAAGCCAGCGGCTTGACCTTGGGATGTCCGTTATGATCGGATGGTACCTTCGACGGGGAACTCGGAGCCGGTCGGCTTAGGATATATAGTGTCCCTTTTTACCGAACGGTGCCGTCCATCTTCGTAGTGGAGCATTCAAGAATCGTACCCCTGGTTGTCGGCTCGAAGCAAGAATTTTTCTATGTTTCCAGCCTCTCGGAGGACGAATAGTTGTTGAGTGTAGCGAACAGCTTGACTTGGATGATCGGCGGCCCTCAAGGCAGCGGCATCAACTCCGTCGCCGAGAACTTCGCCAAGGCTTGTATCAGAGGCGGGCTTCACGTCTTCGCGAATATAGAGTATCATTCCAACATCAAAGGAGAGCACAGCTATTATCGGCTGAGGGTCGACTCGAGGGAACTTCGGTCCCACGTCGACTGGATCGACCTCCTTGTCGCGCTAGACAAGGAGACGTTGTTTGGCGATCTCAACAAGATCCATCCAACTCACGCGGGGCATAGGCATGAGGTCAGCCCGGGAGGCGGTATAATCTACGATGCCAGTCTAAAATTGTCTCCCGAGGCTTTCGGAAGGGACGACATTACTCTGTTCCCTATCCCATACATGGACCTCCTGATTGACGCGTTAAAGGAATTCGGAAAAGAGCGCGAGCTTAGCAAGTACCAGGTCATGGTCAACACGATCGCGCTCGGTGCCTCATTGGGATTGGTCAACTACGATTTCGGACTCGCTTCTGAGGCGATCAAGGAAGGCTTCACTGGGAGAAAGGCTGCCCTTGGAGAACTGAACATTAGCGCAGCCCAGCATGGGTACGACTATGCCGCGAAGCTGTTCGGCCACAACGCTTTCCCGATAAAATTGCAAAGGCAAGCGTTGGGCGGAAGGCGGATGATGATCCGCGGAGTTCAGGCCGTGGCCATAGGTAAGGTAAAAGCAGGTTGCGGATTCCAGACTTATTATCCGATAACTCCTGCAACGGACGAAAGCGAGTATCTCGAGTCCCACCAAGGCACCTATAACATGATAGTCGTCCAGGCGGAGGACGAGATATCAGCAATCAACATGGCCACAGGCGCAGCTCACGCAGGGCTACGATCTTCAACCTCGACCTCTGGCCCCGGATTCTCGCTTATGGCCGAGGGATTGGGATGGTCGGGGATAACCGAGGCGCCGGGTCCTGTGATAATCCTCTGGCAGAGATCGGGACCCGCAACAGGTATGCCGACAAGGACAGAACAGGGCGATCTCCGCTTTGCCTTGCACGCCGCGCATGGTGAGTTTCCGCGAATGATCATCGCCCCCGGCGATGTTGTCGAATGCTTCTACGACACTTTCGACGCATTCAACTACGCAGAACGTTATCAGGTCCCGGTCATCGTGTTGGCAGACAAATTCCTCGCCAGCACCTACAAGGACGTCCCATTTCTTGACACAGAAGGAATGAAGGTTGACAGAGGCGACCTTCTGCAGGAAACGGACATTGCAAAGAACCCCGACTACAAGAGGTATCGATTGACGGACCTAGGTATCTCGCCGAGAACGAGACCCGGTCAGAAGGGTGGAATCTTCTGGACGACCGGCGACGAGCACGACGAGTATGGTCATATCACTGAGGCGGCCGATCTCCGCGTCAAGATGATGACCAAAAGGATGAAGAAAATAGAACTGGCCAGTCAAGTGATTCCAGACTCGAAGAAAGCAGCGATTCACGGGCCCAGAGCAGCGCCCATCACAATCGTGGGATGGGGCTCAACTAAAGGCGCTATACTCGACGGGATGCAGGAGCTCAAGGCCAACGGAATCGATGCGAACTTTTTGCAGATACGGTATGTGAGCCCGTTTCCCACAGAGCTTGTCCGGAAGTCCTTGGAAGGATCTAGCCGTACTATAGCAATAGAGAATAATTATTCAGCCCAGATGGCGGGCCTGATCCGCGAAATGACCGGAATAGCTGTGGACAACAAGATCGTCAAATTCGACGGACGACCCTTCTCGCAGAACGAGATTTATGAAGGGGTCAGAGACATTGTCAAGAACGGGATGAGTGAGGTAATGCTGAGCCATGCTTGAGCTGAAGAATTACCGGACGCTTGTCCACAACGACTGGTGCCCAGGTTGCGGAGACTTCGGCATCGTCAACGCAATACAGATGACACTCCTCGAGATGCAGCTTGAACCACACCGGATCGCAGTCTTTTCCGGAATCGGATGCTCGGGGAAGACGCCGCATTTCATCAACGCGTACGGCTTCCACACCCTCCACGGTAGAGTCCTACCCATCGCCACGGGCGCAAAGCTCGCCAATCCCGGTCTAACGGTCATTGCTGTTGGAGGGGACGGCGACGGTCTTGGAATAGGGGCGGGGCATTTTGTCAATACCGGCCGTAGGAATCTCGACTTTACCTATGTTCTTCACGATAACGGGGTCTACGGGCTGACCAAGGGCCAGGCATCGCCGACCCTCCCAAAGGGACTCAAGACAAAATCGATGCCCGCTCCGTCCATCCAGGAGGGTGTCAATCCGATCGCAATGGCCGTCGCTTCAGGATATACTTTCGTAGCTAGGAGTTACGCTCTGGATGTTAGGCATCTGAAGACTACACTCCGCGCAGCTATCGAGCACCGGGGTAGCGCTTTCGTCGACGTTCTTCAGACCTGCCCGACCTACAACGACATTAACACGAAGGAGTGGTATGCCGGTGATGATCTTCCCTCGAAGGCGCCTCGTCTGTATAAGCTTGAGGAGACAGGCTATGACGGTCGTGTATCAGACGCGACGTTGAGAGATGTTGTAAACGCGAAAAAGGGAGACGCTCTGCTGAAATCGTTCGAGTGGGGGGAGAAGATTCCGATTGGTGTCTTCTTCAAGATGGAGGTTGCCACTTTTGAAGACCAGCTTGCGAGCCGAATGCCTTCTCTAGCCGAGAAACCGTTCGTCGAGCAGGACATCTACAATAGGGATATCGCACCTTTGCTTGACGAGCTGGCCTAGCTCGAGACTCGCTCAATGTTAGCCTGAAAGGCTGTAGGGTATACGCATGTCCTGGCTTCCGGTTCTGAATCCTAGTTTCATCGCCAGCGGCGGGCGACGTTTATGCTCCGCGAGCAGCCATCTCTTTCGGACGCTCTCGACTGTCTCCACAGGAATCGCCAGCTCTCGGCTTATCTCTGGGGGCGGCATCCATCGTTCGAGTCCCCAGAGAATCAAATCCAGCTTCTCGTAAGTAAGTCCCAATTCCTTCTCTGCTGTCTGGCCCGGCCAAAGCTCGGGGGAGGACTGCTTGGAGTAGATTCCCGGCGGGAGTCTTAGGTGTCTAGCCATGTCTCTGACTGTGGTTTTGTAAAGGTCGCCTAGAGGCTGGATGTCACAGGCCCCATCTCCATATTTTGTGAAGTACCCTAGCATGATCTCGCTCTTGTCTCCGGTGCCTACCACGATCCCCTTGCTAGTGTTGGCATAGTAGTAGAGAATCGTTGCCCTGAGGCGCGCTTTCACATTTCCCAATGGTAGGCTAGCGTTGTCAGTTGAGGGATGCACTACGCCTGTGGTGGCTTTGACGATGGGCGTCATGTCATGAGTTTCGAGCTTTATTCCAAATTTTCTTGCTACTTCTTCAGCGTCTCGTATGTTAGCTGGGTTTCTCGTCTCATCTTCCGGGAGGCAGAAGCCCAGCGTTCTTCGTCCTCCTATGGCCATCGAGCAGAGAATGGCCGCGACACTTGAGTCGACACCTCCCGACATCCCGAGGATGAGGTGTTTCGCGCCAATTCTCTCGCTGTGAGTCTTGAGGAATCGTACGATCCTCTCTATTGTCTCGTCCGGGTCGTGTAGGGTCAGAGCGTCTGCTCCGAATCTCGAGCTCATTACGGCGGCCTACGTATGGGGGGAAGGATAAAACGGGGATGCTAGCTGACTACTCTGGAGGGTCGTTCCTCTGAGGATAGACTTCGGAATAGGGTTAGAAGTCTCTCCATCGAAACGAATGGTTCTCCCGCGAATGACGCTTCGCTGGCGGCCTCTTGTATCACGTTCTTCATGTCTCGGGGAGTGATCACGTACTGGTCTCGTACAGCGATTCCCCGGTCGGGTATCGACGCCTCAT
>WNGD01000628.1_pt1 | contig 38011 bp, 30 predicted proteins | sample 5400671 | NCBI WGS metagenome assembly WNGD01 (sample SAMN13153369, study PRJNA577476) | soil metagenome | isolation source: 40 cm soil or saprolite under grassland replicate 2 | place: USA:California | collected 2016-06-15 | reverse complement strand
TGCTGGTACGCTCCCTGATAGAGACTATCTTCAGCGACACGTAAAGGGAGAGCCGGATACCTGGAAACTCGTCCGTCCGGTTCGGCGAGAGGGTGACGGGTGACCCCCACAAGGGGCAACCGCTCCCTACTCGACCGCAAGATACACTCGATGGGATGGTTGAGAGTGTATCGGGTATTGCTCACCCACTACGGATATTCAACGAGTCGTAGCCACGCTACATCCACTCGAATAACCGACTACGTAGCAGTGCCAGAAGAAGCCGCCGGTCTTCTAGACCGTGCGGAGTGTCACCAACTACAATATCAAGAAAAAGGAGTTGCACCGATGCTCTATATAGGAAGCCCGGCCTGGGGATATAAAGAGTGGGTTGGCAATTTTTTCCCTGCTCGCACACCCGCTAGCGATTTTCTCAGACTCTATAGTCGACGTCTTAACTGCGTTGAGGGAAACACTTCCTTGCGGAGTGGGCACAACATCTTGGACAGTGGCTTATACAAGGCATAACAGTCTATGCCTTCTGCCACTGTCCATTTGAGGAGCACTCACCCGGCATCTGTGCTGAGCTTTATAAGCGGATCAAAGCTGTTGCTCCACTTCCGCCCTGGAACGTGCAGACGGGAACGGAACCTGAACAGGCTCGTCTCTTTTAATGAGCGGCGGGGGAGTAATCAACGCTGTACGCATCTTTGCGGAAACGACGGAGGGCGCTGCCAACTGGCGGGACGATGCGATGGTCTTTCTATAGATCTTGACATACTTGTCCGCCATTGCAGTGACAGAAAAATTCTGCTCAATATAAGCACGTACAGCGGTACGGTCCAACTCCCTTATGCGCGGGATAAAATGTGCCATCTCATTCACATTATGGACCAGGAATCCGCTCTTCTTGTGTGAGACAATCTCCGGGGCAGCCCCACGAGCAAACGATATTACAGGACAACCAACCGCCATCGCCTCAATCATCACCATTCCAAATGGCTCCTCCCACTCGATGGGATTGAGAAAACCACGAGCACGGCTCAAAAAGTTAATCTTCTGCTCGGTATTCACCGGGCCGATATACTTGACCCACTTATGATCGATGAGCGGCTTGATCGCATCATTAAAATAGTTTACTGACTCACGCACGTGACGATCAATAGTCCCGGCAAGTACAATTGGTACACCAGCTTTCTCAGCCGCCTTGATAGCAAGGTGAGCGCCTTTCTCAGGCACTAAACGACCTAGCCAGGCAAAGAAATTCTCAGGCTCCGCTACCGTCGGTAGAAACTGGTTCATCGGAACTCCATGATGGACAACACCTACAAAATTAAGAGGGTAAGGCACCTCGGCACGAGCACTTTCACTGATAGCGATCATCGGTACCGGAGAAAGCCACTCCATGAAGTGTTTGTCCGCATCGCCTGTCCAGGATTGGACGCGATCAAAGGGAAAGCGGCTATGCAATGTCGTGACCAGAGGAGTTGTCATATGAGCAGTAAGAGGGAAAATATACAGATCCGAACCAGAAGATAAATGAGCATGCACGATATCAAAGTCATGCTCTCTGACATACTCTATGGCCTTATGCTGGTGATAATAGGCCTTGAGATGTCCCGACCATGGCACACCCGAGTCGATGAGTGACCTGGGAAAAAACGAAACGAGCTTTGCCGACGTTCTGGCATCCCCTGGGGCAAACAGCGTTACATCATGCCCCTGCGCAACCTGTTCCTCTATTAGATTGTAAAGCACAATCTCGGTGCCACCATAGTTTTTTGGCGGAATAGAGATCCACGGCGGAGCTATATGCGCAATTTTCATAACTATCCTCTCCCTCTTCTCACAACGAAACCTTTCAATACCATACAGCCAAAGTGGTCAACAATATGCAACCAACTCTTATACGTACAACCTTACCAAAAAGTTCCATTACTGTGTAACAACTTACTATCAACAGAACCATAAAAGATACTGGCCAGATAGGATAAGTGAAGCATAATTATTTTGTTCATGATCGAAATTTTAGCAGTTGCACAGCCTTAACATTCTATAATTAGAGAACACGATTCTCTAGCTGATCTTTCATATTTAAAAAACTGCTCGTTTTTTCTGAACGCGCCTACCAGGGGATGTTCAAATAGCATCTACATTCTCATTGCATATAATATGAAAAATGAAAACGTATCCAGTAAAACAAGTTGGTGGTCAGTACAGCAGTGATTTCAAGTAGCAGTATGTGTTTTTTCTCCAGCGGGAAAGCAAGTTCTTTCTAGATAGATGAGTTATGCAGAGTCTGTGGTAAGGATTTTACACGATTGACAATCAGGATTACAGTATTATCAGAGCAACTATTTTCTCTACTTTGAGCAAGCCAATACTTAAGAAGGGCTTTTAAGAAACGTATGGCATCAACACAACCATCATCAGCACCTGTTTCGAATACACAGAGACACGTACAGACGGGACAACAGAAGAGGCATCGTCTGTTTGTAATCTTACTTTGTCTCACAATTATCGCCGTCCTTATTGGTTGGCAAATAGTGAGTACGCGTGGCAATACTACAGATCCAACTGTGGAAGGGCGTCCGTTATCCAATCCACAAATGCATCTGCACACGGTAATGATAGGTGAAAAGCCCGGCACGTTGTACCTCGGCACGCATTATGGCATCTTCACCAGCACTGATGATGGACGCACATGGCCCCAGGCACCCTGCTGCCACGTGGGGATCAGGGTCCCTTCGAGAGCAAAGACGATGGGCAGACATGGAATGTGCTTCCCAGTGTACAGGGCTATGTATATAAGTTTCGATACCCTGGCTGCCTCAAAGACCACACCTGCAACCATCTTTTGCGCCACCGAGCAGGGACTATATAGTTGCTAAAAATATGGACAAATGAGACACCTGCCCAAATTCCTAACTTTCACCTACGCCCGTTGACGAAGCAACTAGGCGGGCGGTTGGACTACGACCAACCGGCGTGCAAGACATCGAAACTGATGGTTTGCACTCGAGCGAGAGTACAGATCAGGCTCCTGCAAAACGTTTGCAGTGGAGATGAACATGATCCGCACCGTGAGAACCCCTCCCACGACGCCCGTGCTTTTACCCGTCGGAGCGTTTTACGACGGAACCCCGCAAACACGATTGAGTTGTCAATGTGCTCTGCGGATGAGTGTACCTGAACTAGAACAGATTGTCAAGGAGAATGCACAACGATGAAGAAACTCTCATCAATGTCCACAGAGGTCTCCGTTTGTCCACATTTTCTGCAACTTGTTTCAATACATGGAAGGAAGGAACGACACAGATCAAACAGGTAGCTCTTCCCGGCAGCACTATCTTTTCGCGTCTGACCATTGACGCTAGCGGACAGATCCTTTATGGCTTAGCTGGTCGTGATCTCTGGTATTCACAAGATGGTGGAGCGACATGGACATTGCGCAAACATTTCGATAGGGGAGACTTTACGGCACTTATTAGCGATCCGCGGCAAGTCAACAGGCTCTACATAGGCTTCTTTCTTCCTGCACAAGTTGTCTATAGTACAGACAGCGGGAAGAGTTGGCACATCCTGACGGATAGTACAACCCCTTAATTGGGAGTAAAGTCACTGAGACGGTTCATCCCCGTTTCGTACAAAACGATAGCACACACTCCACCTTAAGGAAAAAAATAGGGATTTATCCTAATAGACACAAAACACAATGAAGTATAAGCTAAAGCATGTCTTCATACCATACTTGTATCTGGATACAAGATATGATCTGTACTCAGTGTTATACTATGTTCCTGATGCCACTATGTATCGGGGAAAGGTGAGAAACATCTACTATGAATAAGGCATATCGTTATCTCTCAGCACTGCTGGCATCATGCCTGGGTCTTGGCTTTGTGCTCTTCGTCGGAGTAGGTATCGCTTCAGCCCACGCGGCGGTGATCGATTCCACGCCAAAGGCTAACTCGACTATTGCAAAAGTTCCTGCTACAATCCAGGTAACGACAGCGGAAAACATGACGACCAATCCCAGCCAGACCAATCTGTTTGTCTACGGACCCAAAGATGAGTTGATCAGCCAGGGAAATGCAACAGTTGACCGCAACAATCCAATCCACATGTCTGTTTCGATCAAAACGGATGCAGGCAACGGTATTTACATTGTACGCTGGATTACCAAATCGGCCCAGGATGGCGATCCAGACGAGGGAGCATTTGCCTTCACCGTCAATCCGAATGCAACGGCTGCACCGACACCGACAACAAATACGGCAACTCCAGCCAGCACGACATCCGGCAATACTAGTTCTCCTGTCCTGCCAGCAATCATCGTTGGCGTTATTGCTTTACTCGTTGGGCTGGGCGCGGGTTTCGGCATCGGGCGTACTCGTCCTGCTGCCACAAGCGTTGCAGGCAATGCAAGTACTGCGCAAGAAAGCAAAGAGACAACTCCCAGAACCTGAACAGGCGAACGGGTAATCAGAAACGAGGATAATCAGATGCGCATACGACCATTCTTCTGGTGCTTACTGGCTTTCGTGTGTGTGGGTGTGCTTCTCTTCGCGGCAAACAATCGTACGCATGCACCTGCGATCCTGCAGGTGCATGCTGATCAACAGAGGATTACAGCAGCAGGTCTAACCACGTTAGAGCTTCAACTGACCGATTCACAGGGAGTACCAATCGAGGCAGCTCGTATAGTGCCGGACGCACATATGACCAACATGGATATGGAAGCTAACTACAGCGATGTAAGCCCGATAGGCAGGGGGCAATACAAGGTCCAGTTCCACCTGTATATGTCTGGACCATGGACCATCATAATTCAAGCAAATGCCGACGGCTTCAGCCCTCTGGAACAGACGCTACAGGTTAATGTAGTATAATGGGACGAAGCATGTTAAGCTGTTAAGTAGGAAGCGAGCCATATTGGTGAAAAGAGTTGTCCATTTTTTTATTGCTCTGTTCCGACGCTGGCATCTCTCCCTCTTCGAAAAAGTCATCCTTGTGAATAGCCTGATGCTGGTTGGAGAGGCTCTGGCCGGTTTATGGGTAACGAGCCATCACCTGGAAAGTCAACATTATCTTATTGACACAGGTTTCATCATCCTGGCAACACTGCTCACACTGTTTACCAACATCTTTTTATTACGCGTGAGTTTTCGTCCTCTCTTCGGTTTACTTTCTACAATCCGCGAGATCAGCTCCGGGAAAACACAGGCACGTGCACCACTCTCCCAATCTGATACAGAGATCAACGAGTTAGCACAGGCATTTAACATGATGCTTGATCGCCTGGAAGATGCACGCCGCGAACAGACCACGCTTATTTTACAGGCCCAGGAAGACGAGCGGCGGCGCATCGCCCTTGAATTGCATGACGAGACAGGTCAGAACCTCACAGCATTATTAGTGCATACAGAGATACTGCAACAAAGTCTCCGGACACTACCAGCAACGGCCAGTAGTGAGGATACACAGAAGCGCATGGAACAAGGCCTGCAGCAACTGGCAAAGTTGACACAAAACACGCTGGAAAATATCCGTGTCCTTGCCCAGCAGTTGCGCCCCAGCGTCCTCGATGATCTAGGATTGCTTGCGGCATTTCGCTGGCTGGTAGAAGATAGTGCAGAGCGTTTACACCTGGATGTCGATCTACATGTCGATGGCATCAGGGATACAACACACAGTCTACCTCCTGACTATGAAACAGCACTCTTCCGCATCGCACAGGAAAGTCTTACCAACGTCGCTCGTCACGCACAGACCAGGCGCGCAACGCTCTCTCTCATACAGGACCAGAAACAGATCTGTTTGCAGATTCAGGATCAGGGCCGTGGTTACAATCCAGCCCAGCACCATGCAGGTTTAGGAGTCTTCGGCATGCATGAACGTGCCACGCTATTGGGTGGTACGCTTACTATAGACTCTCAACCAGGACACGGCACAACGGTACGGGCCTTCCTACCTCTTCCTATAATAAAAGAAGAGTCATTGGTATCGATGCAGGTGGAAGCAGTGGGAGAACCGTATCATGGCAATTAAGTTCTCTAATACAGAGCAGATTCGCATAGTATTAGCCGACGATCATGATATCTTACGGCAAGGATTGAAATTGTTGCTGGAAGCACAACCAGACCTGTACGTCGCAGGCGAAGCGCGAACAGGTACAGGTGCACTGGAACAAGTAGCAGAGTTACAACCTGATGTAGCTGTATTGGATATTACTATGCCCGATATGGATGGGCTGGAAACCTGTCGGCGTATCCGCAGCCAGCATCCTGACACACAGGTTCTCATTCTCACAATGCATGAAAGCGAAGAGTACTTTTTGCAAGCATTACGCGTGGGCGCTGCAGGCTATCTCGTCAAGAAGGCAGCTCCCGCCGAGCTTTGTGCCGCTGTACGTACCATAAAGCAAGGAGGAGCCTTTCTCTATCCCGGCCTGGCGAAAGCGCTTATTCGTGCCTATCTGTCACCCCGAGCTGATACACAGCCAACATCTAAAGCACAGAAAGAGTCGACGAAAGACACGAACATTTCGAGTGCACTGGGCGTCTTGACCCCACGTGAATTGGAGGTACTGAAGCTGGTAGCCGAGGGTCACACCAACCAGGAGATTGCAGACCAGTTTGTGCTGAGCATCAAGACGGTGCAGGCGCATCGCGCCAATGTGATGGAGAAACTGGGACTACACGATATTACACATCTCGTACGCTTTGCGCTGCGCCACGGCTTGATCCAATCAGACCTGTAAGTTATTTTGTTAACGCCGCAGGCATCCCAAGACGCGGTTGGTACGAAGATACTCCGTTACTCTTCTGGAAGCTATGGGACAGGATACTGAAGCAGATGTGGACGCGCCCTAGTATCCATACCCGCCCCTCGATGATCCGCCTCCTTGCGTAGAGAGATCCGGTGTGGCGACAAACCATTTGCCGAAGAGACCCTCACCATTCGTTTGACCAGCAGCGGTATCTCCTGAGAAAATGTATAGAGGATGACCATTGTACTCGACCTGGCTGCCATTTGCATCCGCCTGTACGCTCAGTGTCCCGGATAGCGTGCTGGCGCTGGCAGGTGAACCAGAACCGTTGAAGAGGAGCGGAGGCCAGGTACTGATACAGCCACTGGCGCAAGCGGCTGTTGTTGCCGTATCGGACGTAAAGTAATACAGCGTTTTGCCATCAGCATTCGTGAGAATTGTTTGCGACTTGCCTTTAACGGTGGCCGTTGTTGTTTTGATCATGACGGAGGAATTACTACTGCTCGTTGGAGTTGCGGCAGGCGTTGAGCTCGTATTTGAACTGCCTGTACCATAAGCTCCACCGCCTGAGCCTGTACTGCTACCACATGCCGCAATGAACATTGCCATTAAGAGGGCAATGGTTATAAAGAAAGAACGTTTGAGAAGCATCTGAGTTCTCCTTATATGCGAATAGTTCACAGAGAGAACATTTTCTGACGGGTCAGTCGGCTGGAACTAGCTCACCAGAGCGGATGCCCTCCCACAGAGAAGACAGATGAAGTCGATAATTACTCAATGCCATCTGCCTTCTAAGAGGATATACCTCAGAAGGTTACAATGCCTGTTATTGAGAGAAGGCATTCACTTCGCCAACAGACCCCAGGTCCATATTCCAGTGGAGGAGTTCTCAATCCTTCGCCGCCATAGGCGGGCATATTTGTCACAATAAAGGATAACCGTGAAAGTTACGCGTCCTCCTCCAGAGCCTCGCCACGCTGCAACTTCAGGGCATTCTGCGTTGAGAAGAGGACATTGCGGCGCAGGCGCTGCGCAACCATGTAGCGAGTCGCAGCAACCAATGCCAGCCGTCCATCGGGATGCTCTGCCCCCAGGACGCTGTGCTGTCGCATGCCAGCATCGAGCATCTGGAAAGTATGGAAAGTAGTATCCTCGCGCAGCAGCGCCTTGCCCAGGGTTGCCTTGAGATCAGCCAGCGGATAGCCCTGGCGCTGATAGTGATACACGATGGCGGCAGCTTCTTCCACTTGCTGAAATTCGGCGCAGTAGAGCAGGCGCTCTAATAGCGCGGCCTGATCGTTTAGTTGAGCGGGAACGGCATCACGTTCGGCAGGCAGGGCTGCACGTGGAATATTCAGGAAGTGCGTTAGATAGACAAACATGCTACCATGCGTAATAGCCTTCATCAAGCTAACATCGCAGGCCGGGGAATGTCCCGCTGCCCGACGCGTCAACGCATCGATGGCATTAGCATAACTGATGACATGCAGCACATCGTCCCAATCCTCTTCATTCTGTACATGGAAGCGAGCGACACGATGAATGCCTGCCCGAGCGAGTACGCTGCTGAGATCCCGTACAGAGGCACCCTGCTCCAGCGCATGCCGTAGCGCCTGAGTGATCTCATCTGGCTTACCGGCAAGTAACACATCGCGTAGAGCTTCAGGGCGACCATCGCCTGACCACTGGAGATTGCGCGGTTGGGTAAGTAAGGTGGGCAGAACAGCAAACAGATCCTCTTGCGGCTCTATAGTTTCCTGCCAGTCAGCGTCCTCTTCATGACGAAATGCCGTTGCCATTGGACGTATTATCGAAGAGAGCGTTGTTGCCAGAACGTCGTGAGAGCCAGTCTCGCCAACGGGTAAAGCCCCATCCGCCGTCATAAAGTCGAACAGCTCGAGCGCCTTGTTGGTAAAATCGATCACATGACCTATGCTCAAAAAATAGTGATCTGTAGCAGCAGAAAGCAACAGTTCTATCAACTCCTGGGTTGAGTAGTTAGCCACAATAGCAGAGCGCAGAATACGCTCAGCCCCAGCGGCCTCACGATCTTCGATAAAGAGACGGAACCATTTGGTAAGTTGCGTTTTGTTGATAAACCGCGTTGTGGGAAGCGGACGCAACATGCGCCGAGGCGGTCCGGAGAACGAATCACGGGCACAGTTGATAAGCGCGTGCACATCGGCCAGCGCCCTGTCATCTTCCTGCAAATGTGGGACCAGCAGTGCCATGCAGGTAAGGATAGTTATGCCCATCGAAAAACCACCCTGGCGAAAGCGTAAACCATGCATTGCCGCGCTACTGAGAATTTCACGATCCGCCACGTTATTTGCACGTAGGCCAGCCACAGCTTTCGCGATCAGGAACGTATTGCGTTCTTCCATGCCCTGGCGCAAATCGCCCAGTAATTTCTCGCTCCGCTGGCGCTGATAGCCATCAAGTGGTACAGGACTGACCCAGATAGCATCCGCACGCACCTCCACGGGAAAGACCGCAACATCGTCGCCTCCTTCAGTAAAGCAACCACCGGAGGTAAGATCAAAGCGCCAGTGATGCCAGTGACAACGTAGCACGCCATCTCTAATTGTGCCCTGAGAAAGTGGATAGCCCATATGCGGACAACGGCTATCCAGGGCACGGATCTGCCCATCAGCGTGCAATAGCAGGATATGGCGATCTTCAATAGTGACAACCTTGAATGGACGTTGCTCTAACTCGGCGATGGTGGCAACTTTGAAATAGCGTCCGTCCGACTCGAAACGATTACCGACCATATTTGTCGGGGTTGTCTGCATGTGGTTGTATCCTTTCAGCTATTGAGATTCTCAACTACGCTAAGCATACCTGATAGTTCGATGCAGCACACTGGTCGAGAGGACAGCCAGGAGCAGGGCAATTCAAAAGTCGCTGCATTGACCCGTAGAGGCAGGCCTTGCGTCTGCCGAGTGGATAGAAGAGTGCATGGCAGGCCATCCGGCAGACGCAAGGCCTGCCTCTACGGTCACCTTAAGCCAGGAGAGAAGTGACATATGCAGAGGAAATACGTTTAGATACAATAGAGGATGCATATTCAGGCACAATAAAGGAGAGCCAGCAAACTGAACTCTCCTTTATTGACCCCCCAGAACAGGGACCTGTGTGCTGAGTCGTGGGGCATCTCCCCCAAGATACCCCATCTAGCATGTGTACCTGTCCTCGGAGACGTTCCAATGGGTTTTATCCCATTGAACGCCTCGTTCCTGCTTCACTCAGGACTCCCGATGGTCTTCGGGTGGTGTCCTGTCCACAGGCGTTACTTCCCGCCGAACAGGCGGTACGCGTCCCTTGCCATATGTTAACGTGAGGTTTCTGGCCCCCCCCAGGACCACCACCTCGCGTAACATTTCGTTCCCCACACATATAATACCCAATAGGCAATAAGAAAAAGTTGACGACGCGTTGAGAACTTATGGAGATTCATCCGAATACGGCAATTCGGGGTTAAGAAAATAACATACGTGGAGAAATGATCTTATGAGTGATAAAAATCGTTGTGAGATAGCGCTGTGATGTATCCAAGATACAAATGTATAAATTTGAGATGTGTCTGTGATCAAGTGATGTTACACTAAAGGCGTATAGGATGGTATTGCTATCTCATACGAGAGGAAGTGATCATATGGCCCATGCATAGAAACACTATCTGATAAACAAGGATGTTTGACAGATATGTCACATCTAGCATGTCGTCCATATGATCGCCAATGTATTTCTTTCATGAACTATTTTCTTTCTTTACTCTATCCTAATAGAGATAGTTGAAAGACTTTATCTCCCCTGCATCTGATCACAATACTGTCACAATTAGAGAAATACATCGATTCTGGCAAGGTAGTCATTGTACTACCTCCTACTCTATTTTAGTATAGAGCGAGAGATCGAATCTCAATTCAGATAGAAGGAATTTTCTCATCGTGTTTGCTTACGTAACAGGAAGCAGAACGGAATACAATAAAAAGCTCTATTTGCCTATAAAGGACGCAAGGAGAGGAGATGCAAAATGGGGCGTAAACAAAATGCAACCACTCAGACGAGCAAAGATCACGCTTCTGCCGCTACTCCTCCGTTGACTTTGGACGATGAGGACACCACCCAACAGGCGCTACAGACCTCTATGAATCGTTTCCGCGCACTTGCTGCGAGCAGCGCGGATTTCCTCTGGATTATGGCGGCAGATGGCAACATGAAAGAAGAGAGTTCTTCCTGGTGCGCCTTCACCGGTCAAAAAAACACCGAAGCCATAGGCAAGGGTTGGCTGGCACTGGTCCATCCCAACGACCAGAGACGCTGCACTGCGGCATGGAAGACTGCAGCGAAAACATGTCAGCCTTGTGAAATCGAATGCCGTATTCGGCACTACGATGGGGTCTACCACACCTGCCGAATACAAGGCGTACCAGTACAGGAGACAGATGGCTGCATCGGTGAATGGATAGGCATCGGCACAGATATCAGTGAGCGCAAGCAGTTAGAACAACGCGAGGCTGAGCGTACCAGCCAGTTGGAGGCAATTTTCGAAGCCATGACCGATAGCGTCTACGTCTATGATCGCGAGGGGCGTATTGTACAGATGAATGCTGCTGCCCGTGCACTGGCCAGGCGTATCATTCCAGTTGATACTCCCTCTCCTTCATTTACAGAGCGCCTTACACAGGCGCGAACCTATAATGAGCATGGTCAGCCGCTTCCGCCAGAACAGTGGCCGATGTCGCGCATATTCCAGGGCGAGGTCTTAACTCCAGCCCATGCAGCGGATATCGTCTTCCGCGACACAGATGGGCGCGATATTTATACCAATGTTACAGGCGGTCCTTTGCATGATGCGGAGGGACATATCATCGGTGCAGTGGCTATCTCGCGTGATGTGACCGAGCGGCGTCGCCTGGAACAGGTCGAATACCGGGTTCATGCCGAGACGCAGTCACGTCTTGCCTTGCTCCAACTCATTCTGGATGAGCTGCCGATGAGCGTTTACCTGGTCCATGGACAGGATGCGCGCCTTATCCTTGCGAACCGGGCAACCACCGCGCTATGGGGAGCACAATGGACATTTGAACAGCCCCTGGAGGAATTTCTGCAAGAGCATGGCATCCGTGTCTTCAGTATCGATGGTCGTCCATTAACGGCTAAACAATATGCACCACTGCACGTCCTGAGTCAGGATAATAAGATTTATCAGCAACAGGAGATTATCCGCCACGCTGACGGCACAACGTTACCGGTCCTGGTCAATGCGATTACCCTTGATCTGCATCATCTCAGTGGACCACTGACCCAGTCAGCCATATACGATGATGCTGTAGCGGAACCAACCGCCATTGTTGTCCACCAGGACGTGACAGCGCTCAAAGATGCGGAACGTCTAAAAGACGAGTTCATCAGTATAGCAGCCCACGAGCTACGCACCCCGCTTGCCGTCCTGAAGGGCTTTGTACAAACTCTGATCATTCAGACGGCACGGGGCAAAGGACCGACTCTGAGCGATTGGCAACAAGAAGCATTACAGAGTATCGATCAAGCGACAAGCCGTCTGGTCAATCTTACCGACGATCTGCTGGACGTAACACGCCTGCAAGCAGGAAAACTGGCACTGCACAGTGAACCGACCGATATAGTTGCGCTGACACGGCGCGTAGTAAAACGGTTGCAAATGACAACAGAGCAACATAAAATCTCCATTGCCACGCCGCTGGACTATCTCGTCACCCAGGTAGATCCTGGTCGTATAGAGCAGGTCCTCACCAACTTAATTGGGAATGCTATCAAGTATAGCCCTGATGGAGGCTCGATCGAAGTAATGATAAGCCAGGAAGCTGGTACAAATGATGCGCTGGTGAGCATTCGGGATTACGGCATAGGTATCCCACAACAGCAACAACCTCATATCTTTGAGCGCTTTGTTCGTGCAGATAATGCCAACGCTCATGGCATTAGCGGAACGGGCCTGGGGCTATATCTGTGCCGAGAACTTATCGAGCGGCATGGAGGACGCCTCTGGTTTGAGTCAACTGAAGGACAGGGTTCAATTTTCTTCATGGCAGTCCCAATTATCCTGGAGGATGGATCTCTGCTCTAACCAGCCGTTAGCAAAACTATATTGAGGTGTTCTGTGTTCGTCACGGCAATAATGAAGCCAGGGTCACGTGGACCCGTAGCGGCATGCCTTGCGTGTGCCGTGTGGGGGGAAGCAATACCGTTGAGCAGAAGGCCAGTGCCCGCGACCCGGCACACGCAAGGCATGCCTCTACGGGGACTTTTGAGGATTCTTGGCAGAGATGGAGGTCGCATTGCTATGTTGCGACCTCCACTAGATAATAAGGTTGATGTATCCTCATCCCTGTCAAGGGCGAGGTTGATCAGCATCCCGGACAGGAGGTAACGGCAGGACAGGGGTGCCACGAATGGAGTGGTGCCATGGCGATGCCTGTGGTTCCTCATTGGCTAAGGGTTGGGTAGGATTCCCCTTTTTGAGGGGATAACGAGCTGTCATTGGATCCTGCTCATAGTGGAAATGGCGGGTCCCCATTGCATCTCTATCTCCGAAGGCGGTACGATCTCTGGAAGCATCACGTCCGCCAATGGTGTCGTAGACAGGATGCAGCACCCTCTGCTCCTGAGCAAGCTCTTCCTCGCGCGCTTTCTGCTCCTGGAGCCTCCTGGCAGCTTCCTGCTCCAGCAGAACCTGTTGTTCACGTCTGGCTTGATGTTCCAACTCGCGTCTTTGCCTCTCAGCAATTTCCAGTTCCTGCTGTGCTTTTCGTTGCTCTGCTTTCTCGCGCTCGATCCTGGCCTGGCGTTCAACCAACGCCTCGGTACTCATCCTGGGATCTTGCTGCATGGCCATATTTTGTCGATGAGTCGTGATCTTGCTGGCGGTAGCGCTCCTGGGATGGAACAAGTAGTGCGATGACATCGGATCGAGTGCACCAGGAGGGGCTTGCTCAACCATCTGGGCGAAATGATTCAGATCTTCCTTCAGGATCGTCTCAAAGAGACTCCCGCCTCCCAGGGCATCACCAAGTCTGCCGATCGGTCCAGTAGGAGGAATATAGCTAATGTAGACATCAACAATCGTGCGATTGGGTCCCATAGAGCGGAATTTGACCTTCCCGCTATTGTGCAGGCCAGAGGTTGAGCGCCAGCCGATTTGTTGATCAGGAATCCAGTCTTCATTGACCGCATCCCACTCATAGTCCCCCAGGACATGAACGACCCAGTGAGTCCTCTGCTCATCGTAATAGGTCACTTCTTTCACAAAGCGCATGAATTTCGGAAAATCATTGAAATGTGTGAATAAAGCGTATACCTGTTGAACAGGTGCTTTAACAGTAACTGATGCAGATTGTTCTACCATATCCCTCTCCTCTTTCTGAGACATGACGGCTGAGGCATGGCTGCACTACATATTTGCTTGAGTCTCTCCGGCTTCGCTTGTTTTGCTTTCTACTACAGATGGTGAAATCCTTCCACTGGCGGCAGGAATAATCTAAGTATAACACACAATATACGGATAATTATTTCCGTCTCATCTGCTTTTCTTGTTTTCAATTGTTGTGTTATGTGAAGTGGTATCTTGCTGTTTCTTCCACTGTTGCAGAGCTTCTTTATATCCTCTGAGCAATCGTTCATCTGAGGGCTCAACATCTAGCTCAAAGGTGATTCGTCCGTCTTCCTGTTCCTCTAACATGGTGAAGCCTGCGCTTTTGAGGATACGAATACCCGATGGTGTTCTACTCATAGCATAGAGTTTTGTAATTTGAATGCCCTGTCTTCCCCATTGTTCCATCACCTCGGCAAGATGAACGAGCATGCGCCCTGCATAAAATGATCGTTTGTTTGGTTCTACACCAGGAGTCGTAAGCATGTCTAAGAGAAAACATTCAATCGGTTCCTGGGATGTGAATAGTTGAATAGTGCTGGTATCTAACGTCCAGGCAGGCACTCTCTCTTGAAGGAGTGTTGTGATGGCCTCATGCTTCAGCGGGACGATATGAATACATCCAACAAAGTTTCCATGGTCATAAAGGTGATAGTTTATATCAGGATTCTTTTCGAGAAATGCCTGTTTCCCTTTACGGATTTCTGATGTATCCGCATTTCTTCCAAAGATGATGCGAGCCAACTTGTATTCCTCTTCTAAATCATTGACCGTGGCCTTTCTGAACTCTAAACGCTCTCCTTTTTCCGTAAGCGTTGCTGCTTCTATCTTACGAGCCATTTCATTAATCTCTTTCTTTGAATACACTGCCTGCTTTCTCCCTGGCAGATAGGTTCTCCTGATACGCTCACTTTTTCCCCAATATTGGAACGTATCCTGATCTACTCCTAGCACCTTCCTGGCTTCTGCCGCAGTGTAGTAAAATTCTGCAAGTTTCCCCAATTTCATACCAATACCTCCGAGTAAATTATCTCGGTCAGTTGCTGTCTTTCATTATAGTCCAATGTTTGTGGGAGTTGCAATCTCAATGGTTTCTTCGATTTTTTCGATTTATCTTGACAACTCGTTCTCTCTATGCTATGATTTTTCCATAAATTACAATTTCTTCGATTTATTCGATTTAGTGAGAGGTTGAAAATGCTGACTCGTGTTCGGATCACGTAGCCAGCAAGAGAAGTCTAGTTCTTGTTAACCGTAGCCTAGACTCGTCACTCGGGATGATACCTGCGTGAGGGTCCGATGTCAAGCACGCGCAAAGGAGACGCACACCATGTTAGACGAGTTCACTCTCGCAGAACCCCTGCACCTTGGAGACGTGAGGATCGCCATCGACCACGAACTCTTTGTCGATGCGATTGGATACGGCCTCCTGTCATACTTTGAGTCCGGTGAGTATGAGAACAAGCAGATGAGCGCACAGCAACTCCTCCGGGACTTCAAGCAAACGCTCAGGGATGAGGACACCCCTCTCTGCTGGCGGATTGGCTTCATCATTGGAGAGTTCGCTGGCCTGCTCAATCCTGACCTGGATAAGGATGACCCGTCCTTGACCTATCTGGAGTCGCTTTCTCGCAAATGCCAGAGAAGCTATTGCTAAATGACCCTGCATCGTAGAAAGAAAGGAGAGCGGCATCGTGAAACTGACAGAACAACATGTGATTGATCGCAAAGACCCCCGTTTTGCCGTGATCGATGCCGCTGCCTTCAAATCCAAGAACCTCTACAATGCTGCTTTGTACGAGATCAGGCAAGCATTCATCTTCCAAGGCAAGTACCTCAACTGCAACGAGATGGACAAGCGCATGCAGTCCCATGAAGCGTACAAGGCGCTACCAGCCAAGGTCAGTCAACAAATCTTAATGGTGCTTGATAAAAACTGGAAGTCGTTCTTTGAAGCGAGAGCAGCCTACGAGGAAGATCCGTCCAGGTTCACCGGACGCCCACGACTTCCCAAGTACAAGCACAAAGTTGAGGGGAGAAACCTTCTCGTCTACACCATGCAGGCCATCAGTGGGGGGCAAACTGGAGGCAAAAAGACATTGCAACGAGGCATCATCAAGCCTTCGCAGCTTCCTATCAGCGTCCAGACCAAACAAGATCCGGCAACTATTGATCAGGTTCGCATTATCCCTCGTAACGGGCATTATGTCGTCGAAGTGATTTACACCAAAGAGCCAGTTCAAGCAAAAGTAGACCCATCCTTCTGTGTAGGCATTGACCTGGGAGTCACGAATTTAGCGGCGATAGCATCAAACCGAGAGGACTTTGTTCCTCGATTGGTTAACGGTCGTCCGATCAAAGCGTGGAACCAGTGGTATAATAAGCGCATGAAGGAACTCAAGAACCAGCTTCCCAAAGAGGACCGAGAGCGCGTCACAAAGCAAATGGAACAGATCACCAACCACCGCAACAGGCAGATCAATCACTACCTGCACGCTGCTAGCAAGCGTATTATCGACTTGCTGGCAAAAGAGGGGGTAGGAACCATCATTGTTGGGAAAAATCCGCTCTGGAAGCAAGAAGCTGGCATGGGCAGAAGGAATAACCAGAACTTTGTGCAGATCCCTCATGCAAGGTTTATTGATATGTTGACCTACAAAGCAACGCTTGTTGGCATCCAGGTGGAAGGTAGGGAAGAGAGCTATACCAGTAAAGCCAGCTTTGTTGATCTGGACCCGATCCCTACCTACAACCCCAATAATGACACTGAATATACGTTCAGCGGGAAGCGGATTGGCAAGAGAAACCGCCTGTATCGCACAAAAGATGGACGCAAGATCTGTGCCGATGTCAACGGCGCGTATAACATCTTGCGTAAAAGTAAGCCTGATGCATTTGCTGATGTAAGTGCAAAGGGAAGAGCGGCCTATGTAGTTCAGCCCGTACGGTTAGCAGTAACCGTCTAGATCAAACAAAACGCCATACGTTTTGGAACTACGTCCCCGTGAGGCAGGGAAATCTTGAAGACAATTAGTAGGAAGATAGTTATAGATGGCATCTCAAGGAACACGATCCAGGACAAAGGCACATACAACTCCGACCATTCAATTTAATGCTAATCCACAACAGGCAGCCGCTATCGCTCATACTAATGGGCCGGCTGCCTTCATTGCCGCCGCTGGCACTGGCAAAACATCGATATTGGTGCAGCGACTCGTGCGACTGGTGGCAGAGGAGAGTATTGCGCCTGAGGCTATTTTGTGTGTGACATTCACACGTGCCGCGGCTGACGAAATGGAAAAGCGTGCATTGAAGGCGTTACGAGCGCGTGGGATGGCCACGAAGGATGTGAAGACATTGCGCGTGGTGACGTTCCATGGGCTTGGACACCATATGTTGCGCGAGAAGCTGGAATGGGCACCGCAAGAATTGAATCAGCGTCTCTTGAGCGGTGAGCCGCGCCAGTGGTTAGCAGAAGATATTATTCGTCCCTGGCGTAGCAATCGTAGCAGGGGAATGAACTGGGATATTGAGATTGCGGGAGTATTGGGTGCGGTGGATCGTGCCAAAGAAGGGATGGTCAGACCGGAACAATCGCTTGATTTCTTCCGCTCGTACCTGGGGATCGAGACCGACCTGGCCAGGCGCTATCAAGAATTTTTTGTGAGCTACGAGCAGACAAAACAAAAAGAGAAGCTCTATGATCTGTCCGACCTGATCTATGTTCCACTCTCTCTATTAGAAGGCAGCCCCAGGTTTCGTAAAATCTGGCAGACACGCTACCAGTATCTGCAGGTCGACGAGACACAGGACACCAATCCCTCGCAGTATAAGCTCATTCAATATCTTGCCGCGCCTAAACAGAATGTGGTCGTGGTTGGAGATCCAGACCAGGCGATCTACCAGTTCCGTGGAGCCAGTCCTGAAGCATCTATCCTTTCGTTCAAAGAAATGTACCCCAAAGGGAAGATTTACCATATTGAGGAGAATTATCGTTCGACGCCGCAAATTCTTGACGCTGCGAACCGTTTGATCAGCCACAATGATATCACGCCTGGCTTCGAGAAGATGCTACGTCCCACGCAACCGGATGGCGCTCCAGTGCAGGTGACGGCGTATGATGATCAGGAGAACGAGGGCGATGGTATTGCCGCTCGCATCGGGCAGCTAGTGCGCACGTGGAAAGAGCAGGGCGAGGATCTGTCGTACCGTGACATTTTTGTGCTCTCGCGTACCAACCATCATCTTGCTTCGTTGGAAATCGCGCTGGCACATAGCGGCGTTCCCTATCGTACCGTGGGCGGCTCGTCTTTTTTCAAACGTAAGACGACCCGTGATATGCTGGCATACCTGGCGCTGGTAGATGGTATGCGTGTCTACCAGGACTACCTCGCCTTGCGCAACGGACCACAGGCAAAGAAATGGGACGATATCTTCACACCAGTCCATTGTGGCGAACACAACGCTGCTTTCCGCGTGGTTGCTAATATTCCTTCACGCGATTACTTTGCGCGCACGGGCAAAACATCACATCGCTTTACGCCAACATTCTATGGCACGCTTTCAGGCTTCGCGGGTGGACGGCCCTTGCTGCAATTCTGCGATGAGCATGCCTATACCATCGCAGCGGAATATCAACTCGGCATCAAGGATTTTGTGGCCCTTATCCGCACAACCTGGTCCAGGTGCAACAATCATCCGGCTCAAGCGATCAAAGCTATTCGTGAACTGGCCTATGATACGCATTTGCGCCACTATGATAGCAAGCATAAAGAAAACCATGATGAAGAGGCCGAAACACCCACGCACCACGAGGAGACGAAGCTGGAAGGTCGCTATGACGAACTTGAGGAACTGGCACAGATCGCACAACGCCACCACACCATTCGTCATTTCCTGCGTGCCATGACAGAACTGAAAGAGCAGGCTGAGGATAGCAGCAAGAACAGGCGCGACTGCGTAAGTTTGATGACAATCCATAAATCGAAGGGGTTGGAGAGTCCTGTAGTATTTGTGATGGGCCTGACCGAAGGAATTTTCCCACACCGCCGCTCGTTTACGATGGCAGAAGATGGACCAATTGCACTGTCAGGAATTGCGGAAGAACGTCGCCTCGCTTATGTGGCCTTCACGCGTGCGCAAAAGCTGCTCTTCCTCTCGTCTATTCTGCGCTATCGAGGCACCGACGCCGTTGCATCACGCTTTATCCAGGAAGCTGGACTGACACCAACCGATGAAGATGGTGTACTCAATCCTTATCTCATAAAACGAGATGGCTCTCCACGCAAACTCAGTCCATTGGTTACCACACCAACCTTGTTCGATCATGCAGGGGAGACCGGGTAATCGGGCCTCCCTTCTCTATTCGTCCCTTACACCAACGTGGTGCAGATCTGACTCCTGGTCGAGTGAGGGACGCAAGAAGGTACAGAACGCCTGTGCTGCACGCGAGAGCTGCTTATCCGCTCGCTGGATAAGACTCAGTTGCGGACGCAATTGGATATCGGCGATCGGTACCTGCACCAGGTCACCGTTGGCTAATTCGCGCTGTACGGAGAGCGACGAGACAATCGAAGCACCCACACCGCTAATAACCATCTGCTTGATCGCTTCGTTGTCTGTAAGCGTAAATAGAGGATGGACCTGTATATTATGCAGCAGAAGCTCCCGCTCAACAGCTTCACGCACACCGCTCCCTGGCTCACGTAACAACAATGTCCCTTCGCTTAAGGCCTCTGGCTGTACCGAACTCAATCCACTCCAGGGATGTCCAGGGGCAACAACCAGAATGAGATCGTCATAGGCAAAGACCTGTACTTTGAGACCGGGAGGAAGCGCCGCAGCATCGCCCTCAACCAGGCCAAAATCCAGGTTCCAGTTGAGCGTCTCATCCACAATCTCCTGCGAATTAAGTATGGCTATGTGAAGGTTTACCTGGGGATAGCGCACGCGAAAACGCGCCACAATAGGAGGCAAGAGGTATACGCCCGCCGTCGTATTTGCTGCCAGCGTCACCTCTCCACTTTCAACATCACGCAGGGCAGCCAGGGACTCCTCCATCTCACGTTCCAGGGCAAATATCTGACGAGCATAGCCCTGAAGCACACGCCCGGCATAGGTCAAAGCAATACGGCGTCCCTGACGTTCAACCAGCTCAAGGCCCACCTCGTGCTCCAGGCTCTGAATCGTCTTGGTTACGGCGGGCTGACTCAGATTCAGCTCCTCGGATGCTCGCGTGATATGTTCAAGCTCAGCCACCTTCAAAAAGACACGCAAATTCTGCAGATTCATCTCTATCTCTCTCTCCCGGCTCTACCAGAGAAGCAATCCATAAGGAATCGGACAACTGCATAATAGCAGAAAACGACACAAAATCACATAGCTAAAACAACCTGCTTCCCTGTGACTTCTGATTACCATAAAAATATGTACAACATTACAGCATATCACCAGCCACAAAACAAACATATCATAACATTTTAACATGTTTAAAATAACCAGAAAGCATATTATAATATAAATTGATATGGATAATAACTTGCAAGAATGATAAGAATATGTTAGTGTTCAAGTAACGCAAAGTTGCAGGAAGGTCAAAGCAGATATCCTTTCGTTGGTCTTATCATTTACATCAAAGGAGCAGCCCCTGATGAACAACACCCTGAAACGTGTCCCACGTACCCTCTTATTCGTGATGTTGTTGAGCCTTATCCTGGCAGCCTGCGGAAGCAACCAGACGACTTCCAGTAGTGGGAACGGGAGCAGCAGTAATCCCATTACAGTGCACATTGGTTATTTTCCTAATATAACACATGCAGTAGCCCTGGTAGGTTTAGCGCGTAATACGTTCCAACAGGCATTTGGATCGAATGTCAAGATAGATACTAAGACATTTAACGCAGGCCCGTCACTTATTGAAGCCCTTTTCGCTGGCAGCATCGACATTGGCTACGTCGGTCCCAATCCGGCAGTCAACGGCTATGTTAAGAGTAAGGGAGCGTCACTACGCATTATCGCTGGCGCATCAAGTGGTGGCGTACTCTTTATTGTACGGCCTGGAGCAAACATTCACAGTCCACAGGATCTCAGTGGGAAGAAGCTGGCATCTCCACAACTGGGAGGTACCCAGGATGTCTCGCTGCGTAACTACTTGCGCGTGAATGGTTTGAAGACCACTGACAAAGGCGGCACAGTGCAGATCCTGCCGACTGATAACGCCACCATTTTGACCGAGTTCAAGCAAGGGCAGATCGACGGAGCATGGGTACCGGAGCCATGGGCATCGCGCTTGATTGTAGAAGCGAAGGGCCAGGTCTTCGTGGATGAGCGTACACTGTGGCCAAATGGGAAATTCGTGACTACCAACGTCGTGGTAAATACCAATTTCCTCAATCAGCATCCCGACCTGGTCAATAAGTTCTTGCAGGCGCATGTCGATACGGTGCAGTACATCAATAGTAACCTGGACGCCGCGAAGTCGATCGTCAACGCGCAGCTTAAGACTCTTACCGGCAAAGCCCTGGCACAAAATACGATTGATGAAGCATTCAAGAACCTTGATATTACCTACGATCCGCTCGCATCCACGCTGTTCAAGGCCGCCGATGATGCCTACGAGCTTGGTCTTCTGGGTACAACGAGCAAGCCTGATCTGAACGGCATTTATGATCTGACGCCACTCAATGCTATACTCAGCGCTAAAGGGCTGGCTACGGTATCCGCTACTTAGGGAGAGAGCACTAACGTATGCAACAACAAACAACAAGCAATATCAAACAACAAGAGCGTACGAACAACAATCAGCAGCAGGTACCACCAGGTGGTGGTATCTCGCTGCATCTTGAAGGTGTAAGCAAGCAATTTAATAGTCGTGGGCGCATCGTTGAAGCATTGAGACCCATAGATCTGGAAGTGTCCGCAGGAGAATTTGTCTGCTTTCTCGGCCCTAGCGGCTGTGGTAAATCAACCCTGCTCAGCATTATTGCCGGGTTAGAAGATCCAGGCAGCGGGACGATTTATGCTAATGGAGAACCAATACGCGGAGCAGGAACCGACCGCATTCAGCTCTTTCAGGAGGCGGCACTCTTTCCCTGGTTAGATGTACAGAGCAACGTTGAGTTCGGTTTGCGGCACGCCGGAATATCCCCTAAAGAAAGAGCAATCATTGCACAAAAATTTATCGAAATGGTCCATTTGAAAGGCTTCGAGCACAGCTATACGCACCAGCTTTCAGGGGGTATGCGTCAGCGCACAGCAATCGCACGCGCACTCGCGATTAATCCTGCGGTGCTCCTGATGGACGAACCGTTCGGAGCATTAGATGCTCTGACACGTGACCGTTTGCACACAGAACTCGAAGCGATCTGGACAGAGACGCGTAAGACCATCCTGTTTGTGACTCATAACGTGCGCGAAGCAGTGGCACTCGGCGATCGTGTGGTGGTTTTCTCACCACGTCCAGGACGTATTGTGCAAGACTTCCGCATTGACCTGCCCAGACCCCGTCATCTAGAAGATCACCAGCTCGTGGATGTCGCGGCAGAGATATTGAGCGTGCTCACCAGGGAGATAGAGGCACACGAAGAGGAGGAGTTGTATGGCTAGAGTAGCTCTCAATGTACCAGCCAGGCGTACGGGCAATTGGAGTTCGTCAAAGCTCTTACGACAGGTTGCGTTCTACATACTATTCCTGCTGATATGGGAAGGAATCGCACTCGCCCACATATGGCCCAGCTATAGCTTTCCCGCGCCAACCGATGTCTGGGCATCGCTCGTTAGTGGTTTTCAGGATAGCTCGATCCCTGGTGGAGCGCTGGTCAGCCTGCAGCGCCTTGCTATAGGATACGGCGTCTCGCTGGTGATTGGAGTAATCCTCGGATTGCTCATTGGACGCTATCGTATCATAGCCGATACGTTTGGTTCGCTGATCCTGGGCCTTCAGGCACTACCAAGCATCTGCTGGCTCCCACTGGCAATTCTCTGGTTTGGATTAACCGAACAGGCTATCATCTTCGTGGTTGTGATGGGAGCGCTATTCTCAATCACGCTGGGCGTAGAGGCTGGCATTAAGAATACGCCACCGCTTTACTTGAAGGCTGCGCGGAATATGGGGGCGCGCGGATTAGCCCTTTCAACAGAAGTCGTTTTGCCAGCAGCGTTACCATCAATTCTAACCGGGCTCAAGCAAGGCTGGTCGTTCGCCTGGCGTTCGTTGATGGCGGCGGAACTACTCTATGCCACACTCAGCCTGGGCAACTTACTAGAAAATGCGCGTAATCTGGATGATATTGCCGGCGTGGTCGCCGTCATGATAGTTATTATAGTGATAGGTGTAGCAATTAACGGCCTGATATTCGCCCCCTTAGAGCGACACGTGCGTGAACGCTGGGGCCTGACAGCCTGACAACCTTCGGCAGCTTGCAAATCGTTAGCGTCGCAGGCGCTTCGCAAGCGAGGAGTTCTCCCAGTGACTCTTCAGGACTCCTCGCCGCCTGCGGCGGCTCGCCCTATTGTGTGTGGATGGCCAGGGTGCCAGCCTCGGGCCGGCACCCTGGCCATCCACACACAACGACTTGCGAAGCGCCGGAGGTGCTGAGGAATCAAGAGCCCGGCGGCAGCGCAGCCAGGCCGACGATCTTGATCCCATTTGTATCTATCGGCAGGTGCTGGCCCCAGAAGGTTGAGAGCACGAGGCTTTTCGTCTTCGAGCGGAACGTTCTGAGCAGGACGCTTCTGGCCTGTGCCTGCGAAAGGCCCTCAATGCCGCGTGCCACTGCCTGCTGTCCCCCTGCATCAAGCTGCAAGACCCATTGACCCTGCGCGAAGAACTGAAAGGCTGTGGGTTGTGTCCCCTGAACCAGCACCAAAGAAGTGGTGGTCTGCAGATCTCCGACGCGGCCAAAATGAGCCCCGATGCTTTTCTGGACCTGCTGCTGCATATCGCTCTGCACCCATTTCAGGGTCGCCTGCCCATCATAAGCCACAGCCCGGCAATCCATCTGCTCTGTGACGGTCACTGTGGCTGCGGGATCGCCAGTCTGATGATCTGAGTGTACATGCGACTCACACTCCATAGTGCCACCTCCAGAGAGAGTGAGCAGGCTCTCACCCGTTTGCAGTTGGGCAGCGATCTTTTGCTGAGCCTCATTCTGGAGCTTTGTTGTGAGGTCAGACTGAGCCTGATTAATATCCTGTTGCTGCACAATCGGGCCGTCATAGGCGTCTTTTCCCCCAGTGAAGGGCGCGGGATTGGAGACAAAGGCGGTGAAGGGGGCCGGATTCCCAATAATGGGGGAAAAGTCATAGGTGCCATCTACAACAGCGGCAGGGATATTCCCCTTGCTCCCCCCCTGCTCGATACTCGCCGCGACCGTAGTAGCATGTTGAGATGAGATGACACCATGATCACCGATATCCAGTGTCAGACCGTTGCCAAGATCCGCGCTCAAAATGACATCCGACTCAACATCCCGGCTCACTGAGGAGAACACCACCTGGCCATGAGCCTGTACCGCGTCGATATGCCCATTGGTTACACTGCTCTTCACTGTCTTCTGCTGCTGCGAGGTGGTGTACTTGATCACGCGACTCTGAACCTGCTTTTGCGTGAAGTCTGTAGTCTGAGCAAGCGTGAAGTTGTAGGTTTGTTGCACCGACTGGCGAATGGGGATGATGGTGACGGTGGCGGACATAGCGGGCAACACGCTATAGAGCCAGTTACCGCCAAAGAAGAGCAGCACCAGCGCCAGGAGAACACCCAGAACTCGCGCTACGATCCTGCCACGCCCGGGCGAGCGTGGTGCTGGAAGCGCTGGCGACGGTGGAGTTGAGGACGACGGTGGCGAAGGCGGAGTAACGCCCCATTGAGGCCATTGTGATGCGGCGGCGCTCTCGGTATCCACACCCTTCTGGGAGACGCTGGCTGCCGCCAAAAAAGCGGCGGCTGGCTCATGGGTGCCATCTTCGCGCTCCATAGGACTCTCTGCTATCGGCACGGTGACGCTCATAGCTCGCAGAAATGCTCTCACCGTGGCAAAGCGCCGCGCCGAATCGCTGCGCATAGCGAGGGCAAGCGCTTCCCCAACCCCAGAGGATTGCGCCACAGACTGATCATTCAGAAGTTCCGCTGCCAACCGGGCCAGGTCAGCCTGATCGTCCAGTTTGCTTGAGTTTCCTTCTGGCGCTCTATACGCGGGATCGACGGATTCCGGGGGCGGGAACGGCAGACGGAAATTAGCAAGCAGGACGCGGCCATCTGGAGTCAGGAGCACGCTTTCCGATGTGATCTGGCCGTGTACGACGCCATGGGCGTGGGCTACCACCAGAGCGCATCCGACCTGCGTCAGGATCTCCATAGCCTGCGCATAGGGAAGCGGCTCGCTTTCCCGACGCGCCAGCCGCTTCCCCAACGTCTCAGATGAGATCGCTTCATAGCCCAGCACCAGATAGGGGTTGCCTCCCTCTATATCGCCATCCTTAACCTGGAGAAGAGCGAGATCTTGCAAATTGATCAGCGCCCGCAAGCGAGAGAGAAATATGCTACGGTCACTCTCAGAGTACAGCCACACACCTGGCCAGAGTTGGAGGGCAAGGGAGCCACCTGGAATAAACGTATGCTCAACCACATAGAATTGAGAGAGAATGGTTTCTCTCTGAAGAGCCAGTATACGATAATTGCCGATGTAATTGCCCACGTTTTTCATGAGCTTCCTCCTTATCAGGCTTATACGCGCCTCTATATTCAGAGTTTTATGGTAACTATGGAATGCGTATTCATGGTGTAGGACGAGCAGCGCGAGAGAAGGGCGCAAGGGATAGACCAAATGGGTGTATGACTTTCGATGCTTATGACCCCAGGGGACCGCCGCGAAATAACATGCGTGGTTGCCGATAACGATAAAACAGAGCATATAGTACCTGGAATCGACATATTATAGCCTTATATGGCATAATAAAAAGCGTTTCTAGCCTGAAAGCATTGCTATCTCTTAATCATATGCCCCTGGACCTGAGATACTTGCTAGTAGAAAGCGCCTGGTAAATCGCATGAAACTATGTCCACAATGCAATTTCGAGAATATTAGAAACAGTTTTTATTGTGAGCGCTGCGGAACGCTGCTCCCCAGCAATTCTACAGCACAACCAACGAAAACAACCTGTACTCCTCATTCACAGGATTATACGGTGCCCTTGTTGGAAATGTATACCCCGACACCACCACCTCCACCGCCATCAGCGTCTTATAGCTTTGTGTACCCCAACCAGACAATCGAGCCACCGCCTTCTCGCACACGCGCTATCCTTCATACAGCGGGGCGCGTTGTACTCTACCTGATTGGTACGACTACTGCATCATTTGGCCTCTTTGCATTCCTTACGGCATTTACGAGCGATACGGCAGCTATAGCTGGCTTCTTATTCCTCTTTATAAGTAGTATTGTTATTCTAGTCATGGTGCTGATTCTGCATCGATCACCATACCTGCTCTGGTGGCAGCGGCTGTTGGGAGTACTTGCAGCAACAGGGTGCATATTTGTTGTCCTGCTGCTTGGAGCAGTTATCGTAGGCTCAGCACCATCCAATAGTGCAAGAGCAGATATCGTGTATGGTAGCATTGTCGTGGTCTATGGAGTTGTCCTGGCAGCGATTGCACTATGGTGATCGTACAGACTCCCCGTAGAGGCAGGCCTTGCGTGTGCCGGACGAGCGGGCGCAGCCCGCGAGGAGTCGGCTACCGGGACGCTGCGGCACACGCAAGGCCTGCCTCTACGGGGAGCCTGGTCCTATAAAACTTTCAGGAGAAGTTCGTTTCCACTGGCATCCCTCTGTCCAGGCCCATCCAGAACGATATTTCTGGCTCGCGTAGCACTTTTGAGATCAATGAGTGTCATGTCCAACGCCGTCTGTAAAGCAGCAGGAGCACTAATATGCAGTGTGTCGAGTTCCGCGCCAACTGAAAGACCATGATCCGCTTTGTAACGGCGAACCTGGCGCAGCAGGTCTAGCAATGTCTTGCCAATCTGCTCAGCATCTGCATCAATCCACTTAGTATGCGCTTCAGGCCATGCTGACAGGTGAATGGAAGTTGCGCCGTCCCATTGATGGAAAAGTCCCTGGTAGATCTCTTCTGTGATGTAAGGCAGGTAAGGTGCCAGCAACTTCAAGACCGTGAGTAGCGTGTGATAGAGCGTCCATTGCGCGGCTATTCGTTCTGGTCCCTCTTCTCGATACAGGCGGGCCTTCGCCAGTTCCAGGTAGTTGTCACATAGATCCGACCAGAAGAAACGTTCGACTTCGGAACGAGCTGCCGCATACTCACCCTGCTCTAATTCGTTCGTTGCATCTGCAATAATATGCGCCAGGCGCGAAAGGAGCCAGCGATCAGTTGGCAGCAGGCTATCCGGTGCCGGACCAGCAAGTCGGGAGCGGTCGAGCCCTTCCAGGCAGCGCTCAGCCAGGCGGCTGGCATTCCAAAGTTTCGTAACCAGTCGTCGACCTGCAGCGAGCGTTTCGGGGTTGAAGTACGTATCACTACCTGTTTTAATAGCGGTCGCCCAGTAACGCAAAGCATCCGCCGATTCTTGTTCAATCAGAGCTATTGGTCCAGTAGCAGCGTGCGCTTTCGATTTAGAGATCTTACTGCGCTCTGCTGATAACGCGTGTCCGGAGATCATGATCGAGTGCCACGGAATCTCATTCCTGTGATAGAGCGCCTTAACGATGGTGTAAAAGGCCCAGGTACGAATGATATCGTGTGCCTGCGGTCGCAAGTTTGCCGGGAAATGCTGCGCAAACCAGGCAGGATCATCGGTCCAATGACTGATGATCAGCGGCGTACAGGACGATGTAGCCCAGGTATCCATAACATCCGGCTCCGGCTCAAAGTCTGCAGAGCCACACGTGCAGGGCTGCGAGGGTGCCGTGATCCTGGGATCAATGGGCAATTGCTCCAACGTAGCCAGCAGCATTTTCCCACATGAACGACATGTCCAGGCAGGAAATGGAACGCCGAGAAAACGCTGACGTGAGATGCACCAGTCCCATTGCAAGTTCTCGACCCAGTGCTCGTAGCGTATGCGCATATACTCAGGATGCCACTGAATCTTGCGCCCCTCTGCCAGGAAACGCTCCTTTTGATCCAGGACGTGGATGAACCACTGCCGCGTTTGCAGGTATTCAACGGGTGTGCCACAGCGCTCGTGCGTGCCGACATTGTGTTCGATAGTCTCCTGACGCAGAATCAAGCCCTTCTCAGCTAAATGCTCCAGGACACGTTTTCGCGCTGCAGCAACTGGCAAACCAGCATAGGAACCAGCCAGTGGAGTCATGCACCCATTACGCTCGATTGCGGATAGTAAAGGCAACTGGTGAGTACGCCACCAGCGGACATCAGTAGAATCGCCAAATGTACAACACATGACGGCTCCGCTGCCTCTGGTAGGATCGGCCAGCTCATCGCACAGAATAGGAACTTCTATACGTGCCTTTTGCGAGAAGGCTTCGCTCTCGATGCTCGCGGTCGTCCCGATCAGGTGGGCATAGCGTGTATCATCAGGATGAACAAAGATCGCGACACAGGCTGGTAAGAGTTCTGGTCGCGTGGTTGCAATCGGTAGAATATTGCCACCTGGCAAACGGAACGCCAGCGTCGAAAACAGAGTTGGCAACGTAGTACCGTCAACCTCGGCCTGTGCGATGGCGGTCTGACACTCGGGACACCAGAGCGTTGGTGCACTCTGTGTATAAGCAAGGCCGGCCTGGTAGAGCTGGATAAACGACCACTGCGAGGTTCGCTGAGCCTGTGGCGAGATGGTAGCATAGCGTTGATGCCAATCAACACTCAAGCTCAGGCGACGCCAGAGCGCTTCAAAACGATCCTCAGTCTGCTGGATCAGTTCCCGGCAGCGTGCAAGAAACTCGCTACGCTCCATCTCCGTTGCTTTGCGCTTGATCGTTTTTTCAACGAAGCGTTCGGTAGGCAGACCATTATCGTCAAAGCCCATCGGATAGAAAACGCGTTCGCCGCGCATGCGATGGAAACGTGCTATGACATCCGTCTGCGTATAGGAATAGCAGTGGCCAATGTGTAACTCACCAGAGACGGTCGGCGGTGGCGTATCAATAGTAAAGATCGGACCTGAGCCATTGGGATCAAAGGCAAACAGATCGGTATCAGCCCAGAGGCGGGCGAGACGAGGTTCAACCTCGCGGAAGTTGTAGCGGTCGGGCAGCATAGGATGGTACTCCTTCTTTCTCATGATAAAAATCGCTGCCTCATTCCAAGGACGAGGGCAGCGCTCGCGGTACCACCTTGTTTCGACGGTCGATCCGCCCAACCAATCGTGGGTCGACCATCCTCATGAAGGCTTTAACGGGCCACAACCGGAACACCCTATTCCGATGCATTCAGCGCATCGCTTCAGGTATTCGACTTCCGAGTCACGTTCAAGAGCCGCAATCGAAAGGGGCTCGCACCCGGTGGCCCCTACTCTCTGGCGATCCGGTCCTCTCTACTCCACTCGTTCCATGTCTTTTGCATATTCTCTATACAAGGATACCTCTGATGCTGAGATTTGTCAATTGTTTGCGGAAAAGCAACGGGCTATCCAAAAGTCGTGCGCGTGGACCCGTAGAGGCATGCCTTGCGTGTGCCGAGTGCGCAGACAGAGTGCATGGCATGCCACTCGGCACACGCAAGGCATGCCTCTACGGGAACTTTTGAATAGCCCTAGGAAAAGCAACCAGATGCCTCCTGAAGACTTACCCGGCGTTCTTTCGCTCCAGGAGTTTGCTCAGCACATTCGCTTTATTGCTGAGCACCGTCTTGTAGTTGGGATCCAGGCTGAGCGCACGGTCGAAGTCCGCTATAGCTCTCGCAAACTCCTGGAGTTCGCTATAGGTGAGACCACGACCATTGTAGGCAATATGGTTGTTAGGATCAAGGACCAGCGCGCGGTCAAAATCAGCGAGAGCCTTTTGATAATCTCCTTGATTGCGATACACATACCCGCGGTTGGTATATGCCTTAGCATAATTCGGATCAAGCGTGATAGCATGGCTAAAGTCAGCGAGAGCTTTCTGGGAGTCTCCCAACTCATCATAAGCATTCCCTCGGTTATAGTAGGCAAGAGGGTAGTTGGGTTCCAGGGCAATAATACGCTCATAATCGACGAGTGCCGTGCTATATAGTCCCAGCGCACAATACGCATTGCCACGATTGTTATAGGCTGGTAGACAGTCTGGTTCCAGAGTAATAGCGCGATCATAGTCTGCAATCGCGCTATGATAGTCCTGAAGGAGCGAATAGGCATAGCCACGATTGTTGTACATGAAGGCGTTGTTGGGAGCAAGAGTAATAGCGCGATCATAGTCTGCAATCGCCCTGTGATAGTCTTTCAGATTACGATACGTCAGGCCGCGATTGTTACAAGCCAGAGCGTCGTTGGGAGCAAAAGTTAGAGCGAGATTATACGCCTCAAGAGCTTCTGTATAGCGCTGTTCGTCATAAAGTGCATCTCCTTTGCGGAGATATTGCTCCTTTGTTTGCCCGATCAGCGTCGGAACATGACGCATCGCCAGAAACTTCTCGCACTGCTCCACTAGAGCGGCAGCAAATGCTGAGACGGTCACGAAGCGATCTTCAGGCTTCTTTGCGAGCGCCTTCATCACGACCTCCCCAATTTCTGCTGGATAGGATGAAGGCAATGGAGGAGGAGAGACGGAGAGATGCTGGCTCAGCAGTTCATAGAGAGTTCCTCTGAAAGGGTGCCTCCCGCTTAACCATTCATAAACAAGAACTGCGAGAGCATACTGATCACTGGCGCGCCCAGGCTTTCCGAGTAATTGTTCAGGGGCCATATAAAGAGGAGTGCCTATCGACTCTCGTGTGAGCTGAGCCGTACGGTGCATACTTTGCGAAGCCATGGCGATCCCGAAATCACTCAGCAGCACAGTGTCCTGTTCATCGAGTAATAGATTCTCTGGCTTTACATCACGATGCACCAGATTCTCGTCATGAGCGAATTGCAGAGCCGCTGCTACCTGTTTTACATACGGCACCACGCTGGTCAGAGGAACGTGTGTTCCTCTTGGATGACGTTGGCGTAGCGTTCCATTGGAAGCATAGCTCATGACAATAAAGGGCGTACCCGTTGTGTGCTCTATGCCAAAATCAAGAACAGAAACAATATTAGGATGCCGAAGGCGGAAACTGCGCGCCTCATTGATGAAATCGTAATACTCATCATTGCTCAGACGCGCATGGAGCACCTTGACGGCAACCTGTGTTTTGCGATAGACATGCTCGCCCAGATAGACCGAACCAAAGGTGCCATATCCGAGTAAATGGCTCAATTGGTAGTTGTCAATTAGTTGACCAGAGCGGTCGATCATCGTTCAACCTCCATCAACATCTGAGTTCGGCAACATAATCCCGCGATATGATCTGTAATAAAAACAAATGAATTCTTTCAGTCTCAATATGAGATAGAGCGCTCACTCACAATGCTGTCTAGTAGAGATTACGACAGGGATGTTGTTCTAGATTACTATTCTAGATAAAAGAGGAACTCGCATTCAAAAAATGAAACTTTTCCGCAGAACATGACGTAATTGCGAATAGGTAGAACACATCAGACAGAAAGCGAGATCTCTTCTATGCCACAATGGGATCAACATAGTCTTCACACACATATGCACGTCTACTCTTCGGACAACCAGGACCTTGGACATGTAGCGCATATCTATGAGGATTCGTTCAAGATCGAAAAGGGCATCATTTTTCACAAAGACCGCTATATTCCATATAGCGCGATTGCTTCAGTTGACAATGACCGTGTACAACTGGCAATGAGTGCGGACGAAGTGACACAGAACAGCGAATGGGAGCGGCGGCCGGACTACGAAGATCATCCCGGCGACCCAACCCAACTTATGTACGACCGTGGACATGGTGTACATGACCCTTTTGACGAGACAAATCCAGATAGGGGATGAGAAAACTACCCTTTTAAGATAAGATGTAGCGTCTTTATCTTACAAGGATCAAAAAAAGGCGTAACTCACCAACAGATATACTCTTAAGGAACAGCCGTGGGGAAGATAAGGTTAGAACCTGATTTTATTTAGGGTAATTACCCGATGTTATGGCCCGGTCTATTCCTTTACAATTAGGTATAAAGAGAGTGAAGAATGGACGCGTACCTAATCGGCACAAACGTGCTTTTTCTGCCTGTGCGTGCTGACCACGAGGCCATACGGAGTCCGACGCTGATTTTGTCGGTAAGTTTCCTGAAGGGAGCGTGGAATTCATGGCAATTGTTAATGCGGTTAGCGATGAGCGTAGAACCAGATTAGCCAGAAATTCAACGGTGAAGAGCAAGTTTTCCACTACCAGCACACCTGACTTCGGTATAAATCTGGATAGTTCGTCCGTCAAGGACATTCCAGAGCGGATCACAGAACCCCTGGTTGATATGGGAGCGGCACTGGAAGAGATGGCAGATGCTCTGCTGGCTGATGTCGATGATGAGGACAGTAGTGAGATCGATGTTTTAGATGCAACCCCTGTCCGCTCACGACGCACAGCAGTTACCAATACACGGCAAGCAACAGGCACTGAAGATGCTTTTCAGAGCTACCTGCGTGATATCCGTGGACTTGGGCTACTTACTCATGCCGAAGAAATTGACCTGGCTCGACGTGCTGCTGCTGGCGATGAACTGGCTCGTCGTAAATTAATCGAATCGAATCTGCGCCTGGTGATTGCTATCGCACGTCGCTATACCAGCACAGGTGTCCCGCTGATTGATCTAATCCAGGAAGGCAATCTGGGCTTGATGCGTGCAGCGGAAAAATTTGACTACCAGCGCGGCTGTCACTTTGGAACCTACGCCACATGGTGGATTCGCCAGGCAGTCAGTCGCGCAGCCGGTGAGCAATCGCGCCTGATTCATCTGCCCGAACACGTGGCTACACGCTTGCGCAAAGTACGTCGTATCGCGGCACAACTATCACAAGAAAATGGACTTGATCCCCTGCCCGAACAGATAGCTGACGCCTGCAACCTTGATATAAACGAAGTTGTTGACTTGCTCGGAGTAATCGAGCAGCCAGTCTCTCTCGACGCGCCTGTCGATGATGAGGCACGGTACTCACTGGCAGACACGCTAGAAGACAGCACAACTCCAGCTCCTGCGGAAACTGCATCACAACACCTGCTTGGAGAAGAACTTCATCGCGCACTGGCATTGCTTACTCCCCGCGAACGCTCCGTTATCACGCTCCGTTATGGTATAGGAGATGGACGTAGCCGCACGCTGCTCGAAGTTGGCAAAGAGCTTGGCATTTCACGCGAACGTGTGCGGCAACTCGAAGTAGTCGCGCTCATGAAGCTACGCGGCATTAGCGGCCATGCCGCGTTACGCGAATGTGTGTGACAGCAGCAGAGCCAAAGGACACCTTTGAGGGTGTCCTTTATTTATTGCTTGCGAAGCCCGATACAGGTACAGTTGTCGCTCCTGAGAAAAGAAATAAGGGCGCAAAAGATCAATCGACGGATACTTTTCATATGATTATGAATTGCAAACAGAGTTGCAAAAAGTTTATACTATCAGCGTTTTCACTATAGAAAATAATAACCACTCATTGTATTGCAGGCTCATGCAAGTCCACTGAAGGGGTGATGTTGAATGGCAAGAGCTTTCATCAGTTACAAACATAAGAGCAATCTGGATGAGCTATGGACCCGCTATGGGATAAATTTAATATAGTGCTGTCCTATTCTTTCGAGGCATCTCTCTTTATACAGAGTCTAAACCAATCTCCTTTTAACGTAGGTAGAGAGTTACTCGCCACTGATTTTACTCGTGCTCAAGTCGAGCAATTAAACCAGAGGCATTCCTCACCAGTAAAAACGACTCAAGAGATGGACGCCATGATCAAGTTACTGGGCGGTCATCCGTTTCTCATGCGCAAGGCACTCTACTCCCTGGTTGTTCAGAAACTCTCAGTAAATGAGTTTCTCAAGCAAGCCAGCTATGAAGATGGACCATTTAGTGATCACTTACATGTCTACCTGTGGCATCTTCATGAGCAGAGTGACCTGCGTGCAGCTATGAAGTCGGCCATTCTTGAACATGCGGTTTCTTCTGATGTTCTTTTTCATCGACTGCATTCGAGTGGTCTGATAGTGGGACATGATCGCCGTGACGCGCAGCCGCGTTGTGGTCTGTACGCCGACTACTTCAAAAAGCATTTATAAGCGGGAGAGATTTATGCAAAATAACATGCCGCAAGCCAGCCCCGATTTTTACCAGGCGGGAGGGGCATTAGAGCCTGACGTACGTAGTTATATAGAGCGTGCAGCCGATAGAGAGTTACTGGATGCGCTGCTACAAATGCAGTTCTGTTACATTCTGACACCTCGCCAGATGGGAAAGACAAGTCTGATAGCTCGCACTAAGGAGCGCTTGAGGACCGCAGGTGTACGTAGCGTGAAGATCGATCTAAGCGGTATCGGCCAGTCAGTCTCAGTTGAGCAATGGTACCTGGGGCAGATTAATATCATCGTCCGAGAATTACAGATCAAGATAAACTATAACCGTTGGTGGCAACAACATAGTTATCTAGGAGATGTACAACGTTTTGGCAATTTCCTCACCGAGGTTGTTTTAACAAAGGTCGCTGAACCAATTATCATTTTTGTGGATGAGATCGATACAACCTTAAGCCTCCCGGAGACATTTAATACCGACGATTACTTTGCTGCTATCCGCGCATTCTACAATGAACGGGCCTTCAATCCGTCGCTACAACGGCTCTCGTTTGTCCTGGTAGGCGTGGCCGCTCCGTCAGACCTGATCAAAGATGCGCGCCGCACTCCCTTTAATATTGGCAAACGTATTGTGCTTACAGATTTTTTGCCTGAGGAAGCTCATCCCCTTACAACAGGCCTGGCACCTGATACGACTCTGGCAACCTCTATGCTTAACCAGATTATGGAGTGGACTGGCGGCCATCCCTATCTCACCCAACAGGCTTGCCGCTGCGTTGCGCAATGGGCACAGTCCAGTTGGAACGTTACTGAAGCTCCTGTCATTGTAGAGGAGTTAATCAAAAAAATATTCCTGAGCGAATGGGGTCGCAATACAGATAGCAATCTACAGTTTGTTCATACACGCATTTCAAAATCACCTGAGGGCGCAAAACTATTACGTCTTTATAGAAAAGTTCGTCGCGGAGAGATTTTAACCGATAACGAACTGGACCCCCTCTTTGTGGCACTTAAACTAAGCGGGCTGGTGAAAACCAGTGACGCCGAAATAGTGATTGTACGCAATCGTATATACGAACTCGTTTTTGACGAGACCTGGATTAGAGGCGCACTCTCCGAAACAGGTACACACTCAATTGAACAACCATCGATCCTCCATGATGTTTTTATCAGTTATAGCAATCGCGATAGCAAGTGGGTGGAAAGCTATCTGCTACCCGCGCTCCAACAGGCCGGGCTCAAAATCTGGTCGGATCGCAATATTATAGCGGGTAGCAACTGGCGTATAGAGATTGAAAAAGCAGTTAGCCAGAGCCGTTGTATGCTGGTGGTCCTTTCACCCGATTATGTGGCAAGCCAATCACCTACGCCTGAAAGCACCCTCTTTCTAAATTTAAGCTCGGAGAGCGATTCCTCACGCCGCATTATTCCACTCCTCCTGCGCCGCACAGTTGAAATGCCCCCATTTCTTAGTGGAATACAGTGGGTCGATTTCACCAAACAAGAGAGATGGGACAGGGCGATGCAAAAACTGCTTATCGCGCTTGATGCACCACACAAACAGGTGCTTCAGCAAGACATCTCAGTTGAAAATAGCCAGTCCAGGCGATACGATACTTCGGTAATTCGTACCATGTTAGAAGAATCCTTCGATAACGATGAATTGATGGACCTTATGTTTGACCACTTCCGCCCACTCTATGAGAGGCTAAGTCCAGAAACATCAAAAAGACTCAGTATTCAGAAACTCATCGCCTACGCTGACGAGCAGAACCAATTTGAAGCGCTACTTGATTATGTGGCCCGTAAGAAGCCTCGCCATTATCGTCGTTTTGCTGGTACGCTAGAAATTGATGAATGAGATGATCTTATATGCGCCAGTATCAGGGTTGCGTAAGAACCAGGTTATTTGGCGATGAATACTCGCTGTTAGTTTCGTGTCGCGTGAGAAGTGGAGAGAATCTGAGTTAACACTTAGGGAAGCTGTGGCTCCAGGCTACCGGAGAACACGAACTCCACGGGGCGTTTGTCCGCGAACCCACCAGTAAGGCAGTTCACCCCGAAAACGCCATGAATAAGCAGGAGTATCAGTAGGTATTGCCAACTTAATGCAATGATGAGTTTAAATTTCCTAAAAAGTGGGGAAGAGAGACGTTTTTTCGGGCTCTTTCGTCACATTGTTGGCGAGATGCTTGGCGTCAACGCCACGGACATGGAATGCCTTGGTGTTATCCTCTTCAAAGGTTTAACCACGCCTTCGGAGCTTGCCCAGTACACTGGGCTGAGCTCGGGTGCGACCACGGCCATGCTCGATCGCCTTGAGAAAAGTGAGCTGATTGCACGCCACCCCAACCCGAAGGACCGGCGCAGCACCCATATAAGGAAATCTCTAAATACATCGGCGAAGCTCAAGCATTGCGGGTTTAAGTGGTGAACTTTTCTACTGGACAGGGGAGTATTCTCACTCTTCCTCGTGTTGCTGTGCCAGGGGGGTAGGAAGGCCATCCAGGCTCTTTCTATTGTTGACACCACGATATTCTACGAGCCCCTCTTCCCCCTTCGAGGTTGCCCAGCGCGCCATCGTCTCCCGATCCTTCTGGAGTTCCATAAGAGGCACTCCATAACCGCACGAGGTCTGTACCAGATGAATAGAGGCAATGATAATTTGTCGTATACCGGGATAGCTTGGGAAATGGGCCAACAGTTCATCCCACCGCTCTGCTCCTGGCAGAACGGTCTCTCCCTTTCCATAGAGGCGCAGAATTTGGGGGACTCCACCAAAAGCGCAGAACAGAAAAGTAATACGCCCGTTTTCAGCGAGATGAGCAGAGGTCTCGTTGCCGCTCCCTGTTAAATCCAGATAGGCTACTTGATTTGCTGAGAGGATACAAAAGGTATCATAGCCCTTTGGTGAAAGATTGATATGCCCATGTTCCGAGAGTGGTGCTGTGGCAACAAAGAAAAGAGGCTGTGCTTTGATAAAGCTTTGGAGTGTTGGAGTTATCTGATCATACTGTTTGGCCATACATTTTATACTCCTGCTTGTAGAGGACTTTCAGGTCATTTACCACCACCTGGAGACTTTCATGTTATAGTTCCAAAAACCGTAGCGATCTCTTGACCGCTTGCTTTTTGGGTTCAGCTCCGCCTGTTTACGAAACAACCGACTAGGCGGCAGGTTACACTACGGGCAACCTATCACATGACGAGGGAAACACGTGTCAGATGGGTGAAGCAGCAGCCGAGGACTTCCCTTGTCTCCTGCGTTTCATCGGGCGGCTGTTTCCCATGCCCTGTTGCTGTTTCCATGCCTCATGACGTTTCATGAGCACAGCTTTGATGGCGCTTCGGTCACGGCATGCATATAACGCTTTGTCCCCCACACGCCGACTGATGTTCACCGACGCATTGTGATCGGCATGGGCCTCCAATCCGCACACCTGGCAACAAAACGTTTGTTGGTTCGGTCTATTCTTGCGGTCGGTGTAATGGCACACACTGCACTCCTGGGAACTATACGCACTGATGACCGGGGTTGCCTGCACCCCACGTTTCTGACTCTTCCAGAGAA
>WNGD01000627.1_pt1 | contig 38019 bp, 34 predicted proteins | sample 5400671 | NCBI WGS metagenome assembly WNGD01 (sample SAMN13153369, study PRJNA577476) | soil metagenome | isolation source: 40 cm soil or saprolite under grassland replicate 2 | place: USA:California | collected 2016-06-15 | reverse complement strand
AGCGGCGTTCCGGTTGGGAGCCAGTCGACGCGGCCGATCCAGCGCTCGCGGTTTTCCGCGTACCAGCGGATCGTCTGCACGATCCCGTCTTCCCAGGACACCTTCGGCTCCCAGCCGGTCTCGCGCGTGAGCTTCTCGTGGCCGACGCGGAGAGCGAGCACGTCGCTTGTGCCGGGACGAAAGCGAGACTCGGCCGTGACGAGGCCGCGACCCGCCGGCCAGAACCCGTTCTCCTCGCCGATCCGGAGGATGAGCTCGGCCCACGCGCGCATCGAGACGTTCTCACCCTGACCGTAGACGTACACGTCTCCGGGCAGACCGTGCGCGGCAACCGTCAGGTGGCCACGGACGCCGTCGGTGCAGAAGCAGAAGTCCCGCATCGGCTCCAGGTTTCCGAGCTCGATCGTCTCTCGCGTGAGCGCCTGCGTGACGATCGTTCCCGTCACGTAGCGCGGGTTCTGGCGCGGCCCGTAGTTGTTGAACATGCGAGTCACGACGCCCGGGATGCCGAAGGCGTCGCAGTAGTTCATCGTCAAGAAGTCGGCGGCCACCTTCGACGTGGCGTAGATCGACTTCGGGTTGATTGGCGAGCGCTCGTGGAGGATGAGTCCCCCGGCCTCGTCGAAGTCGTGGTGGTGTGCGACCGACTCCTGCACGTTCCCGTACTCCTCGGACGTCCCGGCGGTGTCGAACTTCTCGACCTCGAGCTCCCAGTCGACGATCGCCTGCAGGAGGTTCAGCGTGCCGATGACGTTCGCCGACACCGTCTCGTAGGGTCGATGCCACGACTCGCCGACGTGGGCCTGGGCGCCCAGGTGGAACACGTAGGGCCGGTCGGGCGTCGTTCGAAGCTCGCGAACGAGGTAGTCGACGGACGTGCGGTCCGTGAGGTCCGCGAAGTGCACCTTCAGACGTTCGCGGAGGTGTCCGATGTTGTTGAGCGCACCGCTCGAGTTCGCCCGCACGAAGGCGTGGACGGTCGCTCCGAGCTCGACGAGCGCGTCCGTAAGGTGAGACCCCATGAAACCGTCCGCTCCGGTGACGAGCACGGTGCGACCCTCGTAGACGTCGCCGAACTCACGGCGGAGGTTGTCGAGCGTGCCGCCTGTCCAAAGGGTGTCGTTCGGCATGGTGCGTACGCTTCCGCGTCGGTGAGCAAGCGTACAGACTCGCCCGGCCCGGGCTCGCTTCGCGCCGGCGTCTACACGGCGGCGTCGATGTTGCTGGTCTCGGGTGTCGCAGCGGCGGTCGGCATCGTCATCGCCCGGAAGTTCGGGCGTACGGACGAGACGGACGGCTTGCTCGCCGCGTACGGTGTCTTCATCGTCCTCGCCATCGCCGCCCAGGCGATCCGGGTCGCGATCCTTCCCGAGCTCTCTCGCGCACGTGACGCCGATCGGCTGGCTGGAGAGGTTGCCGGGTATGCGCTCGCGCTCGCGATCTTTGCCGTTCCGCTCGTCCTTGCCGCGGCACTCGTGGCGAAGCCGCTCGCAGGACTTCTCACCGGCGGAGACACGGGTATCGCTCGGAGCACCGCGGCAGATGCGCTGCAATGGATGGTGCCGGCGGCGGCGGCATACCTCTTCGCAGGCCTCGCGGCGAGCGCGCTTGCAGCGCTCGACGACTACGGGACGGCAGCGCTCGGCTACGCGGCGGGGAGCGTCTTCGGCTTTACGTTGATCGTCCTTCGTGCCGGCCCGGACGGAATCATCGCCGTCGCGTGGGGCATGGCGCTCAATGCGACCATCGCCGTGGCCGTACCGGCGATCGCACTCTCGGTCCATGCCTTCCGCGCGCGCATGCCGGGCGCGGCGATGCGGCCGACCGGCCCGCCTCTGCATCGGCGTCTCGGTTCGTTTGCCGTGAGCGCGGCGCTGCCGCTTGCTCTTCAGCTCCTCTACGTCGTCTGCCTGCCGTTCGCCGCGCGGGTCGGCACCGGGGCTCCCACGAGCTTCGTGTACGGCTATCTCGCCGCAGCGTCTTTGGTTACGGTCGCGGCCGCCTCCCTGGGCCTAGCGACCTCCGTCCCGCTCACACGACGAGGACTCGGGCCGAGAGCGACGGCCGACCACATCGTCGCGGCCTCCTGGATCGCACTCACGCTCGTAGGTGCCGCAGCAGGAGTGTTCGCGCTAGCCGGGGGAAACCTGGTCGGCGCCGTGCTCGGTCATTCGTACACCGGAGATGTGGGCTCGCAGCTCGGGCGTCTCGTCGTGGTCCTGAGTCCCTGGATGATCGCGTCGGTGGGAGTCGCAGTGACCTTCCCTCTCTGCTTCGTCGTCGGTCGAACGCGCTTGCTCCCCTGGATCGCGCTCGCCGCGGTTGCGCTCGAGGTCCCGCTCGCGTGGGCGTGCGAGCGGCTGCTCCATCTCGACGGACTCGCCGTGTCGCTCGCCATCTCGACCTTCGCCGTCCTCGCGGTTCTCTTCGCCGAGCTTCGCGTCTTCTTCGTCGCCCTTCGCGGCCTGCTTCTCGCAGCCGGGGTGGTGGGCGCGATCTGCGTCCTTGCCTTTGCAGCCCCGGCGCTCAGGTTGGGATCAGTCGCCTCGGCAGCCGTAGGTCTCGTGCTCTACGTCGGCATTCTTGCGCTGCTTCGGCCGCCGGGCCTCCAGGCGAGCTGGCGTTACCTCCGTGCTCTCGGCTGAGCTCTGCGCAAGATCGGAATCTGCTCGTGCAGATTCCGATCGCGCGAGATCCTGAAGACGGCCGCTTTGCGGCCTTGTTGCTGCGTTCTCACGACCGCGCGTCGGTCGACGACTGCCCATCGGAGCCTCGCGCAGATTCCGATCGCGCGAAACCCCTGAAAACGGCCGCTTTACAGCCTGTCGCTGCGTACTTGCGGCCAGCGTTGTGGTTAGCTCGGCGCTCGTAGCTTGCGCACGAGCCAGATCCCCGCTCGGGTCGAGAACACACGCGTGCGAGCAGACGCTGCGAGCCGGCGGGCGGGCGGCAGGTAGGCGAAGCTCATGCGACCGTGCGCGGCGAGCGCGTCGGCTTCGCCCGGCGGGTCGTCGTCGCGCAGCTTGCGGATGCAGGCCGTTCGAAAGCTGACGGGTTTCTCGAGCTCCCAGGTTGCGCTGCCGCGCACGTAGTCGACGATCGCCGCCACAGGAGACAGATACGCGTCGTCCAGCAGCATCCGGCCGCCCGCTCTCAGGAGCGGTGCCAGGTACCACCAGTCCAGAATCGGGTAGGGGAAACCGTGGGCGCCGTCCACGAGGACGAGATCGAGCCTCGAGTCCGGCAGCTTCGGAAGCACGTCCTGGGAGCGTCCGATGTGGAAGGTCACACGCGTGTCGTCGATTCCGCGGGCAGCGCACGCCTCGCGAACTCGGCGCTCCTCGTCGGGGTCGGGCGTCACCGCCTGATGCTCCGCACCGGACGCGGCGAAGACGAGCGTGCTCGCACCTGCTCCCGTCTCCAGCGTGCGCATTCCTCGCTGTACGTTCTGCTCGAGCCAGCCGAGAGCCTCCCAAGCCAGCCCCCAGAACTCCTCGCGGCGGTGGAGGCTCGGAGGCGCGCGGCGCAGCGACTCCGTGAGGGAACCGGCCACGAACGTATCATCGCTCGCATCCCGAAGCGGCGCGCGCTCATCACCGGAGTGGGAGGGCAGGACGGCTCCTTCCTCGCCGAGCTCCTGCTCTCGCAGGGGTACGAGGTCGCCGGCATCGTCCGCCGCCAGCCATCGGTGTACGCGTCCAACCTCGGCGCGGTTCTCGAGCGCATCGAGCTCGTCGACGCCGATCTCCTCGACCGTCCATCGCTCAACCGTGCCCTCGAGGAGACTCGTCCGCACGAGGTCTTCAACCTCGCAGCGCCTTCCTTCGTGCCCCGCTCGTGGGACGAGCCCGTGCTCACCGCCGAGTTCGCAGCGGTTGGGGTCACGTCCCTGCTCGAGGCGATTCGCGCGGTCGACCCCGACATCCGCTTCTATCAGGCCTCATCAAGCGAGATCTTTGGGAGGCCGCTCGAGACGCCTCAGACCGAGGAGACGCCGCTCTCGCCGGTCACTCCCTACGGGGTCGCAAAGGCGTACGGCCACTTCATCGCCCACAGCTACCGGGACCGATATGGCCTCTTCGCGTGCTGCGGCATCCTCTACAACCACGAGTCGATCCGCCGCCCGCTCGACTTCCTCCCGCGCAAGGTGGCACGCGCGGCCGCCGCGATCTCACTCGGTCTCGAGAGCACGCTTCGGCTCGGCGACCTGGACGCGCGGCGCGACTGGGGATACGCGCCCGACTACGTTCGTGCCATGTGGCTCATGCTGCAACAGGACGAGCCCCAGGACTACATCGTCGCGAGCGGGGAGAGCCGTTCGGTACGCGATCTCGTCGCCTGCGCCTTCGCTCGTGTGGGCCTCGAGTTCGAGCCACACGTCGTCTCCGACCCGGCGTTTCGACGCGGCGTCGCCGAGCTGCACGATCTCGTCGGAGATCCGAACAGAGCGCGCGAGGTGCTCGGCTGGACGCCGAGCGTGACGTTCGAGGAGCTTGTCGGGATCCTCGTCGACGCCGAGCTCCAGAGCCTCTCCCACGGTCAGGCGGCGAGCTCGGCGTAGACGTCGTCGTGCGCGCGCGCGGTGGCTTCCCAGGTGAACTCGGCGGCCCGGGCGAGGCCCTTCGCGCCCCACTCGGCGGGACTCTCGAGCACCTCCTCGACCGCCGCGGCCATCTCCTCGACCGACGTCGGGTCGAAGAGTCGTGCGGCATCGCCGCAGACTTCGGGGAGAGAGGCGGCGTTGGAGCAGGCGACCGGGCAGCCGCACGCCATCGCCTCGAGCGGCGGCTGGCCGAACCCCTCGTAGAGACTCGGGAAGACGACCGCCGCGGCTTGTCGGTAGAGGCGGACGAGCTCGTCGCTCGGCACTCTGCCGACTGTGCGCACACCGGCGGGCACGGGGCCCTCGTAGCCGGTGAGCACGAGCTCGAGCCCCGGGTAGCGCGAGCGAAGGATCGCCATCGCCTCGAAGAGGCGTCCGTGGTTCTTGTGCGGCCAGCCGAGGGCCGGGTAGAGCAGGAACTCCCCCCGCGCGTCGCTGCCCGGGAAGAAGCGGTCGTGGTCGATGCCGAAGTAGATCGGCCGAACCCGCTCCTCCTCGACCTGAAGATGCTCGACGATCGTCGCGGCGGCGTGGTGAGAGATCGTGACCACGAGACGGCTCTGCCGGACCGTCCAGCCGTAGACGATTCGCCGATAGACGCGTTCCGCGGGTGAGAAGAACTCGGGCAGGAGCTCGTGCTGCACGTCCAGGACCGTCGTCACGGCCGGCACGCGCCGAACGGGCGGGATCATCACGCTCAGGGGAAAATGGACCGCGTCGAGGGCCCGGAACCGCCGGCGAATGCTCCCTCCGAATGCCGACGCCTGCCCCATGGCGCGCAATCGCCCTCGCATCGAGCGCGACGCGCGGTATTCGTCGACGACCTCGCTCGGGAGGCCTTCGACGTCGACCGCAATCGTCGGCAGGTAGAGCCGGTACTCGTGCCGTCCGACGCGACCGAGAGCGCGCACGAGCTCTCGCGCATAGTTCTCGCTTCCACCGGAGACCCCCGGGATCAGCGTGAGCATGCTGATGCCGACGCGCACGCCGCTGGGTTACGCGCCCGCGGCCCGGTAGACATCCTCGTGGCGACGCGCTGACTCTTCCCACGTGAAACCGCCCGCCCGCGTGATGCCGAGCACGCGCAGCTCGTCGGCCAGTGCGAGGGTCTCGCGGACCCCGTTTGCGATCGCCCGCGAATCATGGGGGTCGAAGTAGACGGCGGCGTCGCCGCAGACCTCCGGTATCGCGCCTGCATTTGCCGCAGCGACTGGGCAACCCGAGGCCATCGCCTCGAGCGGCGGCAATCCGAAACCCTCGTACAGGCTCGGGAAGACCAGGCATGCTGCTGTGCGGTAGAGCGAAGCGAGCTCCTCTGCCCGTACCTCGCCGAGGCTCTCAACGCCCTCGGGAAGCGCCCCGAGCGACTCCAGGCCGCCGCCCGTGAGAACTAGGCGCAGATCGGGTAGCTCGGCCCGCAAGAGAGCGAACGCCTCGAGCAGCCGCGCGTGGTTCTTGTGGGGCCAGGGGCGTGCTGGATAGAGAAGGAAAGGCTCGCGAAGCTCCTCTCCCGGACTGAAGAGTGCGTGCTCGACTCCGTGGGGGACCACGTGGACGCGTTCCGGCTCGAGGTCGAGCCGCTCGAGTGCGCGCGCGCGGACGAATTCACTCGGGACGATCACCGCGACTGCGCTCTGTGCCGCGCGGTCGTAGCCGTAGCGTCGGAAGATGCCCCGCGGGCCTGAGAAGAGCTCCGGAAGGTCTCGGTGCTGGAGATCGTGCAGGGTCACGACCGTCGCAACCGGCGCTCGGGGGATGGGAACGGTGAGTGGGTAGTGGAGGACGTCTATCTCGTGCAGCACCCTTCGGATCGCACGCGACGCGGCCGCGGAGAGCCGCATGGCGGGAATGCGGCGCGCCCCGGTGTGGGCGAAGGGGAGCTCGCGAGCCGTGACCGACGGGAGGCCGTCTGCCGCGTCACGAGCGCGAGCGGGCGCGAGTGCCCGATACTCGAGCGTTCCGCCGGACGCGAGTGCGCGTGTGAGCTCCCGGGCGTAGGTCTCCGAGCCGCCGAGCTGGCCCGGGGCAAGGGTCAGCAGCGAGATTCCGACGCGCACAGACCGATCCTAACCCCTCGCTAGAATGCCGCGATGCCTTCGGACGACGGCGAAAATGGCGAATCTGCAGGGATTTCCGTCGATGTCGAGGAGCTCTTCAGGCGGTTGAAGGAGGAGGTTCGCCGCTCCGGGTCGGACCCGGGGGCCGCCCCGGGAAGCGAGGACGAACGCCGGGCGGCCCGGGCGGAGGTGGAGCGTCTCTGGCCTGTCTCCGCGGACCGCACGCTCCGGCTGAGACCAGGGGCGCGGGGCGGTCTCGGGACGCCGGTCAAGGCGGTTCTGCGGAAGCTCATGCGCTGGTACGTCGAGCCCCTCGCCTACGACCAACGGTCGTTCAACGCAGCGGCTCTCCGCCTCATCGACGATCTCCAGGAGCAGGTCGACCGCCTCGAAGCCGAGATCGCGTCGCGTCACGGCTAGCTTTTGAAGACGCCCCCTGGCTTCCATGGGCGGATCTCCTGCATGTGACGCCGGGGCACAGCGTCTCCACGCCCGGGAGGAGGTCGCGCGGTTGACTCCCTGGAGCCTGACTGTTCTGAACCGGTAAGTGCACGACTGCGCGCCCGCCTACAATCGTGCGATGCCTGGGCAAGACGGCCGCGCCGTGGCGGAAACGATTGACGCGGCCACGCGATCGCGCCGTCTTCGCGACCGTGATCGGGCAGAGCGGCTCTGGGCGGTGAACGTCGATGGGGCGGCGCGTCGGCGGCCTGGCGTCCGCGAATTCCTCGTGGCCCCCGCGAAGACTCTTCTACGCCCGGCGCTGCGCTGGTACGTCCGCCCGCTCCTGGACGCGCAACGCGACTTCAACGACGTCACGTTGAAGCTCATCGACGATCTCCACGGGCAGCTCCTTGCAGCGATCGACGAGAGGCGCGTCGAGGAGCTGGAAGAGCGTTTGTTGCGGCTGGAACGCGTCCAGCGCACTCCGGCACCGGCCGGGACGCAGGCACCAAATCTCGCTGTACCGTCGGTGCCGCTCGACTACTTCACGTTCGAAGCGCGCATGCGCGGCTCGCGCTCTGACATCCGCGCTCGTCAGCGCGTATACCTCGCGGACTTCGAGAGGCAAGAGCCGGTCCTTGACATCGGCTGCGGTCGTGGCGAGTTTCTCTCGCTACTCAGGGAGGCAGGAATCGACGCTCGCGGAGTCGACCGCGACGCAGACATGGTCGCGTTTTGCCGGTCGGAGGGCCTTTCAGTCGAGCATGCGGACGCACTTGCGTACCTCGAGCGAGTTGCGAACGGCTCGCTAGGAGGAGTCTTCGCAGCACAGCTCGTCGAGCACCTCCCCACGAGCGCGCTCGTCCGCTTGCTGGAGCTCTCGGCTGCGAAAGTTCGTCCCGGCGGAACAGTCGTGCTCGAGACGCTGAATCCGCTCTCGCTCGGCACTCTGAAGAACTACTTTGCCGACCTAACACATGCGCAGCCTCTCGTCCCCGAGACGCTCGTTCTCCTTGTACGTCAGGCGGGCTTTGCGAAGACAGAGCTGCGATTCCTGAACGAGCCGCCGGAAGAGGAGCGTCTGCGAGCGGTCGAGCTTCCGGCCGAACGTGCATTCGACGACGCGCGCATCGCCCTCGCGGCGAACATGTCGCGGCTGAACGAGATCCTCTTTGGGCCGCAGGACTACGCGCTCGTGGCGCACCGATGAGAATTGTCGTGTGCGTTCCACAGGTGCCGTTCGCTCGAGGGGGGACGGAGGTGCTGGCAGAGGGACTCGTGGCCGCTCTTCGCGAACGTGACCACGAGGCCGAGCTGGTCGCCCTTCCATTCAAGTGGTACCCGGGAACGCGGGTCCTCACGCAGGCGTTCCTGTGGCGACTTCTCGATCTAGACGAGGTTGACGGACAGCGGGTCGACATGGTCATCGCGACGAAGTTCCCCTCGTACGTCGTTCGACACCGCGAGAAGCGTGTCTGGCTCGTCCATCAGTTTCGCCAGGCCTACGAGCTCGATCGCACCGAGCTCGGCCAATTCGGCGAAGCGGAGGAGGATCGGGCCCTTCGCCGGAAGGTGCAGGAGCTCGACCGCATTACGCTGGCGGAGGCGACGAAGCTGTTCGCCATTTCTCGCAACGTCGCGGGGCGGCTCGAGCGCTCGACGGGACTGCAGGCAGAGCCGCTCCCGCCGCCGCCCCAGAACCTCGGCTTCCGGTGCGAGGGCTACGCCGACTTCATCCTGTCGGTGAACAGGCTCGACCGTGCAAAACGGATCGATCTGCTGATCGAGGCCGCAGCTCTCGAGCCTGCCCTCGAAGTCGTCGTCGCGGGCGACGGTCCGGACCGCGAGCGCCTCGAACAGCTCGTGTCGGCGCGCGACCTGAACGGGCGCGTTCGCTTTACCGGACGGGTTCCGGGGGCGGAGCTGGCCGACCTCTACGCGAGCTGTCTCGCCACGTTCTACGCGCCGATCGACGAGGACTACGGGATGGGTCCCTACGAATCGTTCCTCTCGGAGAAGCCGGTCATCACGACGAATGACGCGGGCGGGCCTCTGGAGGTCGTGGCCGATCACCGGACGGGCCTGGTCGTTCAGGCGGAGCCGGCGGAGATCGCAGCCGCCGCGCACTGGCTCCGGACGCACGTCGCGGACGCAGCCGCTCTCGGAAGGGCTGGAAAGGAGATTGCGGCTGAGGTCACGTGGGAGCGCGCGGTCGACAGGCTTCTCTCGTGAGGCGCGGGTGAGAGTCGCATACTTCTCGCCCATGCCGCCGGAGCGGACGGGCGTCGCCGACTACAGCGCGCTCCTCGTCCCGGCCCTCGGGGAGAAGGTCGAGCTCACCGTCGCGCGGCGAGGAAGTAAGCGCGTCCCGCGAGGGACCGACGTCGCCCTCTACCACGTCGGGAACAACCCCGAGGCGCACGCCTGGATAGTCGACGCGCTCCGACGCCGGCCGGGTGTGGTCGTCCTCCACGACTTCGTTCTCCACCACCTCGTCGCGGGGATGACCGTCGGACGTCGGGACGGCCACGGCTACCTCGGTGCGATGGAGCGGGAGCACGGAGTCGTCGGGCGTCTGCTCGCCCACGGCGTGCTCGACAAGCGCATCCCGCCGCTCTGGGAGTCACGACCGGCGGATTTTCCGCTGCCCTGGTTCGTGCTCGACCAGGCGACGAGCCTGGTCGTCCACTCGGCGACGGTCCGCGATCACGTGCGAAGTGCCGGGTACGAGAGGCCGATCTCGGTCGTGCCCCACCCCGCGTGGCCCGTTCCCGAGGTCGCCCCCGAGCGAGTTGGCGATGGCCCTGTCGTCGGCTGCTTCGGAGTGGTCAACGCGAGCAAGCGCATCCCAGAGCTTCTGCGGGCGTTCTCCACCGTTCGAGAGCGACGACCGGATGCGACGCTGCTCCTCGTCGGACCGACCTCGCCGGGCTTCGATCTCGATCGCCGTCTGCAGCGCCTCGGCCTCGACGAGGCCGGTCTCGTGCGCGAGAGCTGGATCGACGAGATGCGACTCTGGCGCCTCCTCGCGGGCGTCGACGTCTGCGTGAACCTCCGCCATCCGACGATGGGGGAGACGTCGGGAAGCGTGATCCGGTCGCTCACGCTCGGGAAGCCGCTTGTCGTGAGCGACGTCGGCTGGTTCTCCGAGCTTCCGGACGAGGTGGCGGTGAAGATCCCGGTGGACGAGACGGAAAGCGAGATGCTGGCGTCAGCGCTCGAGCTGCTCGTTACGCGAGACGACGTGCGAGAGGCAATGGGCCGGGCTGCCGGCGCGCTCGCCAGACGAGATCACGACCTCGAGCGGGTCGCGGAGCTCTACGCGGCTGCGCTCGAGCGATCCGCAGGCGGGGAGGCTGTGAACGAGGCGGTGCTACGGGACGTGAGCAGGGCCGCGGCCGATGTCGGGATCTCCCCCGATGCCGCAGAGGCGGGGGAGATCGCACGACGTCTCGCCGAGGTCGAGCTTGGTCGCTAGGTTCTTCCGTCGAATCCCCGTCTGGCTCTGGCTGCTCGCGATCGTCGTCGCCTCCGCCGATTTTCGCTTGCTCCTCGCGGGCGGGGTCGCGGCTCCTTTCATCATGGTCGACGAGGTCATCTGGGCCGAGCTCGGGCGCGGCTTCGCCGACAAGGGCGAGCCGCTCGTCCGCGGTGTAGCCGAGCCGGGATACAGCGTCGTCTATCCGCTCGTCATCAGCCCGGCGTACGCGCTCTTCGACAATCTCCCTCGGGCGTACGCGGCCGTGAAGTTCATCAACTCCGTCGTGATGTCGCTCGCGGCCGTCCCGGCGTACTTCCTCGCCCGACGCGTCGTCGGCCAGGGGCTTGCCCTGCTCGCCGCGCTCCTCGCGATCGCGGTCCCGTCGCTTGCGTACACCGGGACCGTCATGACCGAGAACGTGTTCTACCCGCTCTTCCTCGTCGTCGCGCTCGTGCTCGTCCTCCTGCTCGAGCGGCCGACGCTCGTGCGCGTCCTCCTGCTCGCTGGCCTCGTCGCCCTGGCTCTCGAGACCCGGATCCAGGCCGTCGCGATCGTGCCCGCCGCTCTCCTCGCGCCGCTCGTCCTCGGTCTCTTTCAGCGACGCGGCGTCCGGGAGACGTTCTCCCGCTACCGCGCTCTCTACGGAGTCTTCGTCGCGCTCGGTCTGCTCGCCCTCGTGCTCCAGCTCGTGACCGGCCGCTCGACGCAGGACCTGCTCGGCGCGTATGCCCCTGTCGGCAGCGCGAGCTACGGACTCGGGAATGCGTTGCACTACCTCGCCTGGCACGTCGAGGAGTTGGCTCTCTACGTCCTGGTCGTGCCGTTCGCGGCAGCGATCGTGCTTCTGGCACGTGCTCGCTCTCTCGCCCCGCCGCTGCAGGCCTTTCTGGCCGCGCTGGTCTCGTTCACGGTCTGTTTCGTTCCGATCGTGGCGGTCTTTGCCTCGCGCTTCTCGGACCGGATCGAGGAACGGAACCTCTTCTACCTCGCTCCGCTCCTCGTGATCGCGCTCCTGGCGTGGGTGGAGCTGGGTGCGCCCAGGCCACGCGTGCTCGCTCCCGTCGCCGCGGGGGCCTCGGCGCTCCTCGTCCTCCTGATCCCGTTCGATCGCTTCCTCACCACCTCGGCGATCTCCGACACGCTCATGCTGCTGCCCTGGTGGTCGCTGCAGGATCACGTGGGCTCGGGCTGGGTGCGGCCCGCCGCGCTCGCGCTCGCCCTCGCCCTCGCCGCGGCGTTCCTCTTCGTCCCCCGCAGGTATACCGTCGCGCTCCCACTTCTCGTGTTCGCACTCTGGGTTCTCGCGGTGAAGCCGATCTGGTGGGGAACGCACGGATTCGAGCACTTTGCGCGCGGCTCGCTCTTCCAAGGGATACGGACCGTCAAGACGGACTGGATCGACCGCACCCTTCCGAGCGGCGCCGAAGCGGCGTTCATCTGGACCGGCCGGACCGACCGGCTCACCGTCAGCGAGAACGAGTTCTTCAACCGCGACGTCGGGCCTGTGTACTACGTCGCGAGTCCGACCCCGGGCGGGCTGCCGGAGACGAGGATCCACATCGATCGGGTCACGGGCGCGGTCACGCTCCCGGGACACAGGCCCGTGCTCAGTCGGTACGTAATCGCGGACTCGTCCTTCGAGCCCGACGGGAAGGCGCTCGCCCGGGACAACGGGTGGGGGATCACGCTCTGGCGGGTGAACCCGCCGCTGATCTCCGCGGTTCGCATCGACGGGCTCTTCCCGAACGACACGTGGTCCGGGAAGAACGTGACCTGGATCCGGCGCCGGTGCACACCCGGCCGCCTGCTGCTCGTATCCGTCTCGAGCGACCCGAGCCTCTTCGTCGCGCCGCAGACGATCGTCGCGCATATGAACGGCGGAAAGTCGACACAGGTCCGGCTCGCGCCCAACGGGCAGGCGGTGCTGAAGGTTCCGCTCGCCCCCGCGCCGGCGACCGGTCGCTGCCGTGTCGACTTCACGGTGACCCCGACCGCCGTCCCCGCGAGGGTGAGCCCCGAGAGCACGGACCGGCGTGAGCTCGGCGCGCACTTCAACCGCTTCCTCTACCAGCCCGGCGCGGGTAGATGAGGATCGTCGTGGACGTGAGCCCGTTGAGCCATACGCCGCTCGGGATCGGGAACTACATCCGTGGCTCGCTCTCGGGGCTCGTCGAGGTAGCCGCCGGGAAGCACGAGATCGTCGCCTTCGCCCCCACGAGTCTCGAGGGGCCGAGCCGGATTCGATCTGCGCTCGCCGGCACCGACGTCGAGCTCCGCCTCTGGCCGCTTCCGGCTTCGCATGCGGTCCGGACGCTGTGGAGCCGGGTCGGAAGACCGGCCGCCGAGCGCCTGCTCGGGCGCTTCGACGTGCTCCATTACAGCGACTGGATGTATCCACCGCAGGCGCACGGTGTCCGGGCCACCACGATCCACGACCTCGTTCCTCTTCACTTCCCGCAGTGGTGCACGCGGAGAACGATCGCGATGCACACGCGCAAGTTCGAGAACGCGGCCCGAACCTGCGATCTCGTCTTCGTCAACTCCGAGTTCACCGGCCGGGACGTCGAGCGGACACTGCGCGTCCCGAGAGAACGGATTCGAGTGGCACGCCCGGGCGTGCGACCGATCTTCCGGCCCGGCGGCGCAGCAGCCGAGCTCGGGGGCCCGTACGCGCTCACGGTCGCGACGCTCGAGCCACGCAAGAACCTCGGGACCCTGCTCGAGGCGCACACGCACCTCGTGGACGAGCTCCAGCTTGCGGTTGTCGGCGCGGAGGGCTGGGGCGAGCAGCCCACGCTCGACCGCCCGGGCGTGCGCCGCCTCGGATACGTCACAGACAATGAGCTCGCACGCCTCTATCGCGGCGCGGCGGTCGTCGTCTACCCGTCACGCTTTGAAGGCTTCGGCATTCCCGTCGTCGAGGCGATGGCCTGCGGCGTCCCGGTCGTCGCGTCGAGCCATCCGTCGCTCGACGAGGCGTGCGGCGACGCGGCCGTACGAGTCGCCGCCGACGACGCCGAGGCAATCGCGGCGGGAGTTCAGCGTGCGCTCGTGGAACGCGACCGGCTCTCGGCCCTCGGCCTCGAGCACGCGAAGGGATTCTCGTGGGGAGCGGTCGGCGAGATCCTCCTCGGCGCGTACGAGGAGGCGGCTGCGTGAGAACGCACGAGGTGATGATCGTCGTCACCCGCGGCGCCGAGTTCCTCGTCCTGTTGCGCTCGCCCGAGCGTCGCGGCTACTGGCATCTGCCCGCAGGCGGTGTCGAGGTCGGGGAGACTGCCGCCGAGGCCGCTGCCCGAGAGCTCGCCGAGGAGACGGGCTTACGGGCTCCCGTGACTCCGCTCGACCTCGAGCTCGGATACGAGGCGGCCTCCGGACGCATGCGCGTCGACTCGTTCGCTGCCGGGGCGCCGCCGGGATGGGAGCCGGTGCTCGACGAGGAGCACACCGAATATCGCTGGTGCTCGACCCGTGACGCCCTCGATCTGCTTGCCTACGACGAGCCGCGTAAAGCCGTGCGCCAGGTGGCGCGGCAGCTGGAGGTGACGACGTGAGAGTCGGCGTCGACGTCTCGCCGCTCGTTCAGACGCGTGCCGGAACCGCGCGTCACGTCCGCGGCCTCCTCGGCGCTCTCCGGGGCCGGGAGGCGCTCGAGCTCGAGCTCCTCGCGTTCGGCGGAGCGGGTCGTCTGTCGAGCATCGCCCGTGACGCAGTCTGGTATCCGCTCGGGTTGAGACGGAAGGCCGCGCGCTTCGACGTGCTCCACTGTCCGACGTTCCGCGCGCCCGCGAGCGCTCTTGCCCCGGTGGTCGTGACAGTTCACGATCTCGCGGTCGTTCGCTGGCCGGACGCGTTCCCGCGGTGGCACGGTCTCTACGGGCGCGCCGGGCTCCGCCGGGTTCTTCGCGGCGCGGACGCCGTCGTCACGGTCTCCGAGTTCACGAAGGCGGAGGTCGCCGAGCTCGGGGGAGTTCCCGCCGAGCGGATCCGGGTCGTCCCGAACGGTGTCGACCCGGTCTTCCGGCCTCTCGGTGCGGAGCCGGATGACGCAGTGTCACGAGGAACCTATGTCCTCGCGGTAGGGACACTCGAGCCGCGCAAGAACCTCGGTCGCGCGGTGGAGGCCGCACGCATCGCAGGCATCGAGCTGCGCGTGGTCGGCGCACGAGGGTGGCGCGAGGTCGACGTCCCGGGGTGGGTCGGCGAGGTTCCGGACTCCGAGCTCGCCGGGCTCTACCGGGGCGCTGCGTGTGTTCTCTACGTTTCCCTGTACGAGGGGTTCGGCCTGCCCGTCGTCGAGGCGATGGCCTCCGGATCGCCGGTCGTAACCTCGAAGGGAACTGCGATGGAGGAGATAGCGGGCGGCGCGGCCGTTCTCGTCGACCCTCTCGATCCCGCCTCCATCGCCAACGGCATCGACGAGGCCCGGGCGCGGCGTGGAGAGCTCGTTGCGGCCGGTCTCGCGCGTGCCGCGGAGTTCACTTGGTCGCGCAGCGCAGACGCGGTGGAGAGTCTCTGGCGCGAGCTCGCATGAAGCTCGTCGTGATCGACGCCGATGTCCTCGGCCGGCGCCGCACGGGCGACGAGACGTACATTCGGAACCTGCTCGAGGAGCTTCCATCGCTCGCGGAGGCGGCGGGACTGCGTATCGCGGCGGTGACTCGCCGCCCGGACCTCGTCCCGAAGGACGTGGAGGCGATCGAGCTGCGCGGTCGCAGCCAGGGGCTGCGCATGGCGCTCACGCTGCCAAGACTTCTGCGACGGCTCGGCGCCTCGCTCTGCCACACGCAGTACGCGCTTCCGCTGCGTCCACCCTGTCCCTGCGTCGTGACCGTGCATGACCTGTCCTTCGTCCGCCGGCGCGAGCTCATGGGCTGGAAGGATCGGTTCGTCTTTCGCGCCGTCGTCCCTCGCGCCGTTCGACGAGCGGCACGCGTCCTCACCGTCTCGGAGCGCACGAAGCGGGATCTCGTCGAGCTCTACAACGCGTCGCCCGAGCGCGTCGACGTGACGCCGAACGGCGTCGACCGGGTGTTCCGTGCGCTCATGCCCGGCGAGGAGGCGCCAAGAGATACGCCACGAGGGCGGTATGCGCTCACGGTGGGGGCGATTCAGAGGCGGAAGAACCAGCTGGCGGCGCTCGAAGCGGCGGCTGCTCAGGACTTGCCGCTGGTCGTGGTGGGGCCGGAGAAAGATCCGGCGCTCGCAGCCGAGCTTCGTCGCCGCGGCGCCTTCGTCGAGGGCTACGTCGCGACCGAGCGTCTCGCCGAGCTCTACCGCGGCGCTGCCTGTCTCGTGCATGCGTCTCTGTACGAGGGGTTCGGGCTGCCGGTCGTCGAGGCGATGGCCTCGGGTACTCCGGTCGTCGCCCTCCGAGAGCCCGCCGTGGAGGAGATCGCGAACGACGCTGCAGTCCTCGTCGAGGAGGAGCAGCTCGCAGCCGGGATCGGAATGGCTCTCGCCGAGCGGGACCGGTTGGTAGAGGCCGGACTCGAGCGCGCCCGGCAGTTCAGCTGGAGAGCGACCGCCGAGCGAACGCTCGAGGTCTACCGGAACGTGCTCGCAGGGTGAAGGTGTCGGCGGTCGTCGTCTCGCACGGCCACGCTGCGGAGCTCGAGGGCTCCCTCCCCGCGCTCGCGCCGCAGGTGGACGAGCTGCTCGTCATCGCGAACGTGCCCCGCTCGGTGGGCGTCCTTCCGGAAGGGGCGCGAGTGCTGGAGAACCGCCGGCCGCTCTCGCTGGCCGCAAACATCAACGCCGGAATCGCCGCCACGACCGGCGCATACGTCCTCGCCGCCAACCCGGATGCGATCCCCGCTCCCGGCGCCGTCGCCGCTCTCGTCGGGTTCGCGGAAGCGCATCCGAGGTGCGGCATAGCCGGCCCGCAGATGCGCTGGCGCGACGGATCGTGGCAGCCGACGCGAAGACGGTTCCCGACCGTGCGCGGCACGCTCGTTCGGCGCACGCCCCTGCGTCGCTTGCGCAACCCGTACGAGCGACAACGCGAGCACTATCTCCTCGACGAGCAGCCGTCAGAGCCGGTGGAGGCGGACTGGATGCTCGGAGCCTTCCTGCTCCAGCGACGTGAGATGCTCGACCAGCTCGGAGGCTGGGACTCGGGCTACCGCCACTACTGCGAGGACATCGACCTCTGCTACCGGGCCAAGCTCGCCGGCTGGGAGCGCTGGTACGTGCCGCAGGCGGTCGTGGCTCACGAGTATGCAGCGGTGATCGACAGGCGCTTCTTCTCGCGACACACGCTCTGGCACCTACGCGGGATGGCGCGTTTCGTTCGCAAGCATCCCGAGCGCCTGCTCGCGCTGTGAGGAAGTACGCCCGGCAGGCAGAGGACTGGAGCGAGCGCCAGTACGCGGACGCCACCGCGTACCTCAGCCATCGCGCGGACCTCGTGATGTCGCTCGGACCGAGACTCGAGCCAGGTGACGAGGTGCTCGATCTCGCGTGCGGTGACGGTGCTCTCGCGGAGCCCCTTCTCGCCCGCAGGCTTCGCTACCGCGGCGTCGACTCGACGGAGGAGATGGTGGCGGAGGCGCGACGACGCCTAGGCCCGGAGGCTTCGGTCGTGCTGGGAGACCTCAACGACTACGAGCCGGCCGAGCCGGTCGCCGCGACGACCCTCTTCCGCGCCGTCTACTACGCGCGAGACCGGCGAGCCTTCTTCCGACACGTCGCGGGATTCACCGAGAAGAAAGTCGTCTTCGACCTCAACCCCCGCCAGTACGAGCTCGCGGGAGTCGTCGCGGATCTCGGGGCAGCCGGGCTGGGACGTGTCGCGCTCCGGCCTTTCCTCATCCCTCAGACCGTCTCGCTGCCGCGACCGCTCACGACGCTCGCTCGTGCGCTCGAGCGCTCCGGCCCGCCCGCGCGACTCGCGCTGCGGTTCCGCTTTACCTACGTCGTCGCCGCGTCGCGTTGAGTTACCTCAGCCGCCGAAAAGCGGCTGGAAGTGGAGGTCCTGCACGACGGCTCCCAGATGCCGCCGGTCACTGAACTTCGCCGGGTCGAGCTCCTGCGGGACGAAGGTCGGCCGGATGCTGATCTCGAGCCGCCACGGCCTCCTCGGCACGGGGAGAGCGAAGCCCTTCGCCTTGCACTGGTGGATGACGCGATGGGTTACCGCAGTCACGTGCGCGATCTTCGGCTCCTTGTCGGGGCCGACCCCGACAGGGCCGACTCTTATGGTCGCGTACCCGGGGACGTCCTTCCCACACGACGCGACGCGGGAGAGGATTCCCACCGCGAGCCCTGGCCCGTCGTGGGCGACGTCGTAGCGCGTGTACGACGCCGTCGCCGGACTCTGCGCGTCGGGGGCAGCCATCCAGCCGTCCGACTGGACCCCGGTGACGGCGGCGGCGAGGTTGAGCGGACCGCCGTCGAGGCGATAGAGACGACTCTGGCCCACCTGCTTTACCAGGCGTCCCTGCAGCTCGACGCCGTTCAGAGCAAGCGCGTACTGCGTGTCCGGCGGCGGCCAGAGCCTCCCGTTGGCGGCCGCGAGATCCGGCGTCAGCACCGGCCCGCCAACGCGCGCTGCAGTGCCGTCGATGCTCCACATCTTGCGAATGGACTTGTTGAAGAACTCCGTCTCCCAGATGCCGGTCGGATCCGTGATCCCCTGGCCGATGACGACCACCGATCCTCCTCCCGTCTTGCGATCGACCCAGTCCAGCGGTTTCGGGAGGTTCTGGTCGATCTGAGTCGACAGGTGACGTTCACCGCGAGCGGCGTAGACCTCCGCGGTCATCGACCACGCCATGACGAGGACGGCCGAGACCGCTGCGATCGCGACGAACGCTCGCGACTCTCTGCGCAGAAGACGAAGCGCGACGACGACGGCGAGCGCAAGGAAGCAGACGACCCACAGCCCGCGCTTGATGCCGTCCTCCGACCAGCCGAGCTCGCGGTTCGCAAAGGCGGCGATCGCGAGTCCGTGCGCCTCGTAGTAGGGGAATTCAGACAGATGGAGTGGCGTACCCCGAACGACGTAGAAGGCAACGAGCGCGGCACCGCCAATCGCCCACCAGCGACCCATGCCGCGATGCATCGCGAGAGCGGTCGCTGCGAAGAGGGTAGGCGCGAGGTAGATGAGGTTGCGCTCGGCGACGATCGTCGAGAAGACGGTCGAGACGTACGCGCCCTTGATGCCCGCGTACCAGATGAACACCCCCAGCGCCACGACACTCGTCGTCACGAAGGCCCGGCTCTCAGGCGTGCTCCGCTCCCGCTTGGGGCGGGCGAGTGCGGCGATTCCAGCGACGACCGGCAGCACGCCGATCCCGATCGCGAGCGCTCCCGTCGCCCAGACGGCGTTGTCGAAGATCCGATCCTTGTACTGCTTCGTCGTGATCGCCCAGCTCTGGGATAGATGCCCGAAAAGCGCGGAGAATCCGACCGCGACCCCGACCAGCAGCACCGCGCCGCCGATCCAGTCCCACGTCCCGAAGCCCGACCGCCAGCGACGCCCTGCCTCCGACTCCCACGCCAGCCAGAGCAGTGCGAGCACGAGCACGACGAAGAGAATCGCGAGCTGCGTGCGGGTGAGCGCCGCGGCTGCGCACGCGACCACCGCGACTGCCGCTCGACCCCACGTGGGCCTGACCAGCAGGCGCGCGATGAGCCAGAGCGAGAGGGTGGCGAGCGGATAGGCGAGAGGCTCCCGCACGAAGATCGGTGAGTACGCCATCGCGGGCACTGCGATCGATGCTCCCGCCGCAGCGAGCGCGTACCAGGGAGGTACCACGAGCCGCGCGAGAGCGTAGGCGGGGAAGACGGCCGCGGTCATCATGAGGACGAGCACGAGCTTCGCCGTCGCGTAGGCCGCGGACGTCGTCCCGAGCCACCACACCGGAGCCAGGACGTAGGCCAGCAGCGTCGCGAGACCGTACGGCTCGCCGCGGCGCGCGGCCTCGCCGGTCATGGAGATCGCCCGCGAGAGCTGGGTCAGCTCGAGCTCGTCCGTGAAGATCGTCGGAACGGGACGACGTGACGCTTGCCAGGCATAGAGCGCTGCGAACGCGAAGTAGACGATGAGCAGCGGCAACGCGCTCTGCAGGCGGGCGAAGAGGTCGGGCCGCGCGGGCCCGTTCGACCGGTTCGTCCGGGTCACGAGAGCGAGGCCTCTAGTGGCTCGGGGGTCGAGAACTCCGTTCGGCGGCGCACGATCCGGCACGGGACACGGGCGGCCTCGGCTGCCCGCACGACGGCGTCCAGCCGGTCCGCGCCCGCGTCCGGAATCGTCACCAGCACCTCGTCCGCGCGCGCATTGGCGATCGCGCGCGACGTCTCGTCGAGCGCACCTACGACGGAGATCCCCTGGATGCGACGACGTCGCACGCGCGGGTTGTCGTCGAGGAATCCGACCACTCGGACCTCGTGTCCGTCGTGGAGCTCACGGACGAGGGAACGTCCGGAGCGTCCGGCTCCGACGAGGAGGACACGGCGCCGCGGGCTCCGAAGCGCACGCGCCTCGGGAATCAGCCGCAGCGTCAGCCGCGAGCCTCCGACCAGGAGGGTGCAGAGGATGGCGTCCACGGTGAGCACTTCGACCGCCGGGAACGGGCCGATCGGCCGGAGAGCGACCAGGATCGCGTACGCGACGACGGCCGAGGCGCCGCAAGCGACTGCGATCGGGACGACGTCCCGCGCGGTCGCGAAGCGCCAGACTCTCCGGTAGACGCCGAGCGCCACGAAGAAGACGTAGCGGGCGCCCAGCAGAATCGGGAGCAGCGAAAGGAAGACCGAGCGCTCGTACGGCGTTCCGAAGGTGCCCACCACGAGGACGTAGGCGGCGAGGAACGAGCCGCAGATGAGCACGAAGTCGGCGACGACCTCGACCAGGCGACGGGGCTCGAAGACGACAGCGCGCCAGAGAGACGGTGGCGGCCCTTCTCGGCCCGAACGGGAGCGTTCTTCGAGGTCGCTGAGGAAGCTCCCGAACTGAACGAGCAGAACGAAGGTCAGGAGCACACCGACCGCGGTGAGCCGTGCGTTGTCGAGGACGTTGTAGGCGAGAGCGGTGGCGCCGACGGCGGCGGCGACGAGGGCGAGCAAGAGGACCGCCTTCGCCTCTGAGAGTCCGTAGTAGACGAGCCGATGTGAGCTGTGGTCCCGCCCGCCTCTCGTGACCGGGCGCCGTTGCGCGAGCCTCATCGTCGTGACGAGCGTCGTGTCCAGGATCGGAACCGCCAGGATCAGCAGGGGGAGGAGTACGGTGGCGAAGGTCGTCCCGGCGACCGTCCAGCTCGACGCGAGCGCGAGCGAGGCGAGCCCGAAGCCGAGCACCTGGCTTCCGGAGTCGCCCATGAAGACGTGTGCTCCGCGCCCGGGGCGGAGGTTGAACGGGAGAAACCCGGCGGCCGCGACGCCGAGCGCCAGCGCGAGGACCAGCACCGTGTCGTTCGGGTGCTCCGTCATCGCGTCGATCGCGAAGTAGCCGCACGCGATCGCCGCGAGCGTCGCCGCCAGCCCGTCCATGTTGTCGAGGAGGTTGAACGCGTTCGTGATCCCGACGAGCCAGAGGATCCCGATCCCCCACGCGAGCACCTCGTTGCCGACGATCTCGACCTCGAGGCCGCTCGCGAGGACGACGACGGCCGCTCCGATCTGCAGCGCGAGCTTCGCCAGCGGGTTCAAGTGCCAGAGGTCGTCGACGAGACCCGCGGCGAAGAGGAGCGCGACGCCTCCGAGGATGCCGCCGAGCTCGCTGCTCCACTCGATCGCGCCCGTGGCAAGCGCCGCCGCGATCCCGGCTGCAAATCCCGCGAAGATCCCGATCCCTCCGAAGGTTGGCGTCTCCCGCTCGTGCCAGCGCTTCTCGTTCGGCACCGCGACCAGCCGGCTGCCCGCCGGCGTCCGCAGGAGCAACCAGAGAACCGCCACGGTGACGGGCAACGCGGCAACCACGACGACCGCTTCCACGACCCGAAAAGGGTAGTCGAGCATCCAGCCGCCGTCCGGGTGCAGCCCCGCTTTCGCAGCTGCCTCGGACGATCTCGCTGGGGTGCGACCTACACTTGCTGCACCCGAGTGACGGTCTACACCGATCTCTTCCACTACCGCGAGCTCTTCGGGAGCCTCTTCCGGCGCGACCTGCGTGCGAAGTACAAGGGGTCGTTCCTCGGGCTCGCGTGGACGCTCGCCAACCCGCTGATCCTGATGGCGGTGTACGTCGCCGTCTTCTCGTTGCTCTGGAAGGCGAGCGTCGCGAACGTCGACCGCTACTGGCTCTTCCTGCTCTGCGGCTTGCCGGCCTGGGTGTTCTTCGCGACCTCGCTCCAGTCATCGTCACGAAGCCTGGTCGAGAACGCGAATCTCATCCGGAAGGTGCGTTTCCCGCGCCAGCTCGTTCCGCTCGCCGTCGTGGGAACACAGCTCGTCGCCTTCGTCGTGATGCTCGGCGTGGTCATGGTTCTCGCCCTGGTGTTCCTGCCGGGCTCGAGGGGGACCGTGTGGCTTGCGCTGCCGCTTGGAGGGCTGTTCGTCCTGCTCGTGAGCGGGGTGTCGCTGGCGCTCGCGTCCCTGAACGCGCTCTACCGCGACGTCGAGCATCTCATCGCCGCGCTGCTCCTGCCCTGGTTCTTTCTCACGCCGGTGCTCTACGGGCTCGACCAGCTCCCGGGCGCGGACTCGCATCCCGAGCTCGAGTTCGCCGTCCACTGGCTGAACTTCCTGACCCCTCCGATCGAAGCGCTCCGCGCGCCGCTCTTCTTCGGAACCGCTCCGCCCGCTGCCGACACGATCTACACGGCCGTCGCGGCGGTCGTCGCTCTTGCCCTGGGCGCGTTCGTCTTCAGCCGGTCCGACGACCGGATCGCCGTCGAAGTCTGACGACGGCGCGACCCTCGAAGAGCGACTCCGAGCCGGAATAGGCAGGCAAGCCTTCGTAGGTCTCCGGCTCGAGGCCGTCGAGGAGCGAGGGGAAGAGGAGCGCGCCCGGGAAGCGTGGGTTGCGCCCACCTCCGGGCGCCCACGCGGCGAGTCGCCGCCGTTCCGCGTGTGAAGCGAGCCCCCCCGTCGGCTCGACCGCACCGCCGACTGCCGGCCATCCTTCTGCGTGTGCGTTCAGGAGCAGGCGCGACCAGTCTGGAGCCGGAGCCGCGCCGGCGACCAGATGCGCCACCGCCACCGCGTCCTCTTCGACGAGTGACTCCTCCTGGGCGGCGAGCGCCGCCCGGGTCTCGGGGTCGTCGCCTCCCTGAATGAGAACCTTCAGCCGCCGCTCGTCGATTCGGGGTCGGACCTCGACCGGGAGATCGAGCGCCGTCGACCCGAGTTCCTGAAACCAGAACTTGTGCTCCTCGACCAGGTCGAACGCGAGCCGATAGCCGCCTGGAGGTCGGGGGGCGAGCACGTCCGCGTCGAGCTCGACCGTCTCGCCTGGGTGGACGACGTCGTCGAGCGGCGTGCGAACGCCGTCCCAGAGGATCGGGTTCCCGAGCGGGTCGAGCCAGTGGTAGGAGAGATGGACACCCTCCCGCTCGCCGGAGCGCCACGGCGCGGTTCCGGCGTTCTCGAGCCGGAGCCGTGCGCGCGCCGAGACACCGGCGCGCACCTCGTCGAGCTCGTAGGCGAGCCAGCGGACTGCGAGCGGTCCTGCAGGCACGAAATGCTCCCCGACGCGGTCCATTTCCAGGGCTAGTCTAGGAATGTGCCGGACGGCGAGATCAGCGTCGAGAACGCGTCCCGCCGCTTTCGCGTCCGGGCACAGGAGGCGCGTACGCTGAAGGACCTGTTCGTCCTGCGCGGGCGCAGCGAGCCGATCGACATCTGGGCGCTCCGCGACGTGTCCGTCACGGTCAGACGGGGTGATGCAGTGGGGTTGATCGGCCGCAACGGGTCGGGCAAGACGACCCTCCTCCGGCTTGTCGCGGGGATCATCAAGCCGACGAGCGGTCGCGTCCGGACGGGAGGGCGGATCGGGTCCCTGCTCGAGCTCGGTGCCGGCTTCCATCCGGACTTCACCGGCCGCGAGAACGTCTTCCTGAACGGCGCAATCCAGGGCCTGCGGCGCGCGGAGATACGTGAGCGGTTCGACGAGATCGTCGCCTTCGCCGAGCTCGAGCACGCGATCGACCGGCAGGTGAGGACGTACTCGTCTGGAATGACCATGCGCCTGGGTTTTGCGATCGCCGCGTTTCTCGAGGCGGACATCCTTCTTCTCGACGAGGTCTTCGCCGTCGGAGACGAGGCCTTCCAGCGAAAGTGCTTCGGCCGGATCTTTCAGTTCAAGCAGGCGGGCGGGACGATCGTGTTCGTCTCGCACGACGCCGCGGCGGTCGAACGCCTATGCGAGCGTTCGGTGCTGCTCGAATCCGGCCGGGTCTCCTTCGACGGCCCGACGCGCGAGGCGGTCTCACGCTACCGGCGTGCTCTCGCGGACGAGATCGATCCCGCCGAGAGAGGTGCCGGGCTCCGCGAGTGGGGCTCGGGAGAGGCGACGATCGTCGCAGCCTCGCTCCTCGGCGGCGAGGGCGAGGAGCGGCTGCAGTTCCTCTCCGGCGAGGCGTTCGTGCTCCGCGTGCGGGCCGCCGCAGCCCGCGGGGTCGCTCCTCCGCGACTCCAGCTCGAGCTCCGCGACGACGCCGCGACGCTCGTCGCGGGCGAGTCGGTCGAGCTCGGGACGCTCGGATGGACGGACGGACCGCACGAGCAGACGGTCCGGTTCGAGATCGGCTCGCTCCCGCTCGCCGAGGGCCGTTTTCACCTTCGTCTCGGCTTAACGGACGAGAGCGGCGAACGCCTCTATCACTGGTTGGATGACGCGCTCGTCTTCATCGTCTATCCCGGGGATGACGAACGTGGTGTCGTGCGCTTTGAAGGGAGCTGGATGATCGAGGCGAAGACACCTACCCCGTGAGCGCGCGTTCGCCTTCGACTCGCGTCACGGGGGAAACCATGTTTCCCCCGTGCATCCCCCTTCTTCTCGAGAACGCGCGGAACCTCCCGGTTCCCCGCGCCCTTCCCCGCGCTCACGGGCCAGAAAGCCGCCCGTGAGCGCTCGCACCTGCCCCGACTGGCCCGCGCTGATGGAGCTCGACCCGGACCTCCAGTTCAAGCACTACTCCGTCGCCGAGGCGCAGCTGCCTGCCGACGCCCTCGCGCGGTTCAAGCACGTCTCCCTCACCGAGGTCGAGATCTGTTGCGACCTCGACCACCACGTCTTCAACCCGGCGCACACCGACCCAAAGGTGGGCGAGGCGCTCCGGGGGACACACTGGTTCGACGTCCACGAGTGGGCGACCTCGGGCCCGGGCGCCGGTGCCGCCGACGCCTCCACCAGCGCCGCCTGACGAGCATCTAGCCTTCGGCTGGTGCCGACCATCGTCGTGCCGTACCGCGGTGACGCGAAGAGGCGTCTGCCGGCGGCGATTCGCGCCGCTGCGGCGCTCGCGATGCTCGGAGACATGGTCGCCGCCGCGCTCGAGGTCGGACCGGTGGCAGTCGTCACCGACGACGCGTACGTCGCCCCTCGCGGCGTCCGAATCATCCGTGATCCGGGTGCGGGTCTCGGCGCCGCGGTGGGCGCCGGACTCGACGGCGTGGACGATCACGCTCTCGTCGTGAACGCAGACCTGCCTTGCGCCACGCCCGCTGCGATCCGGCGGCTCGCGGATTTTGGTCTCGCGCTCGTCGAGGCTGCGGACGGCACCACCAATGCGCTTTCGCTTCCGGAGCCAGCACTGTTCGCCCCTCTCTACGGACCCGGGAGCGCGGCGCGGTTCCGCGCGCACGCTCCCTTCGTCACCGCGCGGATTCCGGAGCTGGAGGCTGACGTCGACACTGAGTCCGATCTCCAGCGCCTCGCTCTCCCCCTCGGTCCGAGAACCCGCGGCCTCCTCTCCGTTCCTGCGTGAGGATCGTGGTGCTGTCGGGCGGCGTCGGAGGCGCTCGCTTCGCGCGCGGGCTCAAAGCCGCCCTGGGCCCCGACGAGCTCACGATCATCGGCAACGTCGGAGACGACCTCGAGGTTCTCGGGCTCGCTGTCTCACCGGACCTCGACAGCATCCTCTATACGCTCGCCGGGCTGAGTGACGACGAGCGCGGCTGGGGGAGGGCGGGCGAGACATGGAACGCGCTCGCTGCCGCGGCCGAGTGGGGCGGTGAGGACTGGTTCAGGATCGGTGACCTCGACCTCGGCCTCCATCTCGTCCGCACCCGGGCTCTGCGCGAGGGAGCGAGCCTTTCGGAGGTGACGGCTCGCCTCGTCGCCGAAGCGGGTTTACGGGTCGAATTGCTTCCAGCGAGCGACGACCCGCTGCGAACGCACGTCGTCACTCCAGCCGGGACGTTTTCCTTTCAAGAGTGGTTCGTCGCGCGCGGTCACGTCGACGAGGTCGACGCGGTGGTCTTCGACGGCGCCCACTCCGCGCGACCTGCACCGCGCGTGCGCGACGCGCTCGCGGAGGCGGACGCGATCCTCATCGCTCCCAGCAACCCGTTCGTCTCGATCGGGCCGATCCTCGCCGTTCCAGGTCTCCGCGAGAGCATCGAGCAGCGCCGCGTGCGCTGTGTGGGAGTGAGCCCGTTGATCGGCGGCCGGGCGGTGAAAGGCCCGGCCGATCGTATGCTCTCGCGCATGGGAGGCGGGACGACGCCGGCACACGTCGCGGCCTGTTACGAGGGACTCGTCGACAAGCTCGTCATCGACGAAGCAGACGCACCGGCGGAGGCGCCGGTCGAGCTCGTGGTCGCGCAGACCCTGATGACCGACGGCGCGGCCGCCCAGAGGCTCGCCGAGGTGGTCCTGGAGAATGCGTGCGTGTAGCGATCGTGGGCGGTACCGGTCCGTTCGGCCGGGCGCTCGCCACGCGACTCGAGGAGGCCGGCTACGACGTCGTGCTCGGGTCTCGCGATCGGGACCGCGCCTCGAAGGCGGCAGCCGAGCTCGGCGTGGAAGGGGCAACCAATGCGGAGGCCGTGGGTTCCGCGGATCTCGTCGTTCTGGCGACGAAGGCAGAAGCCGCTCTCGTCACGGCACGAGAGCTCAGGATGGCGATCGGCTCGACGCCTGTGCTCTCGGTCGCTTCCGAGCTCGACTTCACCACACGGGGAGTCTTGCCGAGGTCGGAGCCCCTGTCACTTGCCGAGCAGCTCCAGACCGAGCTCGCCGGCCCAGTTGTCGCCGGCCTGCACTCCCTGGCGGCGCCGAAGCTCGGCGGCGAGCACCAACCCGACGAAGATGCCCTCGTGTGCGGGGACGACAGCACGGCGAAGGAGCTGGCGCTCGGGCTCGCGGAGCGGATCACGTCCGGGCGTGCATTCGACGCAGGGCCGCTCGAGAGCGCGCGAGCTCTCGAGGGTCTCACCGCGGTCATCGTCAACCTCAACAAGCGCTATCGCGGCAATGCTGGAGTGAGGATCACAGGGCTCCGGTGACCGCGGAGATGCGGGTGATTCCGCTCGGTGGCATTCCCGAGCTCACCGAGGGAGACGACCTTGCGGGGCGGCTCGTCGATTCCGCAAGTCAGATCGGCGGGTTCCAGACCGGAGATGTCGTCGTCGTTGCGCAGAAGGCCGTCTCGAAGGTCGAGGGAAACGTGGTGCTGCTTGCCGACGTCGAGCCTTCGAATGAGGCCCGCGAGCTCGCGGGAGACGGCGATCCACGCCGCATGGAGGTGATCCTGCGCGAGAGCCGCACGATCGTTCGCTCTCGGCCTCCTCTCGTCATCGCCGAGACCCAGCATGGTTTCGTCTGCGCGTCCGCGGGTGTCGACTCGTCGAACGCGGGGCAGCCCGACACCGTTGTGCTCCTTCCGCGCGATCCGGACGCCTCCGCTCGCCGCCTCCGCTCGGCGATTTCAGATCGATCAGGTATCGATGTCGCGGTGATCGTCAGCGACTCGTTCGGCCGCCCCTGGCGCCAGGGCACGACCGACGTCGCGCTGGGCGTGTCGGGTCTTGCTCCCGTCCTCGACCTCGCAGGCGGACGCGACTCGGTCGGATACGAGCTCCACGCGACGCAGATCGCGGTCGCCGACGAGCTCGCAGGCGCGGCCGAGCTCGTCATGGGCAAGACCGACGGCATTCCGGCCGCGATCGTCCGCGGAGTGCGCATCTCGGGCGACGGGAGCGGTGCCGATCTGTTGATGCCCCGCGATCGCGATCTCTTCCGTTGAGCCCTCCTCGGACTACACTCGCACCGTGCGCAAGTACGCGATCTGGGGCACAGCGACCTCGCCGGCCCACGAGGCCTGGGTGCAGGGGATCGGGAAGCAGTTCGAGCAGGATGGCTTCCAGCCGGTCACCGACGTCGCGGAGGCGGATTTCGTCCTCAACATGTTCGATCCGGCCGATCCGAAAGCGTTTCGCCGTTCCTCGCGCGGCACGTATTCGGCCGCGTTCTACGAGCTTCCGGAGACGCCCGCCGACGTGCTCAAGGCGAGCTACCCGATGCTCGTGAGGACACTCTCGAACGTCGTGCTTCTCCGCATCCCCGGCGCAGGAGTCTGGTTCACCACGATGGAGCGAGGCACGTACCACGTTCCCGACGACCCGGCGGAGATCTACGAGCGACTCGAGCCTCTCGCGACGTCGCGGCTCGTGATCGACAACGAGTGGGTGCCGGATCTCGAGCCTGAGCTCTGGGACGGCGACGAGATCACCGAGGACATCGCGGCCGCCGGGCGCCGGCTCGACGAGCTCGATCTCCTTCCGTCGCCGTTTCCGGTCGAGGAGTACCTCTCGGGACGCGACCTCCGGCATGTCATGCGTCTCTACAGCGTGGGCGGCCTTTCATACGGGAATCTCTCCGCCCGCAAGGACGAGACGCGCTTCTGGATGAGCGCGAGCGGCGTCGACAAGTCTCAGCTCGAGACCGTCGGCCGTGATCTCCTCATGGTCAAGAACTTCGACGACGAGCGCGGAGTCATCGTCCTCAGCGTTCCACCGGGTATCGAGCCGCGACGCGTCTCGGTCGATGCGATCGAGCATTGGATGATCTACCGGGCCCATCCCGACGTCGGCGCGATCCTGCACATGCACGCCTGGATGGAGGGCATCGCCGCGACCGACGTGAACTACCCGTGCGGGACGCAAGAGCTGGCCGTGGCGGTCTCCGATCTCGTCGCGCTCGAGCCCGATCCGGCTCAAGCCGTCATCGGGCTCCGAAACCACGGGATCACGTGCACTGGCGAAAGCTTGACCGAGATCCTCGATCGCGTCGCGCCGAAAGTTCTTCGGCAAGTCCCGATGACCTAAGCGGGAGAGCCGCGCAGCCGAAGCCCCGTCACGAGCGCGAGTGCCGGCGCGATGACGACGTCGTTCGCAACGCACCAAATACAGAGTGCGTGGATGACGAAGAGCTGAAGCACGAGCAGGTAGCCGCTGAAGAGCACCCCGATGCATGCGAGCGTCGCCGCGCCGAGCCGCGCGTTTCCCGAGTCCGACGCGATGAGTGCCGTTACCGCGGAGTACGAAAGGAGCCCAAGCAGAGCGACGGGGACGCCGGCGATCTCGGCATACGAAGATTGCTGTACCGTCTCGCACCCGCCGCCACGAACGCACACGACCGTCGCATTCGAGTAGTGCGCCCAGGTGAGATATCCGGCCACGCCGACGCCTGCGAGAGCGACGGCGGCCCCGATCAGGCGCAGGGTCCTGTCGCTCAATCCTTGAGCGCGTCGTCAAGAGCCGCGCGGAACGCGGTCGCATCGAAAGCGACGTTGACGTAGTACGGCTTCTGGTCGTCGATCTCCACGAGGAAGGTCGGCGTCTGGAGCTGGTCGACGTACTTCGACATCTCGTTCCCGGACTTCTGCTCCGCGCCGCTCGCCTCCTTCGTGATCGCCGTGCTGCCGGCGTCAGCGAAGAGCTTGCCGACGTCGAGGGCGGGGATCTTCGCGGCGAGCGTCCGAACGAGCTCGTCTGTGATCCAGCCGCTGTTCTCCCGGCCCTGGTAGCGGTAGAGAGCCTCTTGCAGCTGCCAGAGCCTGTTCTGCTTGGCCGCCGCCAGCAGGAACCGGAGCCCTTTGACGGAGTCCGGCCCGATGAACGGGAATCCTTGGTACTCCATCTTCACCTTCCCTCGGCGGACGAAGTCGTTGACGAGGATCGGGAAGACGTTCAGCGTGTAGTAGCGGCAGCCCGGGCATTGCTGGTCTGCGAACTCGATCAGGCTGACCTTCGCCGACGGCTTCCCGAGCACGGTGCCGTTTTCCGGAATGCCGGTGAGATTCACGACGGGACGCGGAACGACCCCGGGGGTGCTCTTCGTGCCACGCAAGACTTGGCTTCCGATCACGAGCACCGCCGCGGCGGCCACGCCGATGCCCAGTGCGAGTGCCATCTTGAGCCAGGTCGGGCGTCCCTGGACTGTGGGCCTCATCGCTGCCACGGAAACGACAGTGTGCCGATGAGGGCCGGTCGAGCTATGCCTTGAGCGCTCGCCCGGCCTTGTTCGCAGCCTTCGCCAGGGCTGTATACGCTGCAGCTCGCTGCGCTTTCGAGCCGGAGGCCGCCGCGGCTTCGACGTCTCTCATCCGCTCGACGACGTCGAGGTCGAGCCGCTGTCTCTTTCCCCACGCGAGGTGAGCTTCGCTCACGGCGCAACGCGCGGCGAGCTCACGCAAGACCTGGAGGGACGGGACCCGTTCGCCCCTCTCGATTCGAGAGATGTACGCGGCGCTGCAGCCCGGAAATGCAAGGTCCCGCTGGCTGAGACCCTGCGCCTCGCGCGCTCCGACGAGACGCTTGCCGACGGCGAGCGGATCGTCGACGTGAGGTATGCGCTCTCGCTTGATCGGCATCGGGACCGGGCGGCGCTGACCTTGGACAACGATACTCCGACCTCTCTGTCGTTCGCGAGGCAACCAGCGCCGGCCTCAGATACACCCTCGTTTACACCCCGCGACGAATGGTCGTCCCTCGAACGAGGGAGTAGCCTCGGAGCCATGATCGAGCTGGGCACGGAGAAGAAGGCGGCGCCCATTACGGCGCGCCAGCGGGAAGTGGTCGCTCTGATCGCAGCGGGTTGCTCGAACGACGAGGTCGGCGCACGGCTCGGAATCTCGCCGCGAACTGCGAAGGCCCACTGTGACGTGCTGCGGCAGAAGCTCGGTGTCAGGCGCAGGCGCCAGATCCCGATCGCGTTCAGGCTGCTCACGGGCGAGGACCCACTGTCGATCACGTACGGCTGGGCTCTCCGGGCCGGATCGCGCTGACGAGAAACCAGGGCCATGGGCGCTCGGTCCGAGTGAGAGGAGCCTGTTAGGGTCGGAGCGGCCGCGAGATCATCCGCCAGGGAGGGGGATGACGGCCACGGTCCGGAATATGCGCACTCTCCAGCGGAGCCGCATCATCGAGCGTCCACGCCTGCTGACTCTGCTCGACGAATCGACGGCTCGTGTGCGCACCCTGTTCGCCGCCGCAGGCTACGGTAAGACCACGCTCGCCGAGCAATGGGTCACACGCGGAGGTCGCAGATCGGCGTGGTACACGGCGCGAAGCTCGTCGGTGGATGTCGCCGCGCTCGCGCTCGGTGTTGCGCGTTCGGCGTCCACCATCGTCGAGGGATGCGAGTCGCGACTTCGTGAGCACATGCGCGCCATCTCGGCTGCAGCGGGGAACGTCGCGGTCCTCGCCGAAATCCTCAGCGAGGATCTCGCCGAGTGGCCGCGCGAAGCGTGGCTCGTCATCGACGACTACCAGGAGATCGTCGGCGCCTCGCAGGCCGAAGCGTTCGTCGCCGACTTGCTCGCAAGCTGCCCGCTTCAACTTCTCCTTACCACCCGGCAGCGGCCATCCTGGGTCACCGCCAGGAGCATTCTCTACGGCGACGTCTTCGAGATAAACCAGACGGCGCTCGCGATGGACAACCAGGAGGCCGCCGAAGTGCTCGCGGACTGGAGCGGCATGTCGGCATCGGGACTCGTCGCCCTTGCAAACGGGTGGCCCGCGGTCATCGGTCTCGCGAGCGTCTCGTCTGCCGAGATCGAAAGCGACGACACCGTGCCTGAGTCGCTCTACCGGTTCTTCGCCGAAGAGGTCTTCGATGCATTGGGAGACGAGGTGCGAGACGGCCTCGCGCTCTTGGCCGTCGCTCCGGTGATGGAGCGCGAGCTCGCGGCGGAGCTCCTGGGCGACGGACAAGCCGAGTCGATCTGTGCTGCGGCGCTCGAGGTCGGGATCCTCGTCGAGCGGGACGAACGTCTCGAGCTACATCCGCTCGCGCGTTCCTTTCTCGAGGAGCGGGGCGTTCCACCCGTTTGCGCGGAGGCGACCGCGACCTGTCTCGCCCACTACAAGGCGCGCCGGGACTGGGGCGCCGCGTTCGACGTCGTCTCGAAGCGCGATGCCGTTTCCGAACTGGAGGCTTTGCTCGCCGAAGCGCTCGACGATCTCCTCGAGACTGCGAGGCTCCCGACAGTCGAGTCGTGGTGCGCCTTCGCAGCCAAGTCCGGGATCGGTGGGCCCCTGTTCTCGCTTGCGCGTGCGGAAACAGCGCTTCGCCAAGGCCGCCACGTGCAGGCTCAAGCTCATGCGGAGGCCGCTGCGGTTGACGGAAAGCTTGCGTTCCGGGCGCTGTCAGTGGCCGGGCGCGCCGCACATCTGGCGTCGCGAGAAGAGGAAGGATTGGCTTTGTATCAGCGTGCCGAATCGGCCGCAACCGATGGCCGGGAACGCCGAGCAGCCCTTTGGGATCAAGTCATTTGTGCCGTTGAACTCGATCTTCCCGAGACTAGCCTGATGCTCAACGAGCTTAGCGTTGGTGTCAGCACCTCCGATCCGAGGGAGTTCATCCGTGCAGCAACATGCAGGCTCATTTTCGACATGCGGTCAGGAACGCTCGATCTCGGCGATAGCGATTTAGCTTGGGAGCTCCTACCGGTCCTGGGCGAACCACTCATCCAAACCGGGTTTGAGAGCATCTACGCCAACGCGCTTGCTCTCGCCGCTCGGTATACGGACGCACTGGAAGTCGCCAATACCCTCCTCCACACAGCGCAGAAGTACCGACTCGACTTCGCGAGGCCGTACGGGCTCGTCTCTGCCGCGATGGGGCAGGCCGGAATGCGGCAATGGAATATCGCTGCTGATTACCTGGACGAAGCCGCTGCGCTCGCGCGCGACACGCGCAATCATTATGCGGAGTTGTTCGCGTTCGCGGCGCGGCTCCGTTTGCTTACGCAACAAGGCCTACATCGAGTTGCTCTGGCGTTGCCGCTACCTGATGTTCCCGAAACGGTGCCAGCCGTAGGCGCAGAAGTCACCGCCTCGCGCGCCTTGGCTTTGGCGGCGGCGGACAGACTCGACGAAGCTCAGGCGACTCTTAGTTCAGTCGAAAGTAGCCCAGCGGTCGAATCGATTGTGCTTTCAGCCGCAGTTAGAGCCATAACCTCATTGAAACTTGACGATGCAAGGACCGCGAGTTGGGTCTCCAACCTCGAAGAGAAGGCATTTGCCACAGGGGCGGTTGACTTACTCGTGACCGCATACCGCGCGGTCCCGGAACTACTCGTTGTTCTGCTTCGACGCGGTGGAGGCCAACGCCTCATGGATCTGGTGCGCCGCGTTGGAGACCACGATCTATTGAGACCACTCGGCGTTGCGGGCTGGCGCGACGACGATCCGTGTTGGCTTCTAACGCGAAGGGAGCGAGAAGTCTATGAACTGCTACGACAAGGGCTCTCGAACCAGCAGATTGCCGACGTGCTAGTAATCAGCAAGGCGACGGCCAAGCTCCATGCGCAGCACATCTACAACAAACTAGGGATTCATTCCCGCAAAGCGCTAGCAATCCAAGCTGCGCTCGAGCGCTCTCGTCAAGCCACGTCGGCAACGGCGGAAAATGTGGATGCCGCCGAGTCGACGTCCCTGTGAACGAAGGCTTGGAAATCAGCTCGTCTCGCAAGCCGGTACTCTTCATCGGCACCGGCGAGGATCGCTTCAAACGCTGCAACGGCGGCAGTTTCGAATTGACTATCCGCCGCTTGGGCGAGCCTGAGCCGCGCAACACGGCTGGGCATGGCATCACGGTAGGGGCGGTCGGATGTCATCGCGTTGTATGCGTCTGCGACGGCGATGATGCGTGAGACAAGTGGAATGCTCTCGCCGGCGAGACCGTCGGGATAGCCCTGACCGTCGATGCGCTCGTGATGGAAGCGCACGATTATCGAGATCTCAGAGTACTCATCGACGTTCGCGAGGATACGCTCGCCGATCGCCGAGTGCTCTTGCATTTGCCTTCGCTCCTCGAGCGTCAGGGCTCCCGGCTTCTCGAGAAGACCAGGAGGCAGTCCAATCTTTCCAATGTCGTGGACTAGCCCACACAGGTACGCCTGCTCCTGGATCTCGTCCGGAAGGTCCATGCGCTTTGCGATGTCACGGGAGTAGATCGCGACAGCGGCTGAGTGGCCCGCCGTGTATCGGTCTCTCGCATCGAGGGTAGCGATGAGGGCGGCGGCAAACTGGAGATTCGCGCGTTCGAGCGTGTCATTCGCCACGGAGAGCTCGGCGGCAAGATTGCGTTCCGTTTGGTAGAGGCCATAGAGGCGCTGCGCTGCCATCGCCGGAATGAGGAAGAGAGCCAGCGTCCATGGCGACACCTCGAGGTACATGAATGCGAGCAATGCAGCTGTTGGTGCATAGACGGGAGGCACAAGTATCAAGAGCGGCAACAGTGTCCGCGCGCCCTCCGATACAGATCGTCCACGAACAGCCGCGGTAAGCAGAGGGAAAGCGACGCCGAGTACTTCGCCCACGACTGCACCGATTAGGCTCGCAACGATCAGCCCTCCAAACTCAGACGGCACGAGGTTGATAGCCGCTTGTGCCGCAAGTCCGGTGGCCGCACCGCTAATGAACCGCGCACTGGAATAAGTCGCCCATTTGAGACGCGGTGCCCTGTCTGGATTCGGAGGTGAGGTGAGCTCTGGATCGCCAAGCATCGACGCTCCGCCGACAGCTGCGGCAGCTAGTGGCCCGAACAGCACAGCAGCAAGCAGGGTTGGAAGAACCGAGATTGACTGTTCTGTGCTCTTGGTCAGGCGGACGCTGCTTCTCTCGCCTATGGCGGCGGCAGCGGCGAGCGCCACGACGCTGATTGGATCCTCGAGCCCGTATCCGGCGAGAAGCAGCCCCGCGCACGTCAGAGATGCAGCGGCCACTAGAGCCCCCACGTACAAGAGTGTTCGGCCCTGTGGGTGGGTCAGGACGCGCTGAACAGCTTGCGTCATCCCTCGAATGGGGTATACGATTCGCGTGCCGTCAGTTCCCAACCTAGGAGCTCCTATGCAAAGGGCCGGAAAGATCTGGTAGAGCCGTCACATCCTGCGTTCTTCGCCGAGGGTGGGCATCCCTCTTTCGGGGGTAAGCCTGCTGGGGGAACTAGCTAGGCGAGAAGGGGTGCTGACGGCCTTGGAACTACCCAATGAGCCCACGCCGGAAGCCGACCGCTACGGCGTGGGCTCTGCTTCGCGCCTGAAGCTTCGCGAGCAGATGCCTCACGTGTGACTTGACTGTCTCTTCTGAGAGGAAGAGGCGCTCGCCAATCTCGCGATTCACGAGTCCGTCGGCCACGTGTTGGAGAACCTCGATCTCCCGTGCAGTCGGATCCTGTCCGATCTCCCGCGTGATCGGGGGAGTGAACGGGATGACCGAGCCGTGTCTCCGTGAGCTGCGCCGTGCGGCGGCTGCCTCGAACCGGCGGCTGTGATCGCGGTAGCGGTTCAGGATCTCCTTACGCTCAGCGGCGTCCACGAACGGGGTATCGGCGCACACCGCATAGCGCTTTAGTGGAGTCGTCCACCCGCTCGCTCGAACGGGGGACGACTCGTGTGCGGCACCAGGTCGCAAACGCAATGCGACGTCCGCACGTCTAACGAGATACGGTTACGCCCGCGCGGGCGCATACATGGAGAAAGGGGAATCGATGACTCGAGGAACCAAGAGATGGCGGCTGGGCGCCCTCACAGCGGCCGTCACAATCGTCATGGGTGTGATCGGGGCCGGCGTCGGAGGCGCGGCACGGAGTGGAGCCGACAGTGCGTCAGCTACCACCCTCATCGATGGGACGACTGGCACAGTCGTCAACATCGACCCTGCGAACGAGTACGACTTCGACTCGTTCACTCTCGACCTTCCGTTGTTCCAAGGTCTGTACGGCTTCCCACACGGCGCCAAGATCCAGCCGGTACTTGCGACAGGCTGCAAGGCGTCGGCGAATCTAAAGACGTGGACCTGTGCATTGAGGAAGGGGGTCAAGTTCTCGGACGGCTCGCCCATGACCTCCGCTGACGTCAAGTGGTCCTTCGATCGTGTGAACAAGATCAAGGGCGACCAGGGCATCTACACGCTGCTGAGCAACCTCAAGAGCGTTTCGACGAAGGGCACCTACGGAGTCGTCTTCAAGCTCAAGGCATCTCAGTCGACCTGGCCGTTGATCCTGGCGACAAATGCAGGATTCGTCGTCGAGAAGAACCTCTACCCGTTCAGCAAGATCAGGGCGAACAGCGAGTCCCAAGTCGGAACCGGCCCGTACAAGCTGGTCAAGTTCACTCCGGGCCAGCAGGCCGTGCTCCAGGCAAACCCGAACTACTGGGGACCCCAGCCGAAGACGAGCAACCTGATCATCAATTACTTCTCGAAGTCCTCGACCATGAAACTGGCACTCCAGCGGGGCGAGATCGACATGGCATTCCAGACCTTCACGCCGACGGAGTATGCGTCGCTGGCCAAGGCCAAGGGCATCACCGTCCATGCGGGGAATGGCACCGTCATTCGGTACATGGTCTTCAACGTCACGCGTCCGCCGTTCAACAACGTTGCCGTCAGGAAGGCGCTCGCCTACCTCATGCCGCGGCAGGCGATCGCGACGCGCGTCTATCACGGGACGGTGAGCCCGCTCTACTCGCAGGTGCCGGCCGGTCTACCGGGCCACATCGACATCTTCGCGACGACGTACGGGCGCACGCCGAACGTGGCGAAGGCACGTGCGGTCCTGAAGGCCGCCGGCGTCACGACACCGGTCAAGACAGACATCTGGTGGACGCCTTCGCACTATGGCGATGCGTCTGCCGACGAGTACGCCGAGGTCCAGCGGGCGCTGAACTCGTCCGGTCTGTTCAAGGTGACGTTGAAGTCGGCGGAGTGGGCGCAGTACAGCGGAGCGCTCGGCAGGACCTACAACGCGTTTCAGCTTGGCTGGTTCCCGGACTACCCGGACGCCGAGGACTACATCGTGCCCTTCTTCCAGACCGACAACTTCACCAGCAACGGGTACAGCGACCCGAAGATGACGGCGCTGATCAACAAGGAGCACGCGGCACCGACGACGGCTGCTCGTCTCGCAGCGATCAGGCAGGCGCAAGTGCTGTCCGCGAAGGACGTTCCAATCGTCCCCTACTGGCAGGGCAAGATGATCGCTGTCTCTCGTAACAACGTTCAGGGTGTCAACCGCACATTGGATGCCGCCTATCAGATGCGGTTCTGGCTCATCTCGAAGTCGTAGTCGATAGCCACAAAGGCGAAGGGAGGGGGCGTCTTACTACGCCCCCTCCCTCTTTCGTCTAGGGCGTGATCGCTCGGAGCTCTCGGACCCGCAACGCAACGGCTACGGTGCTGGATCAGCCATGAACGCAGCCGGGCGACAGGAGACGTAGACTCGATTGGCCGCCAAGGGAACTTCGCTCAGGCAGTACGCGCTGACGCGCCTCGCGCTCGTCGTGCCGATGGTGCTGATCTTGCTGACCTTGGTCTTCCTCCTGATGCGGGTGGCGCCGGGCGATCCTGTGAGCGCTTCGCTCGGGGGGCATGCACCTCCAGCGGTCATCAACCAGATCAAGCACAAGCTGGGCTTCGACAAGCCGCTCTACGTCCAGTACGTGCAGTACCTCGGGAATGTCGGGAGAGGGAACTTCGGCACGGCGATCAATCCGGCGCAGCCGGTGAGCGAGATCATCAAAGTCAACGGGACGGCGACCCTCGAGCTGACGTTATACGCGATGATCATCGCGATCACCGTCGGAGTCGCGATCGGGCTCCTGGCCGGCCGCTTCAGAGACACGCCGGTGGACAGCGGGGGAAGGCTCTTCGGGATCATCATCTATGCGACTCCGATCTTCTTCCTCGGTCTCATGGCCCAGCTCTTCTTCGGTGTCTATCTCGGCTGGTTGCCAGTCTCCGGTCGCGCTAGCCCCCTAACGCAGGCCACCCTCACTACGCACACGAACATCTACACGATCGACGCGATCATCGACCGCAACTGGGCTGCGCTCGGGGACGTCCTCAGGCACATGATTCTCCCGGCATTCACGCTTGGGCTCGTCACGGCGGGGGTCTTCATCCGTCTGATCCGCATCAACGTGATCAGGACGATGAAGGACGACTACATCGAAGCTGCCCGCGCGAGAGGCATCAACGAGCGCTCCGTCGTCTACCATCACGCGTTCAGGAACGCCCTCGTGCCGGTGATCACGATC
>WNGD01001050.1_pt1 | contig 38047 bp, 36 predicted proteins | sample 5400671 | NCBI WGS metagenome assembly WNGD01 (sample SAMN13153369, study PRJNA577476) | soil metagenome | isolation source: 40 cm soil or saprolite under grassland replicate 2 | place: USA:California | collected 2016-06-15 | reverse complement strand
GGGCAAGTTTGCCGACGATCAGCAAGCGCGCAACGCTGAATTCGCGGTTGGAGAAATTCGCGAGAAAGCTCTGTGACATCGAGAGGCTGTCGCTGACCAGTTTGGCCGTTTGCGCGTCATTGCCCTGATGCAGCGCCAGTCCTGCTTCCAACCACGTATACCCTTCGCGCCAGTACCCACGCCGGAACCAGAACCACCACAGAGCGTTCGCCAGCCGCAATCCGGTTTCGACTCGTCGCCCGTAGATCCCCCAGTTCAGTGCCGCCCGCAAATTGTCGTCTTCGGTTTCGATCCGCTGAAACCACGTCACCTGTTCCGCACCCCGCAGCCGCAGGTTCGCTTCCTCTGTCCAGGTGACGAAGTAGTCGAGGTGCCTGTCCCGCGCAACTTCCAACTCATCCGCTTCACGCAGCTTCTCCTCGGCAAACTGACGGAGCAGTTCGTGCAGGTCGTAGCGCCCGGAGGGGCTGGTGCGCACCAGCGATTTTTCTGCGAGCGCGGACAGCGGATGCAGCGATGCGGCGGCAATGTGCGCCGCTGCATCCGCATCAAAGCCGCCACGAAAGACGGACAGCTTTCTCAGGACCGCTTGTTCCCCCTCGGAGAGCAAGCGCCACGAATGCTCGAACAGCGCGCGGGTGCTGCGGTGACGCTCTGGCACGTCGCGCAGGTTGGTGGAAAGGAAGTCGAGGTCGCGCTGGATGTGCGCGGCGATGCGGTCACAGGGCATATGATGCGCCCAACTCGCCGCCAATTCTATGGCAAGTGGCAGCCCATCGGCAAGTTTGCAGATGCAGGCGACGGCTGATGCATCGTCCAGGTGAAAATCCGGCCTGCCGCGACGGGCGCTCTGAACAAACAGTTGGACGGCGTGGTAGGTTTCCGCCTCGGCGTCGCTTTCGCTCCGGGGAAACGGCAAGCCATCGACTGGGAACAGCCATTCGCCTTGTAAATTGAGCCGTTCGCGCGAGGTTGCCAGGATTTTGACGGCGGGTGCGGTGGCTAGGATCTCGGCAAGCAGTCCCATCCCATCCAGCACATGTTCGCAGTTGTCCAGCACCAGCAGCAGGTGTTTCTCACGCAGGTAATCGAGCACTTGCGCCTTCTGGTCGAAACTGCTGTAGAAGTGCAACTGGAGGCGTTCGGCCATGGCGGGCACCACATACTCCGGCGAAGCAACACCAGAGAGCGGAATGGCGCACACGCCCGCCGCGAAGTCCCCAGCTTTCCCTGTCGCGGCCTGATAGGCCAGCCGCGTCTTGCCGACGCCGCCTGGCCCAATCAGCGTCAGCAGGCGGCAGTCGGGGTCGTCCAGGTAGCCTTCAATCCGGGTGAGTTCGGCCTCGCGGCCAATAAAGCGCGTCGGCGGCGCGGGCAGAATGTGCAGAGGTTTGGACGATGCAGCACGTGGAACGAATGCGCTAGATTGTATCTGACGATAGAGCGCCGTTGTTGCCTCTTCCGGCTTAACGCCGAGTTCGTCGGCGAGTATCCGGCAGCAAGTGTCGTACTGCCCCAGTGCCGCGCTACGTTGACCCTTGCTCGCCAGCATCGTCATCATCTGGCTGTGGGCGTCTTCGCGCAGCGGGTCAAGTTCCAGCAGCCGGGCAGCGTGGGCAACTCCCGCGTCGAAACTGGCCCGTCCCAGGTGAAAGTCAACGAGTTGGCTTAGAGCTTCCATCACCCCGACGCGTAGCTGTTCGCGCTCAGACAGCAGCCAATCCTCAAACCCTTGACTCTCGTTGATATAGAATCCGGCCAGGAAATCGCCTTTGTAGAGGGCAAGGACGCGTTCCAGCCTATGGGCGAGGCTGTTGGACAGCGGAGGCTTATTTGCTTCCAGGGCAGCGCGCAGTTCGACGGCATCGACCCATACATGCGCCTCCAGGCGGATAGCGACAGCCTTGCGGGTACTAAGCAGGAAAGGCGCGAGCTGTTCGTTCAGGCGAGAAAGCGTGGCGCGGAGGTTGGTCAGGGATTGCGCCTGCGCGCGGTCATCCCACAGTAGCTCGGCTACCTGTTCGCGCGGGTGTGACCTCCCGGTACAGGCGAGGTACACCAACAGCGCCTCGACTTTGCGCGTAGGAAAGTCGGCCACCGTCATCCCGTTCCGCCGAATTTCGAGCTTGCCCAGCGTGTAGATTTCGAGTGAATCGCTCATGTCAAGGTGCTGAATCATTCTTGAATCGCTTGCTATGTATGCTCAGTATAGCACAAGGTTCAAAGGAGAGATGCAACAAAGTATCCATCTCCAGCAATCAGGAAGGAAGAGGAGCATAACATGTTACACTCATCTAGCTTCAGCAGTACGCTGGCACAAGGAACGTTACTATCAGGGAAATCCCCTCTCCAGGTTCCCGTTTTGATTGTCGGTGCCGGGCCTACGGGTCTGTGCACCTCCATTCTCTTATCGCGGTACGACATCCCCTCGCTTCTCGTTGAGCGCCATGCCAGCACCTCGATCTATCCCCGTGCGACCGGGGTCAGCACCCGGAGCATGGAACTGTTTCGCCAATGGGGGCTGGATCAGCGTGTGCGGGCAGCCGGCTTCCAACTGGAAGATGCCTCCGCACCGGTCTCGCTGACGTTGGCGCAGCCCGAAGTGGCACGTATATCCCTTGGCTTCCCGCAAGCCCAGGAAGCCTTAGCGGTGAGTCCGGTCACTCCCTGGGCCTATCCGCAGGACACTCTCGAACCGATACTCCTCGAACGCGCCCGCAGCTATGCCGAAGCTCAGATCGTCTTTGGAACAGAGCTGACCACGCTTGAGCAAGATGGCGAGGGTGTCATTGCAACGCTTATTGAGCGTACGACCGGGGACACCACCCTGGTGCGAGCACGCTATGTCGTGGCCGCCGATGGTATACACAGTCGGGTCCGCGAACAGCTCGGCATTGCCTTGCAGGGACCCGATCACCTGGCCGACTTCTTGAGCATCCTTTTCCGCGCCGATCTCAAACGACTCATCGCGGGCCGCGTCCATGGGCTCTACGTCATTCAACATCCAGAAGCATCCGGCGTCTTTGTGCTGACCAGCACAAATGGCCGGTGGGTCTTTGGCATGCAGTGGCACCCGAAGCGAGGAGAGCGGCTCGAGAACTACGACAGAGAACGCTGCATCACGCTGGTGCGCACGGCGGCTGGGATGCCTGATCTGGATGTGGAACTGGTGGGGGTGCAAAGCTTTACGTTTGCGGCGCAAGTCGCCCAGTGGTACCGCGAAGGCAACGTCTTCCTGGCGGGTGATGCAGTACATCGCATGACTCCCTCGGGTGGTATGGGCATGAATACGGGCATTCATGACGCTCACAACCTGGCCTGGAAGCTGGCAGCCGTTCTGCGTGGCTGGGCGGATCCCTGCCTGCTGGAGACCTATGAAAGCGAGCGGCGCCCAGTGGGCCTGCGCAATACGAAGCGTTCAGATACGAAGCGTCCCATAGGACGTCACGAGGGTGAGGCGAGACCGCACGAGGAGAATGAGGCGTCATGGTCTGATCTGGAGATCGACCTGGGGTATTGCTACGAGTCAACAGCCATCATACCAGAGTCCCTGGCAGAAGACGGGGCTGCTGCGGGTCGCTCCAGATTCAGCTGCCGAGCAGGCAGGCGTGCTCCCCACGTATGGCTGACACGAGATGGCAATCGTCTCTCGACGTTAGATTTGTACTACCGGATGCTGACATTGGTGACAGGGAGTGCGGGGGCTGCATGGTGTGAGGCCGCCGAGATAATCGCCAAGACACATGGTGTGCCTCTGGTGGCTCATCTCATCGGACTGGAAGGTCAGCTTCAGGATATTGATCACCACTGGAGTGAAGCGTACAGGATTGACGAGGATGGAGCTCTCCTCATCCGTCCCGATGGCTTCGTTGCATGGCGTCAACGTGGAGCAGTCGGCGACCACCGAACGGTGTTGATGAACGTGGTCGAGCAGATCGTTGGGCGTAATCCATCCCATCTCCAGCCAGGCGTAAGCCTTCACCTGGCAGAATCTGAAAAACGCACATATTGAGCTACAGTTTTCGTGTTCTGCCATGAAACGCTCCACGAAACGGTTCAGAAACGCTTTGTATCCTATACTGCAAGTGTTACACGATGCAACAGGAGTGCCTTGATGCCGGGCAGATTGGGACTTCTGCAAGCTGCTGGAGCCATTGCCTGTATGTTTGTCACGAACTATTGAAGCGATTGAGAGGAAGATAATCTTATGGATAGAATTATACGTACTATATTGGTCATCATCGGTAGTTTGTCACTCATCCTTGCGGCTGGCTTCTGCTTACGATTCCCTTTGGCAGTAAGCCTATGGCCCTGGGATAATGCGTTCCTGCCGTACCTCTTTCTTGGCTCCATCACTGCCGCCACGGGCGCAACTCTTCTCTGGATTGGTCTTTCTGGGGAACTCGGCGCAGCTGCAGGGGGCTCACTCCACCTGGTAGTGTTTTACACTGGTTTGGCAAGCTCCCTTTTCCTGCTCTCTCAACAGAGAGGCGATCTGGGTCTCCTCACAGGGGCTCTCCTGTATGGAACTGGGGCATTCGTCTTCCTGACCATTTTTCTGTGGTCCCGTCGCTATCCCATCCAGGATAGTCGGCCAATGCCTCTACTCGTGCGTCTCTCATTTGGCGTATTCATCGTGTTCCTGGTGCTGGTTGGCAGTGGCATCCTCTTGCAGATACCGAACGTGTTTGCCTGGCGGCTCAACCCAACGTCTTCGGTGTTGCTGGGCTGGTTCTTCCTGGGTGCAGCCTGCTACTTCCTCTACGGCCTTGTACGCCCAAACTGGCACGAGGCTTCTGGTCAGTTATGGGCGTTCCTGGCATACGATCTTGTGCTCATCGTTCCCTATCTCCTGCACTTTGCTACGGCCAGTTCCGAGCAACTGCCCAGCCTGATTATCAACACCCTGGTGCTGCTGTATAGCGGTGCTTTAGCGGCCTACTATCTCCTTGTCAAGAAGGGGACGCGAACATGGGGCAAAAGGATCAGGCTATCACCATTCATAGAGGAGCTGAGCATTGGGAGATGACTCCGGGCTTGCGTGTCATTTAATCTAGAGGAGGAAAACCAGAATGAATTCCGTACTTGAACCCGAGTCGCACCACCATGTTCTGCATCACAAGCTGAAAAATGCGTTCGCGCCCACGTATCTGACGATCCTGAGTATTATCCAGGCAGTTGCCCTGACCGATTTAGCCGGCATCGTCTCGGCTAAGTATCAGCAGTTCACGGTGGTGAATTGGCTACTCGTTCTTCTCACGTTTTGTGTGTTGATTATTGTCTGGAATGCGTATACGATCCAGGCCGGCGTGTGGGAATGGATTCCAGATATGCGGGACGCAGCTATGCCTTTCATAGTCGGCGCTCTCGAACTGTTCCTCGCCCACGCGATCACACTGAGTATGAGTTACTGGCTGTTGGGTTTGGCAGGAATCGCAACGATAGGTGCTCTGGGGGCATGGTATATGCATTGGCGAGCCAAAAAGGAAGCCGAGAACGTCCAGTTATTGAGGCTGCTCACGAGACATCATCTTTTGTTTGCGTTGTACTATACAGGAGGTGCTGTCCTCCTGCTCCTGTTGGCGTGGACAAGCCGTGTTGGAGGCTTCGATGCTGCCGAGAGGGTGCAGGGAGTCCTCGCAGTGGGGACAGCCCTCTTTGTAGGGATATATCTAGGTGGAGCGATGATCATTTCTCACCTGTACTGGCGCAAGACCATCGGGTATGCCCGAACTACTGGCAAGTTGCCGAGCTTGAGGGAGGCGTGACGGCATTTTCCCTCCTGGATTCCCCTGGCTACATAGGTTATCCTTTCCAAAAAAGAGCGGCAATGATGATTCTACCCGCTCTTTTTCTACCTCCTCCTTTCGAGTGAGACACCCCTACCACTAAAGAGTGAGACCGCGTTCACCCCTCGGGGTGATGTGCAGAGGAACGCTCCGCCCTATACTTGTCTCAGTAGGAAGCACGCAGAGAACCAGGCTCGCATGCAAACTAAACCAAGATCGGTTCACCGAATACCAGTGTTCCACAAGGCAGATGAAATTATGGCTTCTTCTTGTGAGTATGCTGAGAAAATGTCTTCGTGAAGAAAGATAGTTGAGCACATCTATGGCACAGGCAGCATCATCACTACCCAGGAGGGATGGGCAGCATCAGAGCGTAGGCCAGCTTGGCCCTCTGCTCTGTTGGGCCGTTGTCTTCGCCGATATCGGCTCTTCTATCTACTACGTTCCAGGTATTCTTTATGGGCGTGTCGGCAACCTCGCCGGTTTTTTCGTGCTGCTCACGATGTCGGTATTTGTGCTGCTCACTCTGAAGTATGCCGAGGTGAGCGCGCGCTTCCCCGAGGGGGGAGGGGTGGTGACGGTGGCAGCGCAGGCGATCAACTCCTGGGTCGGAGCGCTCGGTGGCATGTTCATCCTGGTCAGCTACTTCCTCACGGCCGCCATCAGTTGCCTGTCAGCGATCCAATACTTCAGTGTGGTGTTGCCTGCGATTGGGCCCTTTATCTTGGAGATCACCATCGGTGTGCTTGTGCTCCTCGGCCTGCTGAACTGGGTCGGGATCAGCGAAAGTGCGAAAGTGAGCCTGGTCGGGGCCCTCGTTGCATTTGTGAGCGATCTGGCCATCATCTGGACCGTCTCTACCCACATCCCCATCGCGGAGTTCCCTTCCCTCTTCGCCAGGATGTTCGCGCACGAATCTCTCACTCCCGCTTCGATCCTGGTCGGGTTCTCCGGCGCATTTCTGGCCTTCTCCGGCCTGGAAAGCATCTCGCAACTCTCCCCTTCGATGAAGGCGCCCCGCAAGAAGATTATCGGCCTGGCGCTGCTCCTGGTGGTCATCACAATTGGCGTGACCAGTCCCCTGCTGACAATGCTGGCGACGTTACTGCAACAAGATGCGGCGGCCGATCCCGTCCTCTCCACGCAGCTGCTCTCGTTGCTGGGTGGGCACTGGGGGAACCTCGTTTTGCAGACAGAGGTGGCAATCAGCGCCAGCCTGATCCTCGCGCTCGCCAGTAATACCGCCGTGATTGGAGCCTACCACGTCTTTCTGGCCCTCGCGCGGATGGGATTCTTCCCCGACTTTATCCTGAAGCGCAACCGGTTCCGCGGGACGCCGCACTGGTCTATCGCGCTGGCGACGGGCATTCCCATAACAGTATTATTGCTCGTGCGCGGCCAGATCAACATTCTGGGTGATATGTATGCGTTCGGGCTACTGGGAGCCTTCACTGTGACATGTGTTGGACTGGATATTATCCGCTATCGTGAACGTAAAGCGGAACAAGCCGCCATCCTTTCTCGCCGGCTAGATAATCATGATGACGATGGACATGGCCCCACCACGGGGAACGGTGGGTTCCATAGATCCTTCGTTTCCAACCACCTGTCTCCCGTGTCCCTTTTCAATGGTTACAGAGCCGCGGGAGGTACATTTCGAGAGGGAGCAGTGCTAGCTGACGCCTCTTCGCTGCGAGACAGATTTGCTGGCGTGTGGCAGCGGCTCGATTTCTGGCTGGGTTTGCTCACCACGCTGCTGGTCATGCTGGCCTGGTCGATCAGCATGGTCTCCCAGCCACTGGCGACAGGCTTTGGGTGTTCAGTCGCACTAGCCGGGATGGGCGTCGCCTACGTCAATTACATCAGGGGGCGTGTGCCCGTAGTGACCCCCTATCTGGAAGGACGAATGCCGGATTCGCTGCTCGCTGTGCTCGCCGCTGGCGACGAACACAATGAGACCGTGATAGACGCGGCCATCAAACATGCTCGCGGGATGCCCGTGGTGTTTCTGTATCTCGCTGAGCCGAAAGCGGGGCGCGTCCCGCAGTTGTTCGAGGTCGTGGATCCCTACCTCGAAGATGAGCCTGCCAAAGACACCTTGAAACAGGCGGACGAGATGTGGTGCTCACCGCAGAGCACGCGGCGCAGTTCGAGGAGATCAACCCTGACCGCATCCGCTACGAGCTCACCCCGCGCGGGAAAATCGCTCACTTGCTGAAGCATTGGTAAGGAGCCCAACCCGTTGAGAAGATATACCGCCACCTTCTCACCTGTTGAACCAACGAGCGAGCCACCTTGGATAGGGGAAACCTCTCTCACTCGGGAGCAAAGAGACGATATACAGGGGAATGCTTTCATCCTCGAGGAGCTGCTTCACCTCACTCGTTGCGAGTAGCACCCCTGCCCCACGGTGTACAAAGAGCAGAATGCCTGCACACTCCATTTCCTGAGCGAGGGTGTGGATACTGCGCACGGGATGATGTGTAAACAGCTCAATGCGCACAATGGGCACACCTTGTCTTGCCGCTTTGTGATGCACGAATTCCAAAAAATCTTTTGACTGCTGGATATCTTCCAGACGTGGATTTCGAGTGCCTGGCGTCTCTGGCAGACGGATCAGGGATAAGACCACAAGGGTGAAATCGAAGCGCTGCGCCAATGTGAGTGCATAGGTAATGGCAGACACGTCTATCCCATGGGTGAAAGGAAGCAGCACATGGGTCATGATCACCACCAGGTCAACCGGTGCGTCTTGCCCGATGTTGTTTGAGCGGTCAGTTCGTTCGCATACATGGTCGTCATCCATTTCTGAAGAGGTGTGGACCTCTTTCGATATGCTCAATCGGGACGGTCTTCTCTCGCGCAAGTATCACCTGGCCGGCTCTCCGCCAGGCGCCTCGTTGGACGCACGTCCCCGTCTTCCGGCAAGGCGGATCGCTGCCAGGAGGGCCTTGACCCCTTCCTGTTTCCCGACCAGGGTCACTGCTCCAGCTGCATGCGCTCGTGCTCGCATGCTTGCATCATCATGAAGACTGAGGAGCACAACCGCACTCTGAGGAACCGATGCACGCAGCGCCGCAGTGGCTGCGATTCCATCTGTTGTTGGCATGGAAATATCCATGAGCACCACGTCGGGATGGAGTGCTTGCGCCAGCGCAATGGCCTCGCCCCCATTGCTCGCTTCCCCAATCACCATGATATCCGCCACTCGTTCGAGCCACATATGTAACCCATAGCGAACCAGGGGTTCATCATCAACCAGGAGCAGCGTGATCATTGTCTTCTCATCTTCGTCATGCAGCTCAGGCACCGTTTGTGGCGTGTCAACGCCACCCTGTGGTACACTGGTAGCGAGTAAACTGATCCCGGGAATCGTTTATATTCGAGCTCGCTTCTCTACATACTTTCTACTGAGACAAGTATAAAACGGAGCGTTTCTGATAACATCGCCCGGACGAGTGAACGCAGCCTACCCCCTTAGTGATATGACCGCTTCACTCGAAAGGAGGAGGGTCGATGGTGATCCATGTTTTGATTGCCGATGATCATAGTGTTGTGCGCGAGGGGCTGCGCATGTTCCTGGGGCGCGATCCAGAATTGACTGTGGTGGGTGAGGCGGCTGATGGAGTGGAAGCGGTCGAACTCGCGCGACAACTGCGCCCTGATGTCGTGCTGATGGACTTGCTCATGCCGGTAATGGATGGGATTGCAGCCATCTCGACCATCCGCAAAGAACTTCCTGAGACCGAGGTTATTGCCCTGACAAGCGTGTTAGAAAGCGCTACAGTGGTTGGCGCAGTGAAAGCAGGGGCGATTGGCTACCTTCTCAAGGACACACAAGCCGCAGAACTGCGCAGAGCGATCAAGGCCGCTGCCGCTGGGCAGGTTCAACTCTCTCCCCAGGCGTCAGCCTATTTGATGCGCGAAGTACGGATGCCTGAAACGACAGTGTCGTTGACCGAGCGTGAAATGGAGGTGCTGCGCCTCCTTGTCCAGGGACAATCGAATAAGGAAATCGCACAGGCCTTGCAGATTGTCGAGGACACCGTCAAGACCCATATCAAGCATATTTTGGCGAAGCTGAGTGTGCAGAGCCGTACTCAAGCCGTCCTGTACGCGATACGTCTTGGTCTGGTATCTACTGAGCAAGGAAAGAAGCTGAAGTGATGGTTCCACCATGCGCTTGATAGACTGTTGACCTCCTCGTTATCCTGCATGTGCCATCTTTACGCGTGTACTGCCTAAGTGAGATGAGCAGAGGAATAGATGATGAAGCACGTTGAACACATCTCATCACTGCAAGCCAAAGCGAAGCCACAATGGAGGCACTATATAAGCGATAGTGCTCTCGCTATAGGAGGAGTATCGCTCATAACTAGCGTGATCGCTGTTGCTCATATCTATCCGAAAATTCCTACCATCGCATTTGTGTATTTGCTCCTGGTTTTAGCATTAGCCAGTACACATGGACTCTATGCTGCTATCTTGACTTCGCTGCTGGCCTTTCTCTGCTTTGATTTTTTCTTCTTCCCGCCGCCTTATACCTTTCTCGTCCTCAAAGTTGAAGACTTGCTCACGCTTGTTGTCTTTCTGACGACAGCAATCATCACCGGTCAGTTGGCCTCCGCTTTGCGACGACGCGCTGAGCAAGCCAGCAGTCGGGAGCGGGAACTACGCATTCTCTACGAGCAGGCACAAGAACTTGTATCGCTCCAGGAACGGCAGCGTCTGGCCCGCGAGTTACATGACTCTGTCTCACAGGCCCTCTATGGCATCGGGCTGGGAGCATATACTGCCCGAGAGGCTCTGGAGAGCGAGCCTGAACAGGCGATGGCATCGATTGACTACGTAATTACGCTCGCCGAGGCCGGTCTCGCCGAGATGCGTGCCCTCATCTTCGAACTCCGTCCCGAGTCTCTGGAAGTCGAGGGACTGGTGGCAGCCCTCACCAAGCAAGTAGCTGTCTTGCGTACCCGTTACAAACTGACCGTCGAGGCTGACCTAGGGGAAGAACCCAATCTCTCCATGGAGATGAAACACGCGCTGTACCGCGTTGCACAGGAGGCACTCCATAACATCGTCAAGCATGCTCGTGCCAGCATGGTCGTACTACGGCTCGCAGAAGAGGCAAATGAGATCATCCTGGAGGTGCGCGATAACGGGAAAGGCTTTGACCCGGCAGGCCCTTTTCCAGGACACCTTGGGTTGCGCTCGATGCACGAACGTGTTACGAAGATGGGCGGGACACTCACGATCGAAAGCATACCGGGACAAGGAACGCGTGTAGGTGTTCGGATGCCAATGCTATTGGGAAGCTAGTCATGAGGCAGACGCAGCTCGCCTGGAGATGCTGGAAGATGGCGCGTTTGATTTGGTCGTCTGCAACATGGCCCTGATGGATATTGAGAATGCAGCAGGAGCCATCCAGGAGGTCGCCCGTGTGCTTCGGCAAAAGGGCCGTTTTGTTGCCAGCCTGTCCCATCCGTGTTTTGATAAAGTAAATACCTCCGGTTGGGCCATCGAGCAGATCTATCCTATCACCACCATCTGCGTAAAATGAGCCACTACCGCGAGATAGCTGTTGCCGATCTGCCCTGGCAACGGGTATCTGGCCAGATCGTCTCAACGCGCAGCTACCACCGCCCACTGTCCTGGTATTACCGGACCTTGCGTGCCTCTGGTCTGATCGTTGCCGCTCTGGAGGAACCTGAACCAACAGAGGAATTCTTGGCAGGTTCGGCGCAGGGGCCTTGGATTGCCGAGATTCCGCTGCACTGTGTCATCGAAGCCTGGAAAGTCGGGGGAGTGTTACCGAACTAGGTATGGCTCTAGGCAGAAGGACGAGAGTTCCGTGTACATGGAGACCAGGAGGAGCGGGAGATGTTCCCGCTCCTGAAACCTTTCTCCTTTCTGCTCTTCATGGTGATGGAAGGCGATCCGGCTCCGCAACCCGCAAAAAAAGAAGACGTGCAAAGCTATTCCACCTGGAAGGTGGCAATCATAGACCTATCCAGAAACGCACCATAATGGTTTACTGTTGCGGCCAGGGCGCGAGTTTCGGCTTTGTTCAGCGGAGTAAAGAGACTCGGGGTGATAATGACTACGTCCTTTTTCATCATGCGTTTCCAGGTGCCGACAATTTGACCATTGACAGCAATGGTTGGGCTGAAGATAGCATTGCTCGCCTGTTTGGCATACGCCGGGTCAAGTATGGCACTGCGATCTTTATAAGCCACCGTATACTCATCATAAGGTGGCAGTAAATAAGCAGTTGGCGACGCAACTTTTGTGGTGGGTAGAGACGGAGAAAGCCAGTAAGCCCGGCCGTCGATAACCTCTTGTATAAATTGTGACTTAACCGTTTCAAGGCCCGCTCTTGCATCGGCTGCTGTCAGCCCCGACCACCACACAAAATCTTGCAGTGTTGCGGGGCCATGACTCGTAAAATAGCGGCGCGCCAGTTCGGCCAGTGCCTCGTCGCGCTCAAGCGTCTTGGAGACCGGGACCAATTCATCCAGCAGTGCAAAGGTAAATTGCTTGCCGCGCCGGGCGCCAGAGCCGATCACACCCTCCAGCTCAGCACGACTCAAGAGAAAAGTGAGTCGTAGGCCTTCTGTGGAAATACCTGCCTGCCTGAGCTCAGCAGCCAGTTCTTGACGCGTGAGCTGTTTGCCACCTTGGAGCTTTTGAGCGAAGACAGCGTTGCTTTTAGCAAAGGTTGCATCATCTAGTTCGAGTCGGTGGTACCATAGGGCATAGCTTGCAATCCTTCTTGGCGCCATCAGGGTAAGCAGCCAACGAATATCCGCTGCCGTCACAAAATGCCAAGTACCGCGCATTGGATGGGTGCGAACGATCACTCCATCCGCCATGGCTTGCTCGATGTCCGCTTCAACCGCATTGCGCATACGGAGTCCGACCGCCCACAGTGCGCCGAGATAGTCCTGAGCCTGGACAGCGCCTAGCCAACTCACCACATTACCCGGCTTTTCAAACGTTGGCTGGGTGATGAGTTGGTTGTGAAGTCGCCGGTGCGCAATGTCCACGATTGTCATGATTGCTCCTTATACCTAACCAGGTTAGTTTTTCGCTTTGAGATCATGGAAGAACGCCCGGATGTCCTCAGCCATTGGCTCGGGGTTTTCCATCGCCACAAAGTGGCCGCCGTGCGGTAATACTGGCCAGCGCTGAATGTTCTTCAAGTTGCGCTCGGCAAGTTCGCGTGGAGGAACCTTCACCATTAAGTCATGAGGGGGAAAAGCAAGTCCCACCGGAACATCGATCTGCTGATCTGGTTTGAGTGAAGGCGATACCCATTCCTCGCATCGTGCTTGACGTGTCTACGCTTTCTAGCATACCATTGAAGGAGGACAGAATCGATCCTCATTTGAGAAAAATAACGTTGAAGATTGCAGAAAGCAGAGGGTTGTCATGTACCATCCCACCAGTCGCGTCCTCACTGTGCTCGAATTGCTTCAATCTAGGCCATCCATCAGTGGTCCAGAATTAGCCGCTCGCCTGGAGATGGATGTACGCACGGTGCGCCGCTACATCACGCATCTCCAAGATGTCGGCATTCCTGTCGAAGCAACCATTGGTCGCCATGGCGGGTATCGGCTCCGTCCTGGCTTTAAACTGCCGCCACTGCTCTTTACGGAAGAGGAAGCTACAGCGATCATGCTGGGTTTGCTGGCGAGCTCGTGGCTGGAGATCGGACAATCAGCGGTGGCCATTGAAGGAGCGCTGGCGAAAGTCTCGCGGGTCCTGCCACTACGAGCGCGAGAACGTCTGCAAGCTCTTTCTTCGCATCTGGTTCTCTTTCCGCACAACCAGCAAGCGCGGCCTGATGCCTCTTTGCTAATCGATCTGAGCGGAGCTATCCACGCTTCACAGCGCATTGTCATCGACTATCGATCGTATCAACAAGAGAGCACACACCGCAAGGTCGAGCCGTATGGCATGACCGGGTGGAAAGGGCACTGGTACCTGGTCGGGTACTGCTGCTTACGTCAGGGATACCGTTCATTTCGGCTGGATCGCATCCAGCAGGTCCAGATCCTCTCGGAGACCTTTGAGAAAGCGGAGGAGTTCGATTATGAGGCGTTTGTGCGGGAGAAATATAATACAGGTGGCATGCAGATGGAAGTCGAGTTTCAAGCAGACTTGTCTACCGTGCAGCAGAAGATTCCTGCGTTATATGGAACGCTGACGCCCACACCAACAGGGGTGCTGCTTCAGGAGCAGTACGATGATGTAGAGGGTATGGCGCGCTATCTGATGGCGCTGAACCTTCCGTTCGTCATCCATCATCCGCCGGAATTGCGGGAAGCACTGCTGCGGCTGGGAGAGCGGATGGTTCAGATCGCGACCGTTCCACTTCCCTAGTGTACTTCCACTGAGGTTTGTATCAGTTGTATCGGTTGTATCACTTGTAGCGGTTGTATTGAGATGTGAGCTCATGCTGAACAAGGCGAAAGTATCGGGGGACGCCTCCCATTCCCGCGGAAGAACATTCGTCTTGACATCACTCACTACAAAGGATGGCTCTGTCGATGCCTACCACGATTATCCTGGTCTTCAGTCTTCTAATAGTGATCGTCGTCCTCGCCACAGTGGCTACGCGTCTCCGCCTTCCCTACGCCATCTTGCTCGTGCTTGCTGGTTTGGTGCTCGGCTTCATTCCTGGTCTGCCAACCATCGAACTGGATCCACAACTGCTCCTGTTTCTCTTTTTACCGCCGCTGATCTACTCCTCCGCCTGGCTCACCTCGTGGCGCGAATTCCGTGCCAACCTCCGTCCGATCTTGCTGCTATCGGTTGGCCTGGTGCTGGCCACCACGACTGTCGTTGCGGTGGTCGCACATGCTCTCGTAGGACTCCCATGGCCTGTTGCTTTCGTGCTTGGCGCGGTGGTCTCACCGACGGATGCGGTGGCCGCCAGTGCGACCGCGCAGAGCATCGGACTCCCCCGGCGCATTGTGACAGTGATCGAGGGCGAGAGTATGGTCAACGATGCCACTGGCCTGGTAGTCTATCGCTTTGCCGTGGCTGCGGTAGTCACCGGGAGCTTCTCGCTGGCGCTGGCCAGCCTCCAGTTTGTGCTCGTCAGTATCGGTGGGCTGCTCGTCGGACTCGTGGTCGGCTGGCCTCTCGCGTGGTTACATCGTCACCTGGATGACGCCCCGATCGAGATCGCTATCACGCTGCTCACTCCCTTTGCGGCTTATCTCCTGGCGGAAGTCCTCGGGGTGTCAGGGGTCCTGGCTGTCATGACCGCTGGCCTCTACTTGAGCCGCCAGTCGTCGCGCTTTTTCTCCTCCAACACCCGTCTGCAAGCCAATGCCGTCTGGAATGTGCTCGTGTTTCTGCTCAACGGCGTCGTGTTCCTGCTCATCGGCTTGCAGCTGCGCGGCATCCTGGATGCTCTTGCAAGTCGCGCTCCGCTTTCCTTGCTCTGGGATGCGCTGCTGGTCAGCCTCACGGTCATCGTCATCCGCGTTGCCTGGGTCGTACCCGCCGCCTTCCCCTCACACCTACTCAGGAGATATCTCGGCCCCCGTGAAGGGCCACCCGCCTGGCGCAACGTGCTGATCGTCGCCTGGACGGGCATGCGGGGTGGGGTCTCGTTGGCAGCGGCGCTGGCCCTGCCGCTCACCATCGCGGGTGGTGGGCTGTTCCCAGAGCGTGACCTGGTCATCTTTTTGACCTTTTGTGTCATTCTGGCAACGCTGGTGGGGCAGGGGCTGAGCCTGGGTCCCATAATCCGCCTGCTCCATCTGCCCGACGACGAATCACGCGAGCGGGAACACGCCCAGGCTCATCTGGCAGCCGCACGCGCCGCTCTGGCACGTCTGGATGAACTGGCCACAGAGGAGTGGATCCCAGAGGAGTATCTGACGCACCTGCGTTCCGCCTACGAGGAGAAGATCAAGGACTTCACGGTGCGTAGGGACGGATCTGGAGCCTCAGACGAACGAGATGGTGATCGCCCGTCGGCCCAACGCCGTCTTCGCCAGGAGGTGCTCAAAGCCGAGCGGATTGCCGTCATCCGACTCCGCGACCAGGGGCGCATCGATGATGAGGTGCTGCGTCAGGTCGAGCGGGAACTCGATCTGGAAGAGCAACGACTGCAGGCAGACTAGGGATGTAGCCTCCCTTGTAGAGACCCCCTGCCTGATGAAAGGAGACAGACTACGGAGAATCAAGGCAGCCGAGGGACACTCGATCCTCGCACAAGTAGCTGCCCTTTCAGGATCACCTGGCGAGTGGGACGGGTGGGATCGACCACTCGTTGCAGGAGGAGTTCTGCCGCCGTTTTGCCGATCTCGTAGGTCGGTTGGGCCATCAGGGTGATAGCGGGTTGCACCAGCGAGGCCCAGGTGGTTTCGTCAAAGGTGACCAAGGCAATATCGTCAGGAATGGAGAGATTGCGTTCTCGAATGGCCTGTAAGGCACCCGCCGCCAGCAGACTGTTCACGGTGAACAGCGCATCGGGGGGCTCTGCCGAATCGATCATTTTCAACGCCGCCGCGTACCCTGCCTCGATTTTCGGCGGAACATACTTCACGTGCTCTGCTCGAGGAGCGAGATCATGCGCTCGCAACGCCTTTTCATACCCTACCTGCCGTTCTAGCCCAGTACTCATCCACTGCACGCAAAGAGCGCAGGCAGCGTGGCGATGGGTACTGGTATGCCTATGTGAGAGTCGAGGGGAAACTGACCAAGAGATATCTGGGTAGGGACACCGATCTGACCCTTGCACGGTTGGAGCAAGCCGCGCAACAACTCTGGCTCGATCCAAAAGCTGCTCTGTGGCAGAAGGAAAAAAGAGCGTCCTCTCAACCTCCACCCTCTTCTACTATCGCTTTTGGAAAGAAGGTATTCCTACCAGACCACCTGAGCGAAGTCCATGTCTTGCCGTCCGATGTGGCAAAGCGTAGCCGCGATAGCGGCGTTTCAGACGGTCTATCAAGGGGCCGCAACAACGGCGTTGGTGGGTGGAAGACCAGGGTATCGCCTGCGATCTCCGGCCTGCCGACAGACCCAATGCTTGCCACCAAACTCCACGTTCCGCAGCCGCGTCCAAATCTAGTGCATCGTCCCCGCCTGATCCAACGACTCCAGCAGGGCATGGAGAGGGCACTCACTCTCATTTCGGCACCAGCTGGGTTCGGCAAGTCCACGCTGCTCTCCGACTGGCTGGCCTCGCAAGGCATCTCGTGCGCCTGGCTCTCGCTCGAGCCACAGGACAATGAACCAGGATGCTTCCTCTCTTACCTGATTGCCGCCCTGCAGACGTATGATCCTCACCTGGGCACGACCAGGCAGATGCTGCACCACCCGCTGCAGCCCCCTCCGTTGGAGGCCGTGCTGACGCTGCTGATCAACGACCTGCTGGTAAGTAGAGCCACCGCTCAGGAACACTTAGTCCTCGTCCTGGACAATTACCAGGTCATTACTGCCGAGTCCATTCATCACACGCTCTCCTTTCTGCTGAATCATCTACCTCCCCAGATGCACATTGTGCTGGCGACCCGTGAAGACCCCCCACTCCCGCTTGCACATCTGCGTGGACGAGACAACTTGTTGGAGCTGCGTGCCGCCGACCTCCGGTTCACGCCCCAGGAAACTGCCACTTTCCTGACAGAGGTGATGGGACTCCCTCTTTCGGCAGAGGAGAGTGCTCTCCTTCAGGCACGCACGGAAGGGTGGATCACTGGATTGCAGCTCGCGGCATGCTCCTTGCAAGGTCGTGATGATCCGGCAGGCTTCATCGCAGCGTTCAGCGGCGGTCACCACTATGTGGTGGACTACCTGCTGGAAGAAGTCCTGAGTCGTCAAGGCGAAGCCGTCCAGAACTTCTTGTTGCAGACCTGCATCCTGGATCGTTTGTGTGTGCCACTATGCGATGCAGTGCGTGCACAAGATGGGAGCCGGGTACTGCTGGACTTCCTGGAGCGGGCCAATCTGTTCCTGGTTCCCCTTGATGATGAGCGGCAATGGTATCGCTACCACCACCTGTTTGTCGAGGTCCTGCGCCAGCGTCTACAGCAGCTCTCACCTACTCTGGTCACGGAGTTGCATCGTCGTGCAAGTCGCTGGTACGAGCAGCACGAGTTCTTCGCCGAGGCGGTGTCCCATGCGTTGGCTGCCCCTGCACTCGAAGAGGTTGCCCGCTTGATCGAACAGTATGCCTGGGTATTCATCTCAGAGAATCAGATGCAGACGCTTTTTGAGTGGCTGCAAGCCCTCCCCGAGACCATGATCCTTGCCCATCCCTCCCTCTGTGTCATTCATGCCATCGCGCTGATGTACCCCAATCACTTGGAAACGGCCTCGGCTCGTCTGCAGGAGTCCGAGCGAGTTCCTGGCCTTGGGGAAGACACACAGATCCCGCTTCTTCGCTCCTCGAGGCGATCCATGGTCCTTGAAGGGATGGCTCCCGGCGGAGGTCGCCCTCCTTATTACCCGGTGCCTCGGCAAAAATCACCCTGCAATTACTCCTTTGGGTACTGTCTTGTGCCCTTGTTCTCAGCTACACTCCTCAGAGACACCATCGTGACACCCGTCAAGCAGTGAGCAACACTGGAAAGGAGTTGCTATCGCTCCAAAAAAATGATATCGTGAACTCACCAGAGGGTGATCAGTGTTTTCGTATCTCGTTTCCTTAGAACGCGCCTTTCGTAATGAGCCTCCTGATGGAGATTCGCGTGTTGCCTCTATTTCTGGCATGCACTACAGCTGATGCATGCGTATTGCCTACTACTTAATAGGAGGAAGGTATGTCCAGGTTCTTCAAAACGCCTTTCACGCTCTCTACTGTCGCTGCTATCGCCCTCGTCGCCCTCATCATCGGTATCCTAGCCGGTCGCCTGTTCGCCCCAACCTCGACTAGTGCAAATGCGAATGCACCCGCCTCAAGCAACCGGGTCGATGTGATCGTCAAGGCGACTGACTCGCAGTTCTGGCAAGCAATGCTGGCAGGCGCCCAGGCTGCAGGAAAAGACTGGGGCGTCCAGGTTGGCCTCTTTGGGGCCACGTCAGAGGCAGACGTCTCCGACCAGGTGCGTCTGGTTGAGAATTCGATGTCTCGCAATGTCAAGGCTATTGTCCTCGCCGCCTCCTCCTCGCAGGCGCTCAATGGCGTGATCGAGCGGGCCAAAAGCCAGAACATCAAAGTGATCACCGTCGACACGAAGGTCACCACCGCCAGCGACGGCTTTATCGGGACCGACAATACCAAAGCGGGAGCACAAGCAGCCGACCGGCTCGGAACAACCCTGCAGAAGAAAGGCGTTACGTCCGGACAGGTCCTCATCGAGTCGTCTGTAGCGGGGGTCCAGACGATCGTCGATCGGGACAGCGGGTTTCAGGTTGAGCTGAAAACGCGTTTTCCGGGTCTGCAGATTATCGCCCACCGCTATAACAACAATGATACGCCGACCGCGCTCTCCCAAACGAATGATGTGCTCTCCGCCAATTCCGGCCTCGTCGGGATTTATGCCGATAACAACGTGTCGGCGGATGGAGTGGCCCAGTCCCTGCAGGAGAACAAGGCGCAGAATCGCATTGTCGCGGTTGGGTTCGATTCGGATCCGCAAGAGATCGGCGCATTGAAGAACGGCACGCTGAAAGCCCTGGTGGTCCAGAACCCCTACTACTTTGGCTACCAGGGGGTTCTTGCCGCTGCCATGAGCGCCGAGGGGAGATTTGCCCCCCCGAGTCTGGATCCGGGAGCTGTCCTGGTGGATGTAGATAATATGAACACACCTGCAGTCCAGAAGCTGTTGAGTCCTCCGACCACGAAGGGGGGAGCGTAATATGATCACGCCACCGTCCTCAACACCGCTCGTCCAGCTGAGCCACGTGTCGAAATCCTTTGGCCCGGTTCAAGTGCTCAAAGATGTGGCGCTCGAGATGTATCGCGGAGAGGTCCTCTGCCTGGCGGGAGAAAACGGCGCGGGCAAGTCCACGCTGATCAAGATCATGACTGGAGCCATCCCCCGCGATGACGGTGAGTACCGCATTGACGAACAGGATGTTGGCTCACCAAGTCCTGCCCAGGCACGAGCGCTCGGTGTGGGCGTTGTCTACCAGGAGTTGAGCCTGATGCGCGAGGTCTCTGTCGAGGAAAATCTGCTCATGGGGCGTCTTCCAGCCAAAGGCGGGGTCGTCAACAAACGGGAATTGCGCACGCATGCGACAAATATTCTTGAGCGTGTGGGCTTGAACAGGGTCGATCCGGGCATGCTCGTCTCAGAGCTGCCCGTCGCCACCCGTCAGATGGTGGAAATCGCCAAAGTGCTGGGGGCCGATGCGCGCATCGTGATTTTTGATGAGCCGACGACGTCTCTCTCTGAAGAGGATGCGCAGCACCTCCTACAACTCATCAATCGGCTCAAGAAGGAGGAGGGGGTTGCTGTCCTGTATGTGACGCATCGCCTCGAAGAGATCTTCGAAATCGGCGATCGCATCACGGTATTACGCGACGGTCAATTCATCACGACAGCCCCAACCACTCAATTCACGCACGATACCCTGATCCGTTCGATGGTGGGGAGGCAGATCGAGGCACTCTACCCGGAGAGACAACACAAACAATTCGGCAAGACAGTATTAGCGGTCCAGGGGCTCCGCCTGCGGGGTAGTCCCTACCCCATCAACCTGGAGGTCCATGCCGGCGAGATCGTAGGCCTCGGAGGACTGGTAGGGGCAGGCCGTACAGAGACGGTGCGCGCCATTTTCGGTGCCGATCCGATTGAAGCGGGAACAATCCTCGTCGATGGCACTCCCCTGCATCCGGGGTCCCCGCAGCAGGCCGTGAAGGCTGGCCTTGGGCTGCTCACTGAAGATCGCAAAGACTTAGGTATCCTGGCAGTCCTCTCGATTAGGGAAAACGTGACCATTGCAGATCTGTCCGAGGTTTCTCGCCTCAACGTCATCTCCCAGAGGCAAGAGGTCTCCCTGGTCAAGCAACTGGTGCCTCGCCTGCGCTTAAAGTACCACTCGACAGAGCAGACCATCTCGTCGCTCTCCGGTGGAAACCAGCAGAAAGTCTTGTTGAGCCGTTGGCTTGCCACGAAGGCGAAGGTCCTGCTGCTTGACGAGCCGACCAAGGGCGTCGATGTCGGAGCCAAGGCCGACATCTACACGATCATTGGCGATTTGGCCGCCCACGGACTGGGCATCGTCGTGGTCTCATCGTACCTACCGGAGTTACTTGGCATTTGCGACCGCGTGATCGTCCTTCACGACTTCGGCGTCACCGGTGAACTACCAATTGAAGAAGCGACAGAAGAAGGGGTGTTACGCCTGGCAAGCAGTACCCCCGTTTCTATGAATGCATAGCAGAGAGGAGATGTCTCATGGCAACCACTTCCGGTACTCCACAGCCCTCCCAACAACCCCTGATCACGCCACAGGCTGTAGCAGAAGACCAGCGGACACCGATCAGTCTGGGGCGTGAAAGCGGTGGTATTCTGGTCCTGCTGATCTTCATCGCCGCGCTCATCCTGGCGACCAACGACTTTCTGACCCTCACGAATCTCGACAACCTCGTCCGTCAAGTGACGGTGTTCGCGATCCTCTCGATCGGACAGTTATTCGTGATTCTGACCGGCGGAATTGATCTGTCCGTTGGCTCCGTTCTGGGCTTGAGCGGGGGGGTGACGGCACTGCTCCTGGTGGGCAATACTCCCATTCCGATCGCCATCCTGGTTGGCCTACTCGTCGGGCTGGGCGTTGGTCTGATCAATGGCCTACTCGTATCGCGTTTCGGGCTACCCCCATTCATCGCCACTTTAGGCATGCTCGGGATCGCACGTGGAGTGGTCCTCCTGCTGACCGGCGCCAAAACCATCGCACCGCTGCCTGATGCTTTCAGCGCCATTGCCAACGGGTTCATCCTCGGCCTACCGAGCCTGTTCTGGATCCTTATCATAGTAACAATCGTGGCTGCCTTTGTGCTCGGGCGGACGGTCTTTGGACGCTATGTCTACGCTGTCGGTTCCAATGCGGAATCGGCTCGTCTCTCGGGCGTCCCGGTGAACGTCGTACTCCTGGCGGTGTATAGCATCAGCGGCTTGCTCGCGGGTTTCGCCGGGGTCTTAACCACGTCACGTCTGGGCGCGGGCATTCCCACGGCAGGAACCGGGTACGAGTTACAGTCTATTGCTGGTGCGGTCATCGGCGGTGCCAGCCTGTCCGGGGCAAAGGGTCGTGTTATCGGGGCCGTGCTGGGCGCCCTGATCATGGGCCTACTTGCCAACGGGGGCAACCTGCTTGGCATCGACCCGTTCTACCTGCAAATTGCCATCGGCTTACTGATTATCCTGGCGGTGTACTTCGATCACTTGCAGGGGCGCACCCTTACACTCCGAAGTCGGGCCGTGTAGGACAGAAGCGGCAGTGTGTACCATTCCACAGGCTTCCACAGGCGACAATTCGGCGCTCACGAGTGGTGCGCCTGCCAATGAAGCCTGAAATGCAGCGTGACACCAACGAGCAAAGGAAGCCGCAGTGCTCCTCGGCTTCCTTTGCTGCGACACGTTGTTGCTGGTCATTTGTGCTTTCACCCACTCGCCTTTCTCTCCTACTGAGAAGAGACACGTCATGACAGACAACAGGGAGGTTTCGTGATGCGATACATTCTTGCCCATGATGTGGGCACAACGGGCAACAAGGCCACCCTCTATGACGAGGAGGGCACGTTAATAAAGAGCGCATTTGTCCCATACCCCACGGCCTTTCCTCAAGCGACCTGGGCGGAACAGAATCCGCAAGACTGGTGGCAGTCTCTCTGCCTGTCCACGAAGCGGCTACTGCACGAGTCGCACATTGCTGCCGAGGAAGTGTCCTGTGTCGTCTTCAGTGGCCAGATGATGGGCATGGTGGCGGTCGATACCCAGGGCAGGCCAGTCCGTAACGCAATCATCTGGGCGGACCAGCGCTCAGTGACACAGATTGAGCGGGTTGCCAAGCGTATTGATCCATACCAGGTCTACGCGCTCACCGGCCATCGCCTGAGTCCTTCCTATTCAGCGGGGAAGATCTTGTGGCTGAAAGAGGCCGAGCCGCTTGCCTATGGCCAGACCTTCAAGTTTCTCCAGGCGAAGGATTTTCTGGTTGCACGCCTGACGGGCGTATTTGCCACCGACCATTCCGATGCCTCTGGAACCAACCTGTACGATTTGGAGCACGGAATGTGGTCCGGAGAGCTTGCTGAGGCCTTCGGCATCCAGCTCGATAAGTTGCCGACGATCTATCGTTCGATAGACGTTGTCGGCGAAGTGCAGCCTATCGTCGCAGAGGAGGCTGGATTGCGTGCTGGAACCCCGGTGGTGATGGGTGGAGGCGATGGTTCGTGCGCTGCGACAGGGGCCGGCGTCATCCGCCCAGGTGTCGCCTATAACTACATTGGCTCCTCGTCCTGGATCGGCGTCGCCACAGCCAGACCGATCTTAGATCCAGAGATGCGTACGTTCACCTGGGCGCACCTTGTACCTGGACTGTTCACTCCTACTGGCACGATGCAGGCGGCTGGGAACTCCTATCAGTGGGCTCGCGACCAACTGGCTCAAAGCGAGAAAACGGTAGCAAGGCGCCTCAAGCTCTCGACCTATGACCTGATGAATCAGGAGGTCCTCCAATCGCCTCCGGGAGCGCATGGATTATTGTTCCTACCCTATCTCCTTGGTGAGCGAAGTCCACGCTGGAACCCGAACGCGCGTGGTGCCTTTGTTGGCCTCACCATTCGTCACCGCCATGCCGACCTGCTTCGTGCCATCCTTGAGGGTATTACCTTCAACCTGCGCGTGATCCTGGAGGCGTTCAGTCAACAAGGGGCTCCTATCGAAGCCCTGCGCGTAATTGGTGGGGGCGCACGCAGCACAGAATGGAATGGGATCATGGCCGATATTTTTGGGGTACCGGTGCTGCGATTAGCGCTGCTGGAAGAGGCGACGTCAATGGGCGCGGCTGTTGCCGGTGGGGTCGGCGTGGGCATCTGGAAGGATTTTTCACAAGTGGATGAGATGGTGCGTGTGGAGAGCGAGACTCGCCCAGATGAGCAGCGGCAGCTACTGTACACGAAGCTGTATGGGATATTCAACGAGACATATAGTGCGCTCGATAGGGCTTCAATCTTTGACCAATTGGCATCCCTAGACAGTCTGTGACAGACCCACGGCGGCATCGTCGAAAAAGCAAGGAGGAGCGATGACAGTCTACCAGATTCGTCTCAAAGAGCAGCTCGGCCGGCACTGGTCGGCCTGGTTCGGTGGTTTGACGGTGACCAATGAGGCGAACGGAGAAACAGTTCTCACAGGCGAGGTGGTTGACCAGGCCGCGCTTCACGGCCTACTCAGCAAAGTGCGCGACCTCCAGTTGACGTTGCTCTCCGTCTACACCCTAGAGACAGATTCGCTATCCACGGGAGAAGCAAAGGAGGAGAGCCCGTGAACAGCAACCCGGTATTATACCCCTCTTAGTAAATCTCATGGGGTATAATGAAACATACCCTCATCGCTATGAAGGGTTACGGATTCCATACAGAAAGGATGAGCTGCGCTATGAGTAAAGTGCTAGCGGTCATTCTGGCCGGCGGCCAGGGCGAGCGGTTGAGCCTCCTCTCACAAAAGCGTGCAAAACCTGCAGTTCCGTTCGCCGGCAAGTACCGCATCATTGATTTTGCCCTGAGCAACTGCGTCAACTCCGACATCGCTGATGTCGCCGTGCTGACACAGTATCGCCCCCACTCGCTGCACGATCATATTGGCATTGGCAAGCCCTGGGATCTGGACCGGCAGAAGGGCGGCATTCACCTGCTCCAGCCATATATGGGGCACCAGGAGTCGGATTGGTACCAAGGCACTGCCGACGCAGTCTACCAGAATCTGAGCTTCATTCTGGAAGCACGCTGCGACTATGTGCTCATACTGGCTGGTGACCATGTGTATCGCATGGACTATGGGCCGATGATCGCGTTCCATCAGCAGCGCAGCGCCGAGGTCACTCTTGGTGCTGTGGTTGTGCCTCTCGAGGAAGGTCACCGCTTTGGCATTCTTGAAACAGATGCCGAGGGACGGGTCATCTCGTTTGAGGAGAAGCCCACACAGCCGCGCGGCACGCTGGGGTCGATGGGTATCTACGTGTTCAGTCGTGACGCGCTGATCCGTGTCCTCATGGAGGATGCACGGCCCGCGGAAATCGGCGGTTCCCCCACCCGGCATGACTTCGGCCACAACATTATCCCAGCAATGGTAGCGCGGGGCGAGCGTATCTATGCCTATCCCTTTACCGGGTACTGGCAAGATGTAGGTACCGTGCAATCCTACTGGGAGACCCATATGGAGCTGCTTAGTGATCACCCTGCTTTCGACCTCTATGATCCATCGTGGGTGATTCACACCCGCAGCGAGGAGCGGCCACCTGCCTATATTCGTAGCGGGGCGCAGATCGCCAGTAGCCTTATCTCGCATGGCTGTATCATCAAGGGACAGGTCGAGCGTAGCGTGCTCTCGCCGGGCGTCGTCATCGAGGAGGATGCAGTTGTCCGGGACTCCATTGTACTCTTTGACACCATCATCGGTGCTGGTAGCGTGATTGACCGCACGATTCTGGATAAAGAGGTCATCATCGGCAAGAATTGCCAAATTGGTTACGGCGATGATATGACACCCAACAAGCTGGAACCCACCCGGCTGAACACTGGCATTACGCTCATCGGCAAGCGCGCGCACCTGCCGGATCACCTGAAGGTTGGCCACAACTGCAAGATCGGCACCGACCTGCGACCAGAGGACTTTCCGACCGACACGCTGGTCAGCGGTGAGACAATTGAGGACCGCACCTTCGCGCATGGTTGGGAGCGCGAACTGGCCCGGCGAATATCCATCGTGCCGTAGCGAACGGAATACTCAGGAGTTGCCATCTCACGCTCTGTGTAATCGCAATGGGTTCAACTTCACGTCATCCAGGCTCCTCCTCACAAGGGAGGAAGGCTTAACACGCGCTGAAATAGATGACTATAGGCGAGGGCGCTGGCGGACCAGCGCGAATCGTAAGCCATCGCACGTGCGACGAAACTGGGCCAGCGCTCGCGTTGCGCATAGAGCCGCAACGCACGGTGCAGTGCATCGAGTAGAGCGGAGGCCGTGTACGGCGTGAAGCTGACCCCATTGCCGGCGTTGGGATCGGCATCTAGATCGGTCACTGTATCGGCCAGGCCTCCGGTCGCATGGACGATGGGCAGTGTGCCATAGCGCAGTGCGATCAACTGCCCCAAGCCGCCTGGCTCGAAGGTGCTCGGCATCAGAAAGAAATCCGCGCCTGCATAGATGCGATGGGAGAGGGCAATGTCGAAGCCGATGTGCGCGCGGATGTTACCGGTGCTCATCGCAAGATCGCGAAACAACTGCTCGTAGCGCGCGTGCCCATTGCCCAGCACCACAAGCTGCAGCTGCAGGTCGCGCAGCGAAGCCTCGATCGCGGCGATGAGGTCGAAGCCCTTTTGATCCACGAGCCGGCTAACGATGCCCACCACCGGCAGACCTGGATCGTCCGGCAGCCCGAACTCCTGCCGCAGTGCCGTGCGATTGCGCACTTTGGCCGCTGGTGCCTCCGCCACGGTGTACTGAGCTGCCAGGTCGCCATCGGTCGCGGGATTCCAGGCGTCCCAATCCAGACCATTGGGAATACCAAAGATGCGCGGATGACGCTGAAAAAGGACCTCATCGAGGCCCCAACCTTGATCCAGCGTCTGGATCTCCTCGGCGTAGCGGCGCGAGACTGTCGTCACCACATCGGCGTACATGATGCCGGCTTTCATCCAGTTCACGTCGCCCCAGAACTCCAGGCCGCTAGGGATGAAGACGCGCGCGCGGTCAAGACCTGTCTCATCCAGGATGGAGGGATCCCAGCGTCCCTGGTATTGCAGGTTATGCACGGTATAGACGATGCGCGTTGCCCCCTGGCGCAAGAGGTGGCGATAGGTGGTGCGCAGGTAGGCGGCGCAGGGAGCCGTTTGCCAATCGTTGAGCTGGATGATATCGGGGACAAAGCCCAGCAGCGGCAGCGCCTCGAGCAGGCCCCGGCAAAAGAGGAGGAAGCGCCGCTGTTCGTCGAGCTGGTCCAGACCAAGGTAGAGCCGCTGATACCGACCAAAGAGTCCCTCATGGTCAAGCAGGTAGACGATGACCGGCGAAGCGGGGAGCGTGGTCTGCAAGATAGACACGGTCTGGTCGAACCCAGCGATGGAGAGCGTCCGCACGATGCCCGTGGGCTTGAGCGCCCAGTGGGTGGGATCAATGGTCCCGTAACGGGGCAGAAAGATGCACACCTCGTGGCCCAACGCCGCCAGTTCTTTAGGCAGACTTCCTATGACATCGGCCACGCCACCCTCCTTCGCAAAGGGAACCGCCTCCGTAGCGACCATCAGAATCTTGAAGCGCATGTCGTTTGTCATGCTACCCTCAGCAGAATTTGTCATTTGTTATCATACCATTTGCGACCGACCTCGCGTGGGTGTATCTTACACCGTCACATCGGCAATGGACTGCCGTACCCAGGTGGGTCGGTAGGGGAAGCGCTCCACCTGCTCACGCGTGGTGACTCCAGTGAGCACCAGGATGGTACGCAGACCACTCTCGATCCCAGCAACGATATCAGTATCCATGCGATCCCCGATCATCACGGAGTCCTCGGAATGGGCATTGAGGGTGCGCAGAGCCGTGCGCATCATCAGTGGGTTCGGTTTGCCGATGAAGTAGGGCTTGACGCCGGTGGCCGCGTTGATCAACGCGGCCACTGCACCAGTTGCGGGGACGATTCCTCCCTCACCAGGCCCCATCACATCGGGATTGGTGGCAATAAACCGCGCCCCCGCATGCACGAAGCGGATGGCGCGGGTGATGCGGTCAAAGCTATAGGCCGTCGTCTCCCCCAGCACGACGTACTCCGGCTCTTGATCGGTCAGGACATAGCCGCTATCATGCAAGGCCGTCGTCAGCCCGGATTCCCCGATGACGTAGGCTCGCCCCCCCGGTCGCTGATCGTGCAGGAACTGTGCCGTCGCCAGCGCGGAGGTGAAGAGCGCTTCCGCTGGCACCTCCAGCCCCAGATAGGACAAGCGCACCTGCAGATCGCGCGGGGTGTACAGCGAGTTGTTGGTCAGAATCAAGAACGGAATCCCTTGCGTCCGCAGATGCTGCACGAACTCTGCCGCTCCGGGAATGAGCATTGTGCCCCGCAGGATGACTCCATCCATATCCATCAAGTAATGCTTGATCCCGTCCATTATATCCCTCCTTTGTGTGTTAAATGCCAGGTATCCGCTTCGCACATCTCTTAAGCGATCTACGCTCCCTTCTGCTGTTCCATCTGATCATCATCCATCCGTTCTGTGTACCGGTGATAATCCGGCGAGAAACGCTGATAAGTGCTAGACATCAATGGTGATGCGATCATGAAATCAGCAGATGCTCGGTTGCACGCGACGGGGATATTCCACACCGTGGCGAGCCGTAAGAGGGCTCGCACATCCGAATCGTGTGGCTGTAGGGTAAGCGGATCCCAGAAGAAGATCAGCAAATCGATCTCTCCTGCTGCAATCTTGGCCCCAATCTGCTGATCGCCGCCCAACGGTCCGCTCTGCAGCTTATTTATTTCGATACCGAGTGCCTGTTCCAGGAGTCTGCCCGTGGTACCTGTGGCATAGAGTTCGTGCTGAATCAGAAGCCCTTTATTATATCGTGTCCATTCCAGCAGATCCTGCTTTTTTGCGTCGTGCGCGACGAGGGCGATTTTCTTTGGATTGTCCATGGCTAACCTCTTATCTCTGTTGCTTGCCTCCTTGTTAAAAGAAGCTGACGAGACTTCCCAACTTTTGAGAACTCTCAATTTCCTCCGCTGCTTCGTCTCGCTGACTTACGAACACCTGTGCCTTCCTCCCGACGAGCGGCATCGCTCGGCCTCCTATTGTGCCCTGGAATGGGTACGGTATGGCGCTCACAGGTAGGGACCATGCGCCATTCTCGCTCAGACACCTCATAGGCGATGGCGACCGTTGCTTGTCCGTCACAGTCGTGGTAGACACACGGTAGGGGCGGATGGATCGTTATTTGTCGAAAGGTCTCATTCATTATACTTCCTCACTTTCGTGGAGAGACTACTTTCAAAACGTACTCGAGGATGTCTCGGTGCCAGAGACTCGCGAAGTCTCCATTGCCCCTCGCCCGTGCTATCTATGCAGTAGCAAGCAGACATCCAGTCGATGGTTCCCTGTTGGCATCACGGATGGTGAAGTACGATAGAGCCATTCGTTCGTAGCTCTTTCGGAGTCACAACCCGTTGACAATCAATTCTATCGTGCAATATACTGCACTATTATGATGTTAACACAGATATTTACGCAATGTCAAGAAATATCATGCAATTTCAAGGAGAAAGATGCAATGTTGACCGCAGAACGACGCCGTTCGATTATGCAGACTCTGCAGCGGGAGGGCAAGGTGTATGCGTCAGAACTGAGCAAGGCCATGCATGTTTCAGAAGATACTATTCGACGTGACCTGCGCGAACTGGCCTCCGCTGGCATGCTCCAGCGGGTGCATGGTGGGGCGCTGCCGCGCTCACCGGCTACAGCCAGTTTCATGGAGCGCCAGCAGCAGGCACCAGGGGCCAAGGCCAGCATCGCTCAGACCGCCGTCGGGCTCATCCGCCAGGATCAGGTGGTCATTTTAGATGGGGGCACCACGCCCTTGCAAGTTGCCCAGCAACTACCACCTGATCTGCGCGCTACGGTGATCACGCACAGCCCACCGATTGCGCTGGCCCTGGCAGAACACCCGGAGATTGAGGTCATCGTGATCGGTGGGAAACTCTACAAGCATGAACTGGTGAATGTTGGTGCGGCGACCGTCGAGGCGTTCCGAAATATCAGGGCCGATCTCTGCATTCTGGGGATCGGCAGCCTGCATCCCGAGGTCGGGATCAGCACCTCCAACCTGGAAGAGGCCTACGTGAAGCGCGCCATGATCGCCAGCGCGGCGGAAGTGGTAGCACTGACGTCCGCAGAGAAGTTAGGCACGGCTGCGCCCTACATCATCGGACCGCTCAGCGACCTGACGCATCTAGTGACCGAGCGCTCCGTCCCCGACGAGGTGCTGGCACCCTACCGGGCGCTAGGTATCACCCTCCTGCGTGCTTAAGGTGAACCTCACGATGAAAGGCTACAGCTTCATAGTTTTAGAACAGATAGACTAAGTAGCCGGTACACCTCTACCATTCTGTTGCCTTACGAAGGTGCGTACTTTTTGCAACTTTCAATACGATATAACGTAAATGGGAATAGAACGATATATCGTATTGTTTCAGTTGATAAAAGCGATATATCGCAAATGTTCTCGCAATTGAAAGGAGATGAAGAACAATGTTTGGTGAATTTAACAGACAATCAGGCGATGCCCCTGAGGAAGTTAACTGGGAAGGCTGGACGCCCCCCTGGATGAGGCGTGAGGGACAAGGTCCGCGCGGCCCATTCGGCCACAGACATGGGTTTGGTGGCCCAGGAGGCCACTTTGGTCCTAGGCATAGCTGGGGCTATCGCGGTTGGCAAGGACCACGTGGCCCTTTCGGCCCTGGCTTTGGCCCAGGTCAGCACTGGGGTGCACCTGATGAATTTCTGGCTTTACGGGCTGAGGCTGTAGAGGTGGCGCGGCTCTTCGCTATTGCCAGCAAGGGCGCATTCGAGAACAAGGAGCGCCTGTTACAACTGCGCGCATTCCTTGATCGCTCGCGCAAGGAGCTCTCGGATATGATCTACGGATCAGCTCAGGGTCAGACGCCCAGTGAGGGTGAGAGCGCAAGCAGTGCTACGGATATCGGACAGGCGTAAGCCTTCGCCATTACTTGTGTAGGACGCGAGAAATCGCGTCCTACATTATTGTACTTCTACACTGAACTCTCTCTTGGCAGGTACGCTATTCCTTAGGTATAATATTTGTGGCGAAAAGAACGTGCGTTCGTAACAAAAAGATCATTGCGCATATCCCTGGCGTCCTTTATCGACGTTGGCTGTATGTCGAAAGTAATTCAAGGAGAGAAACCCATGAATTACGCATTTGAAATGCTCAGTTTGTATGTGCGGAATGTGGAGAAGGCGAAGGCTTTTTACACAGAATTTCTCGGAGATCGTCTTTGTGATCAGATCGCTGCCGGTCACCTTCCAGCCGCAGTAGAGCAGACCGGAAACGGTGAGAGCGCCGTACGTAGGACCTCGCTAAAAAAGGAGCGCGATCATGACAACTAAGGACAACACACCAAGTTATGCACGAGACATCCAGCCGTTATTCCGTGCGAGCGACAGAGAATCAATGCAGTTCGCCTTCGACCTCTGGAACTACCACGACGTCCGTACGCACGCCCAGGACATCCTTGAGCGACTGACAGACGGTAGCATGCCGTGCGATGGAGAATGGCCCGAGGAGCAGATCGCTCAATTTCGCCGCTGGGTCGAAGCCGGGATGCCTGCGTAACCCCTCGTCTAGCGGGGCATGAAACAACCGTGGATGCCCTCATCTGGACGTTTTACCTGCTCTCAGAGCATCCACACATACGTGAAAAATTGCTGGACGAGATCCGCACAGTCCTCTCCATTTTTCAAGAGACATTACAAAAGTACCATTCCTTCGGTTAAAAGCACAAAAATGAGGCTTGGTCTGCTACACTAGTGTAACTTTCATACATGTACCCTCCTAAGAGGGAGTGGAATGCTTTAGTGATTGCACACGCCGTGCAAATTGTGAAGCATTGGTAAGCAACTGCAAGGATCTGTTCTCTTGCCAGAGGCGCTCAGTCATCTCTAACAAGTAGGGGGTGGCGAACACAGCTTACCACCCAGGCAATGATTGTCTTCCTCGGCGCTCCTAGCTTGTTCGGACGAGAGACTCGTCCTAAAACAAATTCTTTTTGGCAGGGAAAAACGCAATATGTACAATAGCACTTTTACTGAACTCATGCAGATGCTCAAGGAGACACAGAAAAACTGGGTGGTCAAAATCGAAACTGATGAGATTGGCTCTGATATTGTGAAAGAAGGCCGTACCTTTATGGGAAATGCGACCACAGTTCTTATTATTGATGATAGTGCGAGTACCCGTCTTTTCATGACCCATGCCCTCGAGAATGGAGGGTATCGGGTGATTACTGCCGCTGATGGAGATGAAGGGATAACGAAGACCCTTCGGGAACAGCCGCATTGTGTGATCCTCGATGTGATCCTACCAGGCATCAGCGGTTTTGAAGTGTGTCGTCAGCTCCGAGCTAGAGTTCCTGGCCATCAGCTTCCCATTATTCTAGTAAGTACCAAGAACACGCCGGTCGATCAGCGCTGGGGTCTACGCCAGGGAGCTGATCGGTACTTACCGAAGCCATTCACGGAAGAGGCGCTTGTCCAACTGGTTGGGGACGTGTTGCCTGCATATCTTCGCCCTCCTGCTACGCTTCAGCATGGAGGGGCGAGCTCGCAGAGGCTTGCTAGACAACAGGCTCTGCTCGCGCTACAAAAACTCATTCCCCATCGTATCGAGGATCCTGATTTGCTGAGGTTGAGTAATCCGCTCGATAGCTCTGTAGTCATTCCAGATAAGCATGCCCGTCGTCTGTATACAGCCATCGATGGGCGGAAAACAGTGGACGAACTGTGTAGCATCACACGCCTCGATGTGAAAGAGGTCCAAAGGGTTGTGCAGACCCTTTTGGCCGAGCATCGTATTCGACTGTACACCCTAGACGGACAGCGCGTGGATAGCTCGCTTTTCCTCACCGAGCAGTAATGCTCTGTTCTTAACCTGTAGAGAAAAAAAGGAGAATGTATGTCATGAATCAACAGGTGTGTCTTGTGGCTCTGAATGATAATCTGATCGCGAACCTGCTTTCGATAACGCTCTTTCTCACCTCTCTGTTTATCTCCTTGCGTGCGTTCTCCCTCTACTTTCGAACGCGCAACTCCCGTTTGTTCGTCCTGGGATTGTCCATGGGCATCATCTCAGTGACGGCCATCGCTAGCTATATTGGCGATAACGTCACCACGATCACCTTTAATGTCAAGTGGTTCCAATACATCAGTCAGACCATCAGCTTCCTCTTTATTTTGTTGAGCCTTTTGCGCAACTCGGAGGACTACCAGCGCATGATTGTGCGCTGGTATATCTTTGCCTCGCTGCTAATCTTGCTGCTGCTGGTGCTCACCCCCGTTCTCCCAGCTGACTTTCCTAATCCTGCCGTGACAAAAACGCTCTTGAGTGGCTCCCGTGCTGTGACCTGCTTTGCCATCTTCTTCTATTATACAGCTGCCTTTATGAACAAAGAGTCACGCTTTAGTTTGCTGATGAGCGGGGCATTTTTATTTCTCAGCTTCGGTTATTGGATGGCTATCCCCAAGTATTTTGGTCCTGGCATGGAGCAGCTGGATCAAATGGGAGATATCGTGCGCATCATTGGACTTGTGCTATTGCTGACCGCCCTTTCGCAAAGGAGAACTCCGGCAAAACTTGGTGAGCTTCCTCCTTCCCAACTAGGGACCCTTTCTCCCACCCGTGTGTCGTTGGTGGAGGGGAACATGTCGGAATACCCTCCACAGGGTGATATCATAACCAACCCCGATACAGCTCGCCAAAAGTATAGGTAGACCGAGCACAAGCCATGGACCACTGAGCATGAGGCCGGAAAGCAGGGGGCTGGCAGAAACGGCGACGCTGCGAGCAACGGTCGTACAACTGGCTGCTGTTGTTCGCTCTTCGGGAGATACCAGCGCCATCGTATAGGCCTGACGGGCAGGAACATCCAATTTGGAAAGGGATTGGCGCAACAACAGCAACGCGGCGGCCAACGGGAAAATAGGCATGAATGGGATCAAGAGTAAAAAGGCATTGGAGACAAAATGAGGCACAATCATCGTCTTGAGCAGTCCAAAGCGCTTGGTCAGTAGTGGTGCTGCCAAGAACGAGAGTGCCGCCAGCAGATTCACGCCGAAAAAGAGCAAGCCGAGGGATCCGAGTGAAACACCAAAACGCAAGCGAAACCAGATGGCCAGGATCGTTTGTACGGCAAGGCCTCCGGCGAAGGCATCGAGGGCAAATAAACTTGACAATTTCAGGATAATGCCATGAATTTTGCGCTTTTGGGGAACCAGGCCCGGTTTTTGCGTCGATGTCTCCTCTGGCGTCGAAGCTCCACTATCAAAGGAACCAGAAAACGTCTTCTCCTTTGGTGCCTGCAATTCTGCGGCAGGCGAGAGACGAAGAAAGAGCAATCCCGTACTTCCTGCCAGCAAACCATACAAGACAAAAAGACAACGCACACTGACTTGTGCACCAATCCCAGCATGGGAGAGTACCTCAGGGAGCCCAACGGCTAAACCACCGATGGCACCAGCAAATTGGGCTGCCAGATTATACAAGGCAAAGAGCGTGGTATGGCGTTTCTTACAACTGGACTGAGCTAAAACAGCTTGTTCAATCCCGCTGAACGGAGTATTATCGTTCGTCGAAGGAGAAATAGTCCCACAAAAGGCGGCGATCAAGAGCAGAGGATACCACTGAGTAAAGGCGAAGACGAATCCGGTACCCATCATCAGAAGTGCAGAGATCATCAATGAGCGTTTGCGTCCTATGCGATCTGCATACATTCCCATCACGAGACTGAAGGTGATCGAGCCGAGGGCTGCCACCCCAAGTAGAAGCCCAATGCGCACGGTCGTCACTCCAGCATTGGTCAGCATGACCCCCAGGAGCACGCTGGTAAAGCCATATCCAAAGGTACGAAGAGCACGGGCAAGGATGACAAGTCGTCCGTCGGGAGCGATCCTCTTAGCGCGACTGTATAGAGACCCGATTGTAGCGAGACCTCCCTCCAGTAATGACGTCCATTCCGTCTTAGTCCCTTTGGACACTGAGGAAATGAGAGACATGGAACCTCCTTCTTTCGTTCACTTTGACAGTAGGCAAGGCACCCCTTCAATACTTTGCCTTAAGGATAGGTTTCTTTCAGACACGCATACGCTGTACGGAAGATTGTCTGCTGTGGTCGGTAACGCTGTACGGAGGACTGTCTGCTGTAGTCGGGAATGGCTCGTGTGGCCTCGGCTCGTACTACCTCATTTCGAGTGTATATGCATCCATTCGGGTGTCACGAGATCTAGACCGCTGCTGATCGTATCGGTCGCCACTGAGTGTTGGACAACATACGATTACTGGGAATGGGCAAGGCGCCAATCAGAGAAGAAACGATGTTCCACAGGATTTCCAGAATCACGTTTGAGGATAGCCCGATCACCGTGCAAAACCGCACAAAAAGGGATATGTTAGATGGTTCGCTCTTTTTTCGATGCAATTTGATTGAAGTGAGTATCGGCAAGCGGGAAAGAGGGAGAGAACGGCAAGGTACCTCGAGCCAGGCATCAAGATTTAGATTTACCAGGTCAAGGGCTTCGCTCATAAATACCTTCGCCTTTTTTATCTAAGCTGATGTACCAAAGTGTATCATCTTGATGCATAAAGTGTAACCGGTACAATAGCTGCATTACAATAGTACCTTTTGGCTATCTTAGCATAGCCGGCGGCGCGTCTGGGAATCAGGCCCTCACGGGGAAGGCTACACGAACAGTGGCTCCATGCCCAGCCGCGCTACCAACGTGCGCACCTGTTCATCCGTTGGACCTGGGGAATCTGCCTGGAAGCGACTGGCTGCCTCGAGCACTTTGGGGAGCAAGTGAATGTCTCCCACCGTGTTCAGAAAAATGCCTGGCCGCTTGAGCACCCAATGCACGGCCATGTCTATAGCCTGCTGGTCTTCCAGGGGCTCATACCAAGTAGCCCGCGTGTGTTTGCGGCCCATCCAGGGCTGATAGGCAATTGACTTGATCGTCTGGACGGCAATCTGGCGCTGCTGGCAGGTCGAGAGCAGGGCAGTGAAGTTTTCTGCGTAGTACGGACTCTGCATGGTCACGTAGTTGTAAGGAAGCAGTACCGCGTCAAAGTCGAAGCGTTCGAGGCTGCGCTGGTGCGTGGCGGCAATCTGCAAACCGTGTCCGGTGATGCCAATCGCCCGGAGCAATCCCTGCTGTTTGGCCTCGATGGCCGTGTCGAGTACGCCACCAGGGCTCAAGGCTGTATCCCATTCAATGGGGTCGACCAGGTTATGCAACTGCCATAGGTCCACGTAATCGATGCGCATGCGCTCCAGTGAACGGTGCAGGTCTTCTTTTGCCTCTTGTGCCAGGCGAGCGTCGGTCTTGGTCGCCACGTAGAACTGCGAGCGGTCCTGAGCCAGCCAGGGCGCAAGACGCAATTCGGCCTCACCATAGCTCGAAGCGACGTCGATGTGGTTGACCCCATACTGTAACAGCACCTCCAGTGTGCGGTCTGCATCCTCCTGTGTGACATGGCTGAGCGACGCTGCTCCAAAGATGGTACGGTTATTGTTTACATTGTAGCTCTTTCCTTTCACGTTTAGCTACCTAAATTCCTCCCTTAATTCTCTATGCCCTTTTCTCCTATCCCCCTCCTGAAGAAGACGGGGATTTTCGGAGGAATTTAGGTAGCTAGTGCAGGTTCAGAGGACCTGTTGTGCAAGATGAGTGGACTCATTCCTAGCCGGGGTAGTCACAGACCACTGAGGGAATTGCACAAGTGGTTCCCCGAATCTGCACTAGGCCTCTTTGGATTGCTTTACTACTGGCAGTTTTCCGGAGCAGTGATTCCAGGCAAGGCATCTAACGTGGCGGTGGGCAAGGTGAGACACATGGTGGTGGCCACGGTCGAAGCCAGCTGCATGAGCCAAACATGCTGACTGCTCGTGTAGCCGACCGGAACGCCCGGCCCTTCCAGAAGCAGTAGGATGTTTTGATCGGCGTCGCCTCGTCCTCCGTGTTCGACCAGTTTACCTAAGGGCACCGAATCATAGACGACCGCCTGAGTGCCATTGGAGCCATCCGTCGGCCACACAATGAAATCGGGGGTGCGGTTCTGGGGTGCCACCAGGTAGTCCCCCAGGCCTGAAGCGGGCGTGATGTCTTGAATGCCGAACTGGGCCATGTTCTCTGGCGTACTGAGCAGATCGATGGCGGCCTGCGCCTGGCTGGAATCCTGCAACCAGACCAGGGCCACGCGGTCGGTGGTCGTTCGCACGGTTGGGATACCATTGTCATTCAGATATTGATCGATGCTGCCTGGTCCATGATCGGGAATGGCTTGCGTCAGCGCGGTGTTGCCGTGATCATTGGCGATGACGATCTCGGTCTGGTCGTAGATGCCCACCGTCTTGAGCAGGGCCACGGTCTGGGCAATCTGGCTATCCTCAAACTGAATAGCTGAGGCCACCTCTTCCGAGTTAATGCCATAGCTCTTCATGGCGTAATTGGGCGCGAGCGCATAGAGCCCAAAGAGATTGGGACGCGTGGGACTGGCAATTTGGGCACGCACGCTGGCAAAGTTCACCTGATCATAAGCTTGCGGAGTGGGGAAACTCGCAAGGGTGGGCGTTTGCAAGCTATCAAGGCCAGGTCCCCTGTAAATTGGACAGGTGTTGGGACCATTGAGGATCTCATAGGCCGGATACTTGGAGATAAAGGCGGTGCTCAAGCCCTTCTTTTTAGCCGCCTGGAACAGGGTACACGCCCGCCCCACGTTGCGAGCTTCCGTAATTTGCGGCGGGAGGACAGTCTTCTTATCCAGCTCAATCAGGTGATTGTACTGCCGATCCCAGAAGGTCTCATAGGGGAAGCCATGATGGGTGGCGTCCGTGCCGGTAAACGCTCCCATGATGCTGGTGATCGAGTCGGCAGGCGCCTGCGCCTGGGCATTGGTATAGCTGGCCCCACTGGCCTGCAAGCTCGTCAGGAACGGGGCATTCGTGGCATTGTACAGTTCAGGGTGGCCCCCATCAATCAAGACCACAAAGGCATACTTGGCTGGATTGGTCGCTGCATGAGCCGAGGGCAGATGGCTTCGGACCACTCCTGCGCTTGTCAGGCTTGCGACAAGCAGACCAAAGAGGAGGCTGCTGAGAACCCAGCGACGCAATGCGAGACATGTGCTGAGCATACAAAAACTCCTTGCAAGTAAAGAAAACGAGAACGGTCGACGAGGAGTGAGGCCTTTTCCCCCACCACATGTCTCCTCAATCATACCCCCACTAGAGTTCTCAACTAGCCGATCCCAAGCCACCGTTCTAAAAAGTGAAGCCGGCCCGTTCCCTCGCTC
>WNGD01003949.1_pt1 | contig 38123 bp, 33 predicted proteins | sample 5400671 | NCBI WGS metagenome assembly WNGD01 (sample SAMN13153369, study PRJNA577476) | soil metagenome | isolation source: 40 cm soil or saprolite under grassland replicate 2 | place: USA:California | collected 2016-06-15 | reverse complement strand
CACTGAAAGGAGACTCATGATCAATCGGAGGCTGTTACTTGATGTAGCGCCCGAGCCAGGCCACTTGGTTGGCTGGGGGCGTTGATTCTGATCGCTATCGTGGTCTTTGTTTTCGCCTTCGTGCTGATGATCGGCTTCGTAGTCGTGCTTAAGCGTCGCCGCCGGGGCAGTAGCCCGACCGTGAGGGAGGGCGTGTTGCTGCAAGCGTAAACGAAAGCCTGCGCTGACTCTTGGGGCTACCGGCACAGCGCGCGCCGAATGAGAGGCTCACCCAAGCGCTCCGAACCAGTGATAAGCATTCAGCACCTCACCGCCAAGAAACGACGCGAGATTGGCCACGATGATCGCCGCGAAGTCGCGCCTCATTGAAGGCTTTCCTAGTTGCTCTGCCTCGCCGTAAGCCAACCAAAACAGAGCGCATTCGGCCAAAGTCGCGCGCGAAACGTTGGCAAGCGCAAGCGGCAGCGCGAGCACGACGATCGGATAGGTGCACGCCGTCAGCCACACGCCCGCAAAGAATCTTCTTCGCAAGGGATGCCGCGCCGACAGGCCTACCAACAAGATCGGCGTCTCAATCAGGATCGAAAGCAGATAACCAAAAGGCAGGAAGCGCCAGAGTTCAATTGGGGACATTTTGATCAGACGGCAGGTGGCAGACGGCAGGAGCAGGAAGACTCAAGCCGCATCCAACCGCCTGGTTCCTGCTCTTGCCGTCTGCCTTCAGATCATCCGCAGCAGAAACGGCGCCTCAGCCAGCACGTGCGCAATGGCCACGGCAAAGTAAATGTCACGCGTCGCCGCATAGTTAACGGAAAAACCAAACCAGAGCACAGCCACAAGGAACAAACCGCAAATGAGAGCGGCGACGATCAAACGAGGAAAGCCGCGCGGATGACGAAAGAGCGGGATCGTCTTCACGTCCCAGATTGCGCCACTCGCACCAATCAGTGGTAACGCCACTAACCAGACTCCATAGTGCAGCATCTCCAAAAAGACGTGCATCGAAACCAGCATGTGGCTCGAGACGTTCGGCAGAATCTGTGCGCCCGCATGTTGCGTGATGCGCCACGCCAGACCATTGTCATCCGCGAGCGATGGCGTGCGCGCAAGCTGCCAGCACATTCCCACGATCAGGAGCGGCAGCAAGACTAAACAACGATGGTACGCCGGCAACCATTCGGGCCGCGTGTGGCGCAAATGACGATCGAGAAACCACAGCGCGACGAGCGGGTGCAGATACACAATCGCCAGACTGAAAAGCTCAGGCGCGAGCCAGTTCAAAGAACTCAAAGCAAAAGCGACCGGCCAGACCCAGCGCCAGTCGCGCGCATGTTTTTGCTTTCCACGCAGCCACACGAGCGCGGCGATCCACAGGATCAGGAACGTGTTCCAGGTGGCGATCGCTACAAGCCAGTTGTTGCCTGACCAGAGCTTTGAATAATAGAGCGCAGGCAGCGACAGATACGTCAGTGTAAGGGACCCGATTCCGGCAAAAGCGACGATGAAAAAGTTGCGCGACCGGCCGAAACGCGCCGGCAGGCGCATCATAAAGTAACGCAGCTCGAACCAGTTGTGCGGACCCGCGAAGAGAAACACCGTTGCGATGGAGAACAGTAACGGCAACCAACTTGCCAGCGCCGCGGACAGGCAGGCGCTCGCGATCAGCACTGCCGCGAACAGTCTCGCGGACACTTGTGCGCGGTCGGCCGGCCGCGTGGCGGGCCACGCGGCCAGGGGAATGTCTGCGGCTCGTTCCACGCTATTCCTCGCCCGGTCTCTTTTCGCTCTTTAGCGGCATGATCAGCTTCATGCCATCATCGCCGGGCACGATTTCGATATCCAACCCGCCCGTAGTGGCCTGGCCTTTGTTCAAGTTCTCGGGGAGACTCCGCCAGCGATAAGAACCCGGAGGGCCGGCATTCGCGCGCACGATCACCGTGGCCATGCCCAGAACCGCGGCGAACATAACTGCGGCCGCGATCATTTTGTGATTGCGGCGTTGATTCGAACGCGCCAGCCACACGCCGGCGAACGACACGGCCAGAAACATAAAGAAGCCGGCCATCATCGTGCGCGTCGAGCTGTGCATCACGCGCTGCGTTAAAGTCTCGTTTGTGGCGGTGCCTGCCGTAGCTTCGCGAATGCGTTTCAAACTCTCCTCCGAAATTTGCAAGCGCGCTTCGTAAGCTTTCGGATCAGTTGCGACGGTCAGGCCGGTGTGAAAAACGATCTTGCCGGGCGTCGGCGTGACTTTTGGGCGTGCAATATCGCCAAATGCGTAGATAGCGCTCGCCGCCAGCATCACAGCCGCGGCGCAGAGAACAACGGTTCTTCTCATAATCTTCCTCCAATGACGCAAACCGGGCGGCCCGCGTTAGTTTTCAATTCCGCGCAGTATAGCGCAAGAGCGTCCAGCTTAGATGCCGAATTCGACGAGCGAGCCTGTGAGTTTTTTTGGTTTAGGACTACCGACCTTGGAGTGAATCTCAACACTGATGGTAGAATTCAGACAAGAATCTTTGAGGTAAGGCAATGGCCCGCGAATTAAGGGTAATCAGCAATAACGGCAGCACCAAGCCTCGGCAACCAAAGCCCGAGTGGCTGAAGATTCGTCTGGGCGATCCCACGAACCAGAATCATCTACTCAAGCTGATTGAGGGCCTCAATTTGCACACCGTTTGTCAGGAAGCGAAGTGTCCGAACATCTTCGAGTGCTGGTCGGATCGCACGGCAACGTTCATGCTGGGCGGGGATATCTGCACGCGGCATTGCGGTTTTTGCGCGGTGGGTAAAGGCGAGCCGGGCGCTCTCGATGCGGATGAACCGCGTCACGTAGCAGAAGCCGTGCGACATTTGAATCTCGCGCATACGGTAATCACTTCAGTTAATCGCGATGATCTGGCGGACGGCGGCGCGGCGCATTGGGCTGAGACTATTCGCCAGGTGCGCGCGCTCAATCCCGAATGCAAAGTTGAAGTTCTGATTCCTGATTTCAATGGTGACGAAGATGCGCTCAATAACGTTCTTGACGCGGCGCCGGACGTACTCAATCACAACACCGAAACTATCGCGCGGCTTTATCGTCGCGTGCGCCCCGATGCTGACTATCAACAATCATTGACGCTGCTCAAGCGGGCCGCAGCACGACGCGATCGGGAACGGCGTGGCATGCTAACGAAGAGCGGCATCATGGTGGGTCTCGGCGAGACTTTTGATGAAGTTGTCGAGTTAATGAAAGACCTGCGCGGCGTCTCGTGCGACATCATGACCATCGGTCAATACCTGCAGCCCTACGAGAAACGTCTGCCGGTCGAGCGCTACGTTACTCCAGAAGAATTCGAACGCTGGCGCGAAATCGGAATGAGCCTGGGATTCCATCACGTGCAATCGAGTCCACTCACACGGTCGTCCTACCACGCACGGCAGCAAGCAGAGAATCAACCGCAGATTTACGCAGATGCGCTCGGATAGATCCATTCGAGCGACGGTTGTTGTCCGTCTACGTTTTCTTTATCCGCGTTTATCGACGTCATCAGCGCTATGAACGTATGAAAGCCATCATCTTCCGTCAACACGGTGGGCCAGAGGTGTTGCAGTACCGCGATGTGCCCGAGCCGAAGATCAAAGCAAATGAAGTGCTTGTAGAGGTGCGCGCTTGCGCGTTGAATCACCTCGATGTCTGGGTGCGCGGAGGATTGCCCAATGTTGAGATTCCTTTGCCGCACATTTTGGGTGACGACATCGCCGGCGTCGTGCACGAGGTCGGTAACCTGGTTACCTGGGTCAAGTTCGGCGATGAAGTGATGTTGCAGCCTGGTGTTTCGTGCGGACATTGTGCCCAGTGCCTGCGCGGTCAGGACAATTTGTGCCGCGAATATGACATGATCGGTTATCGGCGCGATGGTGGATATGCGGGACTGGTTGCCGTTCCCGGCGTCAATGTAATTCCCAAACCAAAAAACTTAAGTTGGGAAGAAGCTGCGGCGCTGCCGCTGGTGACCCTGACTGCCTGGCACATGCTCGTGACGCGCGCTCGTTTGCAGCCCGGCGAAGATGTGTTGGTTCACGCTGCGGGCAGCGGCGTCGGCTCGCTTGGCATTCAAATAGCGAAGTTGCGCGGCGCGCGCGTGATTGCCACTGCGAGTTCAGATGAAAAGCTGGCGAAGGCAAAAGAGCTGGGCGCGGACGAAGTGATCAATTACACGCGCGCTGATTGGCCCAAAGAAGTGAAGCGACTGACGGATCGAAAAGGAGTTGACGTTGTCTTTGAGCACACCGGCGCGGAAACCTGGCCCGGATCGCTTGCGTCGCTGAAAAACAACGGCCGCCTGGTAACCTGTGGCGCCACCAGCGGCTTCGACGCCCGCACCGACCTGCGCCAGGTTTTTTATCGTCACCTGACAATACTCGGATCGTTCATGGGCGCGAAAGGCGAACTGCTCGAGGCGATGAAGTTTATTGAAAGTGGAACGATTCGCGCGGTGGTCGATCAGAGTTTGCCGCTTTCAGAGGCTCGCCGGGCACACGAATTGATGGAAGACCGCGCGCAGTTCGGCAAGCTGGTCCTAATTCCGTAAGGCTCAGGCCCTCCCAGAAGAAGTTTCCGCAAAGTTGCAAAGACGCGAAGGAAAGCAGGCCCCGGCCGCGCGTTTTATTTCCCTGAATAATCTTCGACGACGAATCGCTTTCGCAGCAGCTTCCAGGCCTCCGGCTCAAGATCAAAGTTGGTGCCGGCAATGTACCGTTTGCCGCCGTCGGTGCCGACCCAATCGACTACGTGCGGCGCATTCTTGTGCAGAATATCGGCGTCGTCTTTGTCGAAGGGCTTGCCGTCCTTGCGTGAAAAGACCCAGACGTAAGTATACTGATTGTTGCGGACGTACTTTAGGCCTTCCTCAAAGGTTGTCCCGGACGTTGGCTCGTGTGAAGGCTGAGTTGTTGGGGTTCCTGCCGCAGTTTCCGGGGCGCTGTTGGTGCTGCTTTGTTTGCAGGCAGAGAATCCGACCGCAATGGTTGCGGCGGCCAGTGTAATCACACCAAAGCTTGGTACTCTTTTAATCATTTCCGCCACCATTCTAGTCTAAGCGAGTGCTTTGATGCTCATGAAAAGTTATGAGCGCTCGGAAAAATCCAGACTTCAGTTTCTCGTTGTGTTCCGCGAACGGCCCCGAGCGCCAGCGACAACAAACCGACGTTTGTCGGACCGCGGAGTTTTCAGGCCCGTTCGAAGTTTGTTTTGAACCTCCCTGATCACTCGCGGAGCAAGCACAGCCTGATGCGTTCTGAGAAATCCGCGAACGGCTTGCGGATCACGCTTCGTCAGTTCTCGCAAGGCCCATGATAGGGCCTTCACAACAATGTCGTCTCGATCGCTCACGAGCACTTCACAAATCGAGAGCGTGCGGGCGGTATCGCCGGCACCGCCGCGCGCTTTGCTGTTAAGCGGCACGGTACTGACCAACGCCGCGCGACGCCACCAACGGTCCTTTGAATGTGCCCAGCGAGCGATCAGTGTGTCCGGAACTTGACGTTCTCGCCAGGCAGGCCCGGCCAAATAACAGGCGAAGGTATCGACCGCACCCCAATTGTCAATTCCTGCGCCCAGCAGTTTCAGTTTCTTCGGATTCAAACTGCGCAGCGCTTCGCGATGATGTTGAATTAATTCGTAAGCAAGAAACCGCGGTACGGTTTCTTTTCTCTTCAGCAAATGCAACGATAAACGGAAAACGAACTCAGGCGGCGCGTCTGAAAGGCGCTTGGAGAACTCGCGCCGCAAAGCCCGAATGCTTTCCGTGTTCCTTTTAGACAGCAAGGCCAACCGATTGATGACGTCGGCCGCCAGGTTGTTAACGCCTTCAGATTTCATTCGGGCACAGGAGTCGGCTTTGTGGCAGGGGTTGAAGCTGAAGCACTGCCTCCAAAATGAATTCCGCGCTTCTCGCGACCTACGGCGGTAATAATGATAGCGCCGGCAAACACGGTAACGGCGGTCAGGGCCATCGCTTTCGGGTATTGCATCCTCTCAGCGAACACTGCTTCAATGTAGGCAACTGATCCTGCCAACAATACACCGCACTGATAAGCAAACCCCGGCAGGAAACCGCGCACCGAATCAGGAGAAAGCTCCGTGAGGTGCGCCGGTATGACACCCCAGGCTCCCTGAACCATAAACTGCATCAGGAAGCCGCCAGCAACCAGTAGTCCCAGCGAGGGCGAGAACGCCCACAGAGGAATAACGGCCAGCGCGCACAAGAGTGCCGCGATCATTGAGCGACGACGGCCGAAACGATCTGACAAGAGACCAAATAGTAGTCCGCCGGCAATCGCACCCACCATTGAGAACGCTGTTACTGCTGCGACCTTCTGAGGACTGAACTTCCAGTGTTCGGTGAGCAATGTTGGGTACATGTCCTGTGTTCCGTGCGAGACGAAGTTCATCATCATCATCAAGAGCACGATGTAAATAAATAACTTCCAATGCGAAGCAAGGCCGCGGCCAAGCTGACCCCAGCTTTCGTGACGCGTCTTCTTCCAAACCTCCGACTCCTTCACGTGAACGCGAACATAAATGGCAAGCAGGGCCGGCAGTCCGCCGATAAAGAACATTGGTCGCCAGCCCCAACGTGGATAGACAAAGAAGTAGCAACCTGCGGCGAGCAAATAACCGGCAGCGTAGCCTTCCTGGAGCAGTCCCGATAGCACACCGCGCAATTTAGGCGGCACTTTTTCCATCGCCAGCGACGCGCCAACACCCCACTCGCCACCCATGCCGATTCCGAAGAGCGCGCGCAGTACCATGAATGTCGCGTAGTTTGGGGCGAGACCGGAGAGCACTTCAACGACGGAGTAGAAAATAAGATCAATAATCAGCGGCACGCGTCGACCGTAGCGGTCCGCGAGCAAACCAAAGATGAACGCCCCAACAGGCCGAAAACCAAGCGTGAGCGCAAGCGAGAGCGCAATGTCCTTCTTTGGCCGGTGGAATGAGTCTGCGATTGCCGTGAGGCACATCACGACCAGGAAAAAATCAAAAGCGTCCAGGGTCCAGCCAAGGAAACCGGCAAACAAGGCGGCGCGATGATCTGTGGGTATCGCAGTTTGTTCGGGCGGCATTCCGGCCTTTGCGACCTTCATCCGTTGGTCCTTCGCGTTCGAACACTGCTGGCAGAGCGAACGGGATACTATTATTTTGTCGGCACTTACTCAAGACTATTGTGCTAAGGGCACAGGTGTGATTCGTAAGGATTCGCGGTGAACAGGCGACTAACCCTTCGGTGCGGTACAATAACCTGGAGCGCCCGAAGGTAAAACCATTGACCCGGCTAAGCGCGTATTTATCACGAAGAAACTCGGGCGGCGGATCGGCTTCGCAAAAAAGTGGCGGAATCAGGTTGTCTTTCCGTTGCCGTGTTTTCTCCCTCCCCCGCTGGGGGGAGGGTTGGGCTGGGGGTGTTAGGCGCGTCTAATCCCTCTCCCCCGCCCCTCTCCCATCGGGAGAGGGGAAGAGGATAATCAGAACCGGACGCGTTCTTCCTTGCGAGCTCGTTGAACGACTTTTTGTGCAAGTCCCGGCGGATCGAAAGTAACATGCTGATTAAGAAGGCCGACGATATCAAATCGAGCGAAGGGCGAGAGACTCGCTGGCGTAAAGCCCGCCGCCAGTGATGCCAACAGTAGTTTTGCGGTCAACGACAAACTAACGTCGCTCGAAGACATCACCAACTACAACAACTTCTACGAGTTTTCGACCAACAAGCAAGAGGTGGCCTCGGAAGCAAAAGGTTTTGTCACGCGGCCCTGGAGCGTTTCGGTTGAGGGCCTTGTCAACAAGTCGAAGGTTTTTGATCTCGATGAATTGCTAAAGTTTCAACAAGAGGAGCGCGTCTATCGCCTGCGCTGCGTTGAAGGTTGGTCGATGGTTATTCCCTGGATCGGCTTTCCTTTGTCAAAACTGTTGGACAAGGTCGAGCCGACATCACAGGCAAAGTTCGTCGCGTTTCAAACGCTTCTTGATCCGCGTCGCATGCCCAACCAAATCACGGGCGTGCTTGATTGGCCGTATGTCGAAGGGTTGCGTCTCGATGAAGCCATGCATCCGCTGACGATTCTGGCCACCGGACTCTATGGCCAGACGCTGCCGCCCCAGGACGGCGCTCCTATTCGATTGGTGGTGCCTTGGAAGTACGGTTTCAAAAGCATCAAGTCGGTTGTCAAGATCAGTCTCGTCGCCGAGCAGCCACCCACGACCTGGAACATTCAGGTGCCGAACGAGTACGGTTTCTATTCAAACGTCAATCCTCATGTCGACCATCCACGCTGGAGCCAGGCGACGGAAAACCGCATCGGGGAATTTCGCAGACGCGATACGCTGATGTTCAATGGCTACGCCGATCAGGTGGCGCATTTGTACGACGGAATGGATCTACGAGTGAATTACTGATACTGGTCCGTAGTCAGTCGTACGTAGTTCGTTGCAAGTCGGAGACAACATTAATCAACCACTGACTACTAACCACGAACTACGGACCAAAGCAATGAAAGACACACGCTTCTCAAAACTCGTTATCTTCATCAACGGCCTCGTGCCGCTGACGCTTTTGCTGTGGGACTGGTATCACAAGCAAGTTGGCGCGAATCCGCTCGAGTTTGTTACGCGCACGACCGGCATGCTGACGCTGGTCTTCCTGATGATTACGATAGCGGTCACACCTATACGAAAGATCACCGGCGCGAACTGGCTGATAAAATTCCGTCGGATGCTGGGCCTCTTTGCTTTCTTCTATGGCTTCCTGCACTTGATGACTTACCTCTGGTATGACCGTGGCTTCAATCTGAAGACCGTCCCGGGCGATATCGCCAAGCGCCCGTTCATCACCATCGGTATGACGGCGTTTTTTCTCATGATTCCGCTCGCGATCACTTCAACCAACAAGATGGTCAAACGGCTGGGTGGAAAACGCTGGAGCCGTTTGCACAAGGTCGTCTACCTGGCCGGAGTTGGCGGTGTACTTCACTACTGGATGCTGGTTAAATCAGATACGCGTCTACCATTAACCTTCGCGTTCATCCTGGCGCTATTGCTCGGCTATCGATTGCTGATGAACTATTCTCCTCCGGCAAGGCCGCAGCAAGGTGCGACTCTCTTTCCGCCACGTTAGCACCAACTCCGACAGAGAAACTTTCGGAACAACACGCCTTTGGTCTCGATCGTTGCATCAGCGTAGAATTGCGTTCTATTCGAATCCATCGTTGTTCAAAAGGAGGAACCCCCTATGTTCCTGAAGCTAGCCACGGTGCTCGCAATTCTTGGTTTGCCGCTGGGCTTGCTGTTGTCGCTAATCCAACAAGTCTTTTTTCACAGGCCGCTTCTTCGGCTCAAGTATGCTGTTGATCTACAGGCTCCTGGCTGGGGGAGAGATCCTTTCCTTCAATGTTCCACTCATTATCTTCTTGGTGGCTTTCTTTCTTAGCCTGAAGACGAAACAAAGTTGACGAATGGAAGACACGAGACAGTCTTATGACGGATTCGATCGACAGGTTTTCGAGCAGAGTCGAGAACTACGTCAGGTATCGGCCCGGTTATCCAGGCGAAGTGGTTGATTTGCTTACCACCGAGTGTGGTTTGACGCCCGAGTCAGTCGTCGCCGACCTGGGGTCCGGAACCGGCATACTTTCTGAACTGTTCTTGCGGCATGGGAATATGGTTTATGCGGTTGAGCCAAACCGGGAAATGCGCTCGGCAGCAGAGCAGCTTCTCAGGGGTTACGCAAGTTTCATGAGCGTTGACGGAAAAGCAGAAGCAACTTCGCTTGCTGACGACAGCGTTGACTTCGTTAGCGCCGGGCAATCCTTTCACTGGTTCGAGCAGGAGGAGGCGCGCAGGGAATTCGTTCGCATTTTGAAGCCGGAAGGCTGGGTCATCTTGATCTGGAACGAGCGCCGCCTGTATTCGACGCCATTTTTGCGGGCCTACGAGGAGTTGTTTCTGAAGTACGGCACGGACTACGAACAAGTGAGACATGAAAATGTCTATGAAAATATCGCTTCATTCTTCGCGCCTGAGGGCGTCAGGGCCGCGACCTTCGATAACTTTCAGACCTTAAGCTTTGATGGCTTGCAAGGCCGCGCTTTCTCAGCTTCTTATACTCCTGAGCCGGGACAGTCGAATTACGGACCGATGCTGGAAGAGCTAATCCAAATCTTCCAGAGTCATCAGGAAGACGGTAAGGTAACAATCGAATACGATACCAAAATGTATTACGGTCATTTGAGAAGATTGATTGAGGCCGGAATGCGCAAACCCGAGAAATGAAGTTTAGCAAAGTTGCCCAGCAATACTTTCGCGCGCTTGATTTTAAATTGCAGCGGGCGAGACTGTCTTTGAAACGCGGCGGCTTTTCAAATTCGCGCGAGGAACAGATTCTGGCGCGCTACATCGCGGAACTTTTGCCGCCAAATCACAATCGCACGGCGGTCGACATTGGCGCGGGTGATGGGATGCGCTGGTCTAACACTTACGCGCTGTTCGCGAATGGCTGGAAGGGAATCGGGATCGAGTTTGACCCTCGCAAGTTTGTGAGACTCGCGCGAGCTTATAAATACTACCCTGAGGTTTACGCTGCGCGGAATCGCGCGACGCCTACTAATATCGTGACTTTGTTGGAATCATACGAGATTGAAAAGGATTTCACCGTGCTGAGTCTGGACATCGATGGGAACGACTACTGGGTCTTGCGCGCGATCCTTTCCAAGTTTCGCCCGCGATTGATCGTCACTGAGATAAACGAAAAGATCCCGCCACCAATAAGATTCGTCGTGAAGTATGATCCTGATTTCCAGCTTCGCCATCATTTCTTCGGTTATTCGATTGCCGTGCTCGCGGACCTTTGCGAGCAATTTGGCTATAGCATTCTTGAGTTGGAATACAACAATGCGTTCCTGGCGCCAAAAGAGTTGGCCGGCACGCGGGCGCTGGATGCCAGGACAGCCTACGCCCGGGGGTACCTGGACCGGCCAGACAGAAGAGAGAAGTTTAAGCTAAACTTCGACATGGAGGCCGTGCACTCGTTGAATCCCGAGGAAGCGATCGAGTTCCTGCGTGAATTCTATGCAAAATATGAAGGACTGTTTTATCTTGGTCCTGATAGGGCTTCAATCGCAGACCAGTTAAGCCTATCCGAGGAGAATGCGAAGTGACTGACGAACGACGGGCGCATGAACGTGTCGCTGTCAATTCCCGGCGAGATGGGACGGGCTGTCTGGTGGTCTGGGGGCTCGCATTGAGGACCTTAGCCTGGGAGGATGTTTCGTTAACGCGCGCGGCGTGGTGAACGTTGGTGAATTGATTACGCTGGAGATCCAACTGCCTTCGGGCGAATGGCTACCGCTAGGGGGCGAAGTAACTCATTACCAGCCAGCCATAGGATTCGGCCTCGTTTTTTCTTTTCTTACCGGTGAAGAAGAGTCTGAGCTAAGGCAGTTACTTGGGCTTTAGCCCCTTTACGCTTCACTGAGTCGCAAGCCTTTCGATAGCAACCATCGCGTGCGCAAGCTCAGCTCGGGTCATTGAGACTTGTGGTCGGAATGCAGAGTCACTGCCGATTAAGCCGCGGACCACGGCGACTGCCACATAACCGCGCAACTCGGTAGGAATGCTTAAGGCATCAATGAAAGCCAAAGGCGATCCGGCCTTGGCTTCCGCTTCTGCTCGAAAGCCCGCGGCGCGTACCAGCCAACCAGTGCAGTCAACCGGCTAACTGGATCGTTGGGCCGGAAATTTCCGCCGGGAGTCGCATCGACGAACAGCGATCCATTTGGCGATGCCTGGGCGCTCTCGACAAAGATCATTGTGACCGCGTCTTTCACATCGCGATAATTGGGCTGACCTGGTAAATACTGCGGGACACGAGCGCCCAGCGTAAGCGCTTTGGCCAGATCGGCTCGCGAAACTGCTTCGGCGCCCGTTGCGGTGATGCCGTCCGCGCCGCAGATATTCACCGCTGCAGGACTCTTCACGATGACGCCATCGTTGCGCGGGAATTTTTATCTTCTCCAGAATTAGCTGCATATTGCTCGCTCCGAGGCTTGTGCAGGTTTCAATAACAAACATGGGGGGTTCGGGTCCTTTACTACCAGATTATTCTGCCATCGAACCTAACGCTTGTGGTTGCTTTGGGATGATTTCTGAGCCGCCCAAGCTCCTCAAGTGAGCGTCGCTACGGGGTTTCCGCGACACCGAACACTTGTATTGCAATGACCTTGAGAAATTCTTGAGTTTTTAAACATGGATTTGCACGGCGAGGAAAAGAGGGAGGCCAAAGACAGACTGGCTTGGAGAAAAAATCCCGAGAGGACTCGAAATTCCTTGCTAGATGCTCGATAACATTCTATTCTGCTGGAACGTTTTCCGGTTGTCTTTCCAGACGTAACAATAGGCGGCTCCGAAATCTGGCTTTGCGGCCAGAACAGTCGACCCGGCCTGATCACAAAGCTATAAAACTTCTAAAGGAGCAGAACGAATGGTAACGAGATTCCTGGTGACGGCGCTGCTGCTTGCGGTGCTCGGCTCTGCCGCACTCGCTCAGCCAGCCCCGCCGAAAACGAACTTGAAAGTTGGCGATCCGGCGCCAGACTTCACGCTGCGCGCCACGGATGGCAAGACTTACAAGCTCAGCGACTTCAAAGGGAAGAAGAACGTAGTGCTCGCCTTTTACGTGCTCGCCTTCACGGGCGGTTGAACGAAGGAGATGAAGGCGTATCAGGCTGATATCGCCAAATTCGACGCAACCGACACCCAGATCTTCGGCCTTAGCGTGGACAGCGTTCCCGCCAACCGCGAGTTTGCCAAGCAGATTGGCGTCACTTTTCCGCTGCTCAGCGACTTCAAACGCACCGTGGTGAAACAGTATGGCATCTTCAATGAAGAGGGGGGCTATGGCAATCGCGCGACGTTTGTGATCGACAAAGACGGTCTTATTCAACACATCGACGAAGGCAACGTGGCGATCGATCCGACCAGCGCCGAAGACGCGTGCAACGTGCTGATGCATAAGAAGGCATCGCAGTGAGGTCAGACAGCGTTGCGAGGGTTCAGCGCACACCAACCTTCGAAAGCGCCTTATCGATCGCGGCGCGCAAGGCTTCAGCGGTCAGACTGTTCAGCATTACGCCGTTAACGAAGATCGTCGGCGTGCTGTTGACGCCGTAAATCTCACCGTCCTCAAGGTCGTGTTTGACTTCCGCGGCGTAGGCGCCGCCATCGAGCGCGGCATCAAAACGCGCGCGATCCAGACCGACCTCTGTTGCGTATTTTTTCAGCGAGGGAACATCGAGGGCGGTCTGACGCTTGAACAGCAGAGCGGTATATTCGAAAAACTTTCCCTGCGCGTTTGCCGCATCTGCTGCTTCGGCGGCCTTTCGCGCGTGGACGTGTTTTGACAACGGAAAGTTTCGCACCACAAACCGTACTCGCTGTCCGTAAGCCTTCAAAACCTCTTCGAGCACCGGATGCATAGCCGCACACGAAGGGCATTCGAAATCCGTAAACTCCACAATTGTCACCGGCGCGTTGACGTCGCCCCGCGAGGGTTCGCCGTCAACACTAATCGTCTGAACCGGCGGCTCGGGTTCGGCTAGCAAGACCCGAATGTCGGCGCCCTTGCGCAGCCGATCGGAAAGTGCGCGTTCAAGACGCACCCGTTCTTGGTCGGCAAGATAGTCGGCGATCTGATTGCGTATGGATGCCAGGTCGCCATTGATGCGCGACTTGTTGTCCGCATAAAACTTTGCCACCTCGGCGTCAGTGGCAGGATGTGTTTTGTCTGTGATCTCGGAGCGCACTATCTCCTCCGGACGTATATTGCGTTTGTTTGCCTCCGCGATTAACAGGAGATCATCTACCGTTCTATCAAGCGCTGCCTTTTCGATGTCGTACGTGTTCAGGCGCAGTCGGTAGATTATGGGTTTGACCCTCTCGTTTAAAATTCCCGCAGTGATTGGCTGTCCGGCGACGGTTGCCACGACTGCCGCCTGAGACTGATTAGGTGCATTTATATCTGCGCCAGTCGTCACCGGGTTGGCAGCGCGCAACCGTTTAATAAACGCTTCGGTGAGGTTTTGTTCGCGCGCGCCCCGCAAAAGCGCGATTACATCAGGACGAACACTCTGAAGATCGCCGTCGCCAAGTTGGTCGCGATTGGATTCAACGAACTGTTTGATTTCGGCTTCGGTCGGATCTGTTACGCGCTTAGTAATCTCGGCATCATACAATTGTTGACTGGTTACCCTGCGCTTCTTTGCCTCTGTGTCGAGTAAGATGGTATTGATCTGAAGCTCCAACACCTGACGCCGCGCCTGCGCGATCTTTTCGCCAAGCTTCTCAACTTCCTCGCGCACTGCTGGATCAATATCTGCCACCGTGATTGTCTGGCCATTAAGAATCGCCAGCGATGCGGGTGCGCTCGTCTCAGTTCGTCCGACGGGCGCGGGCGTTGCTATGGGCATCGCCGGTTTCGTTGCGGCGGGCCTGCCGACCGGCCGGCGTCCGGGCGATTGGGCCGCGAGACTGTTGGCTAATAGCAAGGAAAGCGAGGCAACGAATAACGTCTTTAAGTGTTTCATGAAGAATACTTTTCCTTCGGAAAGGAGATCCCAAAACTGGTTGTAGAATGGTATTTGATGTGGCCGTTAGAGCACAAACACACTCACGGACGTTGCCTTGCCAAGCTCGCGCAACGAGGCGGCTGGTGCGATCCGGTGGCTGAGCCCAAAACTTCTGCAGGAGGGTTATCGGTTGCCGACCACGAAGTCAGTAGCGAAAGACACTACGTCGCCGAGACTTAATCGGAGTTCTCACGCTGAGCAAACTCTTGTGTCGGCCATTCAGGATGAAAGCCAAACCCTGGTGAGTGATGCCAAGCAGGCGCGCTGCACGGGTTACGCTTCCCCCTGACGCTTCCAGAGCCCGCTTGATCAGGCCACGCTCGTACCGCAGCACCTCTTGTTCGAGCGAACAACCCGCCCATGAATCGCTCGAGTCCGCCGGCACTTCTGGCAACACAAGACCATCTCCATTTACCTTTGATCTGGGCGCCGCTGACACGGGATCGCCTGCGGCAAACAAATGGTCAGGCGCCGCTGACGTCTGGTCCCGGCTCGAATCTTCTGCCGCAAGTATTCGTCGCGCGCACTGCCCCAATCTCGCGCGAATGCCCGGGTGTTGAGGTTGATCGAGCAGCGAATCCGCGCTTCTGTAATACTCCCTCAACTGGGCAGACGACAGCGGTCCGGACAATTCTTCAACGATGGTCAATGCGGCGAGGCCGGCCCTCGCCGGGTCGCCGGCTTGCTGCGCCACATCCATCGCTCGCTTGAGATCCGCGAACGCCGTTTGATAGCGACCGAGCCGGGCCAGCGCGGTCGCGTGAGTCGTTAGTGCTTCGGCGAGTAAGGATCGTTCGTCTCCTTGCTCCAGGGTGCGCACTGACGTGCGCACGATCGTCTCCGCTTTTTGGTTCAGGCCCTCGGCGAGAAAAACGCGCGCACGGGTGTCATCAACCTGCGCAATGCTGCCCTTTTCTCTGAGTTTCACGAAGAGGCCCCGGGCGCGATTGAGATGTTGGTGGGCTTCAATCAACTTACCCGCTGTGAGGAACAAGAACCCCAAATTGTTTTCGAGAGCAGCAAGCAACCGCCAATTTCCCGCCTCCTCCAGATGGTAGCTAGCGGCCGCAAATTCTATGAAAGCACGATCGATATAGTCCCCCCGACCCTCTGCCAGACCAAGATTCTTGAGCGCATTCGCGAATCCATTATGGAACTTGCCTCTTAAGAGGTGATTCGTACTCTTTTCGAAAAGCGGTGCGGCTTCAGTGTCGATCCGGAGCGCTTCTCTGTATCGAGTCGCCTCCCTCTCGACGAGCGAAGCACTTACCAGGGCTCTTAACCTTAACTCGCTCTCCTGGCTCACCTGGCTCAAGACCTGCTTCAACGTGACGCGAGCCTCGTCGAGAGCGCCTTCGCGCCAGTAGCAAACTGCGAGCTCGAGCTGAGCTTCGGCCGACTTATCCGGTAATCCAAGATCCTCAAAGATTCTGGCACTCTCTGTGATCAGATCTTTTGCCAGCTCTTGCGAGCCTTCGACCTGCCGGGCGCTTCCGAGCCAGCCCGTAACGATTCCGGCGCGCAGCAACAGCTCCGCCCGATTGGGTTCACTTAATCCGTCTGTCTTTGGTCGATGCCCGACGCCCTCCCATAAGTCGCCAAAAGCATCGAGCGCAGCCTCGTATTTACCACGCTCTTCAAGTTCCTTAATCCTCTCAAAACGGCGCTCCGCCTCGCTCGCTTCAAGCACTTTAGTTGCGACATATTCAGCCTTTGAGGTCTGTAAATCCATAACAAAAGAACCCTTTCGTCGTCGTAGTAAGTTTTGTTGCACTCAAGCTTCCCGCCGGATATGATGCGCAGGTCTTGCGCTTTGTCAGTTGGTTCCCGACCTTTTCTAGCTCAACTGACTAAACCAAAAACTAAAACAGCCATTAGGAGGCTTCAATGAAACGATTTAAACAGCTATTCGCAGTCACGCTGCTTGTTCTAACGCTTAGCATTTCCGCTTTTGCCGGTGAAATCGGCATGCCGGGCTGTACTGATCCGCCGCCACCACCACCGCCGTCAGCTGCGAACTCAGGCGAGATGATTACTCGGACCGCCGCGGCACCCGTTCCTGGCGACATGGAAGCACCGACCCTGGTTACGATGGAGCTTGAATCGATCCTCGGTGTGCTGGCGCTCTACGTTTACTAAGCAGCAAGCAATTCAAATACCTTTGACTGCAGGTGCGGCGGTCCTGTCTTTTGTGTGTCCCGACTCAACGGACGAGAGGGACAGGTTTCCGGGTGCAGTGCGGCGCTAACAGGCGTGCATCCTACGCCCTTTGACGACGGTAAAGCAATAGTAAAGTTGTTCTTCCGGCGTCAAGCAAAGGGTCTGTCTTCGACGCAGGCTTGCAAGAAAAACCCTAGCAATCATAAAAGCCATTTGGGTGAAGAGCTTACGGTTTCGACACCGCTCGGGCGGTCAATCTCGCTGTGTCTCGGTGCCACTTTCCCAGACACACCAAGGGCTCGCCGTTCTCGTCCCGAGATAAGCGAGCCCTCAGAATTGCCCACTGCAGCGCCGGCCGGAAACTCCACGGCGCGAGGGAGCTTGTGACGAGCGCTACTTCAACTCGTCAGTCGAATGCCAGCACAATTCACCCGGACCCTGCATGTCCCCCATGCAGCAAGGCGAATCATGCCAGTAACCACCCTCAACGGCCGTCAGCGCATCGCCCTCACCAAGCGACACAGACGCCCCGGTGCCTCCCAGCGCAAGTAACACGGCCAACACGACCAAACCTAAGAAACGTTTCCTCATGATGAAACCTCCAGTCGAAAACGCAAAGAGCAAAGCGCAAAGCGCCGGGAGCAACCCTTTGCTCTTTGCACCCTGCTCCCAGCCGGGGCACAAACTACACTTGGGGGCGCATGGTTGCAACGACGCAAAAAACACCCTAGCAATCATGAAGCCGGTTCGGGTGAAGAGCTTACGGTTCGGGAGACCGCTGGGCAGTCAAGCTCCTTCTGAAGCAAACCTTTAGTTTCTTGTTTTTTGAAGTTCGTGTGGCGCCAGAGACGAACGTGATGGCTACTGGCACGATGCGCCGTGCTGTATGGGTGAAATGGATACGCCCGGTTTTGGTTGCTGGCATAACATCCAGTTTGCCAGTGTCAGTGGGGCGGTGCGTGCTGAACAGTCATCACGCGTCGCCAACGTCAAAAGCGTGAGGCAATAGTACTTAATGGCGTTGGCCAAACTCTGACCAGGTTTAGCCTTTTTCCACGAGCCTTCGCACCGTCTCAAGGGTATCGACGTCGGCGGCGCTCTTGTCCGTTCGCAAGCGGACAATACGTGGAAAGCGAAGCGCATAGCCACTCTTGTGGCGTTTTGATTCCTGAATTCGATCGAACGTGACTTCGAGCACTATCCGTGGCTCGACTAATCGCACTCTGCCATGCGCAAACTCCTTCAAAGTGTGCGCGCGGAACCATTCGGTCAGCTCTGCCAGCTCAGCATCTGTGAGGCCTGAGTACGCTTTGCCAATATTCAACAACTCTCCGTCTGCCTCAGAGCGACGCACGGCAAACGTGTAATCCGAGAGGAGGCTTCGCCGCTTGCCGTGGCCGACTTCGACGGCGGTTACGACGACGTCCAGCGTCGCAATCGCGCGTTTCAATTTCAACCACTCGCGCCCACGTCTGCCGGGCTTGTAAAGCGATGTCGGACTCTTAATCATTAGTCCTTCGTTGCCGCGGGCGCGCGCGGCGTTGAATTCGTCGTCGAGGGCGCTCGCGTCTTGAAAGCGTTTTGCTTCAGATAGTCTGATCGGTCCGCGCTTTGCAACCAGGTTCTCCAGTATGCGCCTGCGCTCGTCCAGCGATTCGTTTATCAACACCCGGCCGTCGGCATAGAGCAGGTCGTAAACAACCAACACTACCGGAACGCTTGCCAGCAGATCGTCGCTGACCGTTTTCCGTCCCAGTCGCTTCTGCAACTCGCTGAATGGCAGAATCAGATCGCCGCGCGCAGGAACGATCTCGCCGTCGATAATCACATCCGTCGGCAGATCCCTAAGTGGGGCGATAAGCTCAGGAAAACGATGTGTGATTTCATCCATCGTGCGTGAGTAGATGGCTACGCGCCCGTCTTCCACGTGAGCCTGCGCGCGAATCCCGTCAAACTTGTCCTCGACTAAAAACTCTTCTTGCATTGTCCGGACGATGTCCGCCAGGTCGGCAGCCGGCGTAGCGAGCATGAACTTGATGGGATGGAACAAGCGCAAGCTGATCTCTTTCAGATCGTTCGCTCTGGCACGCACCGCCGTTGCGCCAATATCGCCCAGTAACATGTTGGCATGGGCTACATTTGCCAGAGGCTGATTAAAGGCACGCCCGATCGCGTCTTCGACCAGACCTTCTTTTAGTCCGATGCGCAAATCACTTACCAGCAACTTCACCAGATATTTCGCTTCCAGCGGCGTGGCCCGATGAAGCGCGGTAGCCAATAAGCCGATCTTGTTCTTTGTGCCGCGAGTCTCGCTCAGACGGACAATTAAGATTTCCGTCTCGGCGAGTGTGAATGTCGGGGGTTGATTATCTCCTTTCGCTTCTTGGACCGCCTCGTAAGCAACCTCGCCGCCGTCACCCAGCCTAACGTAACGCGGCAACAGATCCTCAATGCTGAAACCCGTGGCGTTGCTGAGCGCTTCGCTGATAATGCTGCCGCCAACATTGCTGGTGCGCGAATCGCTCAGCGCGAATTGATGGCCGGCAAAATAGCGCGCCGAGCGGGCCAGATCAGCGTCATTCAGATCCGCAAAATAACCGCCCAGCAATGCCGCCTTCTCCAGTTTCTTTGTCGTTGCCGCTATCACATCCGCCACCTCACCAAAGCGTTGCAAAGAGCCGACGGGAGCCGCCTTTCCTTCCTGGTGTTGCTGACTCTCTTGTGTCGAATGTTCAGTCATCTTTGGAAATATTCAGGACAGGGTTAACGCCAGAGCGTACTCGATGTCAAGAAACGTCTGCTGCCTTCTGCTTTCCGAGTTGACGCGCTACAATTCTGATGACAGCCAACATCGGCTCGGCCAATTGCAAAGCTGATGACCAGCGCTTAAGAGGTAAGAAAGCAGTGATCGGATTGTTATTGATTCTTGATTCCCTCGGCACCAGCGAGCTTCTCGTAATTCTGGTCGTCGCTTTGATCTTCTTCGGACCGCGTAAGCTGCCCCAGATCAGCCGGCAAATAGGCAAGAGTCTCGCGGAGTTCAGAAAGGCGTCGGAAGACTTCAAACGCACCTGGGAACGCGAGGTTGCTCTGGAAACCACACCGTCGGAAGCGGAAGACCGTTCGATATTAGGCCGGGATAATTCGATCATCGAAACGACGGTCGAGCGCGGCCAAGCCATTCACGATGCAAGCATCGAAATACAATCCACTGCCCAGGTCGGAGGCCCGCCAGAGCCGGCGTCGATCAACGGCGCAACCTCCGATATTTCAGACAGTGCATCTGCCGCTACCACAAACGAGTCGGCCCAATTTGAGCCAACGCGCAAGCGAGACTGGCTATAGATTTCAGCCCTCCCGATAACATGGCAACCCTTTTGAGAGCGCGTTCGGCGAAGAAGCCAGAGGAAGAAGAAGTCGGTGGCCAGATGTCTTTTCTGGAACACCTGGACGAGCTGCGCACTCGTCTGGTGCGCTGCATCGTGTTCGTAATCTTGGCGGCGATGCTCTGCTGGTTTGCTTCGGACCGCATCTATCGTTTTCTCGCGATTCCGGTTGAGCGTGCACTGGCAGAGGCGCAACGAAAACAGGTTCCGATGGCCGGATTAACGGGAAAGGAAACCATACTGCCCCTTAACTCGCTGAAGGAAAATGACGCGGGACGTTATGTGTTCGCCGAAGAAACGAAGATCGGTGCCGCCTTGATTCCTGCGGGCGCCTCCGTGATGGCGCGTTATGCCAGGGACGCCGAGGGTCAATTCGGACTCTTTACCGACGAGGCTCTCTATGCCGCCAATGAGGTCGTCCCCAAGGGCGTCCGTCTGCCTGTCGATTTCAACGCCGCTCCGAAAGCTGGTTTCAATGACCGCTTGATCGTGACCACCGCTATCGAACCCTTCTCGCTCTACGTGAAGGTTTCGCTCTACGCAGCGATTGCCGTATCCATTCCATTTCTGCTTTGGCAGATCTGGGGTTTCGTATCGCCGGGACTCTATCCGCACGAACGAGCGTACGTGTTTCCGTTCGTTGGGCTCTCGTCCGTCTCCTTTGTCATCGGGGCGATTTTCGCTTACAAGGTGATATTTCCCCCTGCCGCAAGGTACTTGCTCGGATTAGGCCACGACTTTCGGTTACTTTTGAAGGCAGACGACTACTTCGACTTCATAATCGTGATCATGCTCGGCATGGGCATAATTTTCCAGATGCCGGCCATTACCTACGTGTTGGCGCGTATTGGGCTGGTATCGGCTGGTTTCCTGCTACGTGTCTGGAGGACCGCCGTAATTGTGATTCTGATCGTTGCCGCCGTGGTCTCACCTACAAACGACATTCCAAACATGTTGCTGTTTGCGGCGCCGATGCTTGCTTTGTATGTCGTTTCGATCGTAGTCGCGTGGATCTTTGGCAAACCACGAACGGCCACCTAGCATGTCCCATAAACCTTCAGTACGGGAAGTTTGCCGGACATCCCAAGGGCAACGGATCGTCGGCTTTTCCGCATCTTGACTGTGTTCTCTGCGAGCCTTTAGAATCCAATGCTTATCGATGGTTAGTGTGCTAGCGCTGTCGCCCGATTACCTATCAGCCGCGTCTGGTGTTGCCAGTTGGTTTGCACTACACTGGGACCGCTGCAGTTTCCCAAAGGGATTTGAGCTTGTGCGGCACTTGGTGTCGCCTTTGATTGATTGAATAGGAGTTCAAGCAATGCCCTGTCAAAAATTCGCTCTTCGGTTGGCAGTCATCTTATTTGCATTACTATCGATTGGCCCAGCGGCGTTTGCGCAAAAGGGCAAACAGAAGGAACAGGGCCAGGATCCAATGGACAAGCCCCGCAACGTCAAGGTTGAACTCAAGAAAGCTTACAAAGACTGGCTAGAGAAAGACGTCACCTACATCATCACCGATGAGGAGCGGCGGGCCTTCAAGAAACTTGCAACCGACGACGAGCGCGAACGGTTCATTGAAGAGTTCTGGCGTCGACGCGATCCGGATCCCGACACCGAGGAGAATGAATTCAAAGAGGAATACTACGAGCGCATTGCCTATGCCAACGAGCATTTCGCGTCGGGCATACCTGGCTGGAAGACCGACCGCGGCCGCATCTGGATCATGTATGGCAAGCCCGACGAGCGCGATACCCACCCGATGGGCGGCGCCTATGACCGACCGTCCACCGAAGGTGGCGGCTCGACGACAACTTATCCTTTCGAGACCTGGTTCTATCGTTACCTTCCCGGAGTGGGCTCAGGTGTGGAGATCGAGTTTGTTGACCCGACTGGCAGCGGCGAATACCGAATCGCTCGCAACCCGGACGAAAAGGACGCATTGCTAATGATTCCGGGCGCCGGTCTGACACTCTCCGAGCAACTGGGACTCTCCGACAAGTCTTCCCGGATCCAGAACCTTGGCGGAATTGGAATGCCCAACTACCAGCGCGAGGCAGACAGCCCATTCTCGCGCCTCCAGCTGCTTACTGATCTCAACCGGCCACCCCAGGTCAAGTTCGGGGAGCTTGCCGGCCTGACTAACACACTAATTACTTCGATTACGATCCAGACTGAAAACAAGGATCTGGTGTTTCAGGACAGTGGCGGACTACAGCAGGCGAAAATGAATATCTTCGGCAAGATTACATCGGTGGCGGGACGGCGCGTGGCAATCTTTGAGGATCCGGTAGTTACGACAGCGACAGTACAGGAACTGACCGAAGCAAAAGAACGCAAATCCGCCTACCAAAAGGCACTCCCGCTTCCGTCGGGCACGTACAAGCTTGACGTGATTGTGCGCGATGTTGTGTCTGGCGCCACCGGCATCCGGCACGTCGCGATTCCCGTGCCGAAATACGATCCGCAGAAGCTTTCAACCTCCACGCTGGTGCTCGCGACGAGGCTCGAGAACCTTTCGGATCAACCCGCGGTGGGTCAGTTCGTCATTGGCCAGACAAAAGTGATTCCAAACGTTTCCGGCATTTACCATCGTGGCGCGCCCGTCGGCGTTTTCATGCAGGTCTACAACGCAGGTATCGATCAAACCACGCTGCGGCCCGCGATTGATGTCGAGTACGCGCTCCTGAAGGATGGCAAGGAACTCGGCAAGTCGGCTGAAGACTGGCGCGGCCACAGTGACGCTGGCCAGCGTCTAACGCTGGCTCGTCTGATCGACACTCGCGGCATGACGCCCGGCGAATACGAACTCCAGATCCGTATCCGCGATCATGTCACTGGACAACAGCTTTCACCGTCGGCGAAGTTCACCGTAGCACAATAACGAGCTTTCGCGCGTCGGCGCATAGGCGGAGCAGTGGAGAAGTCCTCTTCGACTTTGCTGCGTCCTGGCTCGCGGTTAGAATGCTTCAGTGACAAATAACCCAACGCAGCTCACGGGCCTATCTCAAGCCGATCTCATCTCGTTCGTCGCAGACCTGGGTGAGCACGCCTATCGCGGGCGGCAGATCTTTGGCGCGCTCCATCAACGGCGTCTGCGCTCGCTTGACGAGATAACAGAGCTGCCAAAGGATCTGCGCGCTAAGTTGAACGAGGGCGCAACGGCGGCCACGCTGGCACTTGAATCGCGCTACCTTTCGGAAGACGGCACACGCCGCTACTTAATGAAAACGCGTGACGATTTTCCAGTTGAGACAGTCTTCATTCCGGACGAGCGCCGCGATACGATCTGTTTTTCTTCACAGTCGGGCTGCCCGCTGCAATGCAGCTTCTGCTTGACCGCCCAGTTGGGTCTGCTGCGTTCTTTGACGGCGGGCGAGATCGTCGAACAGGTAATCATTGCGCTCAACGATGCTTACGGCGTTGGCGTCAAAGTCCCGCGCGGAATCAATCTCGTCGGCATGGGCGCGGGCGAACCGTTTCTGGCGTTTGAGTCGCTGATGAAAGCCTTGCGCATCATGGCGGATCCCAAAGGTTTGCATATCGTCCCTCGTCGCGTTACGGTTTCGACTGCGGGCGTCGTCCCGCGCATACGCGAGCTGGCCACGATTCCCGATCGACCGCATCTGGCGATCTCTTTAGCCGCGGCCACCGACGAGCTGCGCGAACGTTTGATGCCAATCAATAAGAAGTGGCCGCTGGAAGAGTTGCTAGCAGCGTGCAAAGAGTTTGAGAAATCCTTGAGGCCCGGAGAGCGTTTCACTTTTGAGTATGTCATGCTCGAGGGCGTCAACGATTCCGACCAGCAAGCGCGCCAGCTTGCGAACCTGCTGAATCGTCACGGGCTGTGCGCGAAAGTTAATCTCATTCCGCAAAATCCAGCGGAGCCACTGCCTTATCGCCCTTCTTTGCCGGAAAGGATCGAAAGCTTCAAAGCGATTCTCGAATCAAAGGGCGTCCACGCCTTCGTGCGCCGTCCGCGTGGCCGTGATATCTTCGCCGCTTGTGGCCAACTCGCCGCGCGCTCTGGGGCGAATTCGGCCCAACGAACGTTGCATCAAATGGCATAGCGATTCTTCGATTTAGGTACATATCATTTATGGAATTTGCAAAACTCATCCGACGGGCCGGTCAGCTCTTACTTGCGTCAACTCTACTGATCCTTCCGGCAAACTTTTACGCAATACCATCGCCCCAATCAGCGCCAAACATCGGTGTCACCGGCAATCTTTCTGCTAGCAACGTAAAGCGCGGACGCAGCGTGCAAGGGACAATCGTGATGGACATTCCCGGGGGCTACCACGTCAATTCCAGCCGACCGTTGGAAAAATTCCTGGTGGCGACGGAGTTGCGGATTGAAGCATCGAATAGCATTCGCGTTGGGCCGGTGATTTACCCGCGAGCAGTGTTGCGCATGTTCAAGTTTTCCAAAAGCAGAGTGTCGGTCTACGAAGGCCGCGCCGTCATGCGGTTCAGAGTCAGCGTGCCGGCCAGTGCCGCAATAGGCTCAACGCAGTTGAAAGCGCGTCTGCGATATCAGAGCTGCAACGACGAGGTTTGCTTTCCGCCGCGAACTCAGGAAGTCAGTCTGTCGCTCACGATTAACTGAAGCGGCAAAGGGCAAAGGGCAAAGAGTAAAGAGCAAAGAGCAAAGGGCAAAGAGTCAGGCAGAAAACCCGCCAAGCTGAAGTGACTGCTACTTACCCTCTTCCCGTTTTTCGTTTTGCCCCTTTGCTCTTTGCCCTTTGCGCTTTGCCCCTCCGATCACCGCCATCAAGCGCCCAACTTTTCCGTGCACGCTCTTCTCGCGGCGATAGGAAAAGAAGAGATCGGTGCGGCACATCGTGCACAAGGGAGCGGTGTGAATGCGCTCCGCGGCAACACCCATCGAGAGCAACTGATCGCGGTTCGCTTTCAGGAGATCTACCCGAGCGTGCCCCTCGCGGGTTGGTGTGAAAAGGGCGTCGCTATCCGGAAAGCGTTCTTTGAAAGCGTCGATGACTTCGCTTCCGACTTCGTAGCAACAAGCGGCGGCCGCCGGTCCAATGGCGACGCGCACTTCTTGCGCGCGCGCGCCAAACTCCTGATTCAACGAGCGTGCCGCGCCAGCCGGCATGCACGGCAGCAAATGCTCCCGTCGCTGGGTCGCCAATCAGAATCGGCACGCAATCGGCAGTCTTGACGCAAGCCAACACGTCTCGGCTATTACTGACAAGAGCGTCGCAACGATCGTCATCACTACTCGAGTACGGCGCGGGCTGAGCATCTGGCGTGCTGGCGACCACGCGGATGTCTGCGCCATGGACTTGCCAACACCCAGCCAACGACCACTCGCCTGCGAAAAGCTTGAGAAAGCGGCGGCGATTCTCCACAATGTTCTCCGCCGTGTCTTCGTTAAAGCCGGCAAGATTGAGCGCGCTCCCAGGATTGGGCGGCATTGGGCTGACGCCGCCGCTGCGCGTCGAGAACCCGTTCGTGAATCCGTCTTGTTCTAGTAGCGCGCAGACCAACGCCCGCACGCCATCGATTTCGCGCCAATAAAAACCGGCTCGTTTTAGTTCTGTGATCATCTCCATCGGCATAGACATTATCGAAGTTGCGCGCGTTCGCGAAGTGCTGGCGCGCACGCCGCGTTTCGTGGAGCGCGTTTTCACCACCGCCGAGCGCGCGTATTCCGACGGTCGCGGTGCCGTGGCCGCGCAACATTATGCCGCGCGCTGCGCTTTGCCGCAAAAGAAGCCGCGCTGAAAGCCTTGCAAACTGGATGGCGAGGCGGGATTAGCTGGCAGGATGTCGAGATTGCCTCACGGAACACCGGAGCACCGTATTTGATCCTTCACGGGCCAGTGCAGGAACTGTTTGAAAAATCAGGCGCGACCGCTGCACATCTGTCAATGTCGCATACGAGTGAACATGCGATCGCGGAAGTGATACTTGAGCAAGAAGACTAGCTTAAGGTCTTTTGCGGCGCTGCCGCTGCACAGGACGGAAAGCCTACGGCTTTCCGGCACAGCCCTTTCCTTATCGTTTGAGAGGCTAGGCCTCGAATGTCGTAGGCAAAGCCTCCTTAACTCTAAGTAAACAGGTGAGCCGGAAAAGGCAGAGCCTTTCCGCACTGGGCGGCGGCAGAGCCGCATGCGTAGTTTTGACCTCGGATCTTCGCGCAACCTCTAACGCATTTCATTGACCAACGTCCGCCTGCCGCGAGCGTCCACATCAACACGCGTGGTCATTAGCGGACTGTACTTATTTGGGTTGGTGATTTCCTTCTTGCGACGACGCGTCGCTTGCGCGGATGAATCATTCATCGCTAGCGCGCCGTTTTGGTTGGCCTCTGGAGTTTCGCGGAAGTTCCCGTGCTTGTAGCATTCGGCATTTGGCGCGAGCGCATTTGTGACGGCGATCAGCTCGCGGTTGGGGCAGGAGAGAGTTGAAAGCAAGCCTGTATCGTTGTCGATTTCGACGAATTTAATTCCTTCGGGACAGGCAAACGTCCTGCCGCCCAGTTCCGGTCGCAGGGCAACGGCCCCGTTCATAAATTCCGTCCAGGCAGGCAACGCGGCTTCGGCGCCAGTGAGACCAAGCTGGTGGTTGTCATCAAATCCGATCCAGACCGCGCAGACAAGATTCGGCGTGAAACCGACGAACCAGCCGTCGCGCGAGGTTCCCGTCTTGCCGGCGATTGCCGTTCCTTTCACTGCGCTGCGCGCGGCGCGGCCAGTGCCATGATCGATCACGGCCGCAAGCATGTTTGTGATCATGTAGGCTGTCGCGGGACTAATCACTTGCGGTTCGTTTGAATCAAAGTCGAGCGTGTGCGCGCCGGGCAGCTCGTCAACCCTCTCAATCACACGAGGCTCGATACGCTGCCCGCCGTTGACGAATGTTGCGTAAGCAGCAGCGAGTTGCAGCGGGGTGACCTCGCTGGTGCCCAGCGCCAGCGCTGGATAGCGTTCGGGCTTCGGCAAGCCAAACCTCTCAGTCAAATTGGCGATGCTGGCGAGACCGGTTTGCATTGCCACATCGACAGTGACTACGTTCAGCGACTTCACTAGACCCGTGCGCATCGTCACGTCGCTCATTGAGTAACCACCGCCATAATTCGCGGGTCGATAAGTCTTCCTCTTGTCGTAAACAAACTCGCGCGGCGCATCGGTGAACATCTGCACGGGCGAGATCCCGCTTTCTAATGCGGCCGCATAGACGAGAGGCTTGAACGTGGAACCGGGTTGGCGGCGAGCGTCGACCGCGCGATTCAACTGCGAATCGGCATAACTGCGACCGCCAACCATCGCCAGCACCTTGCCGGTGTGCGGGTCGAGTGCGACGAGAGCTGCCTGCGGTTTCTCATCTCGATTTTTGTAAACCTGATCCAGTCGCTCCAGTTGACGCTTGATGGCGGCTTCGGCAAGTTGTTGCAGGTCGAGATCGATGGTCGTGTAGATGCGTTCGCTGTGCTGGTTGCCTCCAGAGTTTTCTACCTGTGATTCGGCAACCCGGTTGACGTAGTCGATAAAGTATGGCGCCACCGACTTGCTGGCGTCCGTCACGGGAACAACAGCCATGGGCTCTTTTGTTGCCAGCGCAGCTTGTTCGAGAGTGATCCAACCGTCACGCACCATTGTGCCGAGTACGGTGGCGCGCCTGCCCTTCGCTGCATCCACGTGTCGATCGGGGGAGTAGTGCGTTGGGCCCTGAATCATTCCCGCGAGAGTTGCGGCTTCGGCTAGCGATAGATCTTTTACCTCCTTACCAAAGTAAATGTGCGCCCCTTGTTCTACTCCGCGAATCGCGACGGCTCCGCGCTGGCCCAGATACACTTCGTTGCAATAAAGCGCGAAGATGTCTTCTTTCGAAAGCCGACGCTCGAGCGCGAACGCCAACATTGCTTCCGCGAATTTGCGCCGCATCGTGCGCTCGGAAGACAGGTAAGTGTTCTTCACAAGAATCTGATGGAACGCTAGCTGTGTGCGCTGACCGGTCTTTGAGAAGAGATCATTTGTCAGCACTTCCGGTTCCAGGGTTAACGAATCAAGCGTAACTTCATCGCCAGTCAACTCAGAGATGCGATTATTTCCGTTCACTGCGACCTTGACGATCGAGGGGCTGAACGTCTGCATGCGTGCGGGACGAATCTCGATGGTATTCCCCTCGACCTGAAAGCTGCCGCTCCAGACATCGCTGACGCTTAACGAGTTGCCCTCGCGCGCTTCGACGTATCCAGCGCGACGCAAGGCCGCAACCAGATCATCGCGCGAAATCTTCCGGCCCACGGTGATAGTGTGTGGGGCAGCATACATTCCCGGGCGGCTGGTCAGATAGCCACTTGCGAGCCGCGCGTCAATGATTCGCGCATAGAAGCGGTAGGATTCGACCAGACTAACGGCTGCAGCGGCTGACGTAATCAGAAGCGTAAGTGCTACGAAACGAAAGAGGATTCGGTGCCGGCTAATAGTGAAGGCAGCCAAAACGGCGCGCGGTGGTCCGGAGAGGGTCTTGAAGAATGAGCGACGGCCCGGTACGGATGTGACTTCGATAGTCATGGCGGAATTATCATGGGAACAAACAGAAAACTGCCGGGCACACGTAGCCCCTCGCCTCCCCTTCAGTGCTCCTTAACCGCGAATTAATTGTGTGCTTCTATATAAATGGCTAATCGGGTCGAGATTCTTTTCTGATGACTTGCTGAAAACAGATCGTGTCTATCGCGCCCTGGCACTGGGATTCAAGGCTTTCCGGCGGCGAAACTGATACCATCTTTGTTTGCGCTCTGTGGCTAATTCGATCAGGTCTTTGATTGCTTGAATGTTCTCTATTCCCGCTTCGTATCCGGCCGCGAGCAGCTCTTCGGCCCTCGCCGTCTCGTCCCAACGGATGTGGCCGACCCGCGGTTTGATAACCATATCCGCCTCCTGAACCTGGTGCAAAGAAACAGTCCGCTGCACCACCATCATCGACTGCAGGATGATGCCGATGATTGAATGGGGAGGTCCCAGGAACGTTGCCCCTTCCGCGTTCACGTCGACGGCAATTACCAGGTCTGCGCCGAGCGCGCGCGCCGCCGCTGAAGGAATGACAGCCACTAACCCACCGTCGACTAACTGTCTTCCCTGCTGGTCGGTGACCGGCACATACCAACCTGGAATCGCACAGCTCGCGCGCAGCGCAAACGGCACGTCACCCTCGTCGCGCATCACCACGGCAGTGCCTGAAGCAAGATCAGTGGCCACGGCAGCAAACGGGATTGGCAGCTCTTCGAAGCGTTTCACGGGCAGGAGAGTTCTCAAGTATTGCTCCAGCCGCTCGTTGCTTTGAATACCAAGTCGTGAGACGGTCATGCGGCCAATGTCACGCCAGCGCAGGTTTCTGCCCAAGTCCTCGATCTCCGAAAGCGTCATTCCTGATGCCAGCGCGCCGCCGACGAGCGCGCCGGCAGAAGTGCCGGCGACGCAATCAATCGGAATCTTGTGTTCCAGAAGAGCGCGCAACACACCGATGTGCGCGATGCCCCGCGCTGCGCCGCCGGAAAGCGCAAGACCGATGCGTGGCGCGATTTTTTGATCTCGAATCATACCGGATTCAATATCACGATCTCCGCCCGATCGCGGGCAGAGTCGCGAAAATTATCGATGGCCGTTTCGATCTTCCCTTCGGTCAAGGTCTGCTCGATATTGGCGCGTGCTTCGTCGAGTGTGGGCACGATCCGATTCGGAAAACGGCGGTGAAAGTCGGGCACAAAGTCGTCGCGATAATAGTCTTCGATCTCCTTTCGCGTAATCACGATGAAATTACGAAAACGAAAGTCGAGATACTTTTCAATTCTAACTCGCTGCTCGACGATCTCTTCGAACTTTAAGCTCGTTAGTCCGACTCGCTTCATCCGCTCCTGAAGCTCCGCCTGCGAAGGAAACTGCTTGACGTAATAGTCACGCGCGGTTTTGATCTCGTCTGGCCTGGGAGCGATCGCCGGCAGCTTTTCCGCCTCCTGAAGAATCAGTCTCTGATCTTCGACGAGGCGCAACACGGCATTCAAACTCTCAGACGTTGGGTTGGCCAGCGGCGTATCGGGCTGCAGGGCCAACTGCCAAAGTAGATCCGAATACGTTATCAAACATGATCTGCAGTCTGGCTGAACCCCGGCGTTCACGGTCGCCACCATTTTGTCGACGAGCTGCTGGCCGCGGCAAAGGGCAAAGGGCCAAGAGCAAAGGGCAAAGAAAAGCCCAGTCATGAAAACTCGTCTCAAGCTCTTCGAGGATTTCATCATATTTATTTCCGCTCTTCGCGCTTCGCTCTTTGCCCTTTGCCGTCTTAGAACGTCTGCGTGAACCGGAACTGCAATTGGCCGCGATTCAAGCGATAGACTGCCGGCGGGCCGTCGAGATTTCCACTTGATCCCCTTTGCGGGATCAGGAATTCCGGCTGCTTCAGCAGGAAACCGTAGTCGATGGCCAGCGCGCTGCCAAAAGGAGTCTGAATCCGAAAGCCAAGACCGACAGTGTTGCTCCAGTGCGCACGCAGGTTCTCTTCATTGATGCGCTCAAGGAGATTCGTTGTGGTAATTGGCGGGCGCTTGCCAAAGAGATCACCCACTCGCCGAAACACGTTACCTCCGTCATAGAACGGCACGGCCTGCAGGTCTTTTGTCAGTGGAATCCGCGCTTCGAGATTCAACAACGCCAACGCGTTGCCGCCTATGGGGACCGCGAACGGGTTGAGAAAAATAATGTTCTTGTTGCGATCGCGAAATGGTCCCTGGGGAATGACCACTTGCCGCGGCCCAGCCTCTTCGAAACCAAAACCTCGCAGGGTGGTCGAGCCTCCGGAAAAGAAACGCTCGCTTATAGGCAACGTCAAGTCGGTCTCGTCTATTACACCGTTGCCGTTGCGGTCGCGCGGATTGAAAAGAGTTGCCAGGCCCAATGAGAAATTTCCGGCGAACACGGTGCGTCGCAGAGCGTCGACTTTGTAATAGCGCCGGTATGAGGTCTGGAATTTTTGGAAAGAGACATTGCCGCCCAACTGGCGGGACGCCAGGGAGTAGTCGAGCGTGAAAAAGTCGCCATGAGTTGGATCCAGTTGATTAAAGCGGCAGACTTCGCCCGGATGAGCGGAGGCCTGCTCGGCCGATCTCGGGATCCCCAGCTCGCATCTTTCACGAGTATCGCGCACAAACGAGGCCCCGAAACGAGAAAGCCGGATGGCTCGGTCAGGCAGCAGAATGTCCTTGATCAAAAGGCTCTGAAGATTGAAGAGCCGCACATCTTCGTAGGCGTAGCGCAGAAAAAAGACGGACCTCGTCCGGCGGTCAAGTTCGCGCTGAGTTTCCACGCTCACGGTGAAACGATTTATGGTCGGCCCGTTAGTGCGACGGCCTAACACATCGATGGGATTGCCTTTCGCGTCGAGTCGTTGGACAATGCCGAAGGCGCCACGATCAATTGTCGAACGGAAAAAGCGCGTCACAGTCGAGTCTCGCTGGTACTGCACCGAAAGAGCCAGCGGCGCAAATTGTCTGGCGCCGTAACGCGCAAAATGGGGATCGGTATATTCAAACCGAAGCAGTTGTTGTCGTTGGCTTATGCGCAGCCGGACTGCGCCCTCGCGCAGCTTGTTCATTAAGTTGACGTTGCTAATCTCGAAAAGACCCAGCGGTCCGGCGTCAGTCGAATAGCCGCCGCCGTAGTCCATGACGCGCACCTTCTTTTCTTCAACGTCGATTATTACATCCCGCTTTTTCCCCGAGGCCGTTGCTCCGGCGCGTTCGGTGTGAATGACCACCTGGCGATAAGCATCCGTGGCAAAGAGCGCGCGCTCGGCGTCGGTCAGCCGGTCGGCCCGCAGCAGGTCGCCTTCAGCCAGCCCGGTCGTGCGCACAATCGCGTCTCGTTTTGTTCTCTGGGTGCCGGCGTCGCCGGTCAGGCCATTGACAATAATCTGATTGATAAATACTTTGTCGCCTTCGTTATTAATCGAATAGACGATTCGCACCTGATCGTCGCCATCCTTTTTCGGTAAGTCGTCGGTCGTAAAGTTCACGTCCACGTCTACATAACCGTCGCGCGCGTACAGATTAAGCAGACGGTCAACGTCAATCCTGGCTTGGGATTTTGAGTAAGGCGCGGCGACCACTGTTCCCAACTCTTTGCGCAGACGCGCTTCGGGGTAGACTTTGTTTCCGCGGATCTCGATGGCGGCTACGCGGGTGAGCGGACCCTCGGTTACCTGGAAGGTAATAATCAGGTCTTGCCCGTTGATCGACGCACCTTGCACTACTGCTGTAGCCGCGTGAAGGTAGCCAAAGTCCTGCATGTGCGCGGTTATAGTCCTTCGGTCCTGCTCGAGCAGGGGCACGCTGGTGTAGCCGCGGCCATAGCCCAGCAAAGGAATGAATCCGAGCGCGCTCGCCTTTTGCGACCTTAGCTCGCCCGCCACATCCTGGTAGGTAAGTTTGTTCGTGCCTGCGATGCGGATGTCTGCCAGCCGGTAGCGGCGGCCCCGTTCAACCTGATAGGTGATGTCAACAGTATGGCCGCCCAACTGGTCAGGATTCAGATTCTCGCAAGCAGCCTGCGTCGCGTTGTCTGCCTGCCCCGCGATTGGCGGGTTAACGCTACAGACCTGTGTAACCTCCGCAAAGAAGTATCCAGCTTCCTGCAACTTGTTGCGCAAGCGTCGGCCACCTTCAACGATTGCCGAGTAATCGATGTTGCCCTCATGCTTGATGGGTAACAATGCGCGCTGCTGTTTTTCACTGATCTTGTAGTTCGGGATGGCAACGTTGACCCTGGGGCCAACTTTGCCCTCCAGCTTGATGGAGATCCGATTGTTTTCCGCATCGCGTTCAACCCTTGCGTCGTCCAGCAGCGGCGCCAAAAACGCCTGATCGATCAGCGCCTGCCGGATACGGTTCAGGTCTTCGTCGAGTGCCTGGCGGGTAAACGGCGCGCCCGGCTTAAGAGTCAGAGTCGAGCTGACGGTTGCAGAATTGAAGTCCGTGATGGAAATGTCGAAAGCAGCCACGCGCGCTTGCTCGCCGGGAGTGACTGTGTAAGTAACGAACGCGCGGGTGCCGCTGGCGTCAAGCTGTTGCTTAGTCTCCACTGTTGCATTGAAATAACCGCGCTCGCGCAGATAGACCTGGATGTCATCGAGGTTGCGCGCAAGCGATTGTTTGGAAACTCGAGTTCCCGGTTTGATCATGTTGAGTTGGGCGCGCAACTCGTCTTCGTTGAGTTGCGTGCTGGCAACGTTTTCGATATCGATCCGAATGTTCTCCACGATAATCTGGCGCCGAATGATGAACCTCACTCGCAGTGGCGCACCTTTGCTACCAGAGCCAGTGTTATTGACTTCGCTTACTTCAACGCGCGCCGAGGCCACGCGACCTGAATCAAACAATGACTGCAGCGAGTCGCGAACATGCACCGCCGAGTAATCGGTGTTGGGAGCCACGCTAAGCAGAGACAGAAATTCGGCTTGCGCCGCCGGATCTGGCGGCGATCCCTCGAACGCGACTTCGACCGTCTGGATCGGTCTTCCTTCAAGATCACCGGTGTCAGGCGCTGCGATTGCGGTAGCGTTAAGCGTGAGCAGAGCCGATAAGACGCACGGCAAGCTGAGGACGCGTACCAGGCATGAAAATTTCACATCTGTTTGGCGACGCCAGGCATCCTGCATTCCGCTTTCCGCTCCCCGCTTGCTTCCTTTCACTGGTGCCCGCTAATCCCCCGCTTCAGAATCTTTTCCGAAACCTGATCTCGAAGTTGAATATGTTGCTGCGGGAACTGAGTTGTCTGGTCGAAGCCTGCTCGTACTGCGCCACAAACGAGAGTCGGTCCGAAACGCGATATTCGACGGTCAGTATCTGATTGGGATCTGAAGAGACGTTGGTCGAATAGGTAACTGACAATTCCTTACTGATCCGTTTTCCCAGCGTCAAACGCGCGCCTGGAGTCAATCCGGTACGTCCGCCGAGCACGGGATTGACTTCAAAGCGGCTCAGCCCGAAGAGTCTGTTTGTGGCGCGCTGCGCGGGCGCATTGATCAAAGCATCGGTCAGCAAGCTGGTCGCCGTTCCCAGCCCCGACTGCGCCAACACCGACGTGCTGGTGTCGGCCGATGAAAGGGTCCCGGTTGTGATCAGGGACACTATGTCGGCTTGAGGCAGCGCCGGTTCGGAGCTTACGGCAGCCTGAGGCTGCGACAGCGGTCCAGTGAGGCTGACGATGACCCGGTAACCGCGAATCTGTGACTCAGCCTGAACATTGATCAACGGATCGGCGTCGCGGCGAGCCGGCAGATCCATGAAAGCCCGCGTGATATCGTAGCGATCGTTGCGAAAGTTTAGTATGCCGCTGGTTACGGTGATTCGGCCGGCAATGATCGGATCTTTTATTGATCCATCGAGTTGCAGGGAAACTGATCCTATGAGATCGGCAAGATTGTTCTTCACCGCCAGCGCGTTGCGGCCCTCAACCCGTAAGCCGCTAAACTGAGCAGTTCTGACCAGTGGTGACTCGCCGCCTTGTTCGATTGATTCTGGCGGACGGCGATTGATCAGATCAGCCAATTCAATGTCCTTCGTATATTCCGCGCGACGCAAGTTGACGACGCCTCCAATCACCTGGGCTTGTTCTGTGCCCTTGATCTCGAGGTCGGTATCGACTGTTGATCTGAAATCCTGCGGGAAGGGGACCGTTATCTTGTCGCCATGAACGTTCAGCGAGAACTGAGAAATGGTGAAGCCTTCCAGTATCGCGCCTCCGGTTGCAGTAATGGCGCCGCCGCCCAATTTGCCTTTGAACGATTCGATCTGCGCCTGATCGGCATTGAATCTTACCAGCGATCTGACATTGGAAAGTTGCCAACGATCGTTGCCGGCGAGCACTGCGAGCGAAGCGCCCGTCAGCAATATTGAGCCGTTGACTTGGGGATGGCTGTAGGTGCCACTAATTCTGACGGCTAAGTCAGCGGTTCCCGAAGCGAACACATCCTGAGAGAGTCCGTTGAGGACGCTCAAATTCAGCCGGCCATCAATGGAAAGAGTCTCTCGCCCACCTTCTCTAACGGCGACCGCTCCGTCAATAAGAATGTCTGTTCCGGTGCCGGTAAACCTTGTGCTATCGAACGCAACTTCATTCGCCGTCAGGTGCACCGTGAAGGGCGCGGCAGCCGCGATGGGGATCTCTGCAACCTGGAAGCTCAGTTTCTTAAACTCCGCGGCGCCCCGCAGTCCGTCAAGTGAGAAATAGCCGTCCTCATCAACCAGATTGCCGCTGGCTTTGATGGTCGCCGTCGCGCGCCCGGTCAGCTTCACGCCGGCGTTGGGAAGAGCAATCGCCAGTACATTGGTTAGATCGGCGTCGTTGAGTGTGGCATCGATGGTTGCGGGCAACTGTTCGTTCGCCAGATTAACGAGGGCAGTGGTGACCACAGACTGGCCAAACAGGTCAGTGGTGAACGTGACGTTGAGCTGTTTGTTCTCGGTTCGCCCGACCAGTGCAATCGTTTTTATTGGCCGGCCACTGATTACTACGTCATGGCCCTGAACATCAAAGCTAATCTGATAGGAAGAGAAATCTTTCTCGAGAAAATTGCCCTGTATGTGCAGCGCGGAAACGTCGACCGTGCCCGTCAAGTCGCGCAAACCAGGTTTGCCCGTGAGCGTAGCGAGCCGATTAAGCTGAATCGCCTGCCCGGTCGCTTGTAGATCGCCGATGTTGCTGGCCGTGTTGTAAGTGCCGCGCGCGGCGATGTGCCCGGCCGCGAAGCGTGCGTCAACAACTTCCAGATTGACGTTCGAGCCGTTGAAAGTCGCACGCGCTACGATGCTGTCAAAGGGCTCTCCCGCGAGACTGCCTTTGCTGAATTGCAGGTCGGCGCTGCCGTTCATTGCTCCTGGTATGCCGGTAATATTGATGTGCCCGGAGAGATCCGACTCTATGTCCGCTTTCGAAACTGCGCTGCCCACCCTATTAGCGTTAGCACTGAAGAAAGGAAGCGCCATCAGCACTCCGGCGTTCAGGCGATCCAGAGTGGCGGCAAGCGCAATATTGTTTTCGCCAACACGCGGAGCCTCGAGCGTGAACTGCATTCCGCCGCCGTTCGCTTCTGTAAGCTGCCCCCTGGTGACGCGAAGCTCCGTGGGTGTGCTGCTGAACGAAGCCGCGAGAGATCCGATATCCCGACCGTTAATTACCAGCGACGCGAGCGAAACGCGGCCATCGAGACTTGGATCAGTTAACTTCCCGCGCACTTTTCCGTTGAATGTCAGTTGGCCCGCAAGCTCGAGGCCGTAGTCGTTCATCCGGTCGTCGACGTCGCTAAGAAAGCCCGACGAGACAAAGACACTCTGCAACTCGGCTGCGTCGGATGAGTTGAGATCAACCTGCAAATCTGAGTCGCCTGCGAATGAGAATTGACCGGTGGCTTTTAAGTGGCTTACGGCCGTTTGCAGATCGAGGTGTTCAATCTGAAACAGTCCGTTGTTCGCATGTACCACAACTTCGCCGGAAATCGGCTTCCGATCGCTCTTTACGTCGACGGCCTCGGCGACAAACTGAGTGTTGATGGTTCCCGACGCTTTCTTGAAATCAGTACCGGGAAAGGTCAGATCAACTTTGCCACTGGCCTTTCCCGCTAATGGCAACGCTCTCCCCGACAGAGCGACTATTGGGCCTGAGACTTCAAGGTTGGAGAAAGCCGTCACAACGTGCGAGGCGCCGCCGCCGGCAAGACTAATGGTTGCGCTGCCGCCGGCGCTGCCGTTGAACATGTCCGCCGTAAAATCCTTTAGTTGCAGCTCGGTATTGGTGGCCGCCAGAGCGGCTTTCGCCTGGCCCAGGTTCATCTGGCCCAACACGCCGCCGCCAATGCTTAGGTCCGCACTCGCCCGGTAACGACCGGAAGGTTCAACGACAAACACTGGCTTTGCCAGCTTCACGTTTTCCAATTGGCCGTTGGCTAACTTGATCATGCCGGGATTGATATCCGCGGTTGAGCCTTCTACTCTCCCGGCATGTATCGACAAACGCACGCCGGCAATGTTGAAGCTGGCGATCTCGGCCCCGGCGACGATTGCGCCACCTACCAAAACCTCCTTAATGTTGACGTTGGTGCCCGTGGGCGAAGCCGCAAAGTCGATGGCGTTCGCTTTGACTTCTTTCGCGTGCGCATCCGCAGCGGTGATCTCGCCGGCCTTTGCGTTGTCGATCGTACCCGCAAACGAGTTCTTTTCATTGCGCAGACGCAGCTTTGAGGCGCTGATTCCGTTGACCTTAGCCCCGGACGTCGTAAGTCCATTGGCGGTAAACTGGCTTGCCGACGCCGTCAATACCGGCCCGCGCGTCATGCAGAATCAAACCAACGATCGTAGCAGCGCCGTAACTTCTCTCCGCCGCGGCGCGCAATTCGCCGATCCAGCGAAAGTCCGAACCAGTCCCCATCACTCCGCCCGTGAGCTGCACGCTGTTAAGCTGAAAATCGCCGGCCGCCAGTAGTTGCGCCACAGCGCGTCCGTTGAGGTCATAACTCTTGCCCTGGCCTGAACCCGCCGCAGTGACATTGAATCCCTGCAGGCGCACACCATCAACTGCCAGCGCGTCTGATTTGATGCTGCCCTGAATTTTGTAGTGCTCACCTTCGCCTGAAACTGCGCCGGTAAAGCTTCCGCCGCCTCGCAAAGCAGTGCCCGGTTGCAACACATCCGAAAGCTGTGTCAGATCGACCGTCGAAGTGACGTTCATCTGATAACGCAGCGCGCGCCAGTCGTCCATCGTGCCTTGCAGATGCACCTCGGCGACCGGCGATCGCAACACCAGTTCCTGGATCTCGGCGCGGGTCTCGTTTACGCGCGCGCGCGCCTCAATGTCGATGTTGTTCACGGGTCGCCCATCGTAAACGAACGTGGAGTTAGAG